>JABLTO010023976.1_pt1 | contig 79295 bp, 73 predicted proteins | sample 7160091 | NCBI WGS metagenome assembly JABLTO01 (sample SAMN14651225, study PRJNA627086) | human gut metagenome | isolation source: feces | host: Homo sapiens | reverse complement strand
CTGTTGATTTTGGATCACGATGTCCCAAAAGAGCCTGAATATATTTTATATCGCAGCCTGACTCAAACAGATGACTTGCAAAACTATGACGCAAGTCGTACTTGCAGAAATAAAAAAGAACGATTACTCTACTGAGCAGGAAACGCCGAAATGACGGATAGAAAATAATTGAACATAGAACTTAAAATAAGCTCCTTACCTATGGAATTTTATCTGTTGGAAGGAGCTTAGTACGCTTTGTCTTGAATCTTTGTCTAATATATCTAAATCAAAAGTAAAATTAAATTTTCATAGAATCCTCCGCATCTATCCACATCTGTAAATTTCCATCAAGATACAATCTCGCATATTCAAGCGGTTCATCAATGGCAAGTGCGTTCAATGCACAATCTGATCCGGGGGTGGTTTTTAAGTCCTTCTCAGCTTCCCAACAGTCAATGAGGAGCATATATCCTGCACTGGTATAAACGTCAATGCTGTTGCACTGTGGATTGTATTCTGCAAATATTGTTCTCATCGTATCTCATCTCTATATTATCCAATCAATCATTAATTGTAAAAATTAAGAAGCATTTCAATCAGTTCACCATGTCAGTTTTATTTTGTGTTATACTGTTTTATAGATTTTTCTTGCCCTTGTATTTCCCTTATCAGAGTTCGTAAACTCGTATGGTAAGATATAACACAGGGGAAAATCTGAGGGGAAGCTCACCTGTCACAAACTTAGTGTTTTCAAAGGCTCGTGAGAAAATTAATAATAAAATATAACAATTATTAAATCCCTTGGAATACATGAAATCTCAATTCTTGTTTTCCTGTCTGTTATCACAACATCTCCTTGACATTTTTCCCATTCCGTAGTATGGTGTGCCATACTACCTACGACAAGGAGGCAATTTTCTATGACCTTTTATCAAGAATTACAATTAAGTTCAACCGGCTCTAAAGCCTTGATCAAAAACACAACCGATCCAAAAGAGAAAAGACGCCACATTCTCATCTATAATTTTAAAGTCTATCTTGTGATGGCCTTCTGCTTTGTGTTTGTGACACTTTTTAGCATGCTCTTTGGTTCTGACAACAGCGTAGCCGGAGTGGTTTTTCTGCTGGCTCTTCTGGTGCTGCGCCAGGCTGACTTCGGCATCCGCACCTCCCATGGGCTTATATGTATTGCCGGTATTTTTACCCTTTTGATCACCGGTCCCCGTCTGGCCAACACTCTGCCGGCACCGGCATCTCTTTTGGTAAATTTCATCAGCATCCTGCTGCTAATGATCCTTGGATGTCACAATGTAATCATGTACAACCAGTCCACCTTCGTTTTAGGATATCTTCTGCTCTACGGCTACGATGTTACCGGCAGAGCCTATCTTCTCCGGGTACTGGGGCTGCTTGTCAGCATGATGGTCTGTATGCTTGTCTTTTACAAGAATCAAAAAAAACGCCCTTACCGGCGTAGTTTTCTGGATCTGTTCCGTGAATTTAACTTAAAATCTGCCCGCAGCCAGTGGTATTTATCCCTTACCTGGATCGTCTGCTCGGCTATGTTTATCATGCAGCTGCTTTCACTGCCCCGGGCTATGTGGGCAGGCATTGCCTGCATGAGCGTGTGCCTTCCTTTTCCGGAAGACAGCAAAGGCCGTACTTGGAAAAGAGGTGTCTTTAACATCCTTGGCTGTGGCATCTTCCTTGTGTTATATAACACCCTGCCGGCCTGGCTGTATCCTTACATCGGTGTCATCGGCGGTATCGGCGTAGGATATTCTGCCGGTTACTCCTGGCAGACCGTCTTTAACACCTTTGGGGCACTTTCCATTGCCGGTTCTCTCTTTGGTGTGAAAACAGCCATTGCTCTCCGCATTGGCACCAACGTGGCAGGTGCTCTGTATGCCTTTCTGTCCTGGCAGATCCTAAGCCGCCTGCTGCCATGGATTTTCTGTGAAAAAGATCACACCCCCCTGGCGATGTCCTCAAAATAATCATACACTGCATCGCCGCTTTTTCCCAGCACTCGCAGAAGGATTCCCTGACGACATTCACTACAGCCTGCCTCCAGATGATCCGGCTTTTTGTCCCGGATCATCTGGATCCACCGGCTTTTCTGTTCCCCATCCGGGGTATACAGATACAGCAGTCCATTGTGGGTATAATTATTCCACAGTCCCAGCGTATCATATGCAAACCAGGACGGATCTAACAGGGTGTGGTCTGCCATCGCCAGTATATCTCCTACATAAATCCTTGTTTTACTCTGATACCGCTTCATCTGAAACCGCTCTCCCATGGCCACCCGTCCGCAGTTGAAAATATCGCAGTACAAAAAGGAAGAAGAGGGATCCAGATGAATCTCATTTTCTCCCATAAAATCACTGTGGGCAAAAGGAATGACAGGCTTAGGCATATACAGAAGCCTGGCTTCTTTTTCCACCCGGATCCGGGTTCTCTTGATGGTCTTTTCTCCCTTACTGGCGAATACCTTTTCATAACTTTGAGATGTATATAAAAGATTGGAATGTTCCCCGATCTTTAATTCCAGGTCAAACATATCCCCACTGAGCATCCCGGCAGAGGCACACATCTGCATCACTTCCGTGCAATCTTCCTGGACAAAGGGTGACATGATCTTGTACGGTTCCTCAAAATATATATCCTTGATATTGGTTTTGCCATAAGAAAAATCTGTTTCCAGTCTCAAACTACTTTTCATAGGCTATTCCATCCCTTCAAAAAGAACATCCTTCTTGATCCAGTCAATAATCTCATCCACGCCTTCCATGGACATAAGATTGGAAAAAAGAAACTTCCGTCCCTGACGCATCCGCTGTGAATCTGACGCCATAACATCCAGGTCAGCCCCTACTAACGGTGCCAGATCTGTCTTGTTGATGACCAAAAGATCCGAGCGTGTTACCCCTGGACCTCCTTTTCGAGGGATTTTCTCTCCCTGAGCCACATCAATGACATAGATAGATGCATCTGCCAGATCCGGGCTGAAGGTTGCAGACAGATTATCTCCGCCGCTTTCAATGAAAATGATCTGAACATCCGGAAATTTTTCCGCCATCTCATCCACCGCTTCCAGGTTCATGGAACAATCCTCACGGATAGCCGTATGGGGGCATCCACCGGTCTCCACACCCACAATCCGCTCCGGTGGCAGTGCCGAATTTTTGATCAGAAATTCCGCATCTTCCTTCGTATATATATCATTGGTTATGACACAGATACTGTATTCTTTTGACATGATCCTGGTCAGTCTCTCGATCAACGCTGTTTTGCCGGAACCAACCGGACCACCGACTCCTATTTTTACATAACTCATATTCAATTCCTCCATTCCTTAACTCATATACAGCCTTGAATACAAGGTCTCGTGATTCATGGCCGCTATATCCATCTGGGTTCCACCAACCCCTAAATCCTCTTTTTCCACTTCTTTTGCTTTTGCCACACATTCCTCCACCTGCTCCAGCGCCTGATTCAGGATCTGCTGGCCGGCTATCTGGCTCAACGGAACGGTTTTCACCGCATTGGTAACAATGGACGTAATCAGGTTGTACACATACACGGCCCCTGCCAGTTCCTGCTCCAGACCAATCTCTCGGGCATACAGTCCCACAGCAATACTGTGGTCTCCTATGCACCGTCCTTCCTTCACTTCCTCCTGATACCAGGCAAGACTCTTATATTCCCGCAGCTGTTTCCACAATTTCAAAAAGCGCCGGCACAGCTTCACAGTTCCCTCTCTCACTTCCCTGGGCGTCTTGACAGCCATAGACACTTCATCCAGCTGCCGCAGAAAGTCCGGATCGTCTGCCCGCTGCCAGGCAAGCATCATGATCCCCAGATTATTAAAAGGAAGAAGTTTCATATAATTTTTTACATACTGGTCCAGATCCTCTTTGGTGGTCAGTTTTTCCTGCAGCACCATGGTCTCCAGTCCGTTGGACAAGGTAAATGCACCAATGGGAAAAAGACTGTCGCTGATCTGTATCATCTGGAGAAGAGATAATGCACTCATGGCGCCACCTCCTTCTAGTCTTCGCAATGGGCGTGGGTGTGAGCCGCTGCATACTCATGTCCGTGAGAATGGGTATGGGACGCTGCGTGCTCATGTCCATGGGAGTGGCCATGTGCCTTGCACTGGATAAAATCTGTAAAGGCCTCTGTCACTTCCTCCACCTCAAATCCCAGTTTGGCAAGATAGGAAAAAGTAGGTTCATCATATGGAACATACACATCCTGTTCCGTGATCTTCAGGGACAAATGTCTATTTCCCAGTTCAAAACCAAGCCGTCCCATCTCCTGCATCTTGTGGACATGGATATGGATCAGCCGGGTTTTTATGATCTGTACTACATAAAGGGCTGATTCCGTTTCTCCCAGAATATCTCCCTCTTTTAACACCTCCGGGATGGAAATGCCAAATTCCGTTCCATCTTCCGCTGTCTTTTTAATTCTCTTTTTCTCCAGTTCAAACCACTCAAAAGCCACCGGTATGATGGCCTTTTTCTGTGGTTTATCCTGGATGTTTCCTAAAATCTTCTCTGCTACCATTCTCTATTCCTCCTTTATATGATGTACCGCTCTCATTTTCTTTAGCGGCAGGTTGTCGGTTCCATGTTAAAATAAGAAATAACGCTGTGCCAGCGCCAGTTCTCCCGCCGGCTCACAGGTAATCTCCTCTCCATCAACCTTCACAGTATAAGTCTCCGGATCTACTTCCAGTTTGGCAATACGGTTGTTATAAACCATATCTTTCTTTCCAATATCCCGGCAGTGTTTGACCGGAAGGACATTGCGGTTCAATCCCAATCCTTCCTTAATGCCATGTTCATAAGCATACTGAGATACAAAGGTAAAGGAAGTTTTATCTACTGCCTGTCCCTTGCCGCCAAACATATCCGTATATACAACCGGTTCCGGCGTCGGAATGGACGCATTGGCATCTCCCATACGGGAGGCACAGATAAAGCCGTTCTTAATGATCATTTCCGGCTTTACTCCGAACATATCCGGTCTCCACAAAACAAGGTCTGCCACTTTTCCGGTCTCCACAGAACCTACATACTCAGAAATCCCATGGGTGATAGCCGGGTTGATAGTATACTTGGAAATATACCGTTTGACACGGTTGTTATCATTTCTCTCATTGTCCAGATCCAGTGTGCCCCGCTGTTTCTTCATTTTATCTGCTGTCTGCCATGTACGAGTGATAACCTCACCAACTCGTCCCATGGCCTGGGAGTCGGAACTCATCATGGAAAAAATACCCATGTCGTGCAGCACATCCTCTGCCGCAATCGTCTCCGGACGGATACGGCTGTCGGCAAAAGCCACATCTTCTTTGTTATTTTTATCCAGGTGATGGCACACCATCAGCATATCCAGATGCTCATCAATAGTGTTGCGGGTAAATGGCATGGTCGGATTGGTAGACGATGGCAGCACATTTTCACAGGCTGCTGCCCGTATGATATCCGGTGCATGACCGCCGCCGGCACCTTCTGTATGGTAAGTATGGATCGTTCTTCCCTTGAAGGCCGCCATAGTATCCTCTACAAATCCCCCTTCGTTCAAAGTATCTGTATGGATGGATACCTGCACATCATACCGGTCTGCTACCGACAGACAAGTGTCAATGGCCTTTGGAGTAGAACCCCAGTCCTCATGAAGTTTCAAACCGCAGGCCCCGGCTCTTACCTGTTCTGCCAAAGCTTCCGGATCCGATGAATTTCCTTTTCCCAGATAGCCTAAGTTCATCGGCATTCCTTCCGATGCCTCCAACATCTTGTGGATGTTGAATTTTCCCGGTGTACAAGTGGTTGCATTGGTTCCGTCTGCCGGTCCCACACCACCTCCGATCATAGTAGTGACGCCACTGTACAAGGCTGTGTGGATCTGTGTCGGTGAGATAAAATGAATGTGGGTATCAATGCCTCCTGCTGTCAGGATCAGTCCCTCCCCTGCCAGTGCTTCCGTGGAGGCACCAATGATCATCCCCGGTGTTACCCCGTCCATGATCTGGGGATTTCCGGCCTTTCCGATACCGGAAATTTTTCCGTCTTTAATACCTATATCTGCCTTATAAATTCCTGTGGAATCAATGACCAGTGCGCTGGTAATGACCATGTCCAGACATTCTTCATCGGAAAAAGGAACGGCCTGTCCCATGCCATCCCGGAGCGATTTGCCTCCGCCAAACTTGGCTTCGTCTCCATACACACAATAATCCTTCTCCACTTCCACGATCAGGGAAGTGTCTGCCAGCCGCACCCGGTCTCCCGTAGTGGGACCGTACATGGCCGCATATTCTTTTCTCGAAATTTCCTGCATACTGATTTTCCTCCTTATATCTCTTTGAAGCCAAGCTCTTTTGCTTTTTCAAAGGCTGCCTGTTTTACTTTTTCATCATCCATCGGGCCGTTTACCAGACCGCTGAGGCCGTACCCTTCTCTGGTTCCACCGATTTCTGTCAGTGTGACCTTTTTCGTCTCACCCGGCTCAAAACGGACGGCCGTTCCTGCCGGAATATCCAGCCGCATGCCATATGCTTTTTCCCGGTCAAAAGACAATTCTTTATTTACTTCAAAGAAATGAAAATGAGATCCTGTCTGTACCGGGCGGTCTGCCGTATTGGTGACCTCTAATTCCACTGTTTTTCTTCCTTCATTCAGGCAGATGGTTCCTTCTTCGATCAAATATTCTCCCGGCACCAGTGCTCCACTGGCCGGGATCGGGTCATGAACCGTAACCAATTTGGTTCCGTCCGGGAACGTCACTTCCAGCTGGATCTCATGGATCATCTCTGCCACGCCATCCATCACCTGTTCGCTGCGAAGCATCTGTTTACCCGCCTGCATCAGTTGTGATACACTTTTTCCCTCTCTTGCCAGTTCCAGCAGATTCATAGATATATAAGCAATCGCCTCCGGGTAAGATAATAAAATCCCCCGCTCTAATCTGCCTCTGGCAACGGTGCCTGCATAATGCAGCATCAATTTATCCGTTTCCCTTGGTGTTAATCGCATATAATCTTCCTCCATTTCTATAACCAACAAAAGAGCGCCTGCGGTTCTTCTCACGAAAAACCACACACCGCTCAATTTGTTTTATTTTCTTACAATGCTGCCACGCCTTCTTCTTCTGTCCGGATACGAATGACATTGTCTACATCGTATACAAAAATCTTTCCATCACCGACATTACCGGTCTTAAGCACCTTCTTGGTGACCTCGATGACACTCTGGAGCGGCACTTCTGAAATAACTACCTCAACCCGCACTTTCGGGATCAGCTCTACTTCTATCTCCACACCCCGGTAATAACTTTCCATATGTCCTTTCTGGACACCGCATCCCATAACACTGGAAACCGTAATACCGGAAATACCGATTTCATTCAAGGCATTTTTCAGGTCGTTTAACTTATTTTCTCTTGTTATGATCACAACACTGCGGACCTTATAATCAGACACATATCCTTCGTCCTCCACTTCATGGGCGATGGTACGAAGTTCTCCTTTGCTCTTTTCAGCTGCCGAATCATCTGTCAAAAGCGGCATGAAACTTCCGGAATAACCGTGTTCCGACCGATCCAGACCTACGATCTCTGCGTCATGATCCACACGGATGCCGATGGTATATTTCATGATCAGCATCAACACCGACATAGCTGCAAACACCCAGGCACATATGCACAAAGCACCGATTGCCTGTGCCTTCAGCAAGGCTGTACCGCCGGCATGCAGAAGGCCTCCTTTGGTAGACAAAAATCCCGTCATCAGCACACCTACAATACCACACAGACCGTGTACACTGGAGGCTCCTACCGGATCATCAATATGGAACAGAAGATCAATGACCTCAATTCCTGCCACCATGACCAGTGCTGCCACAATACCGATCCCTACTGCTCCCGCCTGTGTCACCACATCACATCCTGCCGTAATGGCAACCAGTCCGGCCAGTATACCATTTAAGGTCATGGAAATATCTGCCTTGTGATAACGGAACCAGCTGATCAGCAATGTGATAGTACCGGAAGCAGCTCCTGCCAGTGCCGTGTTCATAAAGATGTTGGCAACTTTTTCCAGATCGCCACTCTGGGAGATTCCCATGGTGGAACTTCCGTTAAATCCAAACCAGCCGATCCAGAGGATGAACACACCCAGGGCACTCAGTGCCATACTGTGTCCCTGAATAGCGTTGGAAGTACGGTTTTCGTTGTACTTTCCAAGTCTTGGTCCCAGGATCATAGCTCCTGCCAGTGCTGCTGTACCACCAGCCATGTGAACTACACCGCCACCGGCGAAATCATGGAAACCTAACTGCTGTAAAAAGCCGCCGCCCCATGCCCAGTGTCCACTAATGGGATAGATCAGGCCACTCATAACAACACTGTAAATACAATAGGAAGAAAACTTCATCCTTCCAGACAATGCACCGGAAGCAATGGTAGCCGATGTTGCACAAAATACTAACTGATAAAAAACAAATACCTTATTTGGTATATTATCTACATAATTCCCGCTGGCAAAAAATTTCAAACCACCGATGAGACTTCCGTCTCCGGCATACATAAGGCCAAATCCGATGACCCAGAATGCCAGAGAACCAAGAAGAAAGTCCACCACATTTTTGGCTGCTACATTCGAAGCATTTTTTGTCCGGGAAAATCCTGTCTCAAGCATTGCAAATCCAGCCTGCATGGCAAACACCAGTACAGCTCCGGTCAATACCCAGACGGTATCGATTGCTGAATACATAGAGCGTTCTCCCCCTTCTGTCCGGCTTACTGAATGGAAGCCTTCTGTTTAAATTCAGTCCATGCTGTGTCATACAGTCCCATGGCACTATCATCCAATACGGTCAGATACAATCCTTTGTTGTACTGCTCGGTTGGCGGATAAACAATCTTTTTGCCTAATTCATCCAGATCCAGTGTAGCAGCAAACTTCTTGGAAGCGATACGGGTTCCGGGATTTTCTTTCCATACTACTTTGTTGAAATCTGCTCCACAGATATAATTGATCAGTTTGTTGCAAAGATCTACATTATCCGTTGTTTTACAAATGCAGTAATTATCTACATAGCAGTGCATGCCTTCTTCCGGATAAATGTATTCCCAGTTTCCCTTGTTTTCAGAAACATTTTTGTATGCTTCATAACTCCATCCAACCATGATGTTGGCCTCACCGTTTGCCATGGAATCATACTGGTCGAAACTCTGGAACAGTTTCACATTTGGAATGATCTTTTCCATGGTGTCCTTAGCTGCCTGGATATCTGCTTCATTGGTGCTGTTAAACTCTTTTCCATTTAACACATTACCAAGTCCCAGGATGATACGCTGGTCATCCAGCATAACGATCTGACCTTTCAAAGATGAATCAAACAGGTCATTCCAGGATTTAATCTCATTTTTTATTTTATCCCGGTTGACCAGAATACCTACGGTACCACCACCTTCCGGCATACAGTAATCAAGATTCTTGTCATAGGATGGATTCTTAAATGCATCATCCAGATCGTCATAGGATTCTTTCAACGCCGTTTTGTCCAGTTTCTGAACCAGACCTGCCTTGATCAGTGTGGCTGCCATGTAATCACCGGTGACACACATATCATAATCCACACCGCCGCTGTTTAATTTTGTATATAACTCTTCCAGCGTGTTAAATGGTGTTACATTCAGTGTAATGCCGGTTGCTTTTTTGATTGCCTGACACTGAGCGTCTGTAAACAAACTGGACCAGGCAATCACATCCAGAGTTTTGTCTCCGCTGTCAGAACCTGTACTGCTGCCTGCGTCTGATCCACAGGCTGTAAGAGATACTGCCATAATGGCTGTCATTGCCATAGCGGCAATTTTTTTCCAAATCATTTTCTTTCTCATAGAAATTACCTCTTTTCTCTTTAGAATTTTATATAAACCGGAAAGATCTTCCGTTTTATACCAGGATTACTCTTCGCTTCTTCCTTTTGAACGGCTTCCGGCAATCTGGGAAATCAGTCCCAACAGCACAGACAGCACGATCATAATGGTACTTAATGCATTGATATCCGGTTTCACTCCTTTTTTCACAAGGGAGTAGATCAACATAGACAAGGTGTTGTGTCCGGAACCAGATACGAAATAACTGGTCAGTACATCGTCCATAGAAATGGTGACGCACATCAGAGCTGCAGATAAAACACCCGGCATGATGTTTGGCACGATAACTTTTAAGATAGCCTGCATCTGCCCGCAGCCTAAGTCTCTGGCTGCCTCCTCAATGGAATGGTCAAATCCATCCAATGTACCTTTGATGGTACTGAACGCAAACGGAGTACAAAATGTAATATGTGCTATGATGATCGTCGGCTCTCCTAACTGAATGTGTAAAATATTATAAAGAGAGAACAACGCAATACCTAATACCAGCGGCGGCACAACGGCCGGCAGATATAACATGGAATCCAGTAAGGATTTCCCCTTAAAATCGTATTTGTAAAAGCCGATGGCTCCCAATGTTGCCAGTGATACAGACACCAGGGTGCTGATGCCGGTTACACGGACCGTAGTCCATACCGCTTTGATCACATCCTGTCTCTGGAACAAGGTTTTGTACCAATCCAGGGAAAAACCGCCCCACACCGAACTGATGGCTGACTGGTTAAAGGATAATGCGATCATAACCATAATGGGAATGTACAAAAATGCAAGCATAATGATGATATAGCTGTTTGGTACAAGCTGTCTTTTTTTCTTCATAAGCTATCTCCCCTTTCTGGCATGTGCTTTCACATCTACAAACTTGTTGCATCCCAGGATCACGATACAGCTGATCACCATCAATACTATGGATACAGCGGATCCCATCGGCCAGTTGTTGGATGTGGAGAACTGACTCTGGATCACATTACCAACATTGATGCTCTTTCCTCCACCAAGCATATCGGTGATGAAGAAGTTCGCCATAGCCGGGATAAACACAAGTACGATACCACTGGAAAGTCCCGGAAGACTTACCGGAAAGATCACTTTCCAGAACAACTGGAAGTTAGTAGCTCCCAGATCTCTTCCTGCCTCCAGAACGGAAGTGTCAATTTTCTGCATATTGGAATACAACGGCAAAATCATAAACGGAATAGTAGTAAAGACCATACCAAAGTAAACAGCAAAATCTGTGCTGAGCATCTGAATCGGCTCATTTACTATGTGAAGATTTACAAGGATTGTATTGATGATTCCGTTGGTAGACATAAGATTCTGGATGGCGTACACTCTGAGGAGCGAGTTGGTCCAGGATGGAATCATGATCAAAAGGATCAATAAACTTTGATATTTCTTTGGCTTTCTTGCCACAAAGTAAGCATATGGATAGGCAAATACCGATACAAGAATCGTTACCCAGAATGCCATTTTCAACGAACTGAAAAGAACGGTCCGATAAGTGCCGGAGAAAACGGCTTTAAAGTTTTCAAAGGACAAACCATAAGTCATTTTCCCAAAACCGGAATTGGTTGCAAAACTAAGAACGATCAAATAGATCAATGGGAAAATAAACAGTGCCGCATTCCACAGCATCATCGGTCCCATGGTTGTTCCCTGTCCCATCATGTTTCTTCTTCGTACCAGACTTTTTCTCTGGCTGGCAGTCAATACTTTTTCTTCTGTACTCTCTTTCATAAGCTGCCTCCTATCTTATCATTCGTCTCTGTCTTCCTGTTTGCGGATCATAACGGCCCGTTCCGGAATCCAGTTGATGTAGACTTTGTCTCCTTTATTGAAGGTACCTGCATCTTCTGAAAACTCAGATGCGGTCAGTCTCCTTCCCTGGTCTGTAAAAACTACAAACTTGCTTATATTTCCTACATAAATATTGGAATCATAAGTAACAGCAATGCTCTCTCTTCCCTCCATCGGAGTACGTGATAATTTCATGTTCTCCGGACGGATAGAAATATGAACTTTTTCGCCCGGTTTGAAATCCTTCATGCTGTCTGTGGAAACTTTTTCCGATCCAATGGCAACGACATAATCATTTCCATTTTTTTCAAGGATCTCTACATCTTCAAACAGGTTTGTCTCGCCAATAAACTGGGCTACGAATTTTGTCTGTGGTCTCTCATAAATTTCATGAGCGGTACCGACCTGTTCGATGCGTCCTTTGTTCATAACGACGATCCGGTCTGACATAGTCAATGCCTCTTCCTGATCGTGAGTTACATAAATGAATGTAATCTCCAATTCCCTCTGCAGCTGTTTTAATTCCAGCTGCATTTCTTTCCGGAGTTTTAAGTCCAGGGCTCCCAGTGGCTCATCCAACAATAAAACTTTTGGATTGTTGACGATGGCTCTGGCAATGGCAACTCGCTGTTTCTGTCCTCCGGATAACTGATCCGGCGACTTATCCGCATGTTCTTCCAGTTTTACCAGTTTGATAATGTTCTCTACCCTTTCCTTGATCTCGGCTTTCTTTACCTTTTGTAATTTCAGACCGAATGCGATGTTTTCCCGGATAGTAAGATGAGGGAATAACGCGTAATTCTGGAATACGGTGTTGACTTCTCTTTTGTTTGGTGGAAGGTGCTCTGCGTGTTTTCCGCCGATCAATATGCTTCCTTCTGTAGGATCTTCAAATCCTGCGATCATGCGAAGGGTGGTTGTTTTTCCGCAACCGGAAGATCCCAGGAATGTAAGGAACTCACCTTTTTTTACATTCAGTGTGGTGTTCTCTACTGCCACGAAGTCCCCATACTGTTTTCTCAGATTTGTAAGAATTATCATATCCTGTGTGCTCTTTATGGCACTGGTTTTTGACTCATCCATAGGCTCAACCTCCTATTTGTCTTTTGTACCATACAAAAAAGGCGGGCTCACATTTTGTGAACTCGCCTTTGAGTAAGTGTTTTTCTGTATGTGCCTTATACTATACCTTTGTCTTACACAAAAGTCAACGGTTAATTTTAAATTTATTTTACTTTTTTCTCTTCCTGTGCTAATCTCTATAATTGAAAAAAAACATCATTTAGGAAAGGACAGGTACATATGAAAGATCTTTTATCGATTTCCCAACTGGCAAAATTAAGAGGGCTGACAACAGAAACATTACGACATTATGACCGCATTGGACTTTTTTCTCCGGTATACATTGACCCGGAAACAAACTACCGTTATTATTCGATTCTCCAATATGAACAGCTTGGCACCATTAAAGAATTGCGCCAGTTAGATTTTTCTCTGGAAGAGATTAAAGAATTTTTTCACAACCGCAGTGTAGATCATTCCCTGGAAATTTTGAAACACCGATATGAAGAACTTCACAAAGAACTTCTGGTCTTAAAAAAGAAAGAAGCCAGTCTGGCAGAAAAAATACGCTTTGTGGAATCTCTTCCGCCCCGATCTGCTGCCCTGACTCCTTCCTTAACAGAATACCCTGCCAGATATTACCTTTCCAAAGGAGACGAGGTAGCAACGGATGAAGATATGGGATTTTCCTACAGCGAACTGGAATCTATGCTGCATGAGATCAGCCCTATCTTGGCTTCGGACCGGGTAGGAGCCATTCCTTTTTATCAGGAAGAGCCCCCTGCTCTTTTGCGCCGCTGGACTACTTTTATTTTTGTAAAAAAACCAAAGAACAAACCTCATTATCATGAATTCCCTGCCGGCACCTATGCTTCAATTACCAGTTACGACGGCTGGCCAAACCAGGAAAGAGCTTTTTCTATCCTGCTTTCCTATATTAAGGAACAGAAACTTGTCATGGCCGGATCCCCTCTGATCTTTTTTCCGGTGGATCTTACCATTGCCGCTGAAAAGGATGAATTTGCTTTCACCATTCAGGTTCCGGTAAAACCTCTTTAAAATTTTTTATCAAAAACTCTTGACATTTGTGTAACCCAAAGGCTTATTCTTCCTAGTAAATCAATGATTTTCATTCTGATTTACAAAGGAGGAAATGTTATGTCAAATATTTTAGCAGAAGATGGAAAACGAAATTCTAGTGGCGAATATGGCAGTTACGACACTGGATTTGACGGATACGGCATCCGTACTTTTTCAAAGCTTCCTTACTCAAAGGAACTTTCCGATGACTTGGATGTCATCGTTGCCGGCATTCCTTTTGATACACTGACAACGGCCAGACCGGGAACCCGCTTAGGTCCTACCGGCATCCGTGCTGCTTATCTGGGAAATACTTGCAGCCCGGATCTGAATGTAGCCACCACCAGTGTATTGAATGCCATTGACTGGGGTGATATCCCGGTAGAAAATGGAAATACAAAAGAATCTTTTGATTCCATTTCACAGCATATTGCTGATTTTGCCAAAACCGGTGCCGTCCCGATCACATTAGGTGGAGACCACTCTATGGCCTTTCCCGAATTAATGGGTTACAAAGAAATCTATGGCAAACTGGCCATTGTTCATTTTGATTCTCATTCTGACACCGGCTACCATCCAATGGACGCCGATGCTCCTTTCGATCACGGAACTCCTTTTTACGACGCTATTACACACGGCTGCGTAGATACAGAACATTCCATTCAGATTGGTATGCGTGGTCTGGTTCCTGAAAAAACGACCCACGACTTTGCCCACTCATCCGGTATGGATATGCTTACCGCTACTCAGGCTCATAATCTCGGCATTGATGGTGTTGCCAAAGCCATCCGCAAAAAAGTAGGAGACGCTCCTGTCTTTATTACTTTCGATATTGATTTTCTGGATCCGGCTTATGCACCGGGAACCGGTACACCGGAAGGTGGCGGTTTCACGACCTGGGAAGCTTTTGAGATGATCCGCAAAGGTCTCCTGGGCTTAAACATTAAGGGGTGTGATCTGGTTTGTGTCAACCCAACTTATGATAATGCAGAGATCACCTGTATGGCAGCTGCCCGTGTAGCCTTTGAATTTATGTCACTGATCGCCTGCAAAAAAGAGGGCATCACAGACTACAAGGGATATCACGCTGATACCAAATGATAAGGAGGAAATGAATTATGAACGAAGTATTCGATAAAGACATGGCGGTCTTTTCCGGCCTCCATACATTTCACAATATAGCTTTTCGCAAAGATCTGAAAGATGTTGACTACGCAGTAGTGGGTGTTCCTTTTGATACTGCTGCCGCCAACCGCTGCGGTGCACGTTTCGCCCCTATGGCAATCCGCTCCTTTGCTTCTTTTAGCAATGGCTACGGCTGGAATACCAACCTGGAAGTCCTTGGCGAAGATATACAGGGAACTGATCTGGGGGAAATTGCCGTTAAAAATGGTTATACTACCCCATCTCTGGCAGCCATTGAAACCGGTTTGAAAGTAATTTATGACGCCGGCGTCACCGGCCTTGTCTTAGGCGGCGGCCAGTTAGTCACTCTGGGCGAATTAAGAGCTTTAAAATCTGCTTATGGCAAAATGGCTCTCATTCATCTTACCAATGACCGAAGTGTTACCGAACATGGCAGTTTTGTAGACGACGGCAATGTGATTTTAAATGCCGTGAAAGAAGATCTGATCGATGTTTCCCACTCCATCCAGTTAGGTGTAAGAGGTGGTTACAACTCCAAGGAAGAAAGCACTTTGTTCCTTGAGCAGGGCATGAAACTTCTCAGTGCTTATGAGATGCACAAAATGACGCTGGAAGAAATCTGTACCATCATAAAAGAAACGGTTTCCGATCTTCCTTGTATCATTTCCCTGGATATGGGATTTTTGGATCCGACCAATGCACCGGCCGTGGACAACCCTAAAATCGGCGGTTTTACTACCTACGATCTTCGTACAATCCTGCGGGATATCATTCCTGCCATCCAGATGAAATCTTTTGATCTGGTAAATCTGACTTATATGTTTGACAGCGGTGAGATCACCTCACAGGCAGCCGATGGTATTTTAACAGATGTTGTATGTTCTCTGGCTAAAAAGAAAATGAATGGAGGTAATTAATATGAGCAGTATATATAACGCAGGTCCTGTATATTCAGGTATTCATACTTTATTAGGTCTCCCTTATGACAAAGATGCAAAGGATGCTGATGTAGCATTATACGGCATGCCTTTTGATATTTCCACTACCAACCGTACCGGATGCCGTTTCGGCCCGGAAGGAATCCGTCAGTATGGACAGTGTAAACCATACCATGAAGAACTGGATATTAATATCTTTGATGATTTTAAAGCCGTAGATACCGGTGACTTTGCTATTCCTTTGAGTTATGTAGATCGGGATATGGACGCCGTGGAGAATCAGTTATACGAACTGCTGGAAAAAGGTGTGAAAACTATCGGTGTAGGCGGTGACCACACTTTGTCTTATCCGGAACTTCTGGCTTTAAAAAGAAAGTTTGGTAAAGTTGCGTTTGTACACTTTGATTCTCATACCGATACATGGGACTGGCCGGATGAAAACGGCAATACCCTCATCAACCATGGTACTCCTTTCCGTCTGGCCATCCAGCATGACTGCATCGATATGGATCATGCCATCCAGATCGGTATGCGCGGTGGTTTTGGTACACTGGAAGACCATGATTTTGCTCTGGAACACGGTATGCAGATCATCTTTGGTAATGAACTCCATGAGATGGGAATGTCAGCCTGTGCTAAGCGGATCCGCGAAGTCGTAGGTGACACACCGGTGTTTGTTACATTTGATATTGATTTTCTGGATCCTGCCGTAGCTCCTGGTACCGGAACTCCTATCGTAGGCGGTTTCACAACAGCTGAGGCACTGCAGATCCTCAGAGAGGGACTGACCAGACTGAACATCGTTGCCATGGATCTGGTGGAAGTTGCTCCAGCCTATGACCCAACCGGTCAGACCCAGGTAGTAGCCAACGAAATCCTGCGGGAATTTCTCTCTATCCTGTCCTACAATAAAAAGGTAGGAAAATAAAGTATTCTTTATAAACAGCCAAGGAGGGACCCTTTTATGACAGAGTACGAAAAAATGATCTCAGGTGCCATGTACAATTCCTCTGACAAAGCTTTGGTCGATCGCCGGCTTCTGGCCAGAAAGTACTGCCGTCTTTTTAACACAGACCCCCTGGATGCTACTTTTAATGAACCTTCCGAAAATCAGGTGGCACCAACGGGAAAAAGACGCCGGGAACTGCTTCAGACATTGATCCCGGATCTGGGAGAAGGCTCTTTCATACAAGGTCCCCTTCAAGTTGACTATGGCATTAACATCCATGCCGGCAAAAATTTCTTTGCCAATTATAATCTCACCATTATGGATGTTTGTCCCATCACCATCGGCCACGATGTGTTCTTCGGACCTAATATTTCTCTCCTGACTCCTATGCATCCCCTGGACTACAAAGAACGGAATGCCCAGGTGGATGACCGGGGACAGGTGTATAACCTGGAATACGGAAAGCCAATTCGGATCGGCGATAACTGCTGGTTCGGCGGTAATGTAACCGTCATCGGCGGTATCACCATCGGTAATGGCTGCGTCATCGGCGCCGGAAGCGTGGTGACTCATGATATTCCAGATCACAGTCTGGCAGCCGGAAATCCCTGCCGGGTGATCCGGGAGATATAAAGGGATTTATGGCTGTTTGCTGCATTTCCTATCAAGTCAATGCAGGCGTCCCTAATAGATTTTTCATTCTCCGATTGCAGTCATATATTCATTCGCTTCTTTGTCTGCATATTCTCTGGCATCTTCCTCGCACTTCTGATTAACATATATATCAAGATTATCTTCTAATCCATTTGCATAATGTTCAAATTCCTTCTTGTACTGTACTGCATCCTTGAATAAAGCAAGTTTTTTTGTTGGAGCATCTGCTTTTTCATATACTTCTATTACAGCATGTTGGTATGCATGATATACCTCATGTATCACGGAAGTTATCCGTTCTTTTACAGTCAAATCTTCTTCTAATACGGATTCATTTATGTATACAACATGATCTTGTTGACTGTACAAACCATAAAGTCTATTATCCAGATCACTTATTGTCACAGATACATTCGGTATACCCAATTTTACACACTGGATATCTGCAATGTATTGAAGCAGTGATAACTTTTCTTTATCATCAAGTTTTTTCCAATAAACTATTTTCAAATTCTTAAGTTTATCCAGATTAACGGAAAAGGTTCTGCTTACAGAGTTTTGAGTCTCATTTATAGGTGCATATGACCCATTAAGATTAGTATTTTTGTTCGATAATACATCATACAATATGATCAGTACAATAATCATTACACTTGTTTTTACCACGCTGCAAATTTTTTTTCGATATATTCTTTCTCTGTAATATCTAATCTACATACGCCCCCCTTTTCAGCAAATGAGTAAGTGTCGTTTCTCCTGTTAACAGTGCATCAATATCAGCCAGATTTGTAAAACATCCTTTAAGATTCATGGGAAAATCATCTATGATTTCTTTGAAAGGGTAACAAAGGCGTTTATACCGCTGCCTTATCATAATTCCTTTTGCCTGGAAGCAGTAGTTATCATCATACATCGAATCAATGGTGCTTACCACGCCTGCATTGGAAGTGGCGTTGATTCGATCTATGAATTTTAGCAGATCCAGTACTCTTTCTTTTTCCTGTATCATAATATCTTTTTTCAGACAGACCTCCATATCAAGAGTAGTTTCTATTTCATCCCCATTGCCAGTTTTCTCGTATTTTAAAAGGATCGTTGCATATACAGATGGATCTGGCTCCATCGTGTAAATGATAGCTTTCTCATTCTTCTTACACGCATAAGGTAACCCCATCATTTTCAAATGATTTTCTATCAATGCCTGCAAAAGGAAAAACTTTCCTATGTCGCTAATCTCACCATCACACTCCACGATGTCATTGTAATACAACCTTTCAAGGATTTCTTTTACCGCATTTTCATTTTCTTTTTGTGTTATCATTTCCTGCATATATACTGCTCCTTTCTACTGGTTCTTGATTTCGTCGTTGTCTCTACTTAAGTTCGTGTTTCTTATGGATTTGCCCCCATTCTGACATATGAGAATGATCATAATCAGATCAAAAGTCATGCCTAGTCCCTGTCCGGACATGACGGGATGTACTGGAAGGGGAATCAGATTAAGTCCAAATAATATGCTCAAAACAAACCGCAGTATAAGTGCATACAGTGCAGCCTGATATAAAAATACAGTTGAACTTGAACGGCCGGAAGAATCTTTGCATCTCTTGGCATATTTTACTGCTACAAATGCATGCAAAAAATTTAATATCAGGTATCCAATAACCAATACATAGCCATGGTAATATAAAAGTACAAAGACCGGATTGTCATTTTCTGTTAAATTTGATAATTCAAAAGAATAATTGCCTTTACCCCAAAGAGCAGCGTTGTGTAAAAGATTATCTATATTTTCTTTGAACGTCCACACTGCTTTTCCAGATGCACAGATCATTGTAACTGCCAGCATAAACGCCATGCAGATTAAGGAAAAAATGCAAGTCCATTTAACTTTCTTCCGTAAAATATATTTGCGGTCAGTGCTTACGGAAGCAAGATACTCTTTCTGCATAACGAAGAAAAGAGCTCCGGCGTAAATCCAAAAAACAGATATTATATCTTTAAAGGCTGCTACGGAATATGCCCTTGCCAGAATCAATGCACATACACAACTAATCAATACAATACCTGCTGCAATACACATATCTTTTTTTGAAAACTTATTCATCATAATAGCCCTTAAACATGTTAAGAGGATGAGTATAGCAATCATTGCAATCATTGCAAATGCATGATTACAAACCGCAACAACTTCATTTGAATTACTCCCTGCCCAGTTGACTATTAAAGAAACTACTGACAATGCCATTAAGATTGCAGCAGGCCGTATGAGCGTTTTTACAGTCATCTGCTTAAATAATTTATCCTCTTTACAAAAACGAACAAAAAGCAGTGCAAAAAACGTTGCCACAACAAGATCTATTGTCAATGAAGCAAGATCGAGTTCGCCCATCAGCCTTGCGTTCACAGCTGGTATTGTAATCGATAAAATTCCAAACAGTGCCGTTAAAAAATATTGAATCTTTATACTATATTTTGTCATCCTTTTCTCCTCCTTAAGCGTTAATACTATTTTTCAATTCAGCCAACATACTGTCCAGCAATTCATCTGGTTTTTCCGTGTTTACGATAAATCCTGCTGCTCCTTTATGTCCACCACCCTGAAATTTTTTGAGAAATTCATTTGAATCAAAGTTTTCCGATGAACGCATGGAACATTTCCATCGAGTCTTATCCATTTGATGCAGAGAAAATGCGACTTCAATATCGCTGCAGTCCCGGACTATCTCAGCAATTTTATGAATGTCATGATAGGTATATCCCCCTGCGTTACACTTGCCCAGATCCAAGTATAAATACGCCACTTTATCCAGATACAAAGTTACCTGACTTAACAGTTCATTCTGCCGGCGAAGATCTTCAAAGGACATGCCGTGCATCGTTTTTTCAATTTTTTTATGATCAGCACCCATTTCGATCAGATGCCTGGCCATTTTCAAAGTCAGTTGGTCAATACGTGTGAAGCGTGTTGTGTCATGGAGAATTCCCAGATAAATATAGTCTGCAATATACCGCAGTTCCTGTTTGTCTACAGATATCTGGGTCAGACGCTCCCAGTCAATTATCTGATAAACATTTTCTGCACAGGCTTCCAATGTATTCAGGTAATTAAAATCTGCATAACCACTGTTGAGCAGATGGTGATCAATGACAATCGAAACTTGCGCATTGTCAAATAAATTTTTTCCACCACCTACGCGGTCAACGGTTGCGGTATCACAGCATATGACTGCATATTCTGTCTCATGATTCAATAAATAGAATGGATAAGCAAACACATCCTTGAAAACTTCATCTGAATCAACCACTTCTCGAATACAGTCTTCCACCTGTTCCAGATATGGAATTATCATGATATCTGGATATAAGGTTTGCAAATAATGAGCCAAGGCCATTGTTGAACCGACTGCATCCCCGTCGGGATTGATATGAGCTAATACGAGGATTTTTTTCAGCCCCTTTCCCATGACCTCATCTTCCAATATGGAATTAAATTCAAACATGTTACTGCTAGTGTGCATAAAATCGCCCCTTTCTTTCTGGAAATCGCTAAAACGATGTCAGATGTTGCTGTTGTTATTTGCCCGGGAGAAGATGTATTCTTTTCTCCAGTGGCAAGTCTTCAAAAATAATTAACCGGTCATATGTCGTTGCCAATTGTAAATGGCTATATATTTTTTGCTTATTCTCTAACAACTTTTCAATATGTTCCATCTCAATTTTATTTTCTGCTACAACAATTACCGTAATATCTTCCTGGATATTTAATTCTGAAAAACCAGCTATTTGAATCACCTGTTCCATCCTATTGAGTTTATCCAACAATTCCTCTATATCATCTTGTCCATTTCTGACAGGCTGGATAAAATAACTTTTTCCTCCGTCTTCATTGTTTATAAATCCTAGTGCCCTAAACAAGTGTCCATTTGCCTTCAATCTTTTCTCGTTTACTAAAAAAATCCGTGCTGTTTCAAAGTACATTTTTTTATCACTGCCTGCAATTATTATTTCTATTGCTACCTGGTTAGCTGCCAAAATTTTCTTCACTTCTCCTGGCGTCTTCTCATTTATATAGCCTTCCAGTTTTATCCGAATCCCCATATGTCTGAGAAATCCTTTTCCTTTACGATCTAACATATATGTCATGAATCCCGATTTTCTTCCATTCAGTGATACAAATGATTTCTTGCTTAGATAATTATGTAATGATAAACGCTTCAATTGTTTGGTAAGCATTTTATCACTAAAATGTATGCCTTGTATGGTAAGATATTTTTTTAGGAGTTGTCTTGTTGTGAAAAGCATTATATTAACAGCTTTAATTATCTCTGCTTGAAATTCATTTAATTCAATAAAGTGTCCAAATTCCTCTGATTTTTCGGCTATTAAACTCTCATTCCCATAGAGGGCAAACGGACTTCGCAGTTCCAGTCTCGTCAGTTGATTGTTAGACATATGCATATCCTCCTTCAATTTTTGTATTAATTATAACACCTATCGATTCAGCTCTGTACTTGGGGGGGACAAAAAACAATTCCCATTTGACTTTTCCCCTTTCCAGTGCTATGATTCCTTACAAACAAACATTTACACACAGTTTTATTTTACAAAGGAGGAATCATTATGGCATGTTTTATGGTACCGGCAACGGAAGCAATCGTAACAACAGTAATGACAAAGGTAGTTGAGAAGAAGGAAAAGAAAGCAATGGAGAAGGATCCTCAGCAGATTTTCGCAGGGGAAAGCACCCATGTTTCATTTTCCCACAAAATGAAATGGTTAGATAAAATGCTGTGGGGCGGCAGTGCTCTTCTGGCATTTGAACATTTGTGGCACGGAGAAATCTCACCGATATTTCCGTTTTTGACAGCGGCGAACAGCGAGGCGGGATTAAATGCCATGTTTCAGGAGATGGCAACCACAGGAGTCGGTATGGCTGTGCTGGTAACCATTGTCTGGGGCGGCATGGTGGCAGTTACCAGATATTGGGAGAAACATCCCCTTGGCAAAAAAGTGTTGCAAAAAACATCCAGACACGGAAGAGAGGGGAAATAAGATATGACATTACTATGCTCTACTCTGGCGGCTGTTATTACCACCGTAGTCTGGTATCTCTGCCCTCAACGTGACAGTATGCGACTTGGAACTCTGAGCCTGATGTACTGGGGCGCATCTCTTATGTGGATTGTAGATGCGGTAACGGAGTATCTGCAGGAAGGGGCAGCGTATTTTCAGCCTGCTGCAAAGGATATGTTAAACGATACTTTTTTAGGGGTGTCCGTAGTGGTTTTCGGACTGGTGATCTGGATCGTGATGATCCTTGTCCAGGATCCTAAAGGTATTCTCCACAAAAAAATACAATAATACAAAGCAGGTTCGGATGATAAAAAGTCCGGACCTGTTTTTTTGAAACTTTTTCTCAAAACCCTCTTGACTTTTGCCCTACACAAAGGAATAACATATCAGACAAGTAATAAAAACAAACTCAAAGGTGAGTCCACAGAGCACAGTGGGCTCATTTTTGTTTAAAGGAGTGTGACAGGCATGGAAAATTTTATCTATTCAATTCCTACAAAAATCGCTTTTGGAAAAGGACAGGTGGAACGACTACCGGCCATGGTCCGGGAGTTTGGACAAAAAGTTCTTTTGGTATATGGCGGAGGAAGCATTAAGCGGACCGGTATCTACGGCGCTGTGACAGAACTTCTGAAAGAAAATGGCATTGAATATGAAGAACTGTCCGGTGTGGAGCCAAACCCGAGACTTTCCACCGTAAAAAGAGGCGTGGTGTTGTGCCAACAGACGCAAGTGGATGTAATCTTACCTATCGGCGGAGGCAGCACCATTGACTGTGCCAAAGCCATTGCCGCAGGAACTTGTTATGATGGAGATCCATGGGATCTGGTGTTAGATAATGACAAGATCAAAGAGGCATTGCCCATCATCGCCATCCTTACTTTATCGGCCACCGGCTCTGAGATGGATACATTCGCCGTGATCACAAACGATGAGACGCAAGATAAAATGGATCTGGACAGTCCGGTGTTGTTCCCGAAATATTCGGTGTTAGATCCAACTTATACATTTTCCGTGCCGGCCTATCAGACGGCGTCCGGCACAGCGGACATTATGTCCCATGTTTTTGAGGTTTATCTCAATGGCAACAAACCGCTGCAAGTGCAGAAAGGTATGATGGAAAGCATTCTGAAAACCTGTATCCAATATGGACCGTACTGCTGTCAGAATCCGGAGGATTACGAAGGAAGAGCCAATCTTATGTGGGCTTCCAGCTGGGCCATTAACGGATTTATCACCAGCGGCGTAGGAGCACCGTGGCCGTGCCACGCAATGGAGCATCAGCTCAGTGCCTATTATGATGTGACCCATGGACACGGCCTGGCAATTTTGACACCGGTGTGGATGGAATACATTCTGAATGAGAAAACAGTGGATATGTTCGCTGATTACGGTGTCCGGGTCTTCGGACTGGATCCTTCTCTTCCGCCGATGGAAACAGCGAAAAAAGCCATTGCCGCTACGAAAAAAGTCTTTGATGATATGGGACTTTCGGATACCCTTCGCAGTATCGGCATCACGGAAAAAGACAAGTTCCGGGAAATGGCGGAAAAGGCGGTGGCCGGTGGACTGGAATTCTGCCAGGTGCCATTGACGGTAGAAGATGTCATAGCAATTTATGAAAAATGCTTTTAACAGGTGATTTTCATGAAAGATACAAAATTAAATATAGACTATGGATTGATCCAAGGGTGTTACTGGTTACTGGCCGCTGTGTTTTTTGCATTTATGACGCCGATCCTCCAGGAACGGCAGTTTGACAATACACAGATCGGGATCCTCCTGGGAATCCGGAGTGTGGCAGCTATTTTCAGCCAGTCCATTGTATCGATTCTGGCAGACCGGTATGCAAAAAAGATTCCGCTGAAAAAGATCACGGCGGTGGTTGTCTTTACGGCAGCATTTGCAAATCTCATCTTTTTACTGTTTCCCATGGATTTTTTACCGACAGTGATCCTGTTTTTTGTGGTTGGAGCGGCTACTTACTGTATTTCACCTATGATCGATGCAGTAGCCATGGAATTTATGAAACTGGGAAGAAAGTTAAATTATACGCTGTGCCGCAGTGCCGGTTCCGCATCCTGGGCCCTTGCCTGTGTAGGAATCGGATGGATGATGTCAAAATGGGGGGCAGACAGCCTGCTGGTTCTGCACATTGTTTTTCTCATAGTGTTAGGTGTTTTACTTTTAAGGGTTGAGACAGCTAAAAGACCTGAGACAAAGGAAGGCAGCAGTTCCACACAGCCCTCCGGGATCTGGCAGCTTTTGAGATCCTATCCGGGCTATACCTGGTTTCTCATTGCTTACACATTGCTGTACATGAGCAGTACACTCGGCACCAACTTCCAGATCGATGTGATCACATCACTGGGAGGCGACCATACAAGCCTTGGTTATTCCGAGTTTTTAATGGCGATCGCAGAGGTGCCGGTGATTTTCTTTTATGGAAAACTGAAAAAAAGAATTGGGCTGAACCGGGTGCTGTTTCTGATCTTTCTGTTCGGAACGGCGAAAGTATACTGCCAGAGTTTTGCACCGAACCTTCCCTGCTTTATGCTGGCCCAGTTGTGGCAGATGGTGAGCTGGGGAATGTCGTACACCGCCGTTGTGGATTATGTCATGCGGGAGGTGCCTACAAAGGATCTGGTCAAGGGCCAGGGACTGTTGACCGTAGCAGGAGCGGGCATAAGAAATTCTCTTGCATCGTATATAAGTGGTATCTTATACGATCATTTTAGTCTGACTGTTTTGCTGGGAGCAGGAACAGTGGCAGGGCTTGTCTCTGTTTTGCTTCTGATGGTGGCTCTGCAGAGTTCCACTGCCGGCAATGCAAATATATACAATACAAAAGAAAAGGAGATAGAATTATGAGTGAAAAAACAAAAGTAGAATTTTTATATTTAAGTGAAGAAGATATGATTGAAGCTGGTGTTCTGGATGCAGGCAAATGTGTTGATGTAATGGGCGAGGTAGTTTCCCTTCTCAGCAAAGGGGATTACCTGATGGGCGGCAAGGACCGCAATGCCCACGGCATTATGCTGAATTTTCCATTGGAATCCGATATTGAGGATTTTCCATTGAATGATTCCAGAGACCGCCGTTTCATGGCGATGCCTGCTTATCTGGGAGGAAGATTTCACCTGGCCAGCCAGAAGTGGTATGGATCTAACGGCCGGAATGTGCAGAAGGGACTGCCGCGTTCCATCTTGATGGTGACTTTGAATGATGTAGAGACCGGACAGCCGCTGGCTTATATGTCGGCCAATCTGCTCAGTGCCATGCGTACCGGAGCAATGCCTGGACTGGCAGCCAAATATCTTACTGCCAGCAAAACACCGGAAGTAGTATCACTGATCGGACCGGGTGTGGTAAATAAAACCTGTCTTATGGCTTACATGGCATTGTATCCATCCATTCATACCGTAAAGATCAAAGGTAGCACACCGACATCTAAGACAGCTCAGAGCATGAAGGAATTTATCGAAAAAGAGTTTCCATCCATTAAAAATATTGAGATCTGTGCCACATTGGAAGAGGCTGTAAAAGAGGCGGATATTGTCAGTGAGGCGGTATCCGTAGAGAAAAAAGATATTCCGGTCTTTCAGCCGGAATGGTTCAAAAAAGGTGCGCTGGTGATCACATCCGGTTCCATGCATCTGGATCGTGATTTTATGAACCATTCGGTTACAAAAGTGGTGGATAACTATGGAATGTACGAGCAGTATTTGGAAGATATGACCGAGGAAGACAAATATGATAAAGAAACTGGCAAGAAAAATACGCCGTGGTGTCCTGGCTGTGTATGGGCAGAAGATGTGATGGCAGGCCGCATGGAAAAGGAAAGTATCCAGACGCTGGGCGGTATTGTACGAGGTATTGAGCCGGGCAGAACATCCGAGGATGAACTGATCATTGTGAATGTAGGCGGTATGCCGATCCTGGATGTAGGCTGGGGCTATGAGTGTTATAAAACCGCATTAGAGAGAGGCATCGGAACCAAATTGAAAGTTTGGGATACCCCATTTCTGGCCTAAAGAGGGCTATACATATTTACATAAGGAGGAAACGGTTATGGATCGAATTAAAGAACATCCGATTCTGTGGGCATCCCCGGAAGGGAAAATGGTATCCTTTACCTTTGATGGCAAAGAGTTGGAAGGAATCGAGGGTGAACCCATTGCGGCTGCCTTGAAAGCAGCGGATGTAATGGTACATCGTTATACGAAAAAGAGACACGAACCAAGAGGTATCTTTTGCGCCATTGGAAGATGCACCGATTGTGTCATGATCGTAAATGGCAGACCCAATGTAAGAACCTGTATTACACCTCTGGAAGAGGGCATGGAAGTAAAGACGCAGTACGGTGTGTCGGACACACCGGAAGCGGAGTAAGAAGGGGGACATACCAATGAAAATGGAACGATATGATTTAGTGATTGTAGGAGCCGGACCGGCGGGGCTTTCTGCAGCAGTAGAGGCGGCTAAGACCGGCATGAAGGTAATTGTATTTGATGAAAATGCAAAACCCGGCGGACAGCTTTTCAAACAGATACATAAGTTTTTTGGATCCAAAGAGCATAAAGCAAAGATTCGTGGATTTAAGATTGGAGAAGAATTATTGCAGGAAGCCAGTGACCTGGGTGTTACGGTACAGTTAAATGCCACGGTAGTAGGTTTGTATGACGAAAAAGAGATTACGGTGAAGATCGAGGATGAGATACGCCATGTAAAGGGCGATACGATCCTGATCGCCACGGGAGCCAGTGAAAATATGATTACATTCCGGGGCTGGACAAAGCCGGGCGTCATTGGTGCCGGAGCAGCGCAGACCATGATGAACCTGCATCATGTAAAGCCCGGCAACCGAATCCTGATGCTTGGTTCAGGAAATGTAGGACTGGTAGTAAGTTATCAGCTGATGCAGGCAGGCTGTAAGGTAGTGGCTGTCGTAGATGCCGCACCCCGGATCGGTGGATATGGTGTCCATGCGGCTAAATTAACCCGTATGGGAGTACCGTTTTACCTGTCCCACACCATTGTGGAGGCTGAGGGAGAAAAAGAAGTAAGCGGTGTAACTATTGGAGAAGTAGGACCGGACTGGAAAGTAAAACCGGGTACCGAGAAGCACTTTGATGTAGATATTGTATGCCTGGCAGTGGGCCTGTCCCCGATGTCCCAGCTTCTTAAGAGCGCCGGCTGTGAGATGATCGAGGATCCGAAAAAAGGCGGCGTGGTGCCGAAATGTGATGAATATGGAGAGACATCCATTCCGGGTATTTTTGTAGCCGGAGATGTATCGGGTATTGAAGAAGCAAGTTCTGCCATGATTGAAGGAAGGATCGCCGGATATGCGGCAGCAGAACATCTGGGATTCCTTGACAGTGAAGAGAAGAAAAAACGGTCGGAAGCCAGTGAGAAAGCACTGGAAAGCCTCCGCCAGGGTATGTTTGCTCCAAAGAACCGTGGAAAACTCATTGAGAAAACGGAGGAAGGCATTCCGGTTTCTATGAACCTTTTGAAAAAAGGGTTTGTCAGTGACGACGAGATTGGACAGTACCCGGGGGTAACCCATGCGATAGGAATCCATCCGGTTATGGAATGTACCCAGAATATCCCTTGTAACCCTTGTCAGGATGCCTGTCCGAAAGGATGTATCAGCATTGGAGAAAATATTACTTCCCTGCCAGTGGTGGTACCGGGATCCCAGTGTATCGGATGCGGTATGTGTGTAGCAGCCTGCTCCGGCCAGGCCATCTTTTTGGTGAATGAGGATACGGGAGATGGTTTTGCTACGGTCACTCTTCCATACGAGTTTCTTCCTCTCCCACAGAAAGGGGATAAAGGAAAGGGACTGGATCGCAGTGGCAAAGAAGTGTGTGAAGCAGAAGTAGTAGAAGTTCGCAGTGCCAAAGCTTTTGACCATACCAATCTGCTTACGATGAAGGTACCAAAAGAAATGGCTATGACGGCCCGGTTTTTCCGTGCTATATAGAAAGGGAGGCGTTACCATGACAGTTATGAATGACAGATCTGTGGATATAGGACCTTTTGTTCCACAGGAGGATGACGATATTTTGATCTGCCGCTGTGAGGAAATTTCCAAAGGAGAGATTCGTCAGGCGGTTCATGATGGAATCCGTACTATGGAGGAAATGCGCAGATATCTCCGCAATGGTATGGGGCTTTGCCAGGGACAGACCTGCGGCAAATTAGTAAAAGGCATTATTGCCAGAGAACTGGGCGTGAACATGACGGCATTAGAACCCTCTACTTCCCGCTCACCAATTCGTCCGGTTGAGATGAAAATCTATGGAAAGGATGGAGGTAATGTGTGATGAAAACGACAGCAGAAGTAATTATCGTTGGCGGCGGTGTCGTAGGAAATGCAGCTGCCTATTATCTGGCGAAAAGAGGGGTGGAAGTCATTGTTCTGGAGGGCAGTGACAGCATCGGGCATGGAGGATCCAGCCGGAATGGCGGTGGTGTCAGACAGTCTGGACGAGATGTAAGAGAACTGCCATATGCGATTTATGGTATTAAAAATATATGGCCTACTTTATCCGAGGAACTGGGCGTGGATGTGGAATATGTCCGGAAAGGCAACCTGCGTCTGGGACTGAATGAGGACCACATTAAGATTTTGGAAGGCCTGACAGCCAATGCCCAGGGACTGGGACTGGATGTGACCATGGTATCGGCAGAGGAAGTAAAGGATATCTGCCCGCATTTGTCCGATCAGGTTGTGGGAGCCAGCTGGTGTCCTACGGATGGACATGCCAATCCAATGAAAACTACTCTGGCCTACTTTAAGAGAGCCAGAGAGTTAGGCGTTACTTTTATCTCTGGGGCAAAAGTAACAGCCATCAAAAAGATCCGTGGAAAAGCAAGACAGGTTGTGGTGGAAGATGGAACCATCTTTGAAGGGGAACACATTATCCTGGCAGCCGGTTATGAAAGCCGTTTTATTGCTGATTCGGTGGGGATCAATATTCCAATGTATCCTTATTTTGGCTCAGCGATTGTTACGGAGGCACAGCCAAAGATGTTTGATATTATGTTAGGTGTGGCGACGGCAGAAATCTATGGCCACCAGTGCGCCCATGGTTCTTTTGTATTCGGAAGCGGAACTGGTCTGGAACCTACCAAAAAGCCGGATATGGATGATCTGAAACTTATGTCTTTAGAGGGTTCAGCTAACTGCCGCGGCATTATGAAGTATGTACCGAAGTTAAAAGACGCTAAAATTGTCCGTACCTGGGGCGGCTGGATGGATATGACGCCGGATGGTGTGCCGGTGATCAGTCCGGTGGAAGAAGTGCCTGGTCTGATCATTGCTTGTGGTATGTGCGGACATGGATTTGGTACGGCACCGGCTGTCGGCTATATGCTGTCACAGATGGTAGTCGGCGAGAAAACAGTATGTGATCTCACGCCGCTTCGTTATGACCGATTTAAGAGTTCTTTATGATGAAAGGGAAAATGACATCCGGATCCCCTTGGAGGCTGATCTTAGTCTTTTCACTGCCAATTTTGCTCAGTGGGCTTTTACAGCAGTGCTATAATATAGCAGATACCATGATCGTTGGCCGCTTTCTGAAACTGGAAGCGCTGACGGGCATGGGTGCCACTTGGGCTTTAAATTATATTATTATCGCTTTTTGCCAGGGAGCAGGAATGGGAATTGGAATCCCTGTCTCTCAGCAGTATGGTGCCGGAAGGGACAAGGAACTCCGGCGCTTTTTTTATAATGGCATGTATGTGGCGATGGTGCTGGCGGTGTTCATGACAGGTTTCAGCGTGGGATTCTGCCGTTTTATGCTGGTTTTGACAAAGACAGCACCATCTGTGTTAAATTATGCCTATGATTATATCGTGGTTATTTTTGCCGGAATTCCTTTTACCATTTTATTTAATGCCTGCTTTGGCATCCTCATGGCCTTTGGCAACAGTAAACTGCCATCGGTTGTCATGGGGATCTCTACCGTTTTTAATGTAGGACTGGATCTTTTGTTTATCCTTATTCTGGATATGGGAGTAGCGGGGGCGGCACTGGCTACTGTGCTTTCAGAGGGGGGAGCCGGCATATTCTGTTTTGTGTGGCTGTTAAAAAAGTATCCTATTTTGCGGCCGGAAGAAGATGAAAAAAGACTGCGGTTATCTTATATGGGAAAAGTAGTATTTATGAGTGTTCCCATGGGACTGCAATATTCGGTTACCGCGATTGGCGCTGTGATCCTTCAGACCAGCATCAATGAACTGGGCGAAGTGGCAGTGGCTGCTTACAGCATAGGAAGCAAAGTTAAGAGCTTATTTTTCTGCCCGCTGAATGCTATGGGAAGTGCCCTGGCAACTTTTACGGGACAAAATTACGGTTACGGAGATATGAAGCGAGTGCGCCGGGGAATCCGTTCAACCATTGTAATGGGTGTGCTGTACTGCGTCGTGGTGATCGTAGCTGCCATGACTGCCAGCACAGTTCTGGCAGGTTTGTTTGTGGATGCGTCTGAGAGCCGGGCAGGGGAAGTGATTGCCTGTACAGCCCAGTTTATACGCTATATCGGGGTGTTTATGTTGCTGCTGGCAGTGCTTTTTCCGGTGCGCTATGCCGTACAGGGAATGGGACACGGAGATAAATCGTTATTCTCGGGCATGGCAGAAATGGCAGCAAGAATCGCTATGAGTCTCTGGGTAGTGCCAGTGTATGGTTTTACGGCGGTGTGTATCAGCGAGGGGGTAACTTTTCTGGCGGGGATTTTGGTGATCGTGCCTATTGCGTGGAGGATTTCGAGGTGAAAAACTTTCACCTCATCTTTCCCTCCTTGCCCCCCTTGTTATAGTGCCTTGTCACCTCCTGGTAAAGTTCATTTTTTGAATATTATTTCGCATCTGCAGATATCTAGGTCCCCCCATTTGTACTCTTAATCATTACACCGCCCCGTTTTTTTCTTTTCAAGAGTATCTACATGAATCTCTTCTGCACTCTCGGATGTTGTATCTTCACCTGACTCTGCTTCCTCTTCACTTGTTATTCCGAGTCTTTCCTCAAAATAAGTAATTACATCTGGCATATCATCCTCTGTGACTCCCATATCTACAAGCAATTCCCGAAGCTCCTCCTTCGTAGACTTCTGGCACATATCAATCGCCTCTTTTGCGGAACTTCCGGCAAATATAATGTCTGTAATGCCATCAGCATAACGCTCATACATTCTAGCGATACAGTGTATGCTGTTCTGTATAACCGTATTAGACGGAAACCTTTCTTCACAATCAATATAACTCTTGTAACGGATTTCACCGTCTCTGATGTCGAACTCAAAACATCCATTCTTCAGACCAACATTTACACGACAGATGAATTCAGCCATCTGTGCCACCGTTCTCGCATCTGTATAGTCAACCCCAATTGGGCAGATACCATAAAATATCACCTCGCATTCCTTAACATCAACAAGATACCTAATCCGCTGAATCTTGCCGTCCATTTTCACCCCAAAATCAAAGAGGCCACACTCTTCATCAAAAGAATAACGCCACTTATCGTCCGTGAGAAACTGTTTGATAATGTTTGCAATTTCATTAGAATAGTTATATTTTCCCATAATTAAATTCTCCTTTACATTTTTATTGTCGTTCTTGTTAACTACAAAATTTTCAAGATTCGTATCAAAGTATTTCCTTTGATGTATTATCATTGTATCATAGTAAATTTCATTCTTAATTAGGGGGGAACAAAAACAGAGGATTAAAGGGGCAAACCTTCAATCCTCAATAATATATACCAAATTAATAATATAATCACAATAACTAACTAGATATTTTTCTAATACCGCTAGCCTCTCTTCAGCATGTAAAGCATCTAATTCTAATCCGCTCGAAGAATCTTCTGGAAACAAAGATCTGTCCACCACAAAATAGGCTTCCTCCCATAACACATCACTTCAGTGTATATTCCCATTTCTAAACTATTGACCGGAATCAAATTTAGCTATTTTTTTCTTTACCACATCATCCAATATATCAACAACCCCAGCGAACTCTTCTTCTGTCGGTTTCACAAAGATAGGATTATAATTACCTATCCATTGTCGAATATTTTCCGACAATTTGATATTTCCTATAACAATTGGAACAATCCAAGCTCCTTGCAAGGAAGCAAAAGCAAGTTCTTTCTCTACAAACGATGATTTGATACTCTCTTGAGTAATAACCACAATATAAAATCCCCCATACACACATCCAATAATCCTCTCAGATATCTGTTTATCCCACATTTTACCATATTGAAGGTTATCTTCTAACGGCCATACAGAATAATCTTTATCAACTATTGCATTAATAAGTGGTCGAATTATATTTCTGTCACGATATGCATAGAAGATAACTACCTCGATATCCAAACAAATTTTTCTTACCTTATCCAAAATTGAATCTATATCGGCAGTCATATCTATCGTCCAGACTTTATCCTTGCTCGAATTAATAATATAAGTATGCTCGTCTTGAACATACTTGGACTGAACAGCCTCTGGACTCTCGCAAAAAACAAACCATTCTCTAGCATCAATTTCTCGTTTAATCAAAGAATCCAGTTCACGTCGTCCCTCTTCTGTATCTGTTGACAGACACTTCAGATGAAACGCAAGCGGATTATGTCCCAAACGCTCAAATTCATTGCGAACTATCCTAACCTTTTCTATATCATGACTTGAATGCGAAAGAAAGATCCAGCATCCTCCCTTAAGCATAATTATAACCCTCCCGTGTCTTCAATGCTACTTAGTTACTCCCTCTATCCAATAGTCTTCGATGAATCAATCCCCCGAAAATATATACCATCCTCTTCACCTACACATTAAAATATACCTGTACCACAGTCCAAAATATGTTTTTACTTTATCATATCTCTTTTTTTTACAATAACCATAAAATTTTCAATTACCAAAGTATCAACTATAAATTCATACAGCATACACGATTCGTAAATCAGACTACCTTGATGCTTATAATTTCAATCATTGATATAGTTTGCTTTCTGTGTACATGTCTCGCCTGAATATAACAGGAGTATGACGCCGCCCAGTTTTCATTGTATCCGCTACTTCTTCTTTTGAATCTCATAACCCATTTTTACAATCAGTTTCAATGTTTCAAACGCCGTGTTTCTGTCGTACTCTTTCTCACTCTCTGGCAGTTCATCATATGGGATAAGAAGCGGAGTAGTTTTTTTCTCTGCATCCTTTTTCTCTCCATAAGTCCACCCTTCAGAAATACGTCCTACTGCCCACGTATCATGAACATTCTCTGCTATCCTCTCAGTTAATTTTAACAATTCTTTAGGAAGCTCGACATCCGATGTATCAACCGGATTTGGATTGTACTTATTCTCTAACATAAAATCACCTCAATTTTTTTTATTAATTATTTGCATTCTTTCCTTTTCTATTTTCTTTTCTATCCTTGCCACTCTTTTTGCTGTTTTGGGATGAGTCGCATAAAGTAAATCACTAATACATCGTGCAGGGGGTGTTTCTCCCACATAGCGGCTAAGTATAAATGATAATTGAAATCCGAACCCCAGATCACAAGCGAATGAATCCGCTGAATACTCTCTGCTTCTGTCAAGCAATGAAATAAAACTTTGTGCAAGACTCAACATCACTCCAAAAATTCCCTTGCTGATTTTTGTTAATCCTCTTAATAATCCTACACTAAGATATATTCCTATGCAATTATTAAATAACCAAGCGATTCCTACACAAATTAATAAAACAACTAGCAGCCAAACCACTTGAGATATCAACAATACCAATGAAAATCCCAGCAAATTAATAAACAAAAGTCTTTTTATAACAACATCTAATCCTATCACATGTCCTACCTCATGAGCAAGTACTCCTGCAATAGAATTTGCATCTAAACACAAAAGAGCATCAGAGGTTATACCAATTTTTTTAATCCCAAAAGCATAGGCATTAAAAGAATCTTCTGGAATAAGATACACTTTTAGATTAAGCTCTTTTCCATAGGTTCTGTAGTATTGTTTTTTCAAAATTTCATATCCTTGCCTCAATTTGCTTCTACTTAATGCATCTAATTTATCTAGACGGACACCTCCTACTTTCAAAGTTGAAAAAAATTCACTAATATAAAATGTATATAGTGTGATACATCCTATAACTATAAACGTTATGCGCCAATCATAAAATAAATAATATTGAACTAACATACCGTCCAATATCAGGACAACTAATGCTTTTACACAGCCCCAAAATCTTTTGTTCATAAAAATCACCTCTTTATTCCCTTATTCAAATGCAGGCTATAAAATCTCTACCTGCATAACTTAGAATACAATACCCCTCTGGCATAACTGCAATATCTTCCTTGCGATACTTAGCTTCTGGTCTTTGATCTGATATGGTTTCCGTTAATACCCGATCTGTCCCCAAGATTCTATCAAGAAATCCTCTCGACTTATAATGCATATCTCGAGCACTACTATATGTCTTTTTTCTTACATAGATATTTCCAAAACATTTTTCTACTTCTTCACATCCTTCCATCGTATCATGCCTGGAATATATCCTCATCGGGAAACATTGACTTATATATGAGTAATTATCGATTGCAAAAACATTATCACTGATAAACAATATTTGAGAAAACTCGTGTATGTTTTCAAAAAATTCACCAAGTACCGAATCTGTCTTGTTTCCTCTGCTATATACCGTGACATACGGCTTTCTCACTTCCATCCCCTTCGATACAAAAGACTGTACATAATCCATTACCATATTAGAAACCATTTCTAATATGGTCTTTTTTGAAACTACATCTTTTACCCTGCCTAAATGTACATATAATACTTTATTATTTATCATATCAGCCAATCTTATTTTTTTCCCCATCGTTATTCCAGACACAGTAGAATGACTAATCAACAGGTTTTCAATATCTGGAGCAACTGAAGAAAGTTCACTGTAGCGTCCAAGAATATTTAACTGTTCTTCAAAATCAAGAATCCCTGCATTCACTAACTGGTTCATCTTATATTCCACAACTTTGGGGGCCGAATACATCGCTATTAATTGTAGATTAATTTTTCCATTTTCACCATATTCCATTTTGTAAATATGCTGTAACAGATTAAGATACGCTATTGCTTTGTCTTTCTTTTCTTCGTTCCATCCACTATTTGACATGCTTATTTTTAATCTGTCTTCACTCTCAATTCTGTCCCCATCAAACATTGAGAAAACATTGTTTCCAGGTATTATGGCCCCTACCGTCACACCACTTTTTGTAATTATTTCTGCCACTGAGCGCATTTTACTCATATCAATCACAATATGAGGGGAATTATCCTGCTGTATTGCATCTAACCACCTTTGAATCATCCTCTCTTTTGTTAACTGATCCTTTCCACTTAGCAAAACAGACGGAATCTCCCCATAGTTTTCTATATGTTCATCCATTATGCTTAAAAAATTCATACACAGCCCTCCTCAAAATGAACTCTAACCGGCTTACTATCCTTGATCTTTACATATGCATCACCTATTCCGAGACTATTAAGTTGTTCACTCCCTACAATATAATCAGTTGCTACCGTTACTTGTGCCGCTTGATATCGATCAATAGGCATTACCATTTTTTCAATATCCGCCTTGCCAAATTTTTCTTGAATTGCTTTTATCGTGTTTCCATCATTAGGTCTAAAACATATCACATTAGCAAATCCAGCTACCGATGCACTTCCATAATGTTCATTAAGCTCTCTTTTTACCTGCATATAAAGATGATCTACACTTTGACATGCAAGAATGACCCTCAAACCACATCCCGCACCAACATTTATAGCATTCACAAGATCAAAATCTGAGTTGATAACCATGCTTTCATCCAATATAAGGTAGAGTTTTTTCTCCCTATATAATGAATTAATCGCCATCTTAAGTTGTATTATTTTTTTAAGAAACAATTGAAAGAAAGCACTAGAACTTCTCTGCTTGTTATAATCAAATTCCAAAAACATCGCATTGCCCTTACTTGCCAAAAAATTTCTAATTGAATTAATTCCTTTGCCACAAAAATTCCCCTTAAATAACTCGATAACAACTCGAATAATTGACATTACAGATTCTGCATACTTAGTAGGATTCCCCTGTTTATCTGCTGGTAATAATTCATCACATAAAGCCTTTTGCGATGGCATTGTTTTTATCCAGTTTCGTTTCTGCTCAAAGGACATCGTATTATATTTTGATATTATATCATAATTACTTGGTATGTCTCCCATTTGAAATCTTTTGCCACTTTTCACTAACACATATATAAATACATTCAGATATGCTGTAAATATTAATTTTGCACCCTCAACAAAGATTTGATTTTGTCCCTGTTCAGGCAAATGATCAAATAATAAAAAAACCATTTCTTTTAGTTCTTCATATGGCTCACCACTAAGCAGTGCCTCTTCTATCAATGACCACTGAAAATAGTTATACCCGCTGCCTATATTCCCTTGTGAAACAATATAATCAGCACCTCTATAAAGTTTCTTATCTTGCAGATAATCCTGCTTAACATCCATCAATACAAACAAATCATCTGGATACGCCTCTCTGAGTACTTGAACAACACTTTTAATAAAACAACTTTTTCCCGTTCTTGTGGTACCTATCACCAATGTATTCCCATTTTGAACATTATCCCCTACTGGAAAATCAAGCAAATTTCCTCGGGAGTCCCTTACTGGTATTGTCAAATCCGACGATGTAAATAAATCTTTTTTCTTCCAATATTCATATAGTGAATATACCATAATCTACACCTCTTTCCTCATTCATCACACATATCCATGTCAGAATCCTCGCATGAAACAGACATATCACTCGCCTCGCATGAATCAACTTCCATGACATTGTTTCCTCCCGACATCATATCTACTGCGTCTAATTGCTGATTTGTCACATCTTCAATTGCTGAATAATCATAATGATACTCTGTTGCCATACTGTATTCATCCTTTATACTAGGAAGATTATCTTCTGTACTGTTCATGAGATCAGAGTACTCTTCCTCATTCATAGTTTCTCTAAGTCGATCCCCTGGATTTTCCGCTACAATATCATACTTAGAAATTTCCTTGCCATACATTTCTTGCTCCTGGGGACTAAGATTTGCAAAGCTCAAATTGACATGTTGAGTTTGTCCATTTGCATATGTAATTGTATCATTGACCATGTAGGCCTCTGGACGAACTCCTGCTTCTGATGCATTCACCGCATATGCTGTTTTTTCCATATAAACGGTTCCTGGATTATCACTATTTCTTGTAATCTCCTTCTCTATATTTTCTATCGTCCTGTATGGACCACGATTCAAACTTGCATCCTGTGCTGATAGGTTAATTTCATTAGCTGTACCATTATGTTGTGCACCAATGAGGTGTCCTCGGTCATCGGTATCTAATTTGTACACACCTCCCACATTTTTTTTCATGCCTTCACGTGAGGCCTTAACATTTTGGCTGTAGCCTTTTGCTGTGGTTGTTCCGCCTTCATATGTAATATACTCATATCCATTAATGATTTGTCTCCCCGTCTCTTTCATGTTAATGCTCCTTTCCTCTTTTCTTCCTCTATATCCTCATACTCCAAGCTTTTGGCAAAAAAGGCTTTAGAACCTCTAACCAATATAATCGAATTCGCAAGAGCCAAGTTATTTACTCTTTCAATCAAAAAATTTCCTTTAGCAGCTATGAATCTATTCGTATCAAGATCATTACAACCTTGATATATTATGGTATCATGAGCAGAAATAATGGTGTTTGCATCTCTACCATATGCAGATTCTAATTGCCCTTTGCTTTGACATATAGTCCACATACCGATATTACGACTTCGAATTGAAGCACATATCCTTGGAAATTCGTCTAGTTTTAAGGATGTTCCAAAGTCATCCATGATAAATCTTGTTGTAAGTGGCAACCGTCCCGCAAATTTCTTATCCGCGACATCCACAATTTCCTGAATTGCAATATTGAAGAACAGCGATGCTAACGCATCCATACTTCGATCCGTATCACTTACAGATACAAATACCGCAGTTTTTTTATTTGCAATAGCTTTTATATCAATGTTATTCTCTCTCGTTAGTTCATGAATATCTTTCGTATCTAATGATGCAAATTTACTTTGCGCTGTAATAATGACAGACAACATTGTTTTTGTAGCCATTCCCCGATATCGCGTATATTGCCGCAAGCACCAGGAATCTTTATTTTTTTCCTTTACCTTATCAAATAAGACATCTAGTTCAGATTTTACATTCGCATCTCTCGTAGCCGCAGCCATATTCATCATCGTAATAATGTTTTTTATCGTACGCATCTGAGGAGTGCATTCAAACACTAAATATCCCACAATGGATGTAATGAAAATTTGAGATATTTCATCCCAGAATATGTCTTTTGATGCAAAGTGATTCGTTATAATCTGAGAAAATCTCAGAACATCTTCTTCCGTTTTAAGAAAAAGTAAAGGGTTAAAATGATCCGATTCTTTTAAGTTTTTGAAATCAATATTTTTAACTTCATATCCCTGTTTTGTCAGATATGCCTTAAATTCCTTGTACAACCGTCCTTTGGGATCAGAAATTATATATGAACCACATGGATTTAAAAGTTGTTTCTTTATCAAAGTGGTTTTCCCGCTGCCTGGTGCCCCAAAAATGAGAACATTATTATTAATGTGTCGTCTATAATCATCCATAGATACTTCTACATTTTTTGCCAGTGTCATAACCCCGTTATTTCTTTTCTCATCTGCTCTACTCATTTTTTTCTCCCCCTTCCCCTTCATTTTTTGCAAATATATTATCTGTGGTTTGCGGATCAGATGCCAGCATCGCCTGCTTCAATCTTAGCTCATTTTTTAAAATTAATGCATCCATTTTTTTATCATCCATCTCCAGATCTTCGAGATCATTTACAAGACCATCGAAATCTCGATTAATAACATGGCGTAATTCCAATTCCTTTATTTTTGAGAGCGTTTCGTAGTCATATAAATCATTTGCTGCCATTTTTTCTTTATAGGTTTTTCCAGCTCCATCCGACATAATTGAAATGATAAATGACAATACACTCGTTGCAATAGGTAAAAAGACAAACAACCATCCCATTCCTAACTGTCCAGCAGTTAAAGCTGTATCCGCAGTCTGGGTCATAGTGCTCCCCAGACTGGTCGAGCTTATGGAAAATATCAGATCCACACTGTGTAATCTCACATAGGCCAAAGAACAAAAAATAATTATTAGGGTTAACAGTATGCCGACTATACTACAATAATGACCTTTTGATTTTTTCTTCACCATAACACACGCTGCTAAGATCGATGGGCTTACATCTATAAAAATCGCAATAACCGCACTTGCTAAAACACTCCTCCACACTTCATCCACAAAGTAATATTCTATTAATTGGCTGATAAAACAAAAATCGGAAATGATAAATGCCACAATCAAGGAAATGGCCACTCCGCTTCTGGGTAAATAATGAATTCCCTTATAATCCTTTTCTTTTATTTTTATGCAATTTTCGACTCCATTTTTTTTCCTAAGCATACGAATCACCTAATCCTTTCTGAATCTCGTCAAAATCAACCTCTTTATATTCAGTTACACTTTCAATTGCCTTTCGTTCACCCGCATATTTTGCTTGGTCTCGCAACTCGATAACAAGATATTGCTCAGCTTCTCTTTTAATGTTTTCACCCACACTTCTTCGTTGGATTCCCTGTCGTTTAATTTCATTTTCTAGTTTTTGATGATATTGATCAATTAAGGCATCAAATAAATTTAAGTTGTTTTCTCCATCAAGACATCCCTTGGCACTCATTTCTTCAAATATTGCCAACACCTCTGTTTTCATTTCTTTTGAAATCGAAGTTTCGGCTATAAATCCACAAGGCTGTGAACCTCCCACAGATGTCCAGAATTCAATGGGTCTCTGAATTAAAACTTCATCTCTTTCAACACCAGATACTCTTCCCCCATCCTTTTTTTTCAACATGGTTTTTAATTTACCAAATACACTCATTATTCACCACTTCCCTTCTCTTCACCGCCGAACAACTGCTTTAGATCAAGACAATAGCGAAAATCTTTATTCGTTAATTTTTCAAATCTTTCCTGGCTTTCTCTGTTTATTTGTATTAAGTTCTTGTCTGGCATCGCTACAATATGAGCGCCCTTTAAATAACAATGCTTTTGTCTGGTAACGACATTCCTCTTCTGGATTAATATCTCATCTATTTCATGCAAAGCCTCATCCAACTGTATTTTTATTTTTTTCAATTCTAACTCTTTATTTGCCATCTCTTGTCCTATTTCTTGAATCGTCCTTTTTGCAGATGCAATCATACGTTTTTGTTCTACAGAAGATGCTTCTAAAAGAACATCCGCATCACCCGGCATACTTTTCTCCACCCTATCCAACTCTTTACTGAGTAGATAAATTTGATCGTTTATTTTCTCTCTGGTAATAAGAGCATGTCTTAAAATGTAACCACTTTTTTCATATATGTGAGAAACATACTGATCATAACGGCTTTGTGAGTTGCTTATATATGTGCTATATGCAGTCATATACCTCATCTTTTTCCCATCTTTTTCTTGTTCATGCTCTTCTGTTTTTATGACCTTTGTAAAATGATCAATGCCCCCCAGAAACGATATTAAAAATCCCGGTACCCAGGCCCCCTTTAATTTCACTTTCCGCAAAGGTTTTAAATTAATTTCTGATTGATCTGACCTTGACATATGAATTCCTCCTTTTCATCCAATCTCGCTATTGGGAAATACAGAATCTACTACATCTGCTTCTCTCATTAATTCTGCAAACCGCTCTTTAACACGCATTTTAATCATTTTTTCTTGAGCGGATAATTCGTTACAACTCTCCTGAAACAACTCCTCATTAATCTGGAATTGGTCAATTTCCAATGCCTCTTCCAACTGATTAATGATCCCTTCCTGTTGCCGAATGTACTCGTTTAACTGCGAAGCATATTTTCTAACCTTTCTTAACGAACGTATCTCCCTGGCTGATCCCATACTATATTTTCTTATGATTTTATTTAATTGGAGTTTCTTCGGATGTTTATTCCTTGTTTTATGCATTATGCATCACCTATCCTTTTCAAGCATTATTTGTACGCTTCAATCAGTTTTTTTGCAGAATTACTGGTAGCGTCTGTAAACAACCAGACTGTGCGATTGCGCTGAGCTTTTCTCTCAATTAACTTATTTTCGGCATCTCGATCTTTAATCGTAAGATTACTGCCGTATCCCGCACCAACACATATTATCTGGTTATCCTTAACTCCAGAAGAAAGAAAAATCTTTTTAATACTTTCGGCTCGCTTATAACTGAATTTTTTTAATGATTTCTCTTCTCCTGCAGAAGAAGTGGTCCCTACCAACAAAATCTGACTGTGAGGATTTTCTTTTAAGTACTGAATAATTTTTCTTAATGACTTCACGGATTCATTTTCGTTTTTCAATTCCGTGCTATCCAGCTCAAATAGAACACTCTCCTGTAAGTCCAACACCTGATTTTTCCTTGTTTTAGAATTATTATCCTTTGGTAATTCAAAGTCCACATCTACCATAACAGAACTAGGCTGTACGATTGGAATTTCACTCACATATGGAAGGTTTGATTTATCCTTGTTTGTATTAACAGATACTGCAGATGAAAAAGCAATATCCCCTTCTGATACTCCGCCTGCCATCAGAACACTTTTCCATGTATTCATAAGAATGTCCCTATTTGACTCATACAACGGTGTTTGAGTACTGTTTTTTTCGACCTCACCAAGTCCGAACCACAGGATTCTTACACCAGTTAGATCTGGGAGATTTTTTGCCAACATCTCGCAAAGTTTCTCTGAATGATCATCCTCCAGATATAAATCTGTGAAATTTACAAGTCCCTTTGTGCTAAGTCCAGATGACACAATATAAAGTGTCTTGTCCCCCTCCGAATAATCCTTTAACTGCCTGGCCGCAATATCAATCGCACCAAACAAATCTAGTTCTTCATCATTAGGGGTTAAGGATGACATCACACTTATAATCTGTGCAGCATAGTTTTCAGAGAGTTGTTGTTTCTTATTCTCTGAAATACCGGATTTATATGTTGGAATGCTATAAGTATCAACTATCTCTGGTTTTCCATCCGCTGAAATAACCGTTGCTGTTGAGTTAGAAATCAACGAAATTTTCGAAATATCTTCGGATAAATTATTTGTATCTACAGCACCTTCATTCTTCGTATTTGATACAACAATAGCGATATGTTCCGGCGACTGTTTTTCCGCTATTGGTCCCGGATGTGTACATCCTGTAAATATCATAATTATAATTCCTATTAATCCAATAACAGAAACTTTCTTATTGTTTGATTTACTCATAATCTTTTCCTCCAGTCTTTTTGTTATACACACGCATTTTAATTTCCATTTTTTAAAATATATTCACACTGCTCCAATTCCTTTTTAGCATAGTCAAGTGCTGACTGCTCTTTTTTCAACGCTCCCTGTTGTAAAATTTTTATTGATGCTATGACCTGTCTCTCTTTAATAATCCTCTGTTTTTTCAAATTATTAAATGGTTTTTTAAACATTTGATGAATCATTTTATCTAGGAACCATTTGTTTTCCTCTTCCATTAACTCTATAGAAAATCGATCTATCAGGTTACTTTCATATGCCTCTTCCAGTATTCTCAATGCTTCATCTTGAATATCCTTTACTATTTGTTCTGGGAAAACATAATTGCCAGGATATAAATTAATGTACGGAGAACCTAAAGAATTAATCAAACTCTCATCTGGCTCTCTTGCTTTTTTCCTGAAAAACATCTCCATCAACTCCTTTCCTAGGTTAATAAAAATAGACCATGTAAATTTGAGATTTTGTATCTCTTGTTTACATGGTCTATTATAGCAAATACCTCCTATTTCCCTTGTGAATAATCAGACAAATAGTTGCTAATTAGGATTTATTATTATTAATATATGATTTTTTTCTTACAACCCTCTCTCGTAATCATCTTCCAATTCAACATTTTCAACAACCAAGCCATCTCTCCCCCAACATATTTGTCTGGCTCTGTCGATTATCCCTGGCATATCTCCCACTATACTTCGATCAATTTGTTTGATTGGTAATATCTTAGTTTTGTCCAACAAATCAACCATTTCTTTTTGAATTCCGGTATACACTGTATCATCATTGGCTCTTAAATAATTAATAGCATTTTTAAGTACATTCATAACATCCTCAGATGCACTCTTCTTTTTTAGTCTTTCATATTTTATAGTTAATAGCTCTACAATACCTCTTTGGTATTCCGCATCCATACTTTCTTTACATGATATTTCATCTATCATGCGATGTACGCCAGTTAACAAGTCATCATAAATATTTTTTTCTTCATCGCTCTGACTATTTTTTTTAATACTATATTTTATATAATTGAGATAAAATAACATTTGGTCTCCAGGGCAATTTCCTAATTCTCCCCAAGTTGCAATGTATCGGTGCATTTTAGCACTCGGGAATTTTTGTCTCAACTTCCCCTTGCTCTTTTCTATAAACAGTTTCATTTTGTCATACGATGCCGGCATCCAGCCTCTGGAAATCATATATCTGTTCCAACGAATATGTTCCATCTCACTATGCTTTTCTTTATTTAAAGGATCTGATAAAAACTCTCTATATCTATCGACCAACGTGTAATCGTGTAATTCTGCCAGCATTTCTTCATAATCCCAACTTTCAAACCCGAAACAGCGTGCCGCATACATTCTATACAAAATAAAAATAGCCGCCATCTCCGAACTATCACGCCCATACGAACTTGAATAATAATCATTCCAGATCTCATGCTCATCACATCCTTTGTCGTAGTACGAATAATGTATCGATAACGCCCACTTTAACATTACATTATTTTCAATGCTATTTTTTTCATACGAATAAACAGATTCCTTATCCCCAAATAGTTTAAAAGAAGGTGACTCATACCATGCATAATTCAAAATGCTATTATTAATCATTGTTTTTCCTATTAGCTCGTTTCCCAATTTACCTGATTTACACCTGACACAAATATATGGCTGATTAAGTAAATTTTCACTGTAACGCAAATTATACATATTAATTCTACTGGCCATTTCAAGATTTTCAAAGTCACTACCAACATTGCATACCATATAATCAAAAGATTTTAATGTATTTCCTAACTCACCAGTCGTATTATTTTCTTCCAGCATACGACTAAACTCCACTGATTCAAAATTAATATCATAGTAGTTAATCTCTATATTACATAGCTTGTTATTCTTCTGAACATCTCCACATTTTTTTATAATATTGGCTTCCATAAAACTGGTATTTTCGCCAATAACATTTATTCTTATCGGAATGTCCGTGTCCTCTAAGACGCCAATGGCTAAGATATTTTTTAATATTTCTACATTGATTTCGTTAACACCCAAAATGTTAATAATATATCGAGTCTTTATATTTTTCTCATCCATTAACGGAGCAATTAATGGGTATTTAAACAACAATGTTTTTGAAACTGTATCTCTATAATTGCAATTAAAAAGTGGAATATAGTGATTACCTAATTTTTTTTGCAGACAATCTATATGCAATTCCATAATTTCCTGAGGCAAGTTAACAAAATACTGAAAATGCTTTTCAACAAAGTATTTTTCACCCAAACTATCATATTTGTTGCAGATATATCCTACATAATCAAACACTTGTCCTGTATAATCAACTTCTGATTTTTCACCCAATTCAACAATTATTACTTTCCCTTGTTTATTCAAAATTTTTTTAACGCCATTTGAATCGACACTAAAATTAAGTAACCATGTTGAATTAAGTGCATGAATAATATCTTTTTCATAGTGTATATTCAAATAGTCTTCTTCATAAACATCGTTTCTTTCGCAATCAACAAAAATAAGTCCCCATTGTTCTTGTTTCGGTAATGATTTGAGAAAAAGCATATTTTCTTCACAGGCACCAATCACAATACAAACATTATCATTATCTACTATTACGTCTTCTTTGAGCGTTGCATATAGTTGTTCATAATCATTTTTCTTCTCGTATTTAATAAGCTCATCATATGCCTTATCATATCCACATTTGTACGCCCTAATAAGCAATTCAATTTTTTTACTTTCATATTCAATTCTGCCTGTTTTTTCCATACTCTTGGCTGCTAAATAATAACCATAACCCGATTTTGCCTTCAAATAAAACCCTATTGCTTTATCAAAATTAGTTATGATATTGGATTCGTCTATAAATGACAAATATTCAGAATCTGGATTTTTTGAATAGCAATCCCCACAAATGCAACACGCAATAGAATGTCCATAATTGGCAGATTGAAAAATATATTTTTCCTTATCGTATATTGAATCAGCAATTCTAAATAATTCATAATATGAATCTCCCAAGATCCTATTACAAAACTCCCTCTCGGTAACAGATACTGTAGTAAAATCATCCAATTTTTCTATAACTCTATCCAAATAGTATCTTGTTTTGCTTTGTGTTCCTGTTTCATCATTACTACTAATCATACCCAATATATAATCTGCTGTAACACTATCCCCGTTAATATTTCTGTATTTTTCAACTTTGGTTCTAATCTCCTTATACGGCTCAAAATTTGAATTCCAGCATTCAACTAACAATGTCGTTTCATCAATACTAAATATTTTTATATTTTTTAGTACATTATCCGGGAATAACAACTCAAAACAATCACATATATGCGAACCCAACATTAATGCAATAATTACTCTTGATATTCCGTCATATACATCATTATTCAAGAAAAATCTCACTCTATTTTGAACACTATAGTTAAGTGCTTTGTTATTTCGTGAGAAATAATTGCTCACTTCTTGATAATACCCAAGTGATTCTATCGCTGCATTCTCAATATATAATTCTTCATTTAAGTATTCATCCACGCACCTCACTAAATATGAACAGTTTATATTTTTTAAATCAAACAATGTTTTGCAAACCGTATCAGATACTCTCTTGACCTCTGATATAACATCTGATTTTACTTTTTCCACATATTCTTTTCTGCACGAATTGGCCTCATATGCCCCACTGAAAAAATGACTTACCCTGTTTTCATTAATTTCAAACTCCCCTTCCCCCAGGAATAACTTCTTCCTTTCTTCAATTTTATCAGGAAGTTTCTCCATTTTAATCCCACGCTTTGTTAGAAATCCCAAAAAATCATTGATATTATAAAAGACATTTAACTGCACATAAAATGCCTCATATTCGCTTCCATTATCTGCCCCCAGTTGACATACCAAAATTTCATCTTGCGAATCTCGTTTTCGTGTATACATTTCCTACCTCCATTCAATATTGAAGACTCCATCCTCACACATCAAGATGCCCTCATCATTCCTCTTCATGTACATAGTCTCCATTAATTATATTCAACAAAGTATGGCCGATGTCGTTTATCTCATCCTGTTTCCATATTGTCACTACCCCCATCATGTTACCTCGTTTGCGTTGCATGGTATTAATTGGAGCATTATCATAAAAATTTTTTTCTTGAGTATCTGCAATTAATACAGCCGTAGCATTTATTCCAAACTGTTTTGCCAAACAAGCCAACTTATAATAAAACTCCTGTTCAATATCAGAACGTGCTTTACACTCAATAAATAAAGTACGAAATCCCTTTGTCACTATACAGTCAAATTCGCTCTTTACCTCTGTACCCTGCCAGTCAATTTCGAAACTGCTTACTACATCATCAAATTCCAATTCTTTCACCCTGTGATAGGTATATATCTCCAACATCTTTCCCGCCGTAGTAAGCAGTTCTTTAATCTGCCTGGTTGCATATGTAAAATTCATTTTCCCCTCTGAACTAATAGTCAGATTAATCACATATTCCTTTTCTTTGAAATAATTCATAAGGTCACTTATTTCATTAATCCTGCTCTCTTCAATTTGAACTCCTGTAACCATAAGATTGTCAAACACTACCTTTACCTCGTGTCTTTTTGTATTCAAGCGAAGCGTAATAGCATCTGGTAGCATCAGTGCATATACATTTGAAAACAGTTTATCATATTCATTTTGGTAACCACAACGATCAATAATCACTACCTCACAAGAATCTGTAGTATATCCATTTACTCTGCTGCCTTGTTCCAACACACCTTGTTCCCTTAAAAATTGAAGAATTTTTTTTGTGCTTCCGTTGCACATAAAAGGAATGATATAGCGATATTTCTGTCCTTCCAAATTTTTTTCGCGAAGAATTTTCTTTTTGAATGATGCGATAACATCATTCTTCTTAGAATATTCTGACAGAATAGCACACAATCTTTTCCACACCCCATTCACGTTTTTATATTTCTCCCAAAGATCTTTATAATCCTCAAAAAACTCAGGCTGATTACTGCTTTCACTAGAGGATAACCGAAATGCTGCCATATCTGTCACTGTTATAAATGGAGTTTTCCTAATATATCCCAGCATGTCACAACCATTCAAGCCAAAAAATTTCATGCTGATAGGATCAAATTTGTAATTAGCAAACGAATTATACAGCCCCGCTCCCCGCAACATGTAAGAAAGTCTCGTTGCATTCTTTTCCAGCATCAAAAGGCGTTTTTCTGCACAACGTTCTTTTAAATATGTCTCAAATTTCTCCGAAATCGTCTCCATCCCATTTAGCGCGAGACATGTGACTTGTCTGATTCGTCCTTCTGCAAGTCTTATAATTTCTGTTTTGACTTCTTCATTTACCCAATAATCCATTGTTTTATCGCACGCCAAAACAAACTCGACAGTAGCCTTGAAATGTTTCTTACGCATATATTCAACAACATATGGAATAGACTCCTTCATTTTTTGAATATCTTGTTTTTCCTCAGCATAATACAAATAAATTATTCTGGCCGGATTAACTATCGTTGGTGCCGCCACATTCCCAAACACATCCGTATTGTCACCCGTAACATATGGAATAATCATATACACATTTTCAGTGTAAGTAAGTACAAACGGGATATTATCAATAAATGTTACATCATCTTGCTTCCAATCGCGATATTCCATGCTGGCCAGAATAGGATAAAAAACAACTTCAAATGCCTTGACCTGCTCACGCACAGCTTTTCTCCGTTCATCAGAAAGCAACTCTGTTGCGCTCAAAAAAGAGGCTCGTAACCCCTTATAAAGCCGAACCTTTCCTTTGTCTCCATTCCATATATCCTTTAAACAAGTAAACCACTCTTGAAATGCGATAACAGCCCTTCTATTTCCTTCAATAAGCGTCCTGATACCGGTTATATTACTCCCAGACAACAAGTTCTGATTTCTTGCCTCCTTTGCCTTTTTTGCAAACATCCGATGTAATTCTACAGACATCCGATCCAGCTCATCTAATTGACTCAAATCACTCTTTGACGCCTTGTCCCATTTATCATAATTGTCACCTATTCGATATTCTGTGTCAAGTTTCTGATCTGGCCTGCTCTTCACAATGCAGACATGTTTTTTGCGGCGTTCATCTTTTGTTATCCCTGTCGCACAATCTTCAAGGGTATCAATTCGATGCCAGCCAAGGCAAAGTTTCTCTGTAACCCACCTGCGATGTTCAATCCAGATCAACTGATTTTTTATTTTTCGGGTACTCTTATCTGCGATTATCACACTAAACTGTCGAGCCGCCTCATTAAAACTAATTGTACTTAAATCAATCCCAATGCTGTAAAGCTTATATTTCAAAGCAAGAACACTGGAAACACAAGAATCATGATTATACTTTTTCCTGAACTCTGTCTTTATTGTTCTGCGATCAACATTAAGATTTTTTTCCCACACTAAATGCGTATTGAAGGCCATCCTTTCAATTTCATAGTAAATAGCAGACTCTTTTATGTCATGATTCACATACAATGGGAAGAGACCAGAATCGTCCTTATCATGAGTACGATCCTCCTCTCTCACATAACTTACAGTGCAATCAATTTCCAGAATTTCAGTTGCTGTTTTACAGGCATTTGCTGCCGCCAGATTTAATGAATCCTCTCCCAGTGCAACAAAAATATAATGTGGTCTTTTACTATCGTATTGCTCGCACATAATATTCTGTAATATGTTCGAATTTGCAGTCCGGTTTCCACGCTCCAACTTTGTTATCTCAAACACAATATCACCATAAGTATCTTCGCCTTTTTCTAAAGAACCATCAATGTTAAAAAAGTCAGCCAGTTCCGGTCTTTCCGAAAGATATATCTCCTTGTCTGTCGCATCATCCGATACAACTGTAACATGCAGTTTTTTATTACGCATCTGTCCGTTTTGAAGACAGGCATCTAAAAACTTTTGTCCATAATTTCCAAAACCGATCACTAGAACATTAAGCATCTCCTCATCGTTGGAACTACATTGATACAACGGATGCTCATATAAGTGATACTGGATTGCTAGGAATGAATTTTTCTCCTTATTAACGTCCAAAGATTTCTCAACATCTGTTAAAATCCACTTTTCTCCTGTGCTGATTTTTCTCGCAATCTCCGAAGGTAAAGCATAATATAGAGCAATTTCTAAATCATCCAGTAATTCCTCACAATTTGCATACCTGTATGTTCTCTCACATAAACACTTCTTCAGTATTCTTGCAATTACACTTCGTAACCTTGGATGAGAATTTGCCTCAGATGCCCGTATCAATCTAGATTGATCAACCAATTCATCAAGCCTATCATAATACTCACCACTATAAAGATAGTGATTTTTTTTAACTTCATCCGTGACAATGACAGCATGAAAAAGTGTTGCTCCGATTGAATAAATATCGGTTTGGTTATTCGCCACTTCATATCTTACCTCTGGTTCCTGATATCCCTCTGTTACTACTGCATCCTCGTTTTTTCCATAAACTGAACAAATTGAATTTATATCGAACATTGATAATGTTTGCGTCAATGTTTCGTTTCCTCGCTTGATAAACCCAAAATTAGAAGGATTAATATCTCGATGAATCATTTCGGCACTATGCATTGTACATATACATTTAACAAGCGTCTCAATTGCTGATAGAACAGTAACCAGTTTATGTTCCGGATTATAATCCGGATGCTTATGGATTTCGTCACAAACTTTTTTAAATGTTTCTAATTTAGGTTCTGGTGTCCAAATATATGTAGTACCGATTATATTCTCATTATCATCACACCCATGATAGATTTCAAATGCCGGAATAAACGTAGCCAGATCTTGATTCTCACTGTTCCTTTTTACATCCAATAACATTTTGTATGGTTCCAGGTATTCTCTTTCTGCCTTTAGAAAACGTTTATATGCATCCTGAAACTCCTGCGAATGAATTAACTGTCCCTCTGCAGTTCTTTCCAAGGCATATGCATCTTTAGGGTAAAACTCTTTCAGTACACCTCTGCCACTATTTTCATGATAAGCTTCATAGCATACGGAAGATGCACCCTCGCTTAGCTTCTTGACTATGACAAATGTCCTTTTAAAAACCGCACCATCACTTTCGCCACAAAGGAGAATAGATTTTTTCAGATACTGACGTCTTTTCATGCCGATTTCCTCCTGTTTCTTTGTTGTAAGTTTAAAGAAATAAAACTATAGTCATCAAAGCAATTTTGTTCAACAAGAAAATCCTTCAACCTATCATATTCATTATTTGCAAGCATACTGAAAACTTCTGGTTTTAGTTTATTTTTGTCAAACATCTTTTTCCATGCACCATCTGAACATATGACAATAGACTCTGCCTCTTCGGCATTGAACAACTTTATGGACACCATGGCAGTTGCATTCTTGGTTGTTGTAACACAGCATCCCGACGAACTGTCGGCAGGCGTTGCCAGCACCCTGCATTTTCCCTTGCCAACAGCCATGATGATCCCATCACCAAGATTAAAACACAAAATTCTTTTCTTTCTTTTATCTACTAAAACACTTGTAACTGTACTTGAATAGTCTTCAATATCACAGGCATCATCTTCTGCTTGTTTCTTTACCTCACATAGTATGTGCGAAAGCACTAACTCTGCAACTTGTTCTTTCTCGAGTTCTAGGAAATAATCCCCCTTTTCCAACAACAATTTTGTTATTTCTCTACTCGCAATGTCAGCCCCGCATTTTGCCTTCATGCAAGTTGAAACGCCATCTGCCAGAGATACAACACAAAACTTTTTATTTTGCGCATGACAGAGCGCATCTTGATTTTCACTCATTCCACGACTATGATTTACTCCCATTTTACTTAACCCTTTAATCACCATTTAGACTTTCTCCTTCTCTAATTTATGTCAAATATTCAAGTATGCATATGACGAAAAAACTACCAACACATCAAAAATATTTTTGCTGCTTAACGGCTGATAATATGCAGCCTTCAATTTCGAGTCAATATCCTCTTGGAAATTATTAAATACCTCTTCAAAATTTTTCCATTTATCATTATTCCCGTCATTTTCATGAAGTGCATTGTAATAATAGTAGTATGCCACAATTATAGATGTTCGAGTTACAGCACTCGCCGATGGAACAAACAGTGCTTTAGTCATAAAATTGTTCATCCCCAGAAGTAATTCCATAAACTCCTCGAATTTGTCTCGATCGATGTCTGCTCTTCTATCACAAATATTTTGATAACCTTTTTTTCTAAAAGCAGCCACGTCTGTAAACCACAATCCATAATTGCAACTTTCAAGGGGAACCCCCAAATCAGCCAAATCATTAATGATACTCTGGCATTCACGAAATGCTGAAATTTGATCTATTTCAAGTTGAAACACTCCTTTTTTTGACTCAACGACACCTTTCTTCGTTTCGTAATTCCCGGCAAATGTATCGCAATTATATTTTTCGCAAATAAATTTCTCAAACTCGCTTTCTTCCAGACTTAAAATATCTTCACTAAACAAAGTCTGATTATTGGATGAGCGGAATATACCTCTATAAAAAACCGTTCCACCAACATCTTTTGCATGAACACCGCCCTGTTTGAATTGACTTTCCTGAATGCGCCTGATCATCTCGCTGGATAATCTTATCTTGTCCTGAGGGCTATAGGCCTTAGATATATAATATAGGTATACCATTTCCGCAAAATTCTTATAATTAATCCCCTGACCAGATGGATTCAATTCATATTCACACATTCTCCCCTTATATACTTCTGAAATAAAACGCATTAAGTTGTTTGCATAGTAATCCCAAAATAAATTTGTTTCGATATCGGTTTCATAGTCCAGCATGTCACCATGTATACCACCTGAATAAAAAGTCATCCCATAAACCATAGCAAAAAGATACAGACATCTCTTGGTCGCACCTTCTGTGCGAAATTTCCCAGTTGCTAAGTCATCCACAGCCTTTAACAGCCCGAATTTCCCCTCTGGCTTCTTTTGAGACTTAGTTGCTGTTTCAAGTCCAGAAAATACTCCGTCATCCAAATTGGTTAGCACCTCTTCATCCGAAGGCTTTTTCCCAATCTTATCTTTTACATAATCACAGATTACCGTTTTACCACTAAATCCCGCATCACGAAGATAGTTTCCGTATTTAATAAACTGCTTAAGGATTCTTATGCGAAGCGTTTCATTTTGCCAGCCATCTTCGTCAGAACACAACCTGTCAACAATCCGTTTCATATAATCTTCAGGAGCTGGATATTCTTTATACCTAGAATACAGCGCAAGCAACATTCTATCTTCAACTTCTGAAAAAGTAGGGATGTCAGAATTATTTATCAAATTTTCATAATATGCGTTATCTTTTCCTCGTTCATATTCAATCCCGCAAGCATCAAACATATCAAAAAGTTTCCGCAACTTACTAGGCCTGTCAGATTTGGCCCGCTTTAACTCATCGAGTTTTCTTTTAAAATCCTCTATATCACACAACGATCTGAATTCGCTCTGTAGTCCATTTAAAACAGAATCCATTCTTCTTGTAATTGTTCCTCTAACGTTATCCATTATTGTACCTCCATTATTAATTAATCTCTAAAAACTAAATTCACTTCTTAACTTACGGTCTTTGATGAAGTGCATTCCCCAACATGCCTATTCTATTCACCCACACATTAAAACACGCTTATATCACGAAAATACATATGTAAATTTTATCATATTCCTCTATTCTCGTCTAGTGTAAGCCAAATTAAAAGCCCTCCTAAAACAATCTAGTTCACCCTAAGGCATATCCCCACTCAGCAAACAACTCCCCAAACATACTTCCTAATGTATTGCCTGTGTCAACAGCCGGTTTAAGTAAATCCTGAAGATTTTTTGTTCTATCATCAAACTGTTTTTTGTCCGCCAATAATGCTACCAGTAATGCCGTGTTTTCTGCATCTGCCAATGCATCATGAGCTTTCCCCTCAAAATTTTCATCAATAGACGACATTGCATTCTTAAGAGAAAGCACCCCGTCAAAGCCAATCCTATCCGCATATTCCTTCTGAATATCACGCCAGGCATCAAAGATATAACTATAGTCCTCTTCGCATTTATCTAAAATTTCCTCTGACAACTGACGATAGTCATTCATTGACCAAGACGCCATCTGAAAATCCGAATCGCCAATCCAGTGAACAAAGGCTGCCATAACCTCCGGAAAATACATCTGATTTTCCAATGTTTCTGAAGTTATTCCTGTCAGATCGGAAATAAACGGAGAAACCGTACCATATTGCGGTTTTACGAACTTTCGAAACCTTTCAATCACATTCATATGGTCATCCAACATAACCGCACCAAATTCAATAATTTCCTGATGCAATTGTGTTCCCGCCATACTCCTCTGCTTTTTACTCACTTTGCAAAACTCAAAATCAATGACAATGTTCCTTCCCATAGTACATTCCTCCTTTTTTGATTATTGAATAGCCAACTTACGATCACATTATACAGCATCTGTTTTCTTCTTTTTGAGGGGGGGGGAAGAAAAAAACTGATGCGTCAACTAATCAAAAATAGTTGCCACATCAGCTCATTGTGAATTTTTTAACTTCTTGCCCAACTTTCAAATAAATCTATTTGTACCTAGAATTGCTTAGATTTGCATGCATCCGAATTACTCCACAAATATTCAAATTCTCCGTAATACAATTCATATTCTTTGGATCCCATTTCAAAATTTAAGCAAAAATCTTTATCTGGAATATGATTTCCGTATGTATAGTACCTGATATTTACTGCCCCATCAAAATTGCCATGTATTATATACATCCTATGTAGCAGTGGAACCGTAGATACTCTTACTTCAAGCGTCGTCGGATACAATGCCATTAATTCATACCAATCTTCAATGGATTCATCATAACCACGATACTTCTTAAGCGGCTGTCTCATACTTTCAGTCAGATCACCTACTGTCTCTGCTCCATTTACTAAAACTCGAAGTTTAAATCCACTTTCAAGAATTTGATTAAGGAGTTTAACCTTCGCCGACACCTGACGCCATTCTGCCCCTGCATGAAAAGCCATATCAACCAAAACATTTCCGTCCAGTCGATCTAACATTTCGTAGAAATAATCCTCCGTTCGAATTGATAGCTCCTTCTCTTTTTTTGTAAAATCCATGTTATTTTGAATTTCCTCTTGTGGCATATAATGAATGATTTTATCAATCATTGCAGGTAAATACTCCTGGCTCCCTGATACTCCATTCATTTTATCCAAATTTCTTATTGCATCAGGAATACCCTCTTTCCATTTTTTAGGCCATTTAAATCCATCATACATTACTGGTATAATAGTCTTTTTACATCTCACCGCTTCCAGAATTTCTATTCTAACCCAGTCATCCTCATTTGAACACCTATTCAATGCATTCTTTGGAAGAATAAGAATAAATGTGTGTGCTTCTTGTATTGCAAAAAGAATTTTTTCATCAAATTTACCCGAACGCAACTCTTCCAAATCCAAAAAACAATGCACCCCTTTTTCCTCAAGTCTGTCATGAATAACCTGCGCCATAAGAAAACCATTTTCTCTTCTATAACTGATAAACACATCATATTTCATATATTCATCCCCTCTACATTCTATTTTTCGAGCAACTATTTTCACTTGCCGGAAGAACCATAAATTTCATTAACCGCCTGAAGAATTCTTAATCTATACTCGAATAACTTTCTACAATTTCTTCCGTTATAAATATCATTTGATAGAAATACCACTGTCATATCACTTATCGGATCCATCCACATAAAACATCCTGTAAATCCAGCGTGTCCATAGGCACTCGATGACAAGACGCTCGTATATGCATTGGTATTTCCTGAAACATTACTCAACTGCCATATCAATCCCCTTCTATCCTCGCCATCGGAAAAATGTTCTTTTATCATCATTTTCATAGTCTCTTTTTTGAGTAAGCCGCCATCACGCAGTGCCTCATTCAACGCAATACCAAGTTTGCACAAATCAAGAACCGTTGAAAAAATACCTGCATGTGCCGCTACGCCATCCAACAAAAATGCATTCTCGTCATGTACAGCTCCCCATATTCTTTGTTTTCTGAACACATCATCATACTCTGTTGGCACAAAATTATCTCTATCTTTGGTTGTGTTGCCACGATTATAACCAGTTTCACTTAATCCTAAGGGGCCTATAACATAGTCCTCAACTATTTTATCTAGTGGTCTTTCCGCCACCTTTTCCATCGCTTTTCCCATCAATATAATCGGCAAATCAGAGTATACTACTTTTTTCCCCGTCTCGTATGCAAATGGTAACTCAAAAATATCATTCAGCGTTTCGTGTACATGTGGCAATGAAGGCCTGGTCTTCTCTCTTGTCCACCCCATCCCTGTTGTATGACTTAATACATTAACCCATGTTATTTTTCTAGCATCCGCCTCCCCTATAATTACCCCCGCCTTTTCTATTGGGTACTTTCTATTCAGTTCTGAAAAGTATTTGCACACTGGTTCATCAAGACAAAAAAAACCCTCTTCACACATCTTCATAAATGATATTCCCGTAAAAATCTTTGTCAAACTTGCAATATCAAATCTACTTTTATTATTTATCACTTGAGCATTTTCTAGTATTTGCCCCCTATATTCGCAGCAAGGAATATCAGTCCCAGTTCCCACTGCTATAGACAATGCTGGAATTTTAACTGCTATCTCATCCAGTAACAATTCAAATTTTCGGATATCCATTATAAAGCACCTCTGTTCTAAATAACTCCACTGCTAGATTATACAAATAGACAACTTCTAATCACTCGTAATATTTCTGTAGTTTTTTGTATTTCATTTCATCCTCTTTTCTTCCTAATGCGCCATATACCTTGGTCAAATTGCCATATGTATCATATAACTCTTTACTAAAGATGTCATTAGCATACTTTTTCTTTTGCACCTTCTCTAATAACTCAAAATACTCACAGGCTTTTAAAAAGTCATTTACTCTGATATAAGACAATCCCAATTTTTGATATATATCTTCCATCCATGGATGTAGTTCATCTCCCCTATGACGTAACCTAATATTTTTCGCTTTTTCAAGATATTCTATTCCAAATTCTATATCTTCCTCGTCAACTGCGCTTTGAACATACAACCAGCCCAGTATATATTCTGCAGAGGAGACATTCACTCCATCCGGATCTTCTTTCTTAAAGAATTGCAATGCTGATTTTTCCATTGCAATTGCTTCGTCTAACCTGGTGTTATAATTGCTCAACACTTTAGCATATAAATGATTTGATGCTGCTTCATTCCGTGTATTTGCGCAATACTTTTTTCTTATCTCAAGACTATCCGAAAGAAGTTCCTCTATCGACTCCAAACTACACCCTTTATCAGCATACATTTTGGCTTGTGCCAAATGCGACAATGCTGAGGCATATTTATTTCCAAATATCTTTACCGCCGTTGTCAGCTCTTTTACAGCCTCTGCATATTCCCCTTTCCCGTGATAGGTGAATCCCAATTGAATAGCAGTCTCTCCTTCATCAATCGTGTTTACATGTTTTCCTTCTTCGTTAATAAATAACAATTTGACTTTATTTTGAATCTCTACGCTTACATCCATACAATTAATAATCCATAAAAATTTACTTATTACAAGATATTTTCTAAAACTATAAATTGTCGGATTTGGGAAATTAAAATAAATAGATAACACCAATTCCTTTTGAGCAATATTATCTTCGTATGATTTGTTCCAACTATTATCAATCATATTAATAACTTTATCAATAAACGATTTAAGTTCCGAATCTTCAAATTGTAAATCATACTCATTAATTATAATTTCTCTTATTATTGGATGTAGATAAATATATGCATTATCTTTACTGCAAATCCAGCCTTGTTGCTCCAATTTGCTGATTGTCTCTTCGTATTCATCTCCCATTAGTCGTAAAAATCCAATTCGCAAATACCCCTGGATCGGTAACAATGTCATTATTTTTAATACTTTTCTTTCACTCTTAGCTAGAATACTAACATCCATAAGTCCCGATATCACTTTATACATATCACTTAGCTCATCCGAAATCTCGGTATTTTTTAAGTGTTTCCTTGTAATAGAAAAATTAGTATCCGCCAAATAATCTGATGGGTTCTCACCCCAATAACTCATCTGTTGCCCCAATAAGACCACACTCAATGTATGGTAATTTACCAATTCAAATATTTTCTTCAAATCCTTAATTTGGTTTTCTTCAACTTGCTTCTTATAATACTCACAAAATACGGATTCTAACACCTGCTCGTCCTTAATTCCCTTTATTTCTATATACTTTATCTTCAGTTGTTTTTTAGTGCTCTTTTTTCTTGTTGTGAATAAAACTTTACAATCCAACTCCAGAATTTTGTCAAGAAAAGGCTCCGCATCTAAGTCAACATTGTCCAAAATCAACAAGTCATTTTTTCCAAGATTAACTTTCAAAAGATTATACTTATACATAGCATACATATAATCTGACATACTTCTTTTTGCTTCAAGCAAATCTTCAGCCTCAATTTTTATTAGATTATCATCAGACAGAACATTTAAAATTCCTTTATCAACCTGAGCATAAATAACCGTACTATTTACTTTTTCTTTTAAGCCTATCTCCTCCACAATTGAAGTCTTACCTATTCCTCCAATTCCATATAAACAAACCTTTCTATATGAGTCAAGTGCTGAATCAATTTCCAACATTTCATTTTCTCTGCCACAAAAAAATGCTTTCGGAATATCAGTACAAATAATTTGGGCCCGACTTTTTTCAAATTTATACTCTATCAAGTCTCCCATTTTTTCTAAAATATGCTTTTCATTATCCCTACACCAAGTAATTGTCTCCTTTCCAGCTAAAACCAAATCAATTTTAGGATGATAATAATTTTGTTCAAGACTCTCATCTAACACTAACGCAACTATTTTCAATCCATACTTCTGATTATCATTAGCCATAATAACTTCTTGATGTACCTGCTCAGACATCACTGAATTACTACTTAGTAAAACAACAAAAATTTTACTATTTCTAATAGCCTCGGCTATTTTCTCAGTATATGTATCTCCCATTCCCAAATCATCATGGCAAAAAGACGCCCAACAACTTAATCCATTATCCTCAAACAGTTTGTATATTTTTGTGGCTGTATCCTCATCCTTAGATGAATGACTTATAAATATATCTTTCACACTATTCCCCCTCGTAATAAACATAGTGCTATGTTCCCAATTTGGTAAAATATATAATCAACATTTTTTCATTACAAAAGCCAGCAATTTTGACCCACGTGCATTTAATATATTCATCACAAAACCGTTCATCAAAACTTTTTCTTTATTATATCACTGCTGATTAAAATTAAAAACCCTGATTTTAATTAATATACATTACTTTTTCCTCCCTATCATCAGCTTTGTCAATTTTCATTTTCTCTCCCACATCTTCCTTTTCTCGAATCAGGAATAAAATGTTTTCAATATGAAATAAGAACACATGAAAGACGATTCTGCCAAATTGCTCCGGGAATGCAATGTTTAATACCGAAATTTTCCTATCCATTCCTTAATTATGCAAGTTCATTTTAGTAATTTCGGCATTTTCATTTGAGTAATTTCGTCACTTTTATTTTAGTAATTTCTACTATTTCATTTTAGTAATTTCATCTAAATCAATATCCTGAAGTTACCTATCTTTGATTGGATTTCGCTTTATCATATAAAAAATTCAAATCATATATCCAAACATTTCCGCATATTTCCCCCTTTTTTTGCCACCCTAATAAAAAAGGAGGTTCTCAAAATGGAACAAGAACACATGGAAGACGATTCTGTCAAATTGCTCCGGGAATGTAATGCCGGCATCAAAATGGGCACATCCTCCATCGAGGATGTACTGGAACATGTTCAAAGTGGCGGATTATCCGGGGTTTTGAAAGACAGCCACGATATTCACTGCAAACTGGGGAACAAGACACATGAAATATTGGAAAAATATCACGATGAAGGAAAAGAGCCTGCGGCTATGGCAAAGGTCATGTCCAAGTTCAAAACGGAATTCAAAACCATGGGCGATGATCCGGATGCCGCTGTAGCGGACCTTATTACGGATGGATGTAATATGGGAATCAAATCCCTTTACCGCTACCTAAACCAGTACCCGGCAGCAGACAAAGAGATCATTCATTTGACTAAAGATATTATAAGTACGGAAGAAAAACTACTGAAGGCTCTTCGCCCCTATTTATAGCAGTATTTCCTATGACGATAGACGATATTTTGTATAAAATTCAGATCTTCTATGATATTTAATGCGGCTTAACAGCAGATTTTTGTGGTTAAGCCGTTGTTTATTTAATAGTAGAATAATCTGGTATGACAAGAGTACACGGAAATTCTGGGGCTTTGTAGTATATTAGTACGATTTATCGCATTCAAAAAGGAGCCCCCCTTTAGGGCGGCACTCACAAAACAGTATTAGAAGTGTTTCAGGAAACGGCGTAGTTTTCGGGCTATGCCGTTTCTCCGTTTTGCAGGTCATTCAATAAAGACGCGGGGCGTATTCCCACAAAGTCATAGGAAATATCAATCTGCTGTTCCCTATGTCCCGTTGACTTATCCGGCACGTGAATATACACCGCCTTTACTTTGCCCCAAAGGAAAGGGATTAAGGAAAGGAAGGGGCTGGATATTTGATTAAATCCGTATTTGGTATTTCTTTAGTTGTTTAATTGCGTTGGATTTTCCAAGATAGGTGATCTATGCTTCCTCGAATAATTACCACAGATTTGTTACGCAGTAGAAAGGCGTTTTTGAGAAAAAAGGTATGAAACCCTTGTCACTCGGAAAACACACCTGCAAAGCCGCTTATATCAATGCTTTTCAACCCCTATTGCATAACAAGGAGCATGAAAAAAGCGGGCAAGAAACACTTTATTTCTTACTCGCCTTTTTCTGCACTTTGTATGGCAGCTACCCTATTTCAGTTTTGTTGATATGTTTTATGAGTAGCTACCTCACCTCATTTCCCTATTAAATTGTCTGTTACTTTCAGTTCCTCTAATTCTGTTTCATATTGCTTGATTGCATTTTTAAGTAGCCATTTACGGTTTTCGCTTTTCCAAGTCTTTAAGTTTTTCCTATCATAGAAAAGTGAGAAATCATGTATGGTACAGGCAAGTTTTGTGTGCATATTTGCCCAATCATGCAATTCTTTAGGCGGTATTGGTAAATCACTTTGTTTAAAAAAACATTTTGTAATTTCGATATTAAGAGGAGCAACGCTATCTATAAGCTGCTCTTCTGTCAATGTATTATTAAGGTATTCTCTAAATATTTTGATATATTGTTCTGCCGCTGATATAAGATTTGCAGTATATTCTCTTGTGATTTGAATTAATTCATCAACACTCATGGGGTTATCCTTAAGACCTTTTATTAACTCATACGAACTATGCACATTAATATGAACACTATTTACGATAGTAGTATTTCGATACCACCATTCTTTATCTTGTAAATCATCAACCCATGTGGTGTGACAAATAAAATTGCAATCTATCATATCGTCTTCATCGTATCCGAAATAACACCATACAATATTTGCCGCTCTACCAGCATAACGAGTTTCAGAGATTTTGTTTTGATGGACCTCGTAATAAAGAACTTTGTTTTTAATTTCGTCTGCTATTTCCGCAATTTGTTCCATTGAACTTTGATAACGTAAAATGACCTTTGCAGATAACCTTTTAACGTTTCCTTGATGCACTGGTTCAACACTATAAATTATATAATTATCACATTCTTCGTAAATTTTTGCGACTTTATAAGGATTGTATTCCTCAACATCAAAAAAAATATTTCCTCCAACACTTGAACGAAATATAGGCTGCTGAAAATTATGTTCTCCTTTCTTGTTTGATAATTCTGAAAAATGAAATATTGCTTCATTTATCGCTTCAAGAGATTTCTTACCTTTTCTAATCAAAAAACGAGAAGTTAGCGCATCACATACAAAGCTTGTGTATAAACTTATTTGCCGATCTTCATTAAAGCCAGAAAATTGTTCGGCTCCGCAAGAAGCTAAAATCGCAAAGCCACGCCCAACAAAATGCTCAACTGTTTCGTTTATATCTATTGCTGGAACACAATCAAGTGCAAAGCCTCCTGAATGGCAACTATCTAAGATTGCAATTTTATTTTTTGTTTGTATTTGCTCTATTGTGCAAATAAGGTCTTGCAGGTCGATTAAGCTATCGCTTAACACTAAGCGATTTTTACCACCATGACCAGAAAAGTAAAAAATGAAAGTATCGTCTTCTGTTGCATCTTTAAGCACAGTATGTATTGATGTAATAAGTTCATTCCTTGTTACTATCCCAGTTTCACCACATAAAAGTATATTATCTGAACTTACATTTAACCCTTGCACAAGGGCCGTTTTCATCGCAAACAAATCATTTTTGCACAAGGGCAAAGGTTTGCTCTTAGTCTTTAAATATTCGCATACTCCTACTAACAATGCTCTTATGGTTCCCATATCTACTTGCCGCCTTTCAATATTTTCCACACTATTCTATCATGAAATTAAATATTTTTCTACATCTATCACGGTAGATGATATACTGCATTATAATTTTATATTAATATTAGCTTAAAATAGGTGTTTTCTGCAAAGTGAAACGGACATACCACTGTTAAAGTGATATGCCCGTTTCACTTTGCCCCCTGTATGGCAGCTGAGACTTAATCTCATTCATCCGAATGTTATCATAGGTTGCAACTCCCATAGGAGTTCCAATTCCCTGAAATGCCCACTGTACCTCCGTCTGATCCTTATCCTTGCATATAAGCAATCCTATTGTCGGGTTGTCATCATCTGTTTTCATTAACTGATTTACTGCATTCACATAGAAATTCAGTTTTCCAACAAATTCTGGTTCAAAGGATACCGCTTTCAACTCAACGACCACATAACATCGAAGTTTTATATGATAAAAAAACATATCAATCAAATTCTTTCGCATTGGGAAATTTATTTTGCAGATCAAGGCTAAGCTGCTCTGTATTTACTTTGACCGCCGATTTTATCTGTGCAGACACATAACGCTGCTTTACATCGTGAACCCAGCTCACATAATCAGAATCCAATCTGATGTCATGCGACTTCACAACATGCGGTTTTGATTTTTCTGACATATAGTTTCCCCTTTCTTCAAAATATATTGTTTTTCTTAGATTTTTTTGTAGGAGTTGGAATATCTTGTTTCACTCTTGCATCAATCATTGCCTGAATAATATCATATTCTGGTTGCAATGCATCATACTCTGCTTTTACTTCTGGATTCTGCAATGCTCTTTTTTTATATTCTTTATAACTGCTCATCGCCAAACCTCCGTTCATAATCTGCTTTATATTTCTTTGCCAGTTCCTTCCCCCTCACCTCTTAAACTTCCTTATCGTCTCCTGTATGGTCGTATAATCCCTCTCGAACAATTCATCACTGATCTGCTTTTGCAGCACTTCTTCCGGGATTTTCTCCAGTATCTTCTTTTGCACAAAATCCTTGCTTTTCTGCTTATACGCCGGCATGCCATTGATTTCCTGGATATGGGCCAACTCCGGCCGCCAGAGAAGACGGATCTTGTGAATCATTTTTTTCTTCGGATTTTCCAATGCCGCCCGCAGCATATAAAAGTCGCAGTTTTCCCCCTGTTCTTCCACAGTAATGATCCCCCAATAATCGGGTATGTGCTCTGCCACATGGTGAGCATGGCTGGTTCCAACCACCACCAGATTCCGGTCAAAAAAACGGTCGTAGTCCTTTACCTGTCTGCTGAGTCTGGCGTAAGTATCAGCGTCGCTTTTGATCTCCACGCCTACCACTTCCTCTTCCAGCACCATCACCACATCGGCCCGGGAGCGTCCCATGGTCTTTTCCTCCAGGATCCTCACTTTGTCATGCTGTTCTTCCAAATATTCAAATAATGGCTCTCTGATATCTTTATCCAATAACATTCTCTGTTTTCCTGCCTCTATATAAGAATAAGACAGCCTGAAGAACAAGCTGTCTTATTTATCTTAATTCCTTATGAAAAAATAGTCAAGGGACAGATCCCTTCTGGCTCCTGCATAGATCCCATCTGGTTTCTATCGGCCGCCCGGACGATTACCTCCCTGGTTTCCACCTGGATTTCCGCCCGGATTCCATCCTCCTCCGGAACTACTGCCGGTAGACATGCTTACCGAGGTAAATGTCACGGAATCTCCCTGGGTCAGTGAAGAAAGATCTTTTCCATAATAAACTGTATAGGTACTTCCCAGTTTCAATGCCTCACAGGACATTACTACGGACTGGAATGTCTTGGATGGCTGTGCTGTGAGAACTGTATTGCCGCTGCTGTCTTTCAATACAACATACGTTCCGGCACTCTGAGATGAAGAAAGTCTTACATTTACCGCCGGCTGGGAAGAACCACTGGTTGGTGCTGCATCCATCCCTACGGCACCTGCCGCGATCAGCGTACCGCCGGAAATCTCACATACGCAGTCAGAACTGTCTCCATAATCCAACGCTCCGTTGCCGCCGTTCGTCGGTCCATTGACGATCACGGTACCACCCTTGAAAAAGATGTTGCCGTTGGAGTCAATGCCATCTCCCTCTGCATTTACATTGATCGTACCACCATTGATAATGATCTGATACTGGGTGTTGGAAGAAGAATCTCCTTTGTTAAAATTATCTCCCGGGAACTGGCTGCCACTGCTGGAAGCCGTGCTATTGCTGCCTCCTGCCGCATTAAAGCCATCGTCTTTGGATGTAACTGTGATATTACCGCCATTCACGGTAATGTCTCCGCTTTCCAGACCTTCATAGGATTCTTTTACAACGATGGTTCCACCATTGACTACCAAGCCTGAATCGGAGTGGATACCATCATCTCCTGAGGAAAGTGTCAAGATTCCGCCGTCAATGCGGATGTACCCGTCGCAGTGAATACTGTCATCTGCTACCGGATCGTTACTGTCTCTCTGTACACGGGATGAACTATAGGTCGCCGTTGTATCCGCTGTAATAGTGCCGGCTGTCTCCGGAATATAAATGGTCGTACCTGCTTTGATACCTTTATAACTTCCATCCGCTGTGGCAGCTGAAGCATTTTTCGTTGTTACCTGCAGTGTTGCTGGATTCAGATATAAGGTACGGTAAACTGAGATAGCATCTCCATTTTCTGAAACGATATCAATCGTTCCTCCATCGATCTCCATATTGCCAAGTTCTGCCAGTGAACTGTCTGCTGCCACATCTGTTTCATCCAGTGTAGTCTTCAGACCGTCCTGGTTGGAATGAATGGTAACTGCTGCATTTTTCAGTGACAAACCGGTTTTACCGGTGATACCGTTATGTCCTGTTGCCGCACCCGATGGACCGGACACCTGCACGGTTGTATCAATGATCTTCAAATCGTCCGTACACTTGATTCCGTTTCCGTTGGTAGATGTAATGTTTAATGTACCTTTACCATTGATAGTCAGCGGTGTTTTCTTACATACGATACCTGCTGTATAAGTTGTGGAAGTGTTGTCATCTGCATCCACACCAGTTGCTCCGGTATCAGTCAACGTATTTTCACTGCCATCTGCCACCGTGATCACAGCCTTTGTCACATTGCTTTTAATCGTGATCAGACCAGTGTCTGAATCCGGGGCTGTATTGTTGCCGGATGTAAGCCGTACGCCGTCTAAGATCAGATGTACGGTACCGGTCATAGTGTCATCCGAAAACTTCACATCAATCAAACCATCTGTTGTGGCTCCTTCTTCCGAATGGATCGTATAAGTTCCCGGAGCTATTATGGTCAGTTTATTTTTCTTGCTGATCTCATAATTCTCCTTCGTCACTTTGGATCCGGTTGCCTCCGATGCCATGGTAATTTCCGTGGTTCCATCCGATGATACATCTGTATCTTCTGCTGTATAAGTTGTTCTGGCCGGTGCCACATAATCCGCTGCCGCATCGTCGCCTACATACTGGCTGCCCCCTGGAGTAACCGTAGGCACTGCCGTAGTTCCCGCTGTTGGTGCAGCCGTCGCCGTGGTAGAATTCTGCCCGGCTGTTGCGGCCGGTGTAGCCGTCGCTTTCGTTTTCTTCACAATAGTGTACTTATACTTTGCTATGGATAATTTTTTCACCTTTTTCAAAGCCTTCTTCGTAACCTTTTTGCTTGCCTTCACGGCGTAGATTTTCAAAGTCTTTGTGGACTTAAAAGTAAAACTTTTCGTTTTCTTTGCCTTGATCTTTTTCTTAACGGAAAGATTTTTTCCCGTGGTGTAATACACCGTATACCCCTTCTTTGCCTTAACCTTTACGGTTACAGACTTGGTATACTTACCTGCCTTCTTGGAAATAGTATACCCTTTTTTCACAACTGCCGCCGACTTGGCCGATAACACAGTGATATAACTGCTGCAGTAAAAGATCATGCTGCCTGCCAGCACGCCCGCCAGGATCTTCCTGCCTGCCTTTCTTTTTTTACCCATGCAAATTCCTCCTGAATAATATGTATTGCCCCCTCGCTCCTGCTCGGCGGCAGGTCGTCGGAACCATTTTTTAACATGACTCCTATAATATATTCTTAATATACATCAAAAACCTTAAATAAACTTAAAATCCAAAAGGAATTTTTCCCTAATTTTAATCCATCCACCAAACAGTTTTTTGCAAAAGAAAAGAGGTGCCGCAATTTGCTGACACCTCAGTCGTTTTAATATTCCATTGAAAATTATAGCCCATAAAGGCTTTTTTATTCAATCAAATAAAGAAGCCCCCCCGGCAGAAGAAACATCGTTACTTCTGCCGGAGGGGCTTCCTTTTTCCATTTTCCCGCATTACATCAGGACTCATTCACCAGTTTTCCGGTTATATGATCGGGTGTCAGTTCCAGACAAAGCACTCTGGATCCAGCAGCCTCCCATTCTTTTTTTGCATACTCACTATCGTCTGTAAATTTTTCTGCCAGTCCCTGACAAACCTTTTTACAGACTTCCTCCTCTGTTACCGGCCGGATGGTGCCAAACACAATGACGCTTCGTATGTTCAGTGCCCACTGGCCTTCTTCCCGGTATCCCTGGTCATACACACAAAAGGATACTTTTCCGTTCTGGCGGATGGCATCTACTTTGTGTCCTTCTTTCGCTCCATGGAAATAAATCTTTCCATTCTCTTTGCAGTACCAGTGGTTTACCGGCATTCCATAGGGGTAGCCATTCTCACCCATAACGGACAAAACGCCCCTCTTTTCCTGACAGAGTATCTCCTGACATTCCTCAAGAGACAGCTGCTGTTTACTTCTGCGCATCTTACGAAACATATTGGTTCCTCCTGTTGTAATCTGTAACGCCCCCTCGCCTCCGCTCGGCGGCAGGATCGTACCCTTGCCCATCTCAATTTTTCCCCCCACACACGTCATGGTATAAGGAATCGAACTGACTGGGGGAACGCCCAGATTGGATTTTACCGACAGCGCGATCCCGATAGTCATAATAAACAATCCTATAAAATACATAGGAATACGAACCTTAAACTTTTACATTAAAATGTACCTCTTTCCTGTTGCTTGTTACTTTACTTTATAAGTTTTCTTCAGTGTCTTATAACCGCCTTTCTTTACGGTGATAACAACCTTCTGTTTCTTCTTCAGTTTTGCTTTCAGGCTTACCTTAAATTTCTTGCCGGAAATCTTAACCTTCTTGCCCTTGTATGTTTTTTTGCCAACCTTTACGTTTACAGTGGCTTTTTTCACACTTACTTTTCCGGTGATCACTTTCTTGCCCTTCTTTGCCTTTACAGCGGACAACTTGATCTTCTTAAGAGTTTTCTTGCTTGTAGTCTGTTTCTTCGCTGTGCCGGAAGTGCTGTTATTACCGGTAGCACTGTTATTGCCGGTAGTAATATTATTGCCGGTAGCACTGTTATTGCCAGTAGTTCCGTTCACAGTTGTATTCTGATTATTGTTGTTACCAGGATTGGTTGGGGTCGGTGTCGGCGCCTTTTTCTCACCTTCAGACACTACTGCCAGCGTTCCTACCTGAGCCTTGATCCACATCTTCACATCCGGTCCCAGATTTGTATTCTTTGCCTCTACCGTGTACATGGTCTTGCCAGTTGCCTCATCTTCGTACACAATGGTAAAGTCCTGACCTTTTCTGGTGATGCTGACCTGATAAGTATGGCCCAGTGCCAGCTCACTTTTACCTCCCAGAGTAGCATCCGGACTGGTAATGGTTCCGCCTGTAGCTCCTGTCTGCAGTTCTCCGGCACCACCGGCAAACCAGGCATTGATGTCCGATCCGGTTGTGATGTAGTAGCCGTTTTCATTGGTCTGTCCATTATTATCTGTATCCGAACTGATCTCCATGTTGAAAGCACCGTAGTTGTCTGTCAGTTCATCCATTCTTACATGGAAACGATAGGTAAAATCACCTTTTTTCTCCACAGTTTTACTGGTCGGCGGATCTTGCCACCAGCCCTTTCCTACCAGTTTCTCCTCGGTTCCTGCTACATAACCATAGTCTTTCAGGTTACTCTCATCGGTTTTCGATCCCCAGACACAGGTATTGTCACTTCCTACCAAGGAGAATGTCATAACCGGACCATTTTCCCAGTTTTCACTATACTGCTCATAGAAAAATCCCTTATAAGTCTTGCCACCGGACTGAATGGTAAGATAATCATAATTTTTTCCTTTTCCTGTAGTCTTTTTCCATGTACCGGACAATGTTCCCTGCACGGTTCCATCTTCTTTGAGACGAAGATAGGTTGTTTCGATCATGTTACCGTCTGAGGCGGTTCCGTGATTCACCACCTCATAAGCTCCCGTTACCTGACTCTCATTGTAGTGGCCAATGCTCTCTCCCTGATATTCATATACCGCATTCACCGGCCAGTTGTCCTCATTCAAAAACTGCTGCCGTACACGGAGTTCATGATTTTCGGCTCCTTTGTTAAAACGCTGATGGTAAAAAAGATATCTCTGTCCATCATCATCGATAAAAGCTGAGTTGTGTCCGGCTGCCTTGTAACCGGTCTGTCCCTTAAACTGATAGTTTCCGATCAGTTTGATACCATAGTTATTCAAAGACTTACTGCTGTCCTGCGCCTGTCTTCCTGCCGCATCCTCATAAGGACCATATGGATTTTTAGAACGGAACAGACGCATATTGTATCCACCGTCAGCTGCCAGCCATCCGTAAGTAATATACAGATAATAGTAACCGGCTTCTTTATCATAGTAAATATATGGTGCCTCTCCGGATACACGGCTGCCTCCTGCAATATGAGTACCAAAATAGCGGTCTGTCCAGTTGCCGGAAGTGCTCTCTGTGCCATCTTTACCGGGATACTTTGGCTCGCCGGTTACCGGGTCCAATTCCAGCATAAAAATACCACCGGACCAGGAACCATAAGTCATATAAAATTTGCCGTCGTTACCAAAAAAGACTGTGGGATCAATGGCATTTGGCGCATAAGCATTGTTATAGTTATTGCCGCTGAACCATTTTACATCATTAATGGAACCTGACAGCGTGCCATTGTTAAACAATGTTTTCAGATTCAGATAACTGTTGTCCCATTTCTTATCAATGGTACTTTTACTATCTGTGGCTGAAGTTTTCGTAAAACCAGAATAAATCACGGTTTTTACATAAGTATACGGACCGCTGGCTGTCTTACTGACTCCAAATCCGATACAGGAACGCACGGAAGTAGAAGAGGTACTCAGATACATCATGTAAGCACCTTTCGTACCATCCGCCCACTTATAGGATGGATTATAGATTACATCCGGTGCCCAGATAGCATGTCCGCCCTTGCAGTCACTGTCATCTTTGCCTGCCCACAAAAAAGGCTCTGCCAGATTGGTGTCAATGTCTCCGTACACGGAATTGTTGGTGATGTTCTGGTAATCCCTGCTGACTTGTGTCCAGTTCATCAGATCTTTGGAAGATCCTGTAGCCATGTGGGAACCAAACACATAATAAGTGTTGGTATTCTTGTCCTTAAAAATAGAAGGATCATGCACCGATACTCTGTTCAACCCCTCTGATAAATAAATGTCTGCCTCTGCTTTAGGTGCCTGCCAGACACCTGCCGTCAGAACCATGGCAGCTGTTAATACAACGGCTGTCATTTTCTTGAAAAATTTTTTCTTCATTTGCTTTTGCTTTCCTTTCTGTTCACTATGTATAAACATTATCTCATTATACTATAGTTCACTCAGAATCTCCACTACATTGTTTTCTTGTTCAGCCCCTTTTTCCACTTAAATACTGCCGTTCCGATAATAATCACATAACCGGCAATACTCAAAAGATCCGGCACCTGTCCCAGTACGCACAGACTCAGCAAGGCGGCAAACAACACCTGGGTATAGTCAAAGACAGAAATTTCTTTTGCCGGTGCTTTTGTATACGCCGCTGTTATGGAAAACTGTCCTCCCGCAGCAGCCGCTCCTGCCAACAAAAGGGAGACAAACTGAAAGGCAGTCATAGGGGCATAAGTAAGGATCACGCCGGGAATAACCGAAATGCAGGAAAAGGCGGAAAAGGCCAGAACGATCACGCTGCCATGGACGCCCCCCTTGCCCAGTCTTCTCACGCAGGTATAGGCAAATCCGGCACCGGCTCCTCCCAGCGCACCTAACAATGCCGGAACCGACTCCATATGAAAACTCGGCTTCATTACCAGAAGGGCACCGGCAAAGGCTGCCAGGATTGCCGCCCACTCCCATTTTTTAGGCACTTCTTTCAAAATGTAGATAGAAAAGATCATAGCAAAAAAGGGAGATAACTTATTCAGCATAGAAGCATCCGCAATATTTAACTGGCCAATAGCATAAAAATTACAGAGAATCCCCAGGGTTCCTCCCATGCATCGTCCAAATAAAAATAAACGGTTTCCTTTTCCCACCCGGAACTTTACATGATCCTTCATAAGAATCACAAGGGCGATGGCAAAGGCCACCAGATTTCTGAAAAAACTTTTCTGCCACACCGGCAGATCTCCACCCAGTTTTACAAACAGGTTCATCAGCGCAAAGAAAAACGCCGCACTGAGAATGTACAAAATACCTTTTTTACGATCGTCCATTTTTTACCTCCATATAAAAAGCAGTCACTCCTATGATCCACATAGAAGCACTGCTGCTTAAAAAGGTTATTAACACAAACTGAAAAGCCCCTGTATAAATGGCCGCACTGGCAAACAATGAAAGATACCAGGGAAAGCCTGCCTGCTGCATCATCATTCCATAGGCTGCTCCTACAAAGAGATAACTGAACAGTATCGGAATGGATCTTATAAAGGCCTTTTTCCATATTTTTTTATTCATTGGGTTCTCTAATCCTTTTTCTATAGTAATCATAGCACATAGATAGGATAACACGGAACCCTGCATCTGTAAAGACAGGTTTGCAACATCAGCCAAACTGACCGCTGACATACGCCTTTGTCTTTTCCTCCACCGGATTTTCAAAAATCTGGCTGGTAGGTCCGTATTCAATGAGGTCGCCCATGAAGAAAAATGCCGTTTTATCTGCCACTCGGGCAGCCTGTTGCATATTATGGGTGACAATGATAACGGTATAATTTTTCTTTAATTCCACCATCAGTTCTTCCATTTTCTGTGTAGAAATAGGATCCAGAGCACTAGTGGCCTCGTCCATCAGAATGATCTCCGGCTCCAGGGCAATGGTTCTTGCGATGCACAGTCTCTGCTGCTGCCCGCCGGAAAGCCCCAGCGCACTTTTTTTCAGACGGTCCTTTACCTCGTCCCACAAAGCGGCTTTCCGCAGACTGGTCTCCACGATCTCATCCAGTTTTTTACGTCCTCTCACACCATGGTATTTCGGAGCGTAGGCAATGTTATCGTAAATGCTGGCGGGAAACGGATTGGCTTTCTGAAATACCATTCCCACTTTTTTCCGCAGTGCCGCCGCATCTACCTTACGGCTGTAAATATCCGTTCCCTCAAATAGTACCTGGCCTGTAATGTGGCAGTCCGGCACCAGATCGTTCATGCGGTTCAGAGTTTTCAAAAATGTAGATTTTCCGCAACCGGACGGGCCGATCAGTGCGGTAATTTCATTGCGTTCTATATCCATGGATACATCTTTTAATACATGATGTTTTCCATAACTTAAATTTAATTCTTTCGTCGATACAATACTCATAACATCTATCCTTTCTTTCTTCTGGCAAAAATTCCTGCGATCAAGTGTGTAAGAATTTCAATAAACAAGACAAACAGCATCAACACGGCTGCCATGGCGTACGGCACCCATTCCGGTGCCCCTCCTTCGGTGGCATACAGATACAACTGTACCGTCATAGTGGCTCCCGGCTCCTTCACATGGGACAGAACCGAGGTTGGCAGGTCCTGCGCAATACCCGCCGTGTACAAAAGGGCTGCGGATTCGCTGATCATTCGTCCGATACTGAGAATAATGGCCACTACGATTCCTGAGATGGCACAAGGCAGGATCACTTTGCGGATGGTGTAAAATTTTGACAGCCCCATGGCTGCCGCTGCCTCCCGGTAAGAAGAACTCACAGCTAGCAGCGATTCTTCTGTGGTCCGGATCATAGTAGGAAGAACGATAAGGGTTAATGTCAGCGAAGCGGCTAACATAGAACCGGCGTAATCTCCGATGGACATTTTTCGCACAAAAAAATCCAGTCCAAACAAACCATATACAATGGATGGGATTCCCGCTAGGATTTCTATGGCAAAACGGATGGCAGATACAATTTTTCCCTGTTTGGCATACTCCGCCAGATAGATAGCCGAACCGATTCCCAGCGGAATACAAAAGAGCAGGGTAAGAACTACCGTGTAGATCGTGTTGATGATCATGGGTTTGATACCGTAAGTATCCATCAGAATATCCGGCTCTGTAGTAAGAAATTCCCAGGATACATAAGGAAGACCTTTTTTTAATATATATCCGATCAGGCCTGCTGCCAGTCCTGCCACGGCCACGGTCAAAAGGATCACCAGTGCCCGGAACAAGATAAACCGAATGCGGATTTTACTTTTTAATTCCATTGTGGCGCCTCCTTTCCTAATGCTTTCCAATGGCTGTCCGTTTGATCAGTACATAGAACAAACCATTGATCACAACAATAAATACAAACAACACCAGGCCAATTCCCATCAGTACGCCGGATGTTTCCTGGCTGGCATAGGCCATTTCCGTTACAATGGCTGTGGTCAGAAAACGGACCGGTTCCAGAAGTTTTGGCATCTGTGCCACATTTCCTGCTACCATGATCACCGCCATAGTTTCTCCTACGGCTCGTCCCAGACCCAAAAGGATGGCCGATAAAATGCCTGATTTTGCTGCCGGAATAATAATATGCAGGATGGTATAATCTTTGTTCACTCCCAGTGCTAAAGACGCCTCCATATAGTCCTTTGGAACCGCAGTGATGCTGGATTCACTAACCGATATAATGGTAGGCAGCGTCATAACCACCAGCACGACAATAGCGGATAAAAGCGTCAGCCCCGCCGGCAGTTTGAACAGTTCCTGCACAAAAGGGACTAGCAAAATCATTCCCAGAAAGCCATAAATAACCGATGGTATACCTGCCAGCATACTGATCACGGTCCTAAGCACCGAAGCAATGGGTCTTGGTATAAAATGGCTCATACCCACCGCCGCCAGAATTGACACCGGCACCGTTACAATAACCGTTCCCAGCATAGAAATAACCGAGGCAGACAGGAATGAAAAAATCCCGTATTTTGCTGGTTCTACAGATGTATCCCATGTTTTCCCAAACAGGAAATTTTTAATACCGACTTTGGCAATACTTGGTCCCCCGGACCGGAACATATACACACCGATCATAATAACCGCAATGACGGTCACAATGGTAAAAAGGAACACAATATATCGAAATACCAGGTCTGATAATTTTTTTCGTGCTTTCATGTATCTCTCCTTCTTCTCCTGAATCATGAAATAAAAAGGTGCCGCCTTTTCCGAGATCCCTCCAGGATTCGCAAAGCACAGCACCTTGTCTTTGTATATCACCGCAGTGATGACTCTCGTCCCTTATTTCTTCTTAGAACTCTTCTTTACAGTAACTTTGATCTTAGCTTTTACATTTCCCTCAACCGTTCTGATGGTGATGGTTGCTTTACCTTTTTTCTTTGCTTTGATCACACCTTTAGAAGAAACAGTGGCTACTTTTTTATTAGAAGATTTGAATTTTACTTTTTTGTTTACAGCATTTGCAGGGTAAACAGTATATTTGATTGTTTTTTTCTTGCCTTTTTTCAAAGTGATTTTCTTTTTCACTTTCAAAGTGATTTTTCTAGGAACGATTTTTACTTCTGCAAGATTTACAAATCCCATCTTGGAGATAATCTTCTTTGCGTTGGCACTTGTCTTGATCCAGTTGATGAAAGAAGCAGTTGCTCCGGTTGCCTGTCCTTTGGTAGCAAGTACGAATGGACGGCTCATTTTGTATGTACCGTTTGCTACATTGGCTGTGGTAGCAACGACACCGTTAAACTTAACAGCTTTTACCTGGGATTCGTCCAGGTCCCCCAAAGACATGTAACCGATGGCTCCCGGGTTTGTTTTTACAGAAGTCTGCATAGCACCGGTAGTAGAGATCTCTGCATCCAGTTTGCCGTAGTTCTTAGCAATATCTTTTGAGAAATCATTTTTCAATACATCTTCAAAACAACTTCTTGTGCCGGATCCGGACTCTCTTCCGTATACAGCAACTGCTCTGTTATAAGAAGATACAATGTCTTTCCAGTTTGTTGTTTTCTTTGCATACAGATCAAATAACTGCTCCGGTGAGATATTTGATACCGGATTGCTCTTATTTACTACGATAGCGATTCCGTCGTTACAGATCACATTGGCATTTAACACCTTTGCCTCATCTGCTTTCAGTGCACGAGAAGACATTCCGATATCTACTTTGCCGTTCATGGCGTCTGCGATTCCTGAGCCGGATCCTGTAATATTAGTAAAGTTGATTTTTACTCCTTTTGTCTCTTTTGCATACTGTTTTGCCAGCTGCTGAGCCAGTGGTGATACGGATGTAGATCCGGATAATGTAATGGTTGCGGTTGCGGCTTTCGCCTGATTTGGTACGGTAACAGGTGCTACCGAAAATGCCATAGCAGTGGCAATAGTTGCTGCAATTAATTTCTTAAGTTTCATAATGATTCTTCCTCCTTGATGGTTTGACTTGGTTTTAAATACAAGGAACCGATAAACGATACGAATGGCACCGCCAGGATAATTCCTATGGTTCCCGATATACCTCTTAAAATTTCTATTCCTAATGAATACATGTTGATCATCTGATTATATGGATAAGCATAAGCATAAATCATAATCATTGTGTTTAAGGAACTGCCGGTAAAGGCAAGAATCAATGTGTTGGACATGGTACCCATCATATCTTTTCCTACATGGATGCCGGATCGGAACAACTTCTTTTTGCTGATTCCAGGGTTCTGATCCTGGATCTCCTGCAGTGTACTGGATATAGACATTGCCACATCCATCACCGCTCCTAAAGATGCGATCAAAATTCCGGCATACAAAAGATCTCCTATCTGAAGCTTACAGTTTTGCGCTACATATACCAGGTTTTCAATGTCCTCTGTGTTGTAGCCGGAAATATGTGTGATCTTTCCGAATACCATGGCGATACATCCGGATACGGCTACTCCCATAATGGTTCCTGCTGCCGCACATACCGTTTTTCTTGTATATCCTCCGATCAAAAGCAAGGATACAATGGTAATCAGGCACACCGTCAGCACCGTTACCGGAAAAGGACTGGCCCCTTTGTAGAGAAGTGGCAGGTACAGGCCGATGATACATATAAATGTAAATATCAATGCGATGGCTGAGTAAATCCCCCGCCGGCCTCCAATGAGGCACAGCACAATGAGAAACAATCCGATCAGTGCATACAATCCATATTCACGATCATAGTTGTACACATTGGCTGTCAGATTTCCTTCATAAGCACTGACTTGAAGGATCACCCTGGTTCCTACCTGACAGTTGGCACCATACAGATAGCCGTTTAAGTTGTTGGCTTCCACAATCTTTCCTTTATAGGATCCCGATGTGATCTTCACCTTAACATCCTGGCTTCCTGCCATACCGGCTGCCGAACTGCTGCCATTTCCTTTGTTGCCTTTTATGATTTCTGTTACCGTTCCTTTGACATATTCCATGCCATCTTCACTGAGCAGAGGTGTTTTCTTGACGGAACCGCTGATGTACCAGATGATTGCCATCAAGATCACGAATCCTGCTGCCGTAAACACTACTTCTCTGACTCTTCTTCCCTTATTCTTATCCATGTCTGATCCGTCCTTACTTGATCACTTTCACTGAAAATGTTTTCTTTACAGTTCCCACTTTTACAGTGATGGTCACTTTCTTCTTAGCATATTTCAGCACGGTTACTTTACCGCTTGCACTGACTTTTACTGCTTTTTTGTTGGATGACTTGTAAGTGATCTTCTTGGTTGTGTTTTTCTTAGTGGCCTTGATCTTGAATCCTTTGCCCTTCTTCAGTTTGATTGTTTTGCCGGCCAGCGCTTTTTTGCCCTTCTTAATTGTCAGGGTTACCTTTTTCGCTGTAGTTTTCTTAACAACCGTAGTCGGTGTTGTGTCATCACTGAGATCCAGATCATCTCCTTCAAAGGAACTGACTACCTTGTACTGTACATTGGCGATAGCTGTCTTCAAAGCGTTGTAAGCTGCATCGTATTTTGCTGCCTGGATTGTTGTGGTCAGATCCGGCAGTGAAGTGCGGTCAAGGAGACTTGAGAATCCCGGACGCAGTGTGGTTGTCTTTGTTTCGCCAAGGCGGGATGCATATTCACCCTGTGCATATCCATAGTAGTTCAGTGGATCTTTGTCGTTGTCACCGTTATTTGTCTTGTCATAGATGGCAGACAATTTAGCGGCTCCTTTATCCTGTGACGTACTTGCGATAATAGCATTCAGTGCATCTACCGCTTCCTGTACTTTTTTCAATGACTCCTCAGAATATACGCTGCTGCTAAGTCCCTTTGCCTTTTTGATCAGATCCGCCGCTGTCTCTTTACCATTCTTTTTGATGCTGAAAGGTTTTGCATACTCGTTTCCTTCATAATCATATGTTTTGATGGTAAACTGTGAATCTGTAAAATCAATGGTGGAGTAGGTTGGCAGCTGGTTGTTGGAACGCTCTGCAATGTAGTACTGCTTCTGTGTTGCCAGGTTGTAGAACTTGGAACCACTGGCGGAACCAGCCGCAATATACAAAGTTCCTTCCGGATCTACTGCTTCTTTTTCACCATAATCAATGGCTGTTCCATCGATGATCTGGTAAGTTCTTGCATAACTGTGGTCATGACCGGTAAGACATACATCAATGTCATATTTGTCCATCAATGGTGCAAAGATCGTACGAAGGTTTGCTCCGTCAAAATCCGAGTGAGGCTGTCCGGAACCGTAAATGTCGTGGTGGAATGCTACCACTTTCCATTTTGCATCCGGATGGCTCTTAATAGCCTTTTCCATCAGCTGGCTGTGCTCTGCTGCATTTCGGTTGTTGCTGTTCAGGATAATGTAGAGTACATTTCCGTAAGAAAAATAATAATCACTTCCTGACTGGGTTGCTCCCAGGTTATCCTCTGTGTTTGGATTGTTGTAGTGGAATTTATAATCCGTTCCTTTGCTCTCGTGGTTACCAATGGATGTTGCCAGTGGCAGGTTACGGAGAATGGACGGATATAAAAATCCTGCATACTCACTTTCTCGTACATTTTTTGTATCTTTACTGTCTTCAGCTGAATAATCGATCTGGTCACCAACGGACAGAATGAAACTAGCATCGCCGTCTTTTTCTTCGGCTTTCTCCAGTGTCTTATTCCAGTTATATGTATCTACCGCAATGTTGACATCGTCGATGGTTCCCTGTCCTTCGGATCCGGAAGCACCTACCTGTGGATCTCCTACCAGGAGAATCTTGTATTTTGAAACATCTTTTGTCTCATATTTTGCCGGTGTGCTCCATGTTTTTCCGTCGATCGTGTAACTGTAATAGTAGGTTGAGTTCTTCTCAAAAATTCCTTTGATAGATACTTTATTGGATGCTTTGTAACTTGTACTGCTGTTGGAGCGATTAATGTCCGTTACAGTTCCCGTATACACTTTTCCGTCTGAAAGATCTGCTTTCTTTCCCACTTTGATCTGTGGTGTTCCTTTGTCTGTGGAATACCAGCAGAAATTTAAGTCCTTCTCTGTTGCACCTGGTGTCAGGGCAATCTTTCCTGAATCAATGGACTGCTTGCCGGTCCATGTGTTTTCTTTCCATGTCTGGTAGTCCGCCACACCTTTTGTGTCTGCGGTCAATGTGCTTTTTTCTGTGGTCTCGCCATAGGCTCCTGCCTGAATGGAATTTGCTCCTAAAGTCAAGGCTGCCAGTGCAGAAAAAGCAATTACTTTGTTCATTCTTTTCATGTTTACCTCCATTTTCTCCTGCCACGGATGTGACAATTATTCTTATGCCTTTTTCTTGACTACAGACCCTATCTTAAATTTTTCATGTAAAATCCACTACCGTCTCTATGTAAAATCGGGAAGAAATCTTTGTGGCGTTGCTGGATGGTAGAAAGGTCAAAATAAAAAAGGAAGTTTATCCGTATGGAGACGAGATAACGCTTCGCGTTATAAGTCTCATACGAATGAAACTTCCTTTTTATTTAAACTCTGTAAGCCAGCAAGTGCCACAATTGACTTAGCATGAATTGTGCAAAGGAAAAGGTTCTACTTCATCTGTTTTTGCAAGACTAGGGAAATGGCTATTTTTTAATCTTTACCTTTTTCACTTTGCTCCACCTACCATAAACTGTTTTATCCCCAATTAGGTGTAAAACTCTGCTCGATGGCGGGCGGCGGCGTACAAAAAATCTATATGGTGTTTTTAAGAGAACCGTCCCG
>JABLTO010000687.1_pt1 | contig 79330 bp, 74 predicted proteins | sample 7160091 | NCBI WGS metagenome assembly JABLTO01 (sample SAMN14651225, study PRJNA627086) | human gut metagenome | isolation source: feces | host: Homo sapiens | reverse complement strand
TCCACCGGCAACTACTGCCGCGGCGGCGCCTTCAACTCCAAGCTGCTGGCCTGCGAGTCCGTGGCCATCCTGCCCCAGGATATGTCCAAGGAGCGGTTCGACTGGCTGAAGTCCATCGCCGGTCAGATCATCGCCACCCCCGGCTGCGAGTCCAACGTCAAGGAGATCTTCGACAAGACCTGGGAGCTGAAGAAGGACCCCACCATGATGATCTTCAACCAGTTCGCCGAGATGGGCAACCCCCTGTGGCACTACAACGTCACCGGCTATGCCCTGTCCGAGCTGTTTGAGGCCGTGAAGAAGCCCGGCCAGACCTTCGCCGGCGCCTGCTTCACCTCCGGCTCCGCCGGCACCATGTCCGCCGGCGATCTGCTGAAGGAGCGCTATCCCCACCTGAAGCTGGCCGTGGGCGAGGCGCTGCAGTGCCCCACCATTCTGGACAACGGCTTCGGCGGCCACCGCATCGAGGGCATCGGCGACAAGCACATCCCCTGGATCCACAACGTGAAGAACACCGATATGGCCATCGCCATCGACGACGAGGACTCCCAGCGGCTGCTGCGCCTGTTCAACACGCCCGAGGGCAAGACCTATATGAAGGACGAGCTGGGCATGAGCGACGAGGAGATCGAGAAGATGGCCTGGCTGGGCATCTCCGGCATTGCCAACGTCCTGTGCTGCATCAAGATGGCCAAGTATTATGAGCTCACCGAGAACGACGTGGTGGGCACCGTCCTCACCGACTCCGCCGTCATGTACCAGTCCCGCATCGACGAGCTGAACCAGCTCCACGGCGCATACAACGCCCATGAGGCCGCCATGGACCATGCCCGCCATATGCTGGACCTGAAGACCGACAGCATGCTGGAGCTGACCTATACCGAGCGCAAGCGGGTCCACAACCTGAAGTATTACACCTGGGTGGAGCAGCAGGGCATGAACGTGGAGGACCTGAACGCCCAGTGGTACGACACCAAGAACACCTGGGACGCCGTTCACGCCCAGGCCAAGGAGCTGGACGAGCTGATCAACGAGTTCAACGAGGCCACCGGTCTGCTGAAGGCTCTGTAAAAAATCGCTTTCCGATAACGCCTCAGGGCGGGGCTTTGCCCCGCCCTGATTGTTATTCCATGCACCAACCATAATCCCGCCCGGTGGGCGGAGGACGAATATTTCATTTCGCCGGGGATCCATCCCCCTGTGCCAGGATGATCTCCTCCGCCTCCTGCATTCCCGAAATCAATGCATCTTTTGCGGCCCCGTAATTCTGCTGCTCCAATGCGTCGATGGCGTCCGCCACCCGGGCGCACAGGGCGGTGTAATAGGCCGGAAACTCCTGCTGCACTTTTTCTGACATCTGAATATCCTCCTTTTTGTAGGGGGCGGCGTCCTCGACGCCCCGCGTGTCTGACCCTATCTTACACGCTTGCAACACAAAATGCAATACATATTGAAATACAAAATGCGGGTACAATTTGTCATATATAAATGACAAGGAGTGCCTGCTATGAAGAAATTCAAAATTCCCCAGCCACCCAGTTCCACAACCAAATCCATCCGTTTTCCCAACACGGTGATTGCTCAGGTGGAGGCGGCGATACAGGGTACGGAATGCACGTTCAATGCCTTCGTGGTGGAGGCGGTGCGGGTGGCGTTGGAAAATTTGCAGGATGACGAAGATTAAAATTATTTTGTAAATGAGGTAAACACCATGAAAAACGTGAAATACGGCAAATGCGTCCGCTGCGGCCGGACGTATGAGGCCAAGCCCGACCTGACCAACTGCGAATGCGGCGGCATTCTGGACATCGTGTACGACTATGACTATATCAGGTCCGTTCTGACCAAGGAGAAGCTGGCCCGGCGGGAAAACCGCTCCATGTGGCGCTATCGGGAGCTGCTGCCCGTGGAGGAGACCACCCCCGACACCCCCCTGCGGGTGGGCTGGAGCCCCCTGTATGAGGAGCCTAACCTGGCCCGGCTCCTGGGCCTCCGGAAGCTGTGGATCAAGGACGACGGTCAGAACCCCACCGCCTCCCTGAAGGACCGGGCCAGCGCCATGGCCGTGGCCAAGGCGTATGAGGCCGGAGCCAGGACCATCGCCTGCTCCTCCACCGGTAACGCCGCCTCCTCCCTGGCGGGCAATGCCGCCGCTGCGGGCTTCAAAACCTATATTTTCGTGCCCGAGCGGGCTCCCAAGGGCAAGGTGGCCCAGCTGATGATCTTCGGGGCCAATGTCATCTCCGTAAAGGGCAACTACGAGGAAACCTTCAAAATGTCCGCCCAGGCCATCGAGAAATACGGCTGGTACAACCGCAACGCTGCCATCAACCCCTACCTCTCCGAGGGCAAGAAAACCGTGGCCCTGGAGATCGCCGAGCAGCTGAACTGGGAAATGCCCGACTATCTGGCCATTTCCGTGGGCGATGGCTGTACCATTGCCGGCGTGTGGAAGGGCTTCAAGGACCTGTACGCCATCGGCTTCATCCACAAGCTGCCCCGGCTGATCTCCGCCCAGTCCTACGGCTGCTATCCCATCAACCGTGCCATTCAGGAGAACAAGCCCTGGGAGCCTATGGAGGAGAACACCATCGCCGACTCCATCTCCGTGGGCGTGCCCCGGAACGCCGACAAGGCCCTGGCTGCCATCCGCGAGTCCAACGGCCTGGCCGTCTGCGTCACCGATGAGGAGATCCTGGCCGCTCAGCGTCTGCTGGGCCGCACCTGCGGCGTGTTCGGCGAGCCCGCCGGCGTCACCGGCGCCGCCGCCCTGAAAAAGGCCTGTGAGCAGGGCCTCATCGAAAAGGACGCCACCGTGGTGTCCGTGGTCACCGGCAACGGCCTGAAGGATGTGGCCAACGCCATCAAGTCCGCCGGGGAGCCTCTGCACATCGAGCCGGATCTGGACCTGATGGTCCGGGGCTTCGCTGAGCGCGGCGTCACCGTGGAATAATGGACTACGGCTGCGTGGTCCCCGCCCGGTTCCTGGACCGGCCCAACCGCTTCGTGGCCCATGTGCTATTGGGGCAGGAAACGGTGACGTGCCATGTGAAAAACACAGGCCGGTGCCGGGAGCTGCTGGTGTCCGGGGCCCAGGTGTACCTGGAGCGGGGCCGGAACCCCGGCCGCCGCACCGCCTGGGACCTGATCGCCGTGGAAAAGGACGGAAAGCTCATCAACATGGACGCCCAGGCCCCCAACCGGGTGTTTGCCGAGTGGGCCCGGGAGCGGTACGCCGACGTGCACCCGGAGGTGCGGTACGGTCAGTCCCGGCTGGACTTCTGCCTGGACGGACAGCATTTTGTGGAGGTCAAGGGCGTGACCCTGGAGCAGGACGGCCGCTGCCGCTTTCCCGACGCGCCCACGGAGCGGGGAACCCGGCACCTGCACGAGCTGATCCGGGCCGTGGAGGAGGGTTATCAGGCCACGGCGTTTTTCGTCATCCAGATGGAAAACGCCCTGGACTTCGCCCCCAATGACGACACGGACCCGGCCTTTGGCGTGGCTTTGCGCCAGGCGGCGGAGGCCGGGGTGGAGATTGCCGCCTGGTGCTGCCGCGTGACCCCCGGCAGCATCGCCCTGGACCGCCCGGTGCCGGTGCGGCTGTGAAGCGGGTCGGGAAGCATAAAAAGAAGCCCCTCCGGGCGGCAATCTGCGCCGCCCGGAGGGGCTTCTTTTTGTGTCCGATGGAACCGGCTGCCGGCTCAATAGCCAAACAGCATATCCCGGCGGATTTCCGCCAGGGAGTGCGCGCCGCACATGGCCATGGTGTCCGCCAGCTCCGCCTGGAGCTTCTTCACCAGCACGCCGGGACCCTGGGCCCCGCCGCCATAGACCATGGTGACGAAGGGACGGCCGATGAGCACGCCGTCCGCGCCCAGGGCCAGAGCCTTGAAAATATCCGTGCCGTTGCGCAGGCCGCCGTCCACCAGGATGGTCAGCTTGCCGCCCACCGCGTCGGCGATGGCGGGCAGGACCTCCGCCGTGGAGGGACACTGATCCTGGACCCGGCCGCCGTGGTTGGATACCACGATGGCGCTGGCCCCGGCCTCCAGGGCCTTCTGGGCGCCGCGAACGGTCATGATGCCCTTGATGATAAAGGGCTTTTTGGCGTAGTCAATGATCTGGCGCAGCTCCTCCACGGTTTTGCTGCCTGCCGGGGGGGTCAGCCCCTTCAGGAAGGGCAGGCCTGCCGCGTCGATGTCCATGGCCACGGCCATGGGGTCCGCCTGGCGCACGGCGTCCAGCTTGGCAAACACCGTCTCCATGTTCCAGGGCTTCACTGTGGGAATGCCCGCGCCGCCGGAGGCGGCAATGGCGTGCAGCGCTCCCTCCATCACGGCGGGGTTGGTGCCGTCGCCGGTGAAGGCGGCGATGCCCGCCTGGGCGCAGGAGGACACCAGAATGTCGTTATAGGTCAGATCGTCGTATTTATCCCCATAGTGGAGCTTCATGGCTCCCACCGGGGCGGCAAAAATAGGCGCGGCAAACGTCCGGCCAAACATGGTGAAGGTGGTGTCGATGGGGGCGTTTTCGCAGATGGTGTCCATGTTGATGCACACCTCCTGCCACTTCTGATAGTTGCGCAGCATGGTGGCGGCGGTACCCTTGCCGCCGGGGCCGGGGACCTGGGTGCGGCAGGCCATGCCGTTGCACACGGGACATGCCTTGCAGTAGGGGCCGCTGCATTCCCGGGCATTCTTGAGAATTTCGCTGTAATCCATAATAGGGAAAACCTCCTCAATTGCGTGTTATAGCCCTATCATAACGCGGTGGAAACGTTTTTGCAACCCCGATTCGTCACGTTTCCCGCCGGAAAACGTGGATATCGAAGCTGATGGTCACGTCCAGCGCCGTCAGCGCCGCCAGACGCTGCGCCCCGGCCCGGGGAGTTTTCCAGTAGTACGGCGTCATCTGGAACAGGGCGTGGATGTCCTCCTGACAGGGCAGATGGATCACGGCCTCCACATGGCGGATCTCCTGATACGAAAAGCCGGGGTAGGGGGTCTGCTTCACCTCGTTGGGATAGGGGCGGTCATACAGCACCTGCTTCAGCTCCCACAGGTGCTTTTCCGACGGCACCACATACACGAATACGCCGCCGGGCCGTAGCACCCGGTGGAACTCCTCAATGGCCAGGGGAGAAAAGCAGTTGAGCAGCAGGTCCACGGAGCCGTCCGCCACCGGCAGATGGTACGACGAGGCCACGGCAAATTCCGCGTCCTTTTCCCGCTTGGAGGCCCGGCGGAGGATGGCCTTGGAGATGTCCGTTCCCGCCATGGTCACGGACCGCCCCGCCCGGACCAGGGCCCGGTACACCCCGCTGGTGTAGTACCCCTCGCCGCAGCCGGTGTCCAGCACCCGGGGAGCCGGGCCGGTGCGCTCCAGGGCGATGCTGCACAGGGCGTCCCGCAGGGGGGCGTAGTAATCCTTGCTCAAAAAGGCCGCCCGGGCGGCGGCCATGCCCTTGTCGTCGCCGGGCATTTTCGAGTGCATCCGGTTGGCGGGCAGCAGGTGGACATAGCCCTCCCGGGCCAGGTCGAAGCTGTGCCCCGCCGGGCAGGAATAGGCGGAAGGCCCCCGCTCCAGGGGCCCGCCGCAGATGGGACAGCAGAATAAGCTCATAGGTATTGATTCTCCGTGATGTTCATTTGATAGGCTCCAGGATATTGCAGTTATGACTGCCGTACTCATAGGTATCGCCCACTACTGTGTACCGGCCGTCGGCGGCACGGGTCAGGGTCAGCATATGGCTCACAATGGCAAACGACGTGCGCATCAGGGGCTGGCGGTCAACAAATTGCAGCCCGTCGATCCGCATGACCTCCGTTACAGGCAGGCGAACGTCGAAGGGGGGCAGCTCCTGGAGAGAGCCGAACTGACAGGCGCGGCCCTGTGCGCCGTATATCCGGGACCAGTCCACCTGAGCGGCAAACAGCCTGGCGTCTGCCAGCAGGGCGTTGGTGGTGCAGGAGGAATCGCCCATTTGTCCGGCCATTTCGTCGGCCCGCAGCTGAAAATATGCCTCTACCGCCTGGCGCAGCTCCCGGGAGGGCGGGACCTCATCCGCAACGCCACCCTGGAAAAAATTGGATGCATCGGTATCATCGTCCGTTACCGTCCAGCGGCCGTTGAGCCGGGTTAGGGCCAACTCCCGGGCGGTAGACCAGTGCTCATCCTGGCAATAGGCCGTATCGGTGATATTGCCCGTGGCCTCCTGGGCATCGATAAGCACCCGGACGCGGATATTATCTGACGCGGACGGGGTCGGGTTCTCCAGTGTTGCGGCAGCGCGGGTCCGGAAGCTCAGATCGGAGGACATCATGAACGCATAGAAACGCAGTTCGTCCACCATGTCATCGGTGCAGCAGGGATGCTCCTCCACGGTCATATCCGGCGCGGCCCGAAGGGAATAGGCCAGGGTCATATAGTCCCGTACCGCATCCGCAATGCCGTCCTCACCCTGCTGTCCCTCCGCCCATTGAGTCGTAACGGTCACGTCCGGCTCTACAGCGGTCCGCTGCGTCACCTCCGGGTCCGACGGGTCCACCCAGGCGGCCCCGTCCCACACCTTGTCCGCCCGTCTGGGGGGCGCTTCGTAGGGCATGCTGCCGAATATGGTGGTCCGGTAAACCGGTTCGTCGAAGCCGTCCTGAGCCGGAGGTCCCCACTGCTGTCCGTCGTCCGCTGTTCCGGCGGAATCCTGCGGCTTCGCCCCGCACCCGGCCAGCAGCAGAACGCACAGCGCGGCGGAAATGACCTGTAAAAAACGTTTGTTCATGATACTCTTCCTTTCCGGTTGGAGGTCTGGAATAAGAGCCTTATGTGCCTTTACAAATCAAGTATACCGCCGCGCGTGCCGCAATTCAATTTCAAATCGGTTACAAATGCCGAGAATTTGGTTACAATTTGATGACAGGATTGTATAAAAGTTACAGTTCCCCCTGGGGCAGGGTGACGTCGTGGATCCATTTTCCGGTGCGGATGCGCAGGGCGCACAGGGGCACCTTCAGCAGGCTCTCCGCCTGAATGGCGGCGGCGATGAACCAATAATTGGCCTTGAACACCAGGGCCAGCAGGGCCGTCAGCGGCAGGGCCAGCAGCCACTGGGGCGCAATGTCCAGCGCCGCCGACCAGGCCACGTCGCCGCCTGCCCGCAGCACGCCGGTGACGGCGGAGATGGAATAGGCGTGCAGGGGGATCATCACAAACGACGTCACCGCCAGCGCCGCGGCAATGGCGGCGGACTGGCCCGTCAGCTTGAACAGCGGGAACACCACCGGCACGAACAGCGTGGGCACCAGCGCCAGGGACACCGCCGCCAGCCCCGTTCCCACCAGCAGGGTGAACACCAGCAGCGTCCGGCTCAGGTCCATGACCTCCCGGTGGCTCTGTCCTTCGCCGATGGCCTTGCCGACCATCACTGCCGTGGCTGCACCCAGGCCGAAGCACACCACCAGGAACAGCCGGTTCAGGTTGCCCATCACGGCGTTGGCCGCCAGCATCTCCACGGAGTTGTCCGTATAGCCCAGGATCACCGTCAGCAGACTGTTGCCCAGGCCCCAGGCCGTCTCGTTGAGGATCACCGGGGTGGAGTATTTTACGAAGCGCCGCAGCATCTCCCATCCCGGCCGGAAGAAGGCGGCCAGATCCAGGGGCAGAATGCGGCTGCGCAGGGCGCACGCCAGGCAGATGAGAAACTCCGCCACCCGGGACAGCAGCGTGGCGATGGCCGCTCCCTGGATGCCCAGGGCCGGCAGGCCACATTTGCCGAAGATCAGCAGATAGTTCATCCCGGTGTTCAGCAGGGTGGACACGCCGAACAGCTTCATGCCGAAGCCTGAATTCTCGGCGCTGCGCATGGCGCTGACATAGATGGACGAGAGCATGTTGAACACATAGGAAAACCCGATGAGCTTCAGATACGGCGCGCCCAGCACCGACAGCTCATGCTTGTTGGACAGCAGGTCCATGATCTGCACCGGCCACAGGAACAGCACCACCGCCAGCACCAGGGTGATGCCGGTGCCCAGCATGGCCGCCACGCCGATGGCCCGGCTGATGCTCTCCATGTCCTTTTTGCCCCAGTATTGGCTTACCAGGATGCCCAGGCCGCTCTGGACCCCGAACACGATGGAGATCAGCAGAAACACCGGCACGTTGGCGGTGGTCACGGCGGCCATCTGGGTGTTGCCCAGCCAGCTGACCATCAGCGTGTCGATGAGGCCCAGGGAAAACGTGATCAGATTTTGCAGAGCAATGGGCCCCGTCAGCCGCCACAGATACCCGTAGAAGCCCGGTCCCCGCTTGAGACAACGAAACATATGACACCTCACAGCATAGGAAAACGTTGATTTTTGTGGTTCAGAAGGGCCTGATACAGCCCGTCGATGTCTGCTCTGGAGGTGTCCGGACCGAAGCTGATCCGGATGACCCCTGCGGCGGTCTTTTTGTCCAGGTGCAGGGCCGACACCACATGGCTGGCCTTGCCCCGGTGGCAGGCGGACCCGGCGGAGATGCAGATGCCCTGCGCACCCAGGTCCGTGACGATGTTGGCGCTGGGATACCCCACCAGGGAAACCGACAGGATGTGGGGCGCGGTCCCTTCGCCCACCGGGACCACCCCGGGGATGGACAGCAGCCGCTCCCGGCAATAGGCCTTGATGTCTGCCATATGCCGCAGCGTTTCATCCAGGTGCTCCTGCCGCAGCTCCACGGCCCTGGCAAAGCCCGCGATCTGGGCCGTGGCCTCGGTGCCGGACCGCAGGCCCCCCTCCTGGCCGCCGCCAGGCAGCAGGGGCCGCAGATTCCGCAGCTCCGGGGCGGTGTACAGCGCGCCCACGCCCTTGGGCCCGCCGATCTTATGGGCGGACAGGCTCATCAGGTCCACACCCCAGCCTACCGGATCGCAGGGGACCTTCAGAAAGCCCTGGACGGCGTCGCAGTGGAGCAGGGCCCGGCTTTTTTTCTCCCGCAGCAGCCGGGCCGTTTCCTCCACCGGAAGCACGCAGCCCGTCTCGTTGTTTACCAGCATCATGCTTACCAGCACCGTGTCCTCCCGCAGGGCGTCCGCCACCTGCTGCACGGTGACCTGGCCCGTTTTGTCCGGGGCCAGGTATGTCACCTCATACCCCTGCTGCTGGAGCCATTTGCAAGGCTCCAGCACGGCGCTGTGCTCCACGGCGGTGGTGATGATGTGCCGCCCTGCGTGGCGGCCCTGCCATACGGCGGCGGAGATGGCCCAGTTGTCGGACTCGGTGCCGCAGGAGGTGAAATGCAGGTTCTCCGGCCGGCACCCCAGGGCCCCGGCCACCGTGGCCCGGCATCCCTCCACCAGCTGCTTTGCCTCCCGGCCCAGGGGATACTGGGACGAAGGGTTGCCGAACTGATCCGTCAGCACCTCATACATGGCGTCCGCCACAGGCCGGGGCACCGGCGTGGTGGCCGCATGATCCAGATAAATCATACGCGTTTCCTCACAAATCCTCTGCCGCCGCTTGCCACCGGCGGCAGAATGCATTATAATAAATCACAAGTCCTTATATTATACCGAATTAACTCAGAAAGTGCAAGGAGAATCCCATGCGAGTTGCCATTTACACGTTGGGCTGCAAGGTGAACCAGTACGAGACCCAGGCCATGGAGCAGGAGCTGCGCCGCCGGGGTCATGAGCTGGTGGACTTCGAGGACAGCGCCGACGCTTATATCGTCAATACCTGCTCCGTTACCGCCGTCAGCGACAAAAAATCCCGCCAGATGATCCGCCGGGCCAAGCGCCGCAGCCCCAACGCCGTGGTGGCCGCCTGCGGCTGCTATATCCAGACCCACACCGACGAGGCCAAGGGCCTGGGCATCGACCTGATCGGCGGCACCGGCGGCCGGATGGCCTTTCTGGACCTGCTGGAGCAGGAGGCCCGGGACCGGGCCCCCCGGGTGGCGGTGGACGACTCCCTGCGGCGGCGGGACTTTGAGGTGCTGCCTGCCGGAGGCATGGCGGCCCGCACCCGGGCCATGCTGAAGGTGGAGGACGGCTGCGTGAATTTCTGCACCTACTGCATCATTCCCTATGCCCGGGGGCCGGTGCGGTCCCTGCCCCTGGCCGAGGCCGTGGCCCAGGCCCGGCAGCTCCAGGCGGAGGGATACCGGGAGCTGGTGTTCACCGGCATCGAAATTTCCTCCTGGGGCCGGGATCTTCACGACGGCAGCAGCCTCATCGACCTGGTGGAGGCTGTAGCGGCGGCCGCACCCCGGCTGCGGCTGCGGCTGGGGAGCCTGGAGCCCCGGACGGTGACGGAGGATTTCTGCCGCCGGGCGTCGCAGCTTCCCAATCTGTGCCCCCACTTCCATCTGTCCCTGCAATCCGGGTGCGACGCCACCCTGCGCCGCATGAACCGCCGGTACGACACCGCCCGGTTCCGGCAGTCCGTGGACCTGCTGCGGCGGTACTTTGACCACCCCGCCATCACCACCGACGTGATCTGCGGCTTTCCCCAGGAGACGGAGGAGGAGTTCTCCGCCACCCTGGCGTTTCTGGAGGAGTGCCGCTTCGCGGCCATGCATGTGTTCCCGTACTCCATCCGTCCCGGCACCAGGGCGGCGGACATGCCCCAGGTGCCGGGCCCGGTGAAGGAGGAGCGGGCCGCCCGGGCCGGCGCGCTGGCCGCACGGCTGCACCGGGAGTTTCTGGAGGGCTGCGTGGGAGAGACGTATTCCGTGCTGTTTGAGCAGCCGGTGGCAGGCCGCTACGGCGGCCACGCGCCCAACTATATGGAGGTGGCCGTCCCCGGCGGCGAAAACCTCCACAATCAGGTGCTGCCGGTGAGGATCACCGGCACCGACGGGGAAATTCTATTGGGGGAGGTACAGTGATGCACCACTTTTTCGCCTATATGGCCCGGATGCGGTTCATTGACCGCTGGGCCCTGATGCGCAACAGCTACACCGAGAATATCCAGGAGCACAGCCACCAGGTGGCTATCCTGGCCCACGCCCTGGCAGTGCTGCGCAACGAGTATTTCGGCGGCCAGGTGGACGCCGGAGCCGTGGCCGTGGCGGCCCTGTACCACGACGCCAGCGAGATCCTCACCGGCGATATGCCCACGCCCATCAAGTATTATAACCCCGATATCCGGGACGCCTATAAGCAGGTGGAGGCCATCGCCTGCCGGAAGCTCACGGGGATGCTGCCCCAGAGGCTCCAGGATATCTACGCCGGCCTGCTGACCCCGGCGGACCCGGAGGTGGAGGAACTGGTGAAGGCGGCGGACAAGCTGTCGGCCCACATCAAGTGTTTGGAGGAGCAGAAGGCCGGAAACGACGAGTTCCGGGCCGCCGCCCACCAGACCCGGCAGGCCCTGGAGAAGATGCACCTGCCGGAGGTGGACCTGTTCCTCCGGGACTTTCTGCCCAGCTTCCGGCTGACCCTGGACGAGCTGAAATAAGCGCAAAACGGCCCTGTGGGAGCACACTCCCGCAGGGCCGTTTTCATATGGCTTGCTTCAGTCCCACGCCGGGTTATGCTCCGGCGACAGGCACTCGGTGACCCGGGCAAAGGTATCCCGGTCCGTGTAGTAGGAATAGACCTTTCCCTCCGGATTCCGGAACCGCACGAACAGCCCCTGGCTGCGGGCGGACCCGGCGGGCAGCCGGTAGGGCCACAGCTCCATCACTGCGCCGTCGCCGTAGTCCAGGCGGATGCCCCCGTCCTTGGGCACATCCCGGCTGAATACGGCGCCCATGTTGAACAGCTTGCCGTACAGGGCATAGCCGTTTTCCTGGGTAATGCGCAGGCTCTGGCCGTCCACCTGAGCCTGAAGGCTGGTGTGCTTCCGGGCCAGGGCATAGGTGGTGCTGCTGGAGATCTCGCTCATGCACTGGACGAACCGGTCGTGGTCCCGCTGGGGCTTGCTGATGACCAGGCCCAGCACCGTCACCAGCGCCATGGCAAAGACCAGCGCCGCCGCCCACAGGGGGTGGAACCGCCGCCGGGGCTTCTCCTTCCGTACCGCGTCGTAAAGACCCATATCGCTCCTCCTATTCTCCGGGCACCCACTTGCCCAGCACCTGCCACCGCACCTGGTCGGTGTCATACATATAGTTGGTCCCGTCTGCCCCCTGGTACCAGACGAACACGCCGGGGACCCATTCGCGGTTGTACCCGTCCCAGACGTCCTGCTCCCACAGGCGCAGGATGCACCCGTTGCCGAACTCCAGCTCCGCATCCGGCACGGACTTGGGGGCGCTGTTCTGGTGCTTGCCCATGCCGGCGGTGTTCAGCTCCAGATATAGCCGCGAGGCGGACTCTCGGGACCAGTATTGCCGCCCGTCCCGCCGGACGTACAGGCCGCCCTGATCCTTGGCGTATTGGACGCTTTCTCCCAGCCCATTTATAAAATGGCGATACTGCCGCTGTAAATGCATGGCCCACGGAATGGGGATAAACGCCGCCAGCACCAGGATCAGCCCAATGGCGATGAGTATGTGCAGCTTCCGGTCCCGTTTCCGGGGCTGCGGGGCGTGAACGACATCGTATAGGGACATGGCGTGGACCTCCTTTTTTCTCCCCATTATACAGGCTGCCCTGCCCCTTGTCCAGCAAAACAAAGTTGCGCCGCCCTTTGGGCAGCGCAACTTTTACTTTACAGGTTACTTTTTGAAGCTGTCCTTCAGGGACACGCTGCGGTTGAATACCAGGTGATCTGCCGTGCAGTCCCGGTTGTCCATGCAGAAATAGCCCGTCCGCATAAACTGGAAGGTGGGGGCGTTGACGCCGGTGCGGTTTTCCGCCTGGTCAAAGCGCTTGGCCACGTCCACCATGACCCGCTCCACCTTGCACCCCTCCAGCACCATCAGGGAGTCGGGGTTCAGGCAGTTCAGGAAATCCTTGTCCGGCCCGTCGGGCTGGGGATCGGAGAACAGATTGTCATACAGGCGCACCTCGGCGTCCACGCAGCTCTCCGCGTCCACCCAGTGCAGCGTGGCGCCCTTGACCTTGCGGCCGTCGGCGGGATCGCCGCCCCGGCTGTCGGGGTCGTAGGTGCACAGGACCTCCACGATCTGGCCGTTTTCATCCTTGACGCAGCCGGTGCACTTCACCAGATACGCGCCCTTCAGGCGGCACTCGGGGCCGTCGGGATACAGGCGCTTATACTTGGGAATGGGCGTCTCCAGAAAGTCCTCATGCTCGATCCACAGGTGGCGGCTGAAGGTGATCTCATGGGTGCCCTGGCTGGGATCGGTGGGGTTGTTCTCCACGGTGAAGGTCTCGCTCTGCCCCTGGGGATAGTTGGTGACGGTGAGCTTCACCGGATGCAGCACCGCCATGGTCCGCTGGGCGGAGCCGTTCAGATCCTCCCGCAGGCAGTGCTCCAGGAAGCCGTATTCCACGGTGTTGGGGGATTTGGCCACGCCGATGCGCTCGCAGAAGCTGCGGATAGAGGCGGCGGTATAGCCCCGGCGGCGCAGGCCGCACAGGGTGGGCATCCGGGGATCGTCCCAGCCGGAGACATAGTGCTCCTCCACCAGCTTGCGGAGCTTCCGCTTGCTCATGACGGTGTGGTCGATGCCCAGCCGGGCAAATTCGATCTGCCGGGGCTTGTGATAGGGGATGGACACGTTGCTGACCACCCAGTCGTACAGGGGCCGGTGGGACTCAAACTCCAGGGAGCACAGGCTGTGGGTAATGCCCTCCAGGGCGTCCTGGATGGGGTGGGCAAAGTCGTACATGGGATAGATGCACCACTTGGTACCCTGGCGGTGGTGATTGATGAAGCGGATGCGGTAGATGATGGGGTCCCGCAGGTTCAGGTTGCCGCTGGCCAGGTCGATCTTGGCCCGCAGGGTCATTTTCCCCTCCTCCACCTGGCCGTTTTTCATCATTTCAAACAGCCGCAGGTTCTCCTCGATGGGCCGGTCCCGGTAGGGGGACGTGGCGGGGATGCCGATGTCGCCGCGGTTGGCCTTGAACTCCTCCGGCGTCAGCTCGCAGACGTAGGCCAGCCCCTTTTTGATGAGCTCCACGGCGTATTCATAGTCCTTTTCAAAATAGTCGGACCCGTAGAAGAACCGGTCGCCCCAGTCAAAGCCCAGCCAGTGGATGTCCTGCTGGATGGCGTCCACATACTCGGTGTCCTCCTTGGCGGGGTTGGTGTCGTCCATGCGGAGGTTGCACAGGCCATGGTATCGCTCGGCGGTGCCGAAGTCGATGCACAGGGCCTTGCAGTGGCCGATGTGCAGATAGCCGTTGGGCTCCGGCGGGAAACGGGTGTGAACGGTCAGTCCCTGGAACCGGCCACCCTCTGCGATGTCCTCGTCGATAAAGTTCAGAATAAAGTTTTTGCTCTCGGCACTCTCCTCGTTCAGAGGGGCCTTCCCTTCCTCGGTCATTGTCTCACACTCCTTGTTCGGTCGTATTTCCGTGCTTGCACACTGAACTTATATTATACGGTCCCCGCCCGCTGATTGCAAGGGCTTTTCTCGCGATGAGGAAGAAACTTTTTTTGCTCCTTGACAGCCATGTGATATCATGATATGATATCGCTACACGATATTAGGAGGGATGCCCATGGGACAGCGCGGAAAAACCCCGCTGACGGAGGCCATGTTCTATGTTCTGATGGCCTTCCGGCGGGGGGAGCTGTGCGGCACGGAGATCGCCGCCGCCGTGGAGCGGCGGACAGAGGGCCGGGTGCGTCTGGGACCGGGGACGCTGTACACCATCCTGGGCCGGTTCCTGGAGGAGGAGCTGATCCGGGAGGTGTCCGTCCACGGGCGGCAGCGGAACTACCGGCTGACGGAGGAGGGCCTGCGGGTTTATCAGGCGGAGCTGGCACGGCTGCACCGGTGCGTAGCGGATGCGGAAAAGGAGGAACGGCATGACACTTCGGATTGAAAACGCGGCGTACATGGACCTTGCTGCCCGGGAGCAATGGCTGGCGGCCCAGGCTGCCCGGGGCTGGTATCCGGCGGGGAGCTTTTTCCCCATATGGCGGATGAAAAAGGGCCCGCCCCGGACCCTGCGGTACGCCCTGACGCCCCGGCGGGACAGCGGCGCCTTATCTCCGGAGGTCCGGGCGCTGTATCAGCAGGCCGGGTGGACCTACGTCCGGGACGCCGGGGAGTTCCGGCTGTTCGCGGCGGAGGACCCAACGGCCCCGCCGGTGTTCACTGATGACGACAGTCTGGCCTGTTCCCTGCGGGGCATGGAGCGGCGGCTGTGGTGGGCCACGACGGCGGCAGGTCTGCTGCTGGCCGCGGTGCTGGCGGCGCTGCTGCTGCCCGGTATGACGCTGCTGCGGCTGGTGTCGGTGCCGGTGCTGGGGTGGCTGATGCTGCTGGTGTCGCCGTTCCAGCTGGGGGCGCAGTGGCGGGACCTGCATCGCGCCCGGTGTGGGGTGCGCCAGGGGGGAGCGTATCGTTTTCCCGGTCCGCGGCCTGGGCGGCGGACCCTTCTGAGGAATATCTGCACCTGGCTGCTGCCGCTGGCAGCGGCATACATGCTGCTGGCGGGAGGCCTGCTGTTTCCCCGGCAGCAGTCTCTGCCGGAGGGCGGTACGCTGCCCCGGATAGAGGAGCTGACAGGCACACCCAGCGCCCAGCCGCCGGAGGGGCGGGGAGATACGCTGCGCCGTCGGCTGCCCACCCTGCTGTGTCCGGTGCAGCTGACGGCCACCCAATATGCGTATGATCCGTCGGCTGGAGGCGGTACGGTGTGGACCGGCCAGGTGCTGGATATGCAGTATGTTCATCTGGCGATTCCGGCCATGGCCGGACCGGTAGTCCGGGGCTGGCTCAGCAGCCGCTGGGGCGGAGACGCGTGGCAGGTTCAGGAGGGGGATTGTCCCGGCACGGACCTGGTGCTGCTGGTACGGAGCCGGGATACGGGGGAGTGCCCGGCGGCGGCCATCACCTGCGGCGGCCGGGCGGTGATGTATGAGGCGTCCGACGGCATCGATCTGTCCGGCAGCCTGCCGCTGCTGGCAAGGCCGGTGCTGGAGGGGCGGCCCATCGGATAGACGGAGAAGGGACCGGGGAGAGCTGCGCTCTCCCCGGTCCCGTTTTGCTCGTTATTTCTGTTCCGTCAGCTTGCCGTTGCACTTCTGCAGGAAGCGGTCGTTGGCAATGACGGCCCGGGTGTGGGTCCCCTCGCCGATGGGGCCCCAGTCGTCGCTGGCCTCCACCCGGAAGGTGATGAGCTTCCCGTTTTCCGACACGCCGGTCACGGTGGCCGTGGCCCGGACGGTCATGCCCACAGGGGTGGGCGCCAGGTGGCTGGACTGGATGTCCACGCCCACGGTGCCCTTGCCCTCCGGCAGGTCCGGCTGCACGCAGTCCATGGCGGCGTGCTCCATCATGGCCATCATAAACGGGGTGCCGAACACCTCCAGGCCGCCGGAGCCGATGGCCCGTGCGGTCATCTCCGGGGTGACTACCTGTTCGATGGTATAGGATTTTCCGATTTCCAGCATATCCGTTCCTCCATTACACGCCCAGCCTGGTCCACAGGCGGTCATACAGCTTCAGGGTCTCCTTGGGCAGGTTCTCATAGATCTCGCATCGCTCCAGGGTCTCTGCCGGGGGAGCCATGATCTGGAAGATCTCCGGGTCCAGCTCCTCCTCGTTGACCTCCTGGTAGTAGGCCGGGTACTGCTCCAGGGCCTCCCGGTTGGGGGACGCGTACCAGATATAGTCCATGTTGGCCAGGTTGGAGCTGGTGGAGGCGATGAAGTTGATCCACTCCTCCGCCTCGGCCATGTGCTGGGTGTCCTTCAGGACGCACATGGCGTCCACGAACCAGTTGCTGCCCTCCTCCGGAATAACGAAGGCCAGATCCTCGTTGTTCTCCAGCATGGTCAGGTAGTCTCCGGCGTAGTACATGGCGATGGCGGCGTTTCCGCCCTCCATTTTCTGGAACACCTCGTCCATGACGAAGGCCTGATACACGCCGCTGTCCTTGGCGTTTTTCAGCAGGGCAAAGGCCTCCTCCAGCTGGCTCTCGTCGGTGGTATTGATGCTGTAGCCCAGGTCCAGCAGGGCCGCGGCCAGAGCGTCCCGGGAGTTGTTGATCATCAGCACCTGTCCCGCATACTGGGGATCGAACATGGCGTCCCAGCTGGTAATAGGCCCGGACACCATGGTGGTGTTGTAGATAATGCCCAGGGTGCCCCAGGCGTACGGCACGGTGTACTTGTTCTCCGGGTCGTAGCTGAGGTTTTTATAGGTGTCGTCAATGAGTTGGAAATTGGGAATGTGGCTGTAGTCCAGCTCCGCCAGCATATCCTCCTCAATGAGCCGCGCGATCATATAGTCCGAGGGGACGATGACGTCGAAGTCCGCGCCGCCCATCTTGATGAGGGAGTACAGGGCCTCGTTGCTCTCCGCCGTCTGATAGTTCACGCGGATGCCGGTTTCCTCCTCAAACTGGGTGATCAGCTCCTCGTCGATGTACTCGCCCCAGGAGCACACGTTCACCACCCGCTCCGACTGGACGGACCGGCCGGTGACCACCAGCAGCGCCGTCAGCACGCAGGCCATGACCCCGGCCGCCACGCGCCGCAGCACCTTGTTGGGCCGCCGGTGGTGCTTCATAGGCGCGCCGGAGGCGGCAGTCGCCGCTGCGTGGTGCTCCCGGCGGGCGGCGTGGCTGTCCCGCAGGTTGATGATGGCCAGCAGCACCAGCACCGTCACAAACAGCAGGGTGGAAATGGCGTTGATCTCCGGACTGACGCGCTTTTTGGTCATGCCGTAGATGGTCATGGCCAGGGTGGAGGCACTGGTCCCGGCGGTAAAATAGCTGATGATGAAGTCATCCACGGACATGGTGAAGGCCGTCAGCGCACCGGACACGATGCCGGGCTTGATCTCCGGGATCACCACCCGCCAGAATGCCTGCATCCAGGTGCAGCCCAGGTCCTGGGCCGCGTCGATGAGGTTCCGGTCCATCTGCCGCAGCTTTGGCCCCACGGACAGGATGACATACGGAATGTTGAAGCAGATATGGGCGATAAGCAGGGTGCCGAAGCCCATGGTCAGCCGCTCCGGCAGCACCACCGCCGACTGCCAGGAGTTCACCCACCCGGCAAAGGCGCCCCATCCGTTGAAGAACACCACGAACAGCAGGCACAGGCTGACGCCGGTGACGATATCCGCGTTCATCATGGGGATGTTGTTGACGGAATTGACGATGGCCCGGCGCCGCCGGCTCATGGCGTACAGTCCAATGGCGGCAAACGTTCCCGCAATGGCCGCCGCAATGGTGGACAGCAGCGACACCATCAGGGTGGTGTACACACTGTTCATGATCAGGCGGTTAGACAGCAGGGACTCGTACCATTTCAGGGAAAAGCCCTTCCACACGCTGGAGCTGGTGCCCGCGTTGAAGGAGAAAACGATGAGAATGATAATGGGTGCATAGAGAAACAGGAACACCAGCGCCATCAGCACCCGATCGCCGACGCTGTTCTGCTTGCGCCCGGTCATAGGATCACCGCCTGTTCCTCGCCCTCACCGAAGCGATTCATCACCAGCATACACACCAGCACGATGATCATCATCACCAGGGAGATGGCCGCGCCCAGCTGGGGGTTATAGGCCCCGCCCAGAAACTGCCGCTCGATCAGGTCGCCCAGCAGCAGCTCCGTGCCGCCGCCCAGCATCCGGCTGATGGCGAAGGTGGACACCGACGGCACAAACACCATGGTGATGCCGGAGATGACCCCCGGCAGGCTCAGGGGCAGGATCACCCGGCGGAACACCGTCATGGAGCTGGCCCCCAGGTCCCGGGCAGCCTCCAGCAGGGAGCCGTCCAGCTTGATGATCACGGAATAGATGGGCAGGATCATAAAGGGCAGATAGTTATACACCATGCCCAGCACCACGGCCCCCTGGGTATTCATCATGGAGAAATACTCCAGCTCCGTGCCGAAAATGTGGTTATACAGGCTGATGAGCCCGATTTTCTGAAACAGCTGGTTCAGCAGCCCGTGGTTTTCCAGAATGGTCATCCAGGAATACGTCCGCAGCAGGAAGTTCATCCACATGGGCAGCATGATCAGCACCATGGCCGTCCGCTGGAAGGCGGGCCCCTCCCGGCTCATGAGATACGATACCGGGTACCCGATGACCAGACAGATCAGCGTGGCGATGATGGCCAGCTTGAATGACCGCAGAAACACCTGGGTATAGCCGCCCATCTGCACAAAATTGTCCAGGGTGAAGCCCCCCTCTGAGGAGGAGAAGGCATAGATCACCATGATGAGGATGGGGGCCACCACGAAAATGGCCATCCACACCTCATAGGGCACGGCGAACCGGGAGAGCTTATTCTTCATCCCCGCTCTCCTCCTCATCCGTCTCCCAGGAGGCGTCCGCCAGCTCCTCATACTCCTCGGAATAGGAGCTGTAGTCGCCGAACTGACCGGAATATTCGCTCTTTTTCATGATATGGAAGCCGTCGGGGTCGATCTTCACGCCGATGCGGGCCCCCACCGGGGAGTGGTCCGTGGTCTGGATCAGCCACTTGAAGCCCCGGAAGTCCACGATGATATCATACTGCATCCCCTTGAAGGTGACATTGGTGACGGTGCCCACCAGCTGCCCCTGCTCCACGGGGACAATGTCGATGTCCTCGGGGCGGATGACCACGTCCACCGGCTCGTTGGGGGCGAACCCGCCGTCCACGCAGGGGAACTCCTTGCCGTACATTTTCACCACGTTGTCGCGGACCATGGTGCCGTTGAGAATGTTGCTCTCGCCGATAAAGTCCGCCACAAAGGCGTTTTTCGGCTCGTTATAGATGTCCTCGGGGGTGCCGATCTGCTGGATGCGGCCCTTGTCCATCACCACCACGGTGTCGGACATGGTCAGGGCCTCCTCCTGGTCGTGGGTCACATAGATGAAGGTAATGCCCATCTGCTGCTGGATACGCTTCAGCTCGATCTGCATATCCTTCCGCAGGCGCAGGTCCAGCGCGCCCAGGGGCTCGTCCAGCAGCAGGACCTTGGGCCGGTTCACCAGCGCCCGGGCGATGGCCACCCGCTGCTGCTGGCCGCCGGACAGCTGGGTGATTTTCCGGTGCTCAAAGCCCTTTAGACTCACCACGCCCAGCATTTCCGTCACGCGCTCCTCGATTTCCTCGGCAGGCACCTTGGCGATCCGCAAGCCAAAGGCGATGTTCTCAAACACGTCCAGATGAGGGAACAGCGCATACTTCTGGAACACCGTGTTGATCTGCCGCTTATGCGGCGGGACATCATTAATCCTCACACCGTCAAAAGTGACGTCTCCCGACGTGGGCGTCGTGAAACCGCCGATAATCCTCAGCGTTGTGGTCTTTCCACAGCCGCTGGGGCCCAGAAGTGTGAGGAATTCAGAATCGTTGATATACAGATTGATGTGATCGAGAACCAGCTCGTCGTCAAACGCCATGCAGAGGTCCCGCAGGCGAATCAACTCTTTGGACATTTATCCTCCCCCGTTCGTAAAATATTTTTGACTTACCTCTTTTCTCTGTTCAAAGGGAGGCCTTGCGGATAGGCCTGATATCTCTCGTTGAAATTTGGCAGATACAATATATAAAAATTAAAGACAAATGTCAATCATTATTTTTTCGAATATCCCCGCTTTCTGGTCTTATCCGGAAAGAACCGCAAAAGGCCCCGGCCTTGGCCGGGACCTTTTGCGGTTAATCCTTCCAGAAGGTCAGGTTTTTGGAGGCGTCCTGCACCTCCTGCGGCACGGTGATCTCCTGAATATCGTTATAGCCAACGATCTCCAGTCCGATGGCATAGCGGCTGATGGTGCCGTCCTCCTGATTTTTCTGCACGATCTGCTGCATGAGCTGCGTCGCGTCTATCTCATACTTTACCGGTAGGCGGGAGAAAAGCCCTATCCAGACCCGGACAGGGACCTCCGCCGCTGTTTCCTCCGGGGTATCCGAGGTCCCAAACAGAGACTTCAGGCGATCCCAAAGGCCGGTGGTGCTGTTTTTCAGTATTCCCTGCGCGATATGCGGCGGTAGCGTTCCCTCAACGCACAGAGCCAACTGACCCTGGACCCAATTCATCCCCACGACCCGGAAGTCGGTATCGCTCTGTGTGCTGAGCTGCGTTATCTCCCGAATGTCCGGAGACTGGACATTTGCGCGGAAAAGCTCAGCGGACAGGGTGGCCCGGTACCACTTCATGTCCTCTTTATCCGCCATGCCCACATACACCTTTTCCGAATCGCCCTCGGGGACCGCATAGATGTGATACAGGTTCGCTTCCTCCGGTCCGAATCCGCTCATAGTCAGGTCCATTTCCATAGCCACCGGGTCGCTCATGACCATGGAGATATCACCGCTTATCCTGGCGGATGAGGTGGTCGCCAGGAAACTGGCGTCAATATCCACGTAATACATGTAGTGGATGCTGGTGGCCTGCTCCAGCCGTTCCTGCATCCGGGGGACCATATCCGCCGCCGATTTCACCAGCACAAGGCCCGCCGCGCCGACGATCACCACCAGCACCAGCAGAACCACCAATATCCGTTTCCAAACACGCTTTTTCATCGTACTCCCTCTTTCCTCACGGCTGGTCCTTCTAATCTCGCCAAAAAATGACAATTACACTATACGGACAGCGGGAGCAAATGTCAATCCCTCTTTTACGCAGCAGCTTTGTTCCCGTGGCGATTCCCGAAAACGCGTGACCTGGCGGGGGCCGCTCACACAAAGACGTATTTTTCCAGCCGGTCCATGGCCTCCCGCACCAGGGCATGGGGCAGGGCGGCGTTGATGCGGATGCAGTCGCCGTCGCCGAAGGCTTCGCCGCTCTGCCAGATCACGCCGTGCTCCACACCCCGGCGGCGCAGCTGGTCCGGGGTGATGCCGTGGTCCCGGCACCAGGCCCCGCAGTTGACGAACAGCATATACGTCCCCTGAGGCAGCATCATGGAAACGCCGGGGAACCGGCTTTCCATAAAGTCCCGGATGTACCGCAGGTTCTTGTCCAGCACGGCGCACAGCTGGTCCACCCATTCCATGCCCGCGTGGCTGTAGGCCCCCGTCAGGGCATGCATGGACAGCACGTTGCAGCTGTTATACCCGGACAGGTCCCCCTGCCGCCGGACCCGGCTGCGCAGCCGGTCATCGTAGATAATGTGGTACGACCCGATGAGCCCCGCCAGGCTGAAGGTCTTGGTGGGGGCATAAAAGGCCGCGGTGCGGCTGCGGGCATCGGCGGACACGGACTGGGTGGGAATGTGGGTGTGTCCCGGCATGATCAGGTCCGACCAGATCTCGTCGGAGATGACGGTGCAGTCGTTGACGGCGTATACCTCCATGGCCTGCTCCAGTTCCCATCGCTCCCACACCCGGCCGCAGGGATTGTGGGGGGAGCACAGGATGGCCAGGTGGATGTCGTGCTCCTTCAGCTGCCGGTCCATGTCCGCATAGTCCATGCGCCACACGCCCGCCTCATCCCGCTTCAGCGGCGTGTGGACAATGGGCCGCCCCAGCCGCTCCAGGGTGTGGGTAAAGCCCACATAGGTGGGGCTGTGGACCAGGATAGGCTCCCCGGGGCAGGTCAACGCCTGCACCACGGAGCTGACGCCGCCCAGGACCCCGTTTTCATACCCGATATGCCGCCGCTCCAGGCCGGATACCCCGTGCCGCGCCTGCTGCCAGCGGAGGATGCTGTCATAGTAGGCGTCCGTCAGCCGGTAGTAGCCGAAATTGGGGTGGCTGAGCCGGGCCTGGATGGCCTCCAGCACCGGCGGCGCGGTGGGAAAGCTCATATCCGCCACCCACATAGGGATCCGGGAAAAGCCCGCCTTGGGCTCCACCCCGGCATAGGGGATCACGTCCAGGGCCAGGGCATCCCGTCCCCGCCGGTCCAGAATGGTTTCAAAATCATACTGCATGGTCATCCTCCGTTCTTTATGTCCGGCAGGCGGAACACCCGCCGGGTATTTTCCAGCACAGCCGCCTCCACCGTCTCCGGCGGCAGCCGCTTAAGCCGTGCGATCTCCTCAATGATCCGGGGCAGCAGCAGGGAGGAGTTGCGCACCCTGCCCAGAGATTTTCTGCTGCCCTCCCAGGGAATGTCCGGCAGCACATAGGGGCTGTCGGTCTCCACCAGCAGCCGCTCCAGCGGCGCCCGGGCCACTGTCTCCCGCAGGGGGGCCGACTCCCGCCGCAGCAGCGCACCGCCGATGCCCAGACACAGGCCCAGGTCCAGGTACTGCCGGGCCGTTTCCCAGCCGCCCTGGAAGCAGTGCACCACCCCGCCGGGGAGCCACCGCCGCCTGCGGCGCAGCATGGGCAGGGCGTCCCGGTCCGCCATGCGGATGTGCAGCACCAGCGGCAGCCCTGTCCGCCGGGCCAGGTCCAGCTGATACCGGAACCACAGCAGCTGGACCAGCCGGTGATGCCGGGGCCGGTGATAGTCCAGTCCCGTCTCTCCGATGGCTGCCACACCGGGGCCCCGGGCCCAGGTGGCCAGCTGTTTTCGCTGCCGCCAGGGAACCTGGGCCGTCCGGGTGGGATGAACGCCCACCGCCAGGCGGAAAAAGTCCGGATGCTGCCGGTACAGGGCGGCGGTCAGCCGGTTGGAGTCAAAGTCGATGGCGGGCTCGATGCACAGGGCGACGCCGCTCTCCCGCAGCCGCTTCAGCAATCCGTCCCGGTTCCCCTCCTCCGCCGTCAACTGGCCGGTCAGGTACCGGAAGGTGCCGTCGTAGCGCTTATGACTGTAGTGGGCATGGCTTTCGATGATCATCTGAGCCCCTCCTTTGCCTGCCGCAGCACCGTTTCCGCCAGCTGCACCCCACCTACCCGGTAGCCTGCGGCGGCGTATACGGCATGGAGGGGACCGTCCGTCACCAGCACCAGGGGCAGGCACCCCGGCTCCAGGAAAACGCTGCGGTCCAGGGCGTTGGGCCTGCCGCCCAGCAGCACCCGGCACCGGGGCAGGACCCGGCAGACTTCCGCCAGAAGCGGGTCCGCCCGGTCCCGGAGGTCCGGCACCAGAAGGACAATATCCATTCCGGCAAGAGCCGCTGCCCGATCCCGCAGCTCTCCCAGCAGATGCTCCGTGGGCTCCCGGCCAACCTCCAGCCAGGCCAGCAGCGCCGGGTTCCGGGTCAGCTCCCGACCGGCCAGCTCCCGGCCATCCGGGGAGCGGACGGTGAAGTCCGGCAGGGGACAGGAGACGGTCATCTCCTCCGGAAAAACCGGCACTTTTTCCAGGGAAATTCGCCGTTTTTCTCCATTATCCAGGAAAAAACAGACGGTGCGGGCATGTATATCCCCACAGGGCAGGCGGCTATCGGTGATAACGGTATAACGTCCGGGCAGCAGGTCCACGGTCATCTGCCCGTTTTTCCAGGAATAGGACGACAGGTCCAGGGCCTGTTCATCCTCCTGCTTTGTCAGGCCAAAATCCGTGCCGAATGCCATGGGATTTTCCAGAATCAGGAAGCTGCACCGGGCCAGACCCGTTGCGGCGGAACGGAATTGACCGTTCTGCCAGAACTGAGGCTCCCGGTCCGCCGGGTGCAGCCGGGCGGGGACGCCCAGGGCCCGGCACAGGGCCGCGAACAGCGCATCCCGGGATAGAGGGGACCCGGCCCTTGACGCCAGCGCTGCCGCCGGAAGGGTGGTCAGCTGAGGGGATTCCTCCTGGGGGAAAAAGTGAATATTTTCCGTAAGCCAGGCGTATAAAGCCTGGGGATCACGGCGGAAATGTTCCTTTTGTGAGTCCGTCAGGGCATGCAGCAGCTGCCGCCGCTGGGGCCGCAGGGGCTCGTTATCTATCCGGGGACAGGCCACATACCGGAAATACACGTCCTCCGGCAGCTCCGGGCAGGGGCCGGGCACGGACAGTGACTCTGCCAGCACCTCCGGGGTCACATCCTGAAGATCCTTGGGGGAGAGAGCTGCCAAAAGGGCCTGCTTATGGGGCAGGGAAAAGGAAGAATTTTCCAGAAACTCTGCCAGATTTTCCCGGTTGGCGGGAGCCTGAAGCAGGAGGTCTCCTCCGGGAAGGCCCGCTGCCATAGCTTCCGCGTCCTGCTCCATATGAGCGATACGGCGTTTGCGGACGTCGATTGCGGCGGCAAGTCGCTTTTTTTCTTGGGACAACACCGGGACAGGGGGTGTTTTGTCCCGGGACAACATAGGGACAGGGCCGGGACAGACCGAGATGTCCCGGCTGATTTCCGACTTCTCCGACTCCGGCAGAGTCAGGGTGACGGTTTCCACGTCACCGGAAATAATTTCCTGTGCAGACCATTCACCGCAAACTGCCCGGACCCGGAGACTGCCCCGCCCACAGGTGAGCCGGGCGAGTCCCTGCCGGTCCGCCGGGACCCGGGCAGCGGGGAACCATTGGCAGGCGTTGAGAATTTCAAAGAAAACCGCCGCCCCCGGCAGAGGGGCTCCGGCCCGGTCCGTTACCCGGACGGTGAGGGTCCGCACCGGGGCATAGCGGCGAGTCTGATTCAGCAGAGTCACCATGCCGCTTCTGGAAATAATTTCCTCCCCCACGGGGTCTCCGAAGCACCGGGTATGCAGCAGCAGGGCCCGGGCTGCCGCCGCTGTGAACCAGCCCCGGTCCAGAGTCTCCTCCGGCTCGCAGGCTCCCAGAAAATGCCAGCTGCCATCCACCCAGACCTCCACCCAGGCGTGGTTGTCGTCGCAGTGGGCCCAGCGGGGGGTGTAGATCTGCCGGGCGGGGATGCCCACGGCCCGGTAGGCGTTGACGGCAAAGGTGGACTCCTCGCCGCAGCGGCCAAAGCCGCAGCGCCAGGCGGCGGCTGCGGAAATCGTGCGGTCATCCGTCAGCCGGTATGTTACCTGGCTGGCGTTCCAATAATTCACCCGGACGGCGGCCTGATATTCCGGCAAACCGGCCAGGAGGGGGGACAGCTCATCATACATAGCCCGGCGGCAGTCGGACAGCTCCTCCTCGTTGACCCGGGGATGGAGCACATAGTTCAGGAAAATGTCCTCCGGCAGGTGGGCGGCATAGGGGGAGGTCCGGCGCAGCATGACCCCGTGCCGTGCCAGACTGCGGACCAGGGCCGGGGGAGTATTCAGCCAGTCGCTGAGGGGGCTGGCGGCATAGCACCAGACCAGGGCCTGGGCATCGTCGGGGTCCAGACCCTCCAGCGCCGTCCGGATGGCCGGGGCCGCACAGGCGGCAGGGCCGGTCAGCAGCGAATCAAAGCGCCGCCGGGCGGCGGCATACGTTTCGGGGGACAGCAGCATAGGGGCCTCCTTTTTTACTCGATCCACTCCACGCGGCAGGCCTCGGCCAGCATTTCACGGGAAGCCTCCCGGTTTTCCACATAGGTGCCGGGGCTTGCCTCGTAGTCGGCGGTAATGCTCTCCAGGTCCTCCTCGATCAGGCGGGCATACGCGTCAGAAACCGTCAGCTTTTTGCCCCGGACCCAGGTGATCTTGTCCCGGGCGTCGGGCCACTCGGTGGTATCCGGGCCGCTCTCCAGAATCGTCTGGTTCCGGCTCAGAGAGACGATGAGCCAGGCGGAATAGCGGGACGGCGCGGGACCCGGCTCCAGGGGAGCGGAGCGCTCCAGCCGCACCGCATATCCCACGGAGGGATGCTTTTCCCGGAAGGCCCGCACCAGCTGGCACACCTCCTGGAAGATGCGGTTTTCGTTCTGCTTAACCTCCGCCGAATCCACGGCGCTTTCGTGAGATCTTCTGAACAGGCCGAAGCCCTTGAGCTGTTTTTCCATGAGAGATTTTCCTTTCTGCTTATTATTTTATAGATGCTTCGTGCAGACCGTGGACAATGGCGGCGCACCGGGCAAATTCCTCCGGATCGGTCTGCCAGACCTCGTACTCGGACAGGGTGGGCAGGCCCATGGACACGGTGGACTTGCGGTAGGTCATGCCGCTGTCCAGCGGGGCGCGGCGGCCGGTGGTGTGGAAGGTGCGGATGCCGGTCTCGTGGTGAATCTGTTGGATGTTCCACCATTTCACGCCGCAGCCGGCCATGATGTGAATGCGTCCGGCGGCCTGACGGCGGAGCCGGGCCAGCAGGGGGATGCCTGCGGCGGCGTCCGGGGCCTGGCCGGAGGTCAGCACCGTCCGGCAGCCCAGGGAAACGGCGTCCTCCAGGGTCCGGAAGGGGTCCCGGGACATGTCGAAGGCCCGGTGAAGGGTCACCTCCATGTCCCCGGCACAGTCCATCATCCGGCGCATTTTCTCCATATCCAGGGCGCCGTCCGGGGTCAGGGCTCCGATGACCACGCCGTTGACGCCCAGGCGGCGGAACAGGTCGATCTCCCGGCACATCTGGTCCATCTCGGCATCGGTATACAGAAAGTCGCCGAAGCGGGGGCGGATGAGAACGTTCACCGGGACGGGGCAGTCCCGCAGGACCTGCTCAAGCATGGCCGGAGAGGGGGTGACGCCGCCGATGACCAGCTGGCCGCAGAGCTCCAGACGGTCTGCACCGCCCCGGCAGGCGGCCAGAGCGGAGGCATAGGAATCCACGCAGCCTTCAATCAAGGGGGCGCAGGGAGTGGGGGTTGTCATGTGGGTTGTCCTCCTTTGGGGGGAGATTGGGGGGCGGGGATCAGGCATTTTCCAGCTCCCGGGCCAGGTAATAGAGGGTGGACACGGCGGCCCCGGTGGCACCGGGGGTCTGGTGCTGCCAGGTGATGCCGGTGTTGTTGTCCGCCGTGCCGGCGATATCCAGGTGGAGCCAGGGAAGCCCCTGGGTGAAGTGCTTCAGGAAAAGCCCGGCGGTGATGGCGCCGCAGCCGTCCTTGCTGGTGTTGCGGACGTCGGCATAGTCGCTGCGGATCAGGTCCTCGTACTCCGGGAAGTCCGGCATGCGCCAGAACCGCTCGCCGGAGTGCCCGGCGGCCCGGGTCAGGCAGCCGTACCATTCGTCGTCGGAGGCCATGACGCCGGTGGTCACATAGCCCAGCATGGCGTACACGGCTCCCGTGAGGGTGGCGATATCCACCAGGTGGGTGCAGCCCTCCCGGCGGATGGCCCAGGTGAGGCCGTCGGCCAGGATCAGGCGGCCCTCGGCATCGGCGTTGAGAATCTCCACGGTCTGGCCGGAAAAGAGGGTGATCCGGTCCCCGGGGAGCATGCTGGTGGGGGAGATGCGGTTTTCACAGGTGGGGATCACCGCCGTGACGTTGACCCGGACTCCGTGCCGGGCCAGAGCGTGCAGGGCGGCGGCAGCCGCCGCGCCCCCGGCCATGTCGCCCTTGATGCCCGCCATGGAGGAGGCGGATTTCAGACAATAGCCGCCGCTGTCCACGGTGACGCCCTTGCCCACGAAGCCTACCCGCCGGGGGTCCTCCGGCGCGCCGGTGTACCGCAGCACCACCAGGGCCGGGGGGTGGCCGCTGCTGCCGCCTACGGTCAGCAGGCCCCGGAGGCCCAGGTCCTCCAGCTGCTGCCGGTCGTAGACAGCGGTTTCGATGGGCAGACCCTGGGCCAGGGCCGTTAGCCGGGCGGCGAAATCCATCGGCGTCAGCAGGTTGGCGGGGAGGTTTACATAATTGCGGACGGCCATAATGTCCTCCGCCAGCTGCCAGGCGGCGGTGAGCTGGGGCAGGGTGAAGCCGCTGCCGGAGGCATAGCAGGCCAGGGCCGGACTGCGGACGTCCGTCAGGCAGTCGGCCTTGCGGTGGGAGCCGCCCAGGATGCCCTCCAGGGCGGCGTTGAGGCCCGGCTGGCCCAGCCGGGCGGCAGGGGACAGGTCAAAGACGCAGCTGTCCGGCTCCAGGTCCAGGACGGTCTTGACGGCCTTGCCGTAGCACTCCTTGCAGGCCAGCACCGTCCAGTCCGGGCCGCGGCCCACGGTAATGTCCGCCGTGCCGTCGGGGTGCAGGTAATAGCGGGTCCGGAGATAGTCGTCGTCCGTCAGCCGGACCCGGGCGGAGACGGGCTGGTTTTCGTACAGGGCGATCATGCTTTTTCCTCCTCCGCCTCCGCAGGCGCTTCCCAGGGAACCATGGTGGCCACGCACCGGTTGATGGTGACGCCCTGCTGGTAGAATTTGGCCTCGTAGTCCGTCATGACCCCCACGGGGCCGCCGGCGTGAAGGTCCCGGGTGACCTGGGACAGCCGGAAGCCGAACCGGGGGATCTCCTCCAGGGACCACTCGAACAGCTTGTCGTTGTCGCTTTTGAAGTGGATCTCGCCGCCCAGGGGCAGCACCCGGCGGTATAATTGCAGGAAATTGCCGTAGGTCAGGCGGCGCTTTTTCTGGTTGCTTCTGGGCCAGGGGTCGCAGAAATTGATGTAGATGCGGCCCACCTCGCCGGGGGCGAAAAACTCCGGCAGGCAGGCGGCATCGCCGTCCACGAAAAATACATTGTGCAGACCTGCCGCCTGGGCCCGCTCCATGGCCACCACCATGGCGTCGGGGACCTTTTCCACGGCGATCAGCAGCACGTCCGGCTCGGCGGCGGCGGTCTCCGCCGTGAAGCGGCCCTTGCCGCAGCCCAGCTCCACCCGCAGCTCCCGGGCATCGGGCAGCAGCTCCCGCCAGCGGCCCCGCAGAGCACGGGGGTCCGCCACCAGCAGGGACGAGCAGGCCTCCATCCGGGGCAGCAGGTTTTTTTTCTTTCTCATGCGCATAGCGTTCTTCCTCCCACGCGGCCCGGGGCCGCAAATAAAAATCCATTCTTATATATACCACAAGATAGCCGGTTCTGTAAACGAAAAAAATGCTCTATTTGGTGCCGGGGACGGTTTTGTGACCGGATTATGAACATGTCATATTGAAAAATGCGCAAAGAATTTTCATTTCTTTTGTGGAATATCCTGAAAAAGAGAAAGGCGGTCAACAAGGGCTTGATAATTTTTAGACGAGGGACTATAATACAGACTGTATGAAGATCATACACAAGATGGGACCGCTATGGGCGGCATCCCGTCGCGCGCCCGCCGCTGCGGCGGGTGATCGAAGCAAGGAGGAACTATCATGACGAACGTTCTGTTGGAAAAGAAGGGCCACATCGCCGTTGCCACCATCAACCGGCCCAAGGCCCTCAATGCCCTGAATTCCCAGGTGCTGGAGGATATCGACCAGCTGGTGGAGCAGGTGAAGGCGGACGACGAGATCCGCGCCCTGGTCATCACCGGCAGCGGCGAGAAGGCCTTTGTGGCCGGCGCCGACATCGGCGAGATGAGCACCCTGACCAAGGCGGAGGGCGAGGCCTTCGGCAAGAAGGGCAACGACGTGTTCCGCAAGCTGGAGACGCTGCCGGTCCCCACCATCGCCGCAGTCAACGGCTTTGCCCTGGGCGGCGGCTGTGAGCTGTCCATGAGCTGCGACATCCGCATCTGCGCCGACACCGCCGTGTTCGGTCAGCCGGAGGCGGGCCTGGGCATTACCCCGGGCTTCGGCGGCACCCAGCGTCTGGCCCGCCTGGTGGGCCTGGGCATGGCCAAGCAGCTGATCTATACCGCGAAGAATATCAAGGCCGACGAGGCTCTGCGTATCGGCCTGGTGAACGCCGTGTATCCCCTGGCGGAGCTGATGCCCGCCGCAGAGAAGCTGGCCGAGACCATCGCCAAGAACGCCCCCATTGCCGTCCGCGCCTGCAAAAAGGCCATCAACGACGGCATGCAGGTGGATATCGACCGGGCTGTGACCATCGAGGAGGGCCTGTTCGGCAGCTGCTTCGAGACTGCCGACCAGAAGGAGGGCATGGGCGCTTTCCTGGAAAAGCGCAAGCATGAGCCCTATCAGAACAAGTAACTCCCGGCAAATCCCTATTTCGTTAATTAACAGGTCCCCTGCCGGGCCTGATGATTAAAACGGCTACTTAAATATAAATTTATTTAGGAGGAACTATCATGAAAGTCGCAATCTTTGGTGCAGGTACTATGGGCAGCGGTATCGCTCAGGTCTTTGCCGCAAAGGGCCACACCGCTCTGATGTATGCTTCCAGCGTCGCCAGCGCTCAGCGTCATAAGGATAAGCTGGCTGCCTCTCTGAACAAGAAGGTCGCCCGCGGCAAGATGACTCAGGAAGCTGCTGATGACATCATGAGCCGCGTCCTGGTGGAGGAGTTTGAGGCTGCCGCCGATGCCGACCTGGTCATCGAGTGCGTTGCCGAGAATATGGCCACCAAGAAGGAGCTGCTGGGCCGTCTGGACGCTCTGTGCAAGGAAGACGCCATCTTCGCTTCCAACACTTCCTCTCTGTCCATCACCGAGATGGGTCAGGGCCTGAAGCATCAGCTCATCGGTATGCACTTCTTTAACCCCGTGCCCGCCATGAAGCTGGTGGAGGTCATTGCCGGCGGCAACACCCCCGCCGAGCTGGTCGAGAAGATCAAGACCCTGTCCACCGAGATCGGCAAGACCCCCGTTGTGGTCAACGAGGCTCCCGGCTTTGTGGTCAACAAGATCCTGATCCCCTATTGCAACGAGGGCGTTTGCGTTCTGCAGGAGGGCGTTGCCTCTGCGGAAGATATCGATATTGCTATGCAGCTGGGCTGCAACCACCCCATGGGCCCCCTGCACCTGGGCGATCTGATCGGCTGGGACATCGTGCTGAACATCATGGACGTGCTGTATAACGAGACCCACGATAGCAAGTATCGCGCAAACGTGCTGATCCGGAAGATGGTTCGTGCCGGCAAGTTGGGCATCAAGTCCGGCGAGGGCTTCTTCAACTACAAAAAGTAAATCTGTAAAGGAGAAAAGAGTATGGATTTCCATCTGACGAAGGAACAGCTGCTCGTTCGCAAGATGTACCGCGAATTCGCAGAGAACGAAGTAAAGCCTCTGGCCGCTGAGATCGACGAAGAAGAGCGTTTCCCCATGGAAACCGTCGAGAAGATGGCAAAGCTGGGCATGATGGGTATTTATTTCCCCAAGGAGTACGGCGGCGCCGGCGGCGACGTCCTGTCCTATGCCATGTGCGTGGAGGAGCTGGCCAAGGTTTGCGGCACCACTGCCGTTATCGTCTCTGCTCATACCTCCCTGTGCGCCGCCCCCATTTTTGAGAACGGCACCGAGGAGCAGAAGAAAAAGTATCTGCCTGACCTGTGCTCCGGCCGCAAGATCGGCGCTTTCGGTCTGACCGAGCCCGGCGCCGGCACCGACGCCCAGGGTCAGCAGACCACCGCCATCCTGGATGAGTCCGGCGAGAACTACATCCTCAACGGCTCCAAGTGCTTCATCACCAACGGCAACGTGGCGGATACCTTCGTCATCATCGCCGTCACCGGCAAGACCACCGATAAGCGCGGCCGCTCCATGAAGGAGATCTCCGCTTTCATCGTGGAGAAAACCGATAAGGGCTTCTCTCAGGGCAAGCATGAGAAGAAGATGGGCATCCGCGGCAGCTCCACCTGCGACCTGATCTTCGAGGATTGCGTGATCCCCAAGGATCGTATGCTGGGCAAGAAGGGCGAGGGCTTCAAGATCGCCATGAAGACTCTGGACGGCGGCCGTATCGGTATCGCCTCTCAGGCTCTGGGCCTGGGCGAGGGCGCCGTGGAGGAGGCCATCAAGTACACCAAGGAGCGCGTGCAGTTCGGCAGACGCATCTCCCAGTTCCAGAACACCCAGTTCCAGCTGGCCGATATGCACACCCGTATGCAGGCTGCGCAGTACGTTGTGTACGCCGCCGCTATGAAGAAGCAGAACCACGAGCCCTATTCCATGGACGCCGCCATGGCCAAGCTGTTTGCCGCTGAGGCCGCTTCCGACGTCACCCGCCGCGCCGTGCAGCTGTTCGGCGGCTATGGCTACACCCGTGAGTATCCCGTGGAGCGCATGATGCGCGACGCCAAGATCACCGAGATCTACGAGGGCACTTCCGAGGTCCAGCGCATGGTCATCTCCAGCCACCTGGGCGTTAAGTAATTGAGGAGGTAAAAGGTAAAATGAAAATTCTTGTTACTGTGAAGCAGGTTCCCGATACCTCCGGTAAGGTGGCAGTGAACCCCGACGGCACCCTGGATCGTGCCTCTATGCAGACCATCATCAACCCCGACGACCTGAACGCCGTTGAGGCCGCCCTGGCCCTGAAGGACGAGCTGGGCTGCAAGGTCGTGGCGTTCACCATGGGCCCCCCTCCCGCAGAAGGCATGCTGCGTGAGCTGATGGCCATGGGCGTGGACGAGGGTGTTCTGATCACCGCCCGCGAGTTCGGCGGCTCCGACACCTATGCCACCTCCCAGATCATCGCCGCCGGCATCGATACCTACGGCGTGGAGGAGGATGACATCATCCTGGCCGGCCGTCAGGCCATCGACGGTGATACCGCTCAGGTTGGTCCCCAGATCGCTGAGAAGCTGCATCTGCCCCAGGTGACCTATGCCGGCGAGATCACCAAGGACGGCAATACCCTGACCGTCAAGCGCATGCTGGAGGACGGCTACATGACCGTGAAGGTCAAGACCCCCTGCATGATCACCTGCATCAAGGAGCTGAATCAGCCCCGTTACCTGTCCGTGGGCGGCGCTTTTGAAGCCTATTCCAAGCCCCTGGTCACCATGACCTATGAGACTCTGAAGGATCATCCCCTGATCGACAAGAGCACCATCGGTCTGGCCGGCTCTCCCACCAATATTCTGACCTCCTTTACGCCTCCTCAGAAGGGCGCCGGCATGATGCTCGAGGGCGCCGGTAAGGAGACTACCGACAAGCTGGCAGGCATCCTGGCCGCCAAGCATATCATCTAAGGAAGGAGATAAGAAAATGGCTTTTAATAGTGCTGATACCGCTGCCTTCAAAAACGTTTGGGTTTTCTGCGAGCAGCGCCAGGGCGTGATGATGCCCACTACGTTCGAACTGATCTCCGAGGGCCGGAAGCTGGCTAATGAGCTGGGCGTTGAGCTGTGCGGCATTCTGCTGGGCGACAACGTGGACGGCATCGCCGCTGAGCTGGGCGAGTATGGCGCGGACAAGGTTTATGTGTACAACTCCCCCCTGCTGAAGGATTTCACCACCGACGCCTATACCAAGGTGATCGTGGAGGCCGTTGAGGAGATCAAGCCCGAGGTGCTGCTGTTTGGTGCATCCAACATCGGCCGTGACCTGGCTCCCCGCTGCGCCGCCCGTCTGCACACCGGCCTGTGCGCCGACTGCACTCACCTGGACATCGACATGCCCAACTACAAGGGCTTCCTGAAGGAAGCCTCCACCCTGCCCGAGGAGCGCATCGAGAAGCTGGGCACCGTGATGATCAACCGCGAGCCCCATCCCGTGGATCGCGACCTGAAGATGACCCGTCCCGCTTTCGGCGGTCACCTGATGGCCTCCATCATCTGCCCCCGTTTCCGCCCCGCCATGGCTACCGTCCGTCCCGGCGTTATGAAGAAGCGCCTGTGCAAGAAGGACGTTGAGATTCTGCACCCCGCCTTCGCTCTGGAGGCCTCCGACATCCACACCGAGGTCACCGAGACCGTGAAGGCTGCCAAGAAGCTGGTTGACCTGATCGGCGCCGACTTCATCGTGTCCGTGGGCCGCGGCATCAGCAAGGACGTTGAGGGCGGCATCAAGCTGGCCGAGGAGCTGGCTGAGGTTCTGGGCGGCGTCGTGGGTTCCTCCCGCGCCTGCGTGGACGCCGGCTGGATCTCCGCTGACCACCAGGTCGGCCAGACCGGTAAGACCGTGCATCCCAAGGTCTATGTTGCTCTGGGTATCTCCGGCGCTATCCAGCACAAGGCTGGTATGCAGGATTCCGAGTGCATCATCGCCGTGAACAAGAACGACACCGCTCCCATCTTCGAGGTGGCTGACTACGGTATCGTGGGCGACCTGTTCAAGGTCGTGCCCGAGCTGATCGAGTCCATCAAGGCTCAGAAGGCTGCCAAGTAAGGTTCGTTCCTTATTGACACGGAATCCCCCTCCGGTTATACCGGAGGGGGATTTTTTGCGCGAAAAACTGCGGATGAGGTGCTGCGGCAGGGGGGCCTCCTTCGCAGCAAGTCATGGGACCGGGGACCATTTGGGTGAGAAGGAAGAAGCGCTGCGGGTGTGGACCGCAGCGCTTCTTCTGCCCACGGAGAGGAGACGTTCAGCCCACAGAGAAAAGTGTGAATTTATTGTTAATATCAAGTAAAAGCCATAAAATCGACGAATAAAATGTTCCAATTTCGGACATTTTCGTAAAACTGTATAAGACCGCAGGGTTGACTTTCCTGGGGCGGGGGACTACAATACCATACTGTTCAAGGAGTAATTTCAAAGGAAAGGGAGGATGAATCATGGAAAAGATTCTGGCAGTCGCCATATTCGTGGCGATGTTCGGCTTCATCATCTGGGACCGCTTTCCCCGTCAGTGGGTGACGCTGATCAGCGGGGCACTGGTTCTGGTGCTGGTGTTCGGCCTGTGCATGCATGACGGCGGGGCCATCTGGGAGACGCTGAACCTGAGCTGCTTTGCGCAGAAGGGGTTCTGGATCGGGTCATCTGAGTCCAGCACCGGCATCAACTGGTCCACCATTGTGTTTATTGCCGGCATGATGGTGATGGTAGAGGGCATGGGCCATGCGGGGATCTTCCAATGGCTGTGTCTGAAGATCGCGAAGCTGGTGAACTATCGGACGGTGCCGCTGCTGATCTGCTTCATGGTGATGTCAGCGCTGCTGGCTATGTTCATCGACAGCATTACGGTGATCCTGTTCCTGGCTGCCGTGACGGCGGAGCTGGCCAAGACCCTGTATTTCGACCCGGTGCCTATGATCCTGGCGGAAATCTTCTGCGCCAATCTGGGCGGATCGGCTACCATGTGCGGCGACCCCCCCAACATCATCATCGGCACGTCCCTGGGGCTGAGCTTCTTCGACTTCCTGGGCAACACCGGCGTTATTGCCGGGGTGTGCCTGGTGTTCACAGTGGTGTATTTCTTCCTGTGCTTCCGCAAGCCTCTGGCCGAAAGCGAAAAGAACCGCCCGGCCAATGTGGTGTACCCCGACGCGGCGTCGGCGGTGAAGAACCGGGCGGGCTTCTATGGCTGCGGCGCATCGTTCCTGGTGGTGGTGGTCCTGCTGATTACCCACGCCCAGACGGAGCTGACGGTGGCCACCATCGGCTGCATCGCCGCAGCGCTGATGAGTCTTGTGACGCTGCTGACCAGCGGAAGAAAGGCTGCCGCAGGGCTGTTTGCCCGGGTGGACTATAAGACGCTGCTGTTTTTCACGGGGCTGTTCGTGGTGGTGGCCGGGCTGGAGCGTACCGGCTGCCTGGGCGTGTTGGCAGACGGCATCGCCAGGCTCAGCGGCGGCAAGGCCGTTGTGATGGTGGCCATCATCCTGTGGGTGTCCGCTGTGGCCAGTGCCTTTGTGGACAATATCCCCTTTGCGGCTACCATGGTGCCGGTGATCCAGGCTATGGCCCAGACCCAAGGCGTTGACCTGCATGTTCTGGCGTGGGCCCTGTCTATGGGCACGGATCTGGGCGGCAGCGCAACGCCCATCGGAGCCTCCGCCAATGTGGTGGGGACGTCGGTGGCCGCCAAGAACGGACACCCCGTGACCTGGGGCAAGTATTGCCGGTACTGTGCGCCGGCTACCATCATGGTAATGGCGGTGTCTATGGTGTGCATCGTGGTGCGGTACATGTAAACAGGCAAAAAAAGAGGACCGTTTAGGTGACTTCAATTAGGGATTTTTAATCTCTGAAATAATCGGCATAACTTACGACAATGTAATCAAATGAGCCAAGAAGAACAACGCTATGTCCGTGAAGGATTTACAAGTGATGAAGAGCTTTCTCTTTATGATATGTTGTTCCGTGATGATTTGAGCAAAACGGACATCAAAAAATTAAAGGAAGTTGCAGCATCACAACTACAGAAAATAAAAATGAAAATTGCTGAATTTGACCATAGCGTTACGATGAGGTTAGCATCTCTATGTATCGTCAGCAGATTTACGAATATGTGTATACGAGATATAGAGCAGTTGCTTAATAAGGGTGGTGAGTAAATGAAAGCAAAAAAGTGGCTAACGATTATGACTCTAATAGTTTCATTGTTGTCTTTAGTGGCTGCATTTGTAATCGGAAAAGACAGTAATTGCATATATTATGATGTTTCTATGGCTCTTCTTGGTAGTGCCGTTCTTGGATTCATAATGTCCATTACAGAATATTATGTTGAAAGACGTAAAGCTATGGAAGAGTTTTGGATTCAGGCAACTAATATATTAAAAGAATTGAGAAAAATAAAGCATCTTGATATGGATGCTCCAACTAATTTAATCATAGAAGCATTTGGGGAAGAACGTTCAAATGAGTGGAATCAAATGTTCTCTCTATTGCCTGAAGACAAAGAAATTCAACACAGAGCAAAAGACAACCTGATTTCTTGGTATGAAGAAAATATTTCTCTTCCATTTGATGAAAATACAGATGTTGAAAAAGAATTGGAAAAACTGTATCAGTCAAAAATGGAAGGTTACAAAAAAACATTTATGCATTGTATGAACGGTTACCAACTTGCTTCATCAGTTGAGTTGGGAACATTGGATAACGCTTACGGCAATCTAGATTTTATCTTTGCAAACAAGTGTATTCGCAAGAAGGCATATGATTCAATCTATGATAAAATCAGAAAGATTGTTATCCAGTTTAAAACAGAAGCATATTATTTCAATCTGTTAGAAGATGGGAAAGGAAACTTTCCGGTATGTGCAACAAAAACATCGGATTTAGACAAAGAATATTTTCTATCAAAAATAGTAACTGAACATGGCTATACTCACACTTTGGTATACCAAAATATCTTTGACGATATTGATGCATCACTAGAGGAGTTTAGAAGCAAAATATATCGAACCAAATATATAGAAGCTAAAAGAGAGCCTATTTCTGGTAAGATGATATATTTTGGTGAAGATGAAAATAAAGAATAATAACCTCGCATACCATTTCGGTACTTGAGCATAAGAAAACGACCACACAGGAGCATCCTTACTCTTGTATGGTCGTTATTTCTTTTTGGACACCAAAGAGAACCCCCGGCTCTGCCGGGGGGATACAAAAGCCTATGGCGTGGAAGAGAGCAAAAAAGAAAAAGTCTCCAAGTTAGAGTAAGTGAAAAGTTTGCCGACCAACACTTACAAAAACGAGGAGACTAATTCATGACAAGCAATACACCGACAAGCAAAAGACTTCCGGTGATGGTATAGCCCGTTTACGCGCGGTAGGGCAGAGAATGCAAGCGAAGAAAAATTCAGTGCCCCTTGAGGGGCTTGCCAGTAATAGGCCCTTATAGGGCCTGATCAAACCTCCGGCTTAGCCGGAGGTTTTGATTGTAACCGCTTGAAGACATCACTCAAAAACTGTTTTTCTTACAATCCCTAAGTGAAGGCTGCTTTTCGGGTCCTCTTTTTTGCCGTAATTGCTTATTTATCCTTGGAAAAGATTTTGAAAATGTCGTCGTAGGCGCGGTCGATGTTTTCCCGGGCGGTGCTGGCCTCCCGGTCCACGGCATCATTGAGCTGCTGGGCCTGCTGAGACATCACCGGCTGCTGGGGCGCGGTCTGCGTCTGCTGTACGGGCTGGGCAGACTGTACGGGCTGGGCAGACTGTACGGGCTGGGCAGACTGCACGGGCTGCTCCGCCTGGGGCTTGTTCTCGGCGAAGCCGGTGGCGATGACGGTGACGCGGATCTCGTCCTCCAGGGACTCGTCAAAGGTGGCGCCGAAGATGGTGACGGCGTCGGGATGAACGGCGTCCTGGACCAGGCTGGCGGCCTGCTCCACCTCCTCCAGGCCGATGTCCATGGAGCCGGTGACGTTGATCAGGACGCCGTGGGCGCCGTTGATGGACGTCTCCAGCAGAGGGCTGGAAATAGCCATCTTGGCGGCCTCCTCGGCCTTGCCCTTGCCGGCAGCACGGCCCACGCCCATGTGGGCCAGGCCCGCGTCCTTCATCACCGTGGTGACGTCGGCAAAGTCCAGATTGATGAAGCCGGTGTCGCGGATCAGGTCGGAAATGGACTGCACCGCCTGGCGCAGCACATCATCGGCGATCTCAAAGGCATTGGCAAAGGTGATCTTCTGATCGGTGGCGTATTTCAGGCGCTCGTTGGGGATGATGACCAGAGAATCCACCCGGCTGCGCAGCTCCTCGACGCCCTTTTCCGCCTGCATCATCCGGCGGCGTCCCTCGAAGGAGAAGGGCTTGGTGACTACGCCTACCGTCAGTACGCCCAGCTCACGGGCGATTTCCGCCACCACAGGGGCAGCGCCGGTGCCGGTGCCGCCGCCCATACCGGCGGTGATGAACACCATATCGGTGCCCTCCAGGGCCTTGGTCAGCTGGTTGCGGCTCTCCTCGGCGGCCTTCTGGCCCACCTCGGGGTTGGAGCCGGCACCCTTGCCGTGGGTCAGCTTCTCGCCGATCTGAATTTTATAAGTAGCGCTGGACGCATTGAGCACCTGCTTGTCCGTGTTGACGGCCACGAAGTCCACGCCCTTGGTGCCGGTGCGCACCATGCGGTTGACCACATTGTTGCCGCCGCCGCCGACGCCGACGACTTTGATATTGACCACATTTTCGGGGCCGGTTTCCATTTCAAATGCCATGACGGTTCCTCCTGCCAGTATATATCGAAAGATGATCGTATGCAATATAACGTGCTTTTTCTATTGTATAACGGATTCAGTGACCCGTCAAGGGGCGGGGGATGATTTCCCGGAAAAAGTTGCGGTTTAGCCGGGAATGAACCGGGCCTTGCCGTCCTTGTCCCACTGAATAGTGCCCTGGTCGCTGCCGTCCAGACGGCCGATCACCGCCGCCAGGTAGTTCAGGCGGTAATCAAAGTCGTCGTCCTTTTTCAGGACCACATCGAAACGGTCCAGATAGCGCAGGGTGATGCGGCTGGGGTCCTCCAGGTCGATGGACTGGACGCTGCCGGCCATGTCCTTGCTCAGCAGCTGCTGCCACAGCTGCCGGAGTGTGTCCCATTTGTCGGCATTATCCGGCACGGCCAGGCGGTTCAGCTGGGGGGATGTCAGGGCCAGGCCCGTGACCAGGGGGTAGGACTCCCCCTGGCCGGGCTGGAGCTTGTCGATGAGCTTGCCGCTGCCGTTGAGAAGCCACACCGCGCCATCCTGCTCCAGGGCCAGAGGGTGGGCGCACTCGGTGATCTCAATATGCAGGGCGTTGGGCAGCTGGCGGCGGATGCGGACGGACTCCACATAGGGCAGCTGCTCGGTAATGGACGCGGCGGCCTGGTGCTTGTTCAGCAGGAACAGGTTCCCGCCCTGGCGGATGCCGCTGGCCTGAAGCACCTGCTGCTGGGAATAGCGGGAGGTGCCGGTGACAAAAATCTGCTCCGCCTTGAAAAACAGGGACAGGGCCGCCACAATGGCGCCGCAGATCAGAACAAACGTAAGAAGTCTATAGAGAAACGCAAGGCTGCCCTGCCGCTTCCGGCGGCGGCTGCGTCTGTGCTTGCGGGGTTGGGTCATTGGAAGCTCCTCCCTCTGTGATATCTGTGTGTATGTGGGCCCCCAGGCGGGCCAGGTCGCCGGGCAGGTCGCTGTAGCCCCGGCGGATGTGGTGGAGATGCTCCACCGTGGTGACGCCGTGGGCCTGGAGCCCGGCAATCACCAGGGCGGCTCCGCCCCGAAGATCCATAGCCCGGACCCGGGCGGCGTGGAGCCGGTCAACGCCGCATACCACCGCCACCCGGCCCTCCAGCCGGATGTCGGCCCCCATGCGCACCAGCTCGGGCACATGGCGGTAACGGCTCTCGAAAATGTTTTCCACGAATACGGTGGTGCCGCTGCTGCGCAGCAGAGACGCCATCAGCACTGCCTGGGCATCGGTGGGGAAGCCCGGATACGGTGCGGTGCGAATGGGACTGACGGCCCGCAGATGCCCGTCGGAGGTCAGTTGGATGCCATCGTCCCGGCAGACCAGACCGCAGCCGGCCTGGCGCAGCACACCGGTAACGGTGGACAGGTGGCGGTAGTCTATGTCCCGGAGGAAGATGTCTCCGCCGGAGGCGGCTGCCGCCGCCAGATATGTAGCCGCCGCGATGCGGTCCCCCAGAATGCGGTGGCAGCAGCCATGGAGCGGCTCCTCCGCGCCTTCGATGACCACGGTGGAGGTGCCTGCGCCGTGAACGCTGGCCCCCAGCTTTTGCAGAAAGGCTTGCAGGTCCACGATCTCCGGCTCCCGGGCAGCGTTGGAAACGGTGGTGACGCCCTTGGCACCGATGGCGGCCAGCATGGCGTTTTCCGTGGCCCCCACGCTGGGGATGCTCAGAACGATCTCGGCCCCGGCGAGGCCGGAGGCGGTGCAGTCCAGGCTGCCGCCCTCCTCCCGGATACAGGCACCCAGGGTCCGCAGGGCGGACAGGTGCAGGTCGATGGGCCGGGCACCGATGGCGCAGCCGCCGGGGTACGACAGCTCCGCCTGACCGCAGCGGGCCAGAATGGCCCCCAGAAACACCACAGACGAGCGCATGCGGCGCATAAGCCGGTCCGGAATGTCCCAGCGGGTCAGCGTGGAGGAATCCACCTCCAGGTCCGGGCCGTTCCAGCGAACGGCGCAGCCCAGGTGCCGCAGGATGTCAATGGACGTGTCCACGTCCTCCAGATGGGGACAGCGCTGCAGAACGCAGACGTCCCCGCTGAGAATGCACGCTGCCAGAATGGGCAGCACGCTGTTTTTTGCCCCCTGTACCGTCAGGTCGCCGGACAGGCGGCGTCCCCCTTCTATCATCAGGCTCATATGCCCCCGCCTTTCATAGCTTTTTCCCGCTATCCTATGCAGGGGGTGGGGCAGGGGGTTACTTGCGGATGCTCATGACGGTGTCATAGAGACGCTTTGTGGCGTCCCGGATGCCCAGCTCCGCCATGCCGCGGCTCATGTCCGCCTGGCGCTGGGGGTCACGGAGAATGTCCCGGGCCGTCCGGTAAAGCGCTTCGCCGGAGGTCTCCGATTCCAGCAGCACCACGGCTCCGCCGTGCCGCTCCAGAATCCGGGCGTTCTTCTCCTGGTGATTGTTGGTGACGTAAGGGGAGGGGACCAGGATGGCCGGAGTGGCCAGGGCCGTGATCTCGCTGATGGTGGAGGCGCCGGCCCGGCAGATCACCAGGTCTGCCGCCCGCATGACGGGAGCCATGTCGTAGATATACTCCCGGACGTCCAGCCCGGGGACATGGTCCAGGCCGTCTGCCCGCAGGCGGGCGGTCATGGCGGGGTAGCCGCTTTTGCCCACGCCGTGGATGTGGTGGAAGGGCATGCCGTCCGCCGCCTCCAAGCGGAAGAAATCCTCCATGTGGGCGTTCATATGGCTGGCGCCCAGGCTGCCCCAGAAGGACACCACCAGAGGCCGGTCATCGGTCAGGCCCAGCTTTTCCCGGGCCTGGGCACGGGTCAGGTCAAAGAAGTCGCCCCGCACCGGGGTGCCGGTGACGACGATCTTGCCGGGACGGCGATAGTGCTGGCGGCACTCCTCGAAGCCCACCATGATGCGGTCGGCGGAGCCCTCCAGCATTTTGGTGGTGAGGCCCGGGACCGTGTTGGACTCGTGGACCGCCGTGGGGATGCCCATGCCGGCGGCGCATTTTACCACCGGATAGCTGGCATAGCCGCCGGTGCCCACCACCAGATCGGGACGGAAATCACGGAGAATGGCCCGGGCACGGCTGCGGGACCTGGCCAGCATGGCCAGGGAGTTCAGGTTGTGCCCCAGGCCGCCGTGGCCCAGGGAGCGCTGAAAGCCGCCCATGGGAATGCCCCGGAAGGGGTAGCCCGCCTTTTCCACCAGGTCGCGCTCCATACCGTCGGGGGTGCCCACAAACAGAAACCGGGCTTTGGGGTCCTGCTGCCGCATGTATCCGGCCAGAGCCAGGGCGGGGTTCACATGGCCCGCCGTTCCGCCGCAGGTAAAAATCACTTTCATTTTGCCGCGCCTCCTATCCGTTCTGCGGCGCAGGCATCTGCCGCGAAACGCTGAGTACGATGCCCATCTCCGCCAGCTGGCACAGCAGGGCCGTGCCGCCGTAGCTGAAGAAGGGGAGGGAAATACCGGTGGCGGGCACCAGGCCCGTGACCACCGCAATGTTCAGAAAGGTTTGCAGACTGGTGAGGGTCATGAAGCCTACCACCAGCAGAGCGCCGAACCGGTCCCGGGCGTGGAGGGCGATCCAGAAGCCCCGGAGGATCAGCAGGGCGAATACCAGCATGACGACGCAGGCACCCACCAGGCCCAGCTCCTCGCAGATCACGGCGAAGATGCAGTCGTTGTGCTCCTCGGGCAGGTAGAGGAATTTCTGCCGTCCCTTGCCCAGGCCCACGCCCAGCAGGCCGCCGGAGCCGATGGCGATGAGACACTGGGCGATCTGCCAGCCGTCGCCCCGGTACCATTTGTCGTTGAAGGGGTCCCGCCAGGTGTTGATACGATCCTCACCATAGTGGAGGATGCCCTTTTTCACCAGGGTGACGTATAGGGCGCCCACCAGGCCCACGCCGGCAATGCCTGTGGGGATCAGCCAGCCCTTAATGCCGCCCACGATCATCAGAACGATGCCGGTGCAGACAATGAGGATGGTGCCGGACAGATGAGGCTCCAGCATCATAAGGCCCGCGATAACGCCCAGGATCATCAGATACGGCCAGATGCCCTGACGCCAGGTCTGCATTTTCTCGCGCTTTTTGGAGATGGTGGCGGAAAAGTAGATGACCACGGCGATCTTGGCGATCTCGGAGGGCTGGAACCGCAGAACGGTGCCCTTGATGCCCAGCCAGCGGGTGGCGCCGTTTTCCGTGATGGCAATGGGGTTATGGGGAATGATGACCAGCACCAGCAGCGCCAGAGACGCCCACAGCAGCAGACGGCCCACGCCCCGCAGACGCTGATAGTTCAGCTTGCTGAGAGCGAACATAACGGCAAGGCCCAGCAGGGCGAAAATGCCCTGGCGGATGAAGTAGTACGCGCCGTTGCCGCCGTTTTCGTAGTAGGCGGAGGGGAAGCTGGCGGACAGCACCATGACCATGCCCATAGCCGTCAGCAGCAGCGTCAGCAGCAGAAACGGCAGGTCCATAGGACCCCGGGCGGCTTCCCGGGACTGCTCCATGGCGTCCTGACGCCGTTGGGCGCTCCAGGTCCCCACGGGACGTCGTTTGGTTGTGCGCAGGGCCATGGGCTCCCCTCCTTTCCGAAATGCTTTTGGTTATGCGCCGAAGCGATCCATAACGCCCAGATAAGCCAGAACGCAGAACAGGGCGCTGACGGCGGCAAATACCGCCACGATTTTGGTCTCCTTCCAGCCGCACATCTCGAAGTGGTGGTGGAGGGGGGCCATCTTAAAGATCCGCTTGCCGTGGGTGAGCTTGAAATACGTCACCTGGATGATGTCGGACAGCGTCTCGCACAGATAGACAAAGCCTACCAGCAGCAGGATCAGGGGCATGTCATAGGCAAAGGCCAGGGCTGCCACCGCGCCGCCCAGGAACAGGGAGCCGGTATCGCCCATGAACACCTTGGCGGGATAGTGGTTATAACACAGGAAGCCCAGCAGGCCGCCCACCAGAGCGCCGGCAAAAACGCCCAGCTGGCCGAAGCCCTGCCACATGACGCCCAGCACCGCGAAGAATACGGCCACCGGCACCGTGACGCTGGAGGATAGACCGTCGATGCCGTCGGTAATGTTCACGGCGTTGACGGTGCCGATGATGACGAAGGCGGCGAAGATCATATACACCACCCACGGCAGCACCAGATGGGTGTTGAAGAAGGGGATATACAGGTTGGGGCTCAGCATGCCCTCATACCGCATGAGACACAGGAAGGCAATGGCCGCCGCCAGCTGAAGCAGGAACTTCTGGGGGGCGGTGAGGCCGGTGTTGTGGTGATGCTTCACCTTCTGATAGTCGTCGATATAGCCGATGACGCCGAATACCAGGGCGAATACATAGACATACAGGTGGGTGAAGTTCCCCTCCAGCATGCCCCTCCAGCCCAGGATCAGAATGGCGATGCCGATGCCGATGATGAACATCAGGCCGCCCATGGTGGGAGTGCCCTGTTTGCCCTTGTGCCAGGTGGGGCCAACCTCCTTGATGCTCTGCCCGGCCTTCAGCCGGATCAGGGCGGGGATCAGCAGCTTACCGGCTGCCAGGGTGATCGCCAGGCTTACGACGCCTGCCAGAATAATTTCCATCATGTTCTCTCCTTCCCGTCCCGTGGGGACGTGGTCAGCTTCCGTTTATATATTCCGCAATGATCTGCCTTTCATCCAATGGCAGCAGCTTTCCGTCTGTTTCCTGGGTGGTCTCGTGGCCCTTGCCGCACAGGAGAACGGTATCACCGCTGCGGGCCAGGGACAGAGCCCGGAAAATGGCTTCCCGGCGGTCCGGCACCACCTGATGGCTGCCGGTGATGCCCGGGAGGATATCCCGGATAATGGCCAGCGGGTCCTCCGCCCGGGGATTATCGGAGGTGAGGACCGTCAGGTCGGCGTATCGGGAGGCCGCCGCGCCCATCAGGGGGCGCTTGCCGGGGTCCCGGCCGCCGCCGCAGCCGAACACCGCAATGAGTCGTCCGGAGGTCATGGACCGGGCAGTTTTCAGGGCGTTTTCCATGGCGTCCGGCGTGTGGGCAAAGTCGATGAACACACGATAGCCGCGCCCCGGCACCGGTACCGGCTCCATCCGCCCCGGAACAGAGCGGGACTGTCCCAACGCCTTTGCCGCGTCCGCCAGGGAAATGCCCGACAGGCGGGCAATGGACAGGGCCGCCAAGGTGTTGTACACGGTGAACATACCGGGGATGGGAACGGCGGCGGGAACCGTCGACGCGCCCTCCCGGGCGGTGAAGCGGACGCCGGCGGGGGAGAGGACCACGTCCTCGGCCCGCAGGTCGCCGCCGCGGATGCCATAGCCATACACGGGGCAGACGCAGCCCCGGAGAATGCGGGAGGCCCACGGGTCATCCCGGTTCACGGCGGCCTGCCCGCACTGGCGGAACAGCGCGGACTTTGCCTGCGCATAGCGGTCCATGGTGCCGTGAAAGTCCAGGTGGTCCCGGCTGAGATTGGTGAAAGCGGCTATAGTATACGCCAAGCCGCAGACGCGGTCAAGTGCCAATGCGTGGGAGGATACCTCCATCACCGCATGGGTGCACCCGGAATCGGCCATTTGCCGCAGCAGACGCTGCACCTCCCAGGATTCGGGGGTGGTGCGGCGGGAGGGGAGGACCGTGTCCCCGATGCGGCAGCCGTTGGTGCCCATGAGACCGGTCCGTATGCCCAGGGTCTGGAGCATGCCTGCCGTCAGCCAGGCCACGGAGGTTTTTCCGTTGGTGCCGGTGACGCCGATGAGGTGCAGCTCCCGGTCCGGGTGGCGGAAGAAGTTTCCGGCCATCCGGGCCAGGGCCTGCCGGGTGTCGGGGACAATGACGTAGGGCAGGCCCTCCACCGGATGGGTGGATATGGCGCAGGACGCGCCCCGCTGCCGGGCCAGAGCGGTATAGTCGTGGCCGTCGGCGGCGCCGTGGATGGCCACAAACGCCTGACCGGGCTGTATCGTGTGGGAATCATAGCCTGCGCCGGTGACGTCCCGGGGCAGGTCCGGCGATGCGTCCCGGATGGGAACGCCTGCCAGCAGGTCCCGCAGATCCACAGAGGGGACTCCTTTCCCTTAGTCTGACATATTGGTATCGCCCAGCTGGACGGTGATCACCGTGCCGGCAGGCACCTGCTGTCCGGCCTCCAGGCTCTGGCTCAGCACCCGGATATTGCCGGAGGTGGTCTGCGTGGCGCCGCTGAACCGCACCAGGAGCCCGGCGTTGGTGGCGGCCACGTTGGCCTCCGCCGCCGTTTTGCCCACCAGCTGGGGAACGGTGTACATGGTGTTGGGCTTTTCGGCCCCGGCATAGAGAATGATCGTGGCCTTGCCGGGGATCACCGCGCCGCCGGCAGGGGTCTGGTCCGTGACGGTGCCGCCGGAGCCTACCACCTTGCAGGTGAAGCCCCGGGCCTCCATACGGCTCCTGGCATCCTCCACGGTGCTGCCGATGACATAGGGAACGGTGGTATCCGCGCCCAGCAGCTCCTCGGCGCTGTAGGTGGGCTCGATGCCCAGATAGGGCAGGATATCCGCCATGATCTTGCTGTTGACAGGGGCCACCATGCTGCCGCCGGACACGGAGGTGCCGGCGCTGCGGCTGGGAGTATCCATGGTCACCAGGATGATGACCTGGGGATCGTCCGCCGGGGCAAAGCTGACAAAGGAGACCACCAGGTCGCCGGTCTGGCCCTTGTCGGCGGTGCCGGTTTTGCCGCCTACGCGGTAGCCCTTCACCTGGCCGTTGCGGCCGGTGCCGTCGGATACGACATATTCCAGACATTCCCGGACATGGGCGCTGGTCTCCTCGCTGATGACCTGGCGCACGGGCGTGTTGTCATGCTGATAGGTGACGTTGCCGTCACTGTCCACGATCTGCTCCACCAGATAGGGGGCGTGCAGATAGCCGCCGTTGACGCAGGCCGCCTGGGCCGCAATCAGGGCCATGGGGGTGACGTTGAAGTTCTGGCCGAAGGCGTAGCAGGCCAGGTCCAGCTGGGTGAAGCTCTCGGGACTGGCGAACACGCCGCTGGCCTCACCGTCCAGATCCACGCCGGAGCCCTGCATGAGGCCGAAGTCGTTCATATATTCATAGAACTTCTCGTTGCCCAGCTGAAGACCGAAGGTGATGAAAGCGGGGTTGCAGGAATGGGCCGCGGCCTCCTTTAGGGTCTGGGTGCCGTGGGTGCCGGTGCAGTGGATGGTGGCGTCGGACACATGGATGCCGCCGGTGCAGGTATAGGTGGTGTTCATATTGATGAGCCCCTCCTCCATGGCGGCGGACATGGTGAGGATCTTGAAGGTAGAGCCGGGCTCGTAGGTGTCGTTGAGGGTCTTGTTGCGCCACTGCTTCAGCAGCTGATCGGAGGTGTCGGTGAGATTCTTTTTGAACAGGTCGTTCTGGACGGTAAAGGCGTTATTGAGGTCATAGGTGGGGTAGGACACCATCCCCAGAACACCGCCGGTCTTGACGTCCATGACGATGCCGGTGGCGCCGTTCTCCGCGCCGTATTTATCGGCCATTTCACCTACATATTTTTCCAGGTAATACTGGACGTTGGCGTCCAGGGTCAGGACCAGGTCCTGACCGTTCTGGGCGGCGAAATACTGCTCGTATTCATAGGGAAGGGGGTTGCCCCGTTCGTCCTTGGCGGTGACCACCAGGCCGGTCTGGCCCTGGAGGTATTTGTCATAGCGGGACTCCAGGCCGTACAGGCCGGTGTTGTCGGTGCCCACAAAGCCCAGAACATGAGAGGCCAGGGAACCGTAGGGGTACACCCGCTTGGATGTTGCAGTCAGGTCCAGCCCCTCAACGTTCAAATCATTGATGAGCTGACGGATCTGGTTTGCCGTATCCTCATCCACTTTTTTGGCCAGAAGTTCATACTGCGAGTCGGTGTTGTTCATGCGCTCCCTGACGTCGTCCTGGGATATGCCCAGGATATCAGCCAGGCTGGCGGCCAGGGAGTCATAGTCCCAAAGAACCGTTGTGTCCTCGGACCGAGGCGTCTCGCCCTTCTTCAGCTGGGCGTTTTCCAGGCGGATCTTCTCCAGCCGCTCTGCCTCATCATCCAGCTGCTTTTTCATGTGGTAGGGGGACATCACAACGTCCTCCGTGGACACGGACACCGCCAGCTGGCTGCCGTTGCGGTCATAGATGGTGCCCCGGAAGGCGGAGACCACCGTCTGGCGGGTCTGCTGGTCCAGAGCCCTGGTCTGGAGCTCCTTATGCCGGGTGATCTGAAGGTGGTACAGCTGGAAAAACAGGATCACGAACACCAGGATCCCCATGACCAGCATCAGCCAGAAGGTGCGGCTGCGGACGGTGCGGGTGGCCTGCCGGGCGTAGAACTCCGGCGGGCGGCCAGGGGCCTGGGGCTTGCCGGGGGCGGTCTGGGGCCGCTGGGACTGGGATCGGGGGGTTCTCTTTCTGCGACTGAACATGGGTGTCTCCTTCCGCCGGAATGCCAAGGCAAGGAGCAAGAAGTTTCCTTCTCACTCCTTGCGCGTTTTCACTATATGGCGGCGCTCAGCGGAAATATTCCACCACCGCGCCGATGCCGTCCTTGAGCCAGGTCCATGCCTGGGCCAGGGGTCCGGTGCTTTCAGGACGACAGATCTCGGCCATATCCGCACCGCCCAGCTCGATATACTCGATCTGGTCGCTGGTAGGCTTGGTCATGCCGGCCGCCTGGGCGGCGGCCTTTACGGCGGCCTGGTCGAAGGCCTTTTCATATGCCACGCCCAGGGCCACGCGCTCCTCCTGGACCTGCTGGAGCTGGGACTGCTTGGCGGTAAGGTCGTGGCTGGCCTGGGTCAGCTTCACATAGCCCATCATCAGCACCACTACCATCAGGGCCAGAACGGCCACGCCGCCCACCAGAATGGGGGAGGCGTGCTCTCGGGGGCGGGCCGCCGGACGGCGGCGAGGCTCCCGCTGGGGGCGGATATCCCGCTCCGGGCGGCGCAGGGGCTCCTGGGGCTGGCGGACGGCGTTGCCGTCAAGCTGCTCCCAGTTCAGGGTATTCAGGTCATAAGCCAGGCTGCCGAACACCGGCTCGTTATTCATCCTGTTCTTGTTCTCCGCCATGGTAGGGCAGCTCCTTTCATATGTTGAAATCGTTTCCGAAAACGGGGGAAAAATTTACAGCTTTTCCGCCACGCGCAGCTTGGCGCTGCGGGCACGGGGGTTATAAGTCAGCTCTGCGGGGCCGCAGACGATGGGCTTGCGGTTCACCAGACGCACCGTGGGCTTCTTGCCGCAGACGCAGACCGGGAAATTCGGGGGGCAGGTGCAGCCGGTGGCCAGCTCCTGGAGGGTTTTCTTGACAATGCGGTCTTCCAGAGAGTGGAAGGTAATGACGGCCAGGCGGCCGCCGGGGGCCAGACGCTGGGCCGCAGCCCGGAGCATGGCGGTGAGCTCGTCCAGCTCGCCGTTGACGGCGATGCGCAGGGCCTGGAAGCTCCGCTTGGCCGGATGCTGCTTTTCCCGCAGAGCCTGGGGCGGCATGGCACTTTTGATGAGCTCCACCAGCTGGCCGGTGGTCTCGATGGGAGCTTCCTCCCGGGCGGTGACGATGCGTCTGGCAATGGCCGGGGCATAGCGCTCCTCGCCGTATTCATAAAGGATGCGGCGCAGCTCCTCATAGGGCCATTCGTTGACCACGGTGCGGGCCGTCAGGCCGGCGGTGCGGTCCATGCGCATGTCCAGGGGAGCGTCGTGCATGTAGGAGAAGCCCCGCTGGGCGTCGTCCAGCTGGGGAGAGGACACGCCCAGGTCGAAGAGCATGCCGTCCACCGCCGGGACGTTCAGCTGGTCCAGCACCTGGGCCACGCAGCTGAAGTTGCTGTGAACCAGGGTGACGCGGTCTATATACGGGGCCAGGCGGCGGCGGGCAGCCTCCAGGGCGGTCTCGTCCCGGTCCAGGCCGATGAGACGGCCTCCGGCCGTCAGACGGCGGACAATCTCCCAGGAGTGACCTGCCCGGCCCAGGGTGCCGTCCAGGTAGATGCCGTCCGGCCGGATATTCAGCCCCTCCATACACTCATCCAGCAGCACCGGGCGGTGGCCGAAGGCCACGTCAGCGGCTTCGTTTCGGTCAAATGCCATGGCTCACATCCCCATTTCCTGCATTGCTTTCTCCAGCTGGCCGGATTGGAGGGCTTCGTCCTCCATTTTCTGCCACAGCTGGGCGTTCCAGATCTCGGCCCGGTCAAAGACGCCGATGATGACCACCTCTTTTTCCAGGTTGGCGTACTGGCGCAGCTTGGCGGGCAGGAGAATGCGGCCCTGGGCGTCGGGCACGCAGTCGGTCATGTAGGCGTACATCATGCGCAGACCCTTGATCCTGGTAAAGCTCGTGCCCTTGAGGCTGGCGTTGAAGTCGGCCCAGCCCTGGTCGGAGAAAACGGACAGGCAGTGGTCCTGGCCCACGGTGACGTGGAGGGTGCCGCCCAGCTCGTCCCGGAGCTTGGTGGGGATGAACAGCCGGCCCTTGGCATCAATATTGTGCGCATATTGGCCGTTCATGTCCGCATCCCCTCCCTTCGGCACCACTTTGTGGGAAAATCGTGGGACAGAGCCACACCTGTATGGGTTTTGGCACCACTTAGTCCCACATCGGAATCAAAAAAAAGACACCGCCAGATATGTATTTTTATTATATAGCAGGGTATAGGATTTTGCAAGAGGTTTTTTTGACCATATTCTCCGGGAAATTTGTCCAATTTCAGGTGTTTCCAGGAAATTCCTGCACTTTTTGAAACGTTTGTTCTATAACGGCGCAAAAAAATCGCATACCGGCGTGAAAACAGCGGCCGGTATGCGGATATGCGGTAAAAGAAGAATGCGTGCCAGCAAAATGCACAGAAAATGCCGGAAAATTTCGTCAGTCCTCCGAAGCCTGCTTGGTGGGATCGGACTTGAGCTTTTCCTGGCAGACCTGCATCTGCTCGGCGGAGGCGCTGCGGAAGCGGACGCGGGACTCCCGGACCTCGTCCAGGGCGGCCTGGATGGCCTCCTCCGTGCGGCGCAGAGCGTCCTCGGTGTAGGTGTTGGCCACCTGATACAGCTGGCGGCTGCGGTCCTCCGCCTGGTGGATGATCTCGCTGCTGCGGCGCTGGGCCCGCTGAATGGTCTCGCTTTCGGAGACGATGGTCTTGGCGTCCTCCTGGGCCTTTTCCAGCATGCGGCGGGACTCCTCCTGGGCCTGGTCCCGCAGGCGCTTGGCCTCGTCCTGGGCCTGGTCCAGCATACGCTTGACCTCGCGATTGGCCTTGTCCACATACTGCTCCTTGGACTTCATCAGATCCTGAGCCTTGCTGAGCTCTGCGGGGAGCTTGGTGCGGACCTCGTCCAGCAGGTCCAGGGCTTCCTCCCGGTTGATAATGCATTTTTCGGAGCTGAAGGTAGCTCCCCGGGCCTCGTCGATCATGCCGTACAGCATGTCAAGGAGCTTCTGTACGTTTTTATCTTCCATTTATGACCGTCCTTTCCACTGCGCGGCCACCGGGGCCGGCACATATTGTTCCATGGGCTGTCCGTAGCGGAGCATTTCCCGGACCATGGTGCTGCTGAAATGCTGGTAGGCGGGACTGGCCGGCAGGAATACGGTTTCCAGTCCCGGCAGGATGCCCCGGTTGATGCTGGCCATCTGGTATTCCTGGTCGAAATCCGTGGCGTTGCGCAGACCCTTTACCAGAACGCAGGCACCCTTGTCCCGGGCGTACTGCGCCAGCAGGCCGGTGTAATGCTCCGCCGCCACATTGGGCAGGTCCGCCACGGAGCGGCGAATCATCTCCACCCGTTCGTCGGCGGAGAACATAGGCTTTTTGTCGCAGTTGACCAGCACGCAGACGTACACCTGGTCAAAGCACTGGGCGGCCCGGCGGATAATATCCATATGCCCCAGCGTGATGGGGTCGAAGCTGCCGGGATAGATCGCAATTTTCATGGGGGTCATTCCTCGCTTCCCTGACGGTGGTAGACTGTCAGCTTGATCTTACCGTAGCGATACTCCCGGTAAAGGCGGTAGGGGGCCTCCAGGGCGGGCAAAACGGCGTCTGCCGGACTTTCCGCCATTATTATACCATGTTCGCGACAAATGTCAAACCCTGCAATATCCGAAAGAGCCTGCTCCAGCAGACCGGAGGCGTAGGGCGGGTCCAGGAAGATCAGGTCGAACTTTTCGCCGCTGCGCAGATAGGCCAGGGAGTCGCCGCTTCTGACCCGGGCCCGGTCCAAAAGACCGCACAGCTCCAGGTTATCCCGGACCAGCTTCACGGCGTCGGCGCGCTTGTCCACGAACACGGCCTCCGCCGCGCCGCGGCTCAGAGCCTCGATGCCCAGCTGACCGGTGCCGGCGAACAGGTCCAGCACCCGGCGGCCCTCGATGTCGAATTGCAGGATGGAGAACATGCTCTCCTTGACCTTGTCTGTGGTGGGGCGGGTGTCCATGCCCTGGAGCTCCTTGAGACGGCGGCCCCGGGCGGTTCCGGTGATGACTCTCATAGCGTTATCCCTTCGGATCGAAGCACTCGAAGATCACCAGGTTTCCCTGGGCCTCGGCGGCTTCCATCTCCTCTTTCGTTCGGATGGTCCAGTTTACCTCCTGGACATGGTAGAATTTCCGGCACCAGCGCAGACACAGGTTGTCCCGGTCGGAGAACCGGTAGGCGATGAAGTCGGGCCTCACGGCCACGTTGGAAAACAGATTCCCCAGAAGCCACATGGTGGCCTTGCCGTGACCGGCGGTCTCACCATGGCGCAGGAACTGCTCAGACAGCTGGCCACGGACGATCTCGGGGCGGTTCTTTTTCAGCCAGATCAGGCAGCGGGGGTCGAAGGATTCGATGCAGTAATGAACCCGGTACCGGTCCAGCATGCGGCAGGTGGCCTCCGCCAGGGCGGCGTGGTTGCCCCGCTCGGCCTTCAGCTCGATGATCAGGGGCGTGCGGTCCTGGAACAGCTCCAGCACCTCCTCCAGCAGGGGGATCTGCTCATCGGTGCCCTCCAGGCGGTACTGCTTCAGCTCCTCCGCCGTCAGGTCCTCCACCAGCACGTCGGCGCCGGCGGTGCGCCTGAGGCTGGCATCGTGGATGACAGCCAGGCGGCCGTCCTTCATCAGGTGAACATCCAGCTCCGCGCCGTAGCCGTTTTCAATGGCCCGGCGGAAGGCGGCCATGGAGTTTTCGGGGATTTGGGGCTTATCGTGATAGCCCCGGTGAGCGTAGCGGAACAGCCGCAGCAGGCCCCAGGCGCTGTGGCCCCGGCGGCATTGCAGAAGCAGGGTGAAAAGCTCTCCCAGGATCAAAAGAACCAGCAATACGATCAAAACGGGCATTTTGCGTCAATCCTCCATCTCGTCCAGAGCTTCCAGACCGATCTTGGCCTGGGGCTTGCTGTCGCCATGGCGGACGAACAGCATGGTGATGAAGGCCAGAGTCGTGAATACGGCGGCGTAGGGGAAGAGCACATGCATGCCGAAGCGGTCCATCAGCAGACCGGACAGCATAGGCGTGGCCACCTGGGCGGCCATGGAGGCGGTGTAGTAAAAGCCGGTATATTTGCCCACGTCGCCGCCGGAGCACATCTCCACCACCATGGGGAAGGAGTTGACGTTGATGGTGGCCCAGGCGATACCGGCCAGGGCGAACATGGCGTTCATCAGCATGGTGGGGCTTTCGGCGTTGAGGAAGGCGGCCACGGTGAAGGCGGTGGTCAGCATGACCACGCCGGCCAGGATGGTCTTTTTCCGGCCTGCCTTGGAGGCGATGAAGCCTACCGGCAGATAGGAGACAATGGCCGCCGCCTGAGCGATGATCAGCGTCAGGTTATAGTCCTTATGCAGAATATTGCTGGCGTACACGGAATACTTGGAGGTGACGGCGTTGTAGCCGAAGAACCACAGAACGATGGACAGGAGAAGGAAAATCAGGGACTTTACCTCGTCCACGGACAGCTTGCGGCCGCCTGCGGTCTCCTCCTGCTCCTGAGTCTCCTCCTCGATGCCCAGGGCCACGGCCTGCTGCTGCATTTCGTAGGCCCACTCCTTTTCCCGGACGGTGAGCATGAAAATCACCAGCGCCGCCAGCATGATGGCCGCAATGACGGCGAAATAGCCGGTGTAGCTCATCAGGGAGTTGCGGACGGCGGAGGTGGCGAACACCATGCCCAGAGCCAGCACCAGAATGCCGCCGGCAGAGCCCATGAGGTTGATGACGGCGTTGGCCTTGGAGCGCAGAGGCTTCAGGGTCACGTCGGGCATCAGGGCCACCGCCGGGGACCGGAACACGGCCATGGAAACCAGGACGATCAGCAGCAGAACGATGAAGAATACCAGGGTGGCGGGACTTTTGGCGGTGGCGTCCCAGGCGCAGGCCTGGCGGGCGGGGACCACATAGTTGGTATAATCGGGGTTGGTGACGGTCTTGCCGTCCTGCTCCACCTGGCTGCGGATCCGGATGAATTCCTCCTGGGTGAACTTCTGGCTCAGGACGAACTTGTCGCCGCTGGGGGTCAGCAGTGTCTCGTTGGCCTGGCGGTCGTAGATCTGCTCCAGGGCGGCGGGATCGTCGATGACGGAGACATCGGACAGGTGCCGCAGCTGGGCGTTGTCCACGAAGGACAGGGCAATGAGCATCACGGCGGCCACCAGCGTACCCACCACGATGAAGGGGGTGCGGCGGCCCCGCTTGCCCCGGTGCTTGTCGGAAATGGCGCCGAACAGGGGCAGCATGAACAGGGCCAGCACGTTGTCCAGGGCCATGATGACGCCGGACCATGCCTGGCTCATGCCGAATTTGTTGGTGAGGATCAGGGGGATGGTGTTGTCATAGGCCTGCCAGAACGAGCAGATCAGGAAGAAGGCAAAGCCCACGAAGATAGTCCGCTTGTAGTTGAGTTTCATACAGTCTCCTCCAGTTTCCGGTACAGGGTACCGATGTCGGGATACACCCAGGTGGGGTGGATCTGATAGGTGTCGATGTCCGCCATGGTGCCCTCGCCGGATAGGACGAACACGGTGTCGATGCCGGCGTTGACGCCGCAGGCAACGTCGGTATACAGCCGGTCCCCCAGCAGCACCGTCTGCTCCGGGGAGAAGCCCGTGCGCTCCATGGCCAGCAGGGCCATCTCCGGCTGGGGCTTGCCGATGACCACCGGCTCCCGGCCGGTGGCGGTGGTGAGCATACGGCAGACGCTGCCGCAGTCGGGCACGGAGCCGTACCAGGTGGGGCACACCCAGTCGGGATTGGTGGCCACAAAGGGGACGCCCCGGTTCAGCAGGATGCAGGCGTCCTCCAGCTTCTGAAAGGTCAGCTCCGTGTCGAAGCCGCACAGCAGCACCTCCGCCTGCTCCCGGTCCCGGGTGACGGGGATCCCGGCCCGGTCCAGCTGGGACAGGAAGGAGTCCGTCCCGAATACATAGCAGGTTTTCCCGGGCAGGGCCGCCTTCAGATACCGGATAGTGGCATCCACGGAGGTGAGATAGTCGCCGGGGGCGGACTCGATGCCCAGGCGGCGGAGCTTTTCGATGTACCCCTCCACGCCCCGGGAGGAATTGTTGGTCAGGAACAGATACCGGCCCCCCATGGCGCGCACATGGCGCAGGAACTCCGGTACGCCGTCGAACAGGCGGTCACCGATGTAGATGGTGCCGTCCATGTCCAGCAGAAACAGCCGCTTATCCCGCAGCTTAGTCACGGAATCGTCTCCTTTGCACAAAAATACAGCATAAGGATACCACAAAGCTGCCGTGCTTTCAAGCACGGCGGGGCGTCTCAGGGAAAATTGTTTGGGAAAAGGGACGAAAAACGCAAAAAAAGGCCGCCGCAGAGCGCGGCGGCCTTGAGCTTGTCAAAAAAGGCAATGCTTTTTGGGACGACAGGCAGCAGAGAGACTGCCTTCCATAGTAATTACTTTTTCAGGCGTTTGTCGCATTTCACGGCAAGGCGGGTGCCCACCGTCTGGAACAGCTGCACCAGCAGGATCAGCAGGATCACCGCCGCGAACATCACCAGGTATTTGTACCGGTAATAGCCGTAGTCAATGGCAACCTTGCCCAGGCCGCCGCCGCCGATGATGCCGCTCATGGCGGAGTAGCCCAGAATGGTGGTCAGGGCGATGGTGGCGTTCTGGATCAGGGAGGGGACGCTCTCGGGGATCATCACCTTGCAGACAATCTGCATGGGCGTGGCGCCCATGCTCTGGGCCGCCTCAATAATATTGGGGTCTACCTCCCGCAGGCTGCTCTCCACCAGCCGGGCCACAAAGGGGAACGCCGCCACCACCAGGGGAACGATGGTGGCTGTGGTGCCCACGGCGGTGCCGATGATGAGCCGGGACAGAGGGAACACCATAATCATCAGGATCAGAAACGGGATGGAACGCAGCAGGTTGATGACCACGTTCAGCGCCGACAGCACCGGCTTCGGCAGGGGCAGGACGCCGTCCTTTTCTCCCGCCACCAGCAGCACGCCCAGCGGCAGGCCCAGCACCACGGCCAGGGCGGTGGACAGCACCGTTACATAGAAGGTCTCCCACAGCGCCATGGGGAACTGGGTCACAAAGGCCGTTTTCAGCTCCGCCAGGGACTCCGGCGTAAATAAATCAGTGTACATCCACGCTTACCTCCTCTGCCTGCAAATTGGGGATGCTGCGGAAAAACCCCATGGCCCGGTCCAGCTGTCCCCTGGGCACGCCCAGCAGCATGCTGCCGTAGATCTCCTCCGACAGCTTCTGGGTGCTGGCGGAAATGACGCTGGCGTATATGCTCTCCTCCGCCGCCAGCCGGGCCACCATGGGGATGGCTGTGGTCTGGGCACTGCGGAAGATCAGGCGGATACGCCGCTCCTGGCTGGGGTCGGACACGGCGGCATCGGCACCGCCGGGGAACACCAGGTGCCGGGCGGCCTGGGATCTGGGAGCGGAGAACACCGTGGATACCATGCCGTCCTCCACCACCTCGCCGTCGTCCAGAATGGCAACATGGGTACAGATTTCCTTTACCACACTCATCTGGTGGGTGATGACCACCACGGTGATGCCCAGCTGGCGGTTGATGTCCCGGATCAGCTCCAGAATCTGCCGGGTGGTCTTGGGGTCCAGGGCACTGGTGGCCTCATCGCACAGCAGCACCTTGGGATTGGTGGCCAGGGCCCGGGCAATGGCAATGCGCTGCTGCTGGCCGCCGGACAGCTGGGCGGGGTACGCCTGGGCCTTATCCGGCAGGCCCACCAGCTCCAGCAGCTGCCGGGCCTTGGCCTGGGCCTCCTTCCGGCCCACCCCGGCCAGCTCCATGGGGAAGCAGATGTTCTGCAGGCAGGTGCGCTGCATCAGCAGGTTGAACCGCTGGAAGATCATGGTGATCTCCCGCCGGGCCGCCCGCAGCTGGGCCGGCGTCATGGCGTCCAGCTGCTGCCCGTTGACGATGACCTTGCCGCTGGTGGGCCGCTCCAGCATATTGATGCAGCGGACCAGCGTGCTCTTACCCGCGCCGCTCATGCCGATGATGCCATAGATATCGCCGCTGGCGATGGTCAGGGATACGTCCTTCAGAGCGTCCACCCGTCCACCGGCGGTCTCAAAGGTCTTGCTGACATGCTGTAATTCGATCAAGGCTGCTGCCTCCCCCTTCTAATCGGATGCTTGTGTGTTACTTGGAAGCCTTCAGAGCGTCCAGACTGGTCTGACGGCCGCCGTACAGGCCCATGGGCTCCACATGGATGGCGCTGACGGACACAATGCGGGTGTTGTTCTCGGCGTTGAAGTCCTCCAGATAGGGCAGATGCTGGAAGTAGTTGGCGTCCACGGTGCCGTCGTCCACCACGGTGTTGGGCACCACATAGTCGTTATAAACCTGAATGTCCAGGGTAATGCCCTTAGCGGCCAGGATCTCCTTGACAACCTCCAGGATCTCGGCGTGGGGCGTGGGGGAGGCGGCCACGGTGATGGTCTGGCCCTTCAGGGCCTCATAGTCCACGGAATCGTCATAGCCGGTGCCGGGGTGGTCCACGGTGCTGACCACGGAGCCACTGTACTTACTCTCGATGAAGCTGGCCACCTGCTGGCTCTCCAGCGCGGCCTTCAGGGCCAGGATCTTGGGGGCGGTCTCGTTGCCCTCCTTCACCGCCAGAATATTGGCATAGGCGGAGGAGGAGCCTTCGATGGCCAGGGAATCATTCACGGGATTCAGGCCGGCGTTGATGGCGTAGTTGGAGTTGATGACGGCATAGTCGGCGTCCTTCAGCATATCGGGCAGACGGGCGGCCTCGGCCTCTACGATCTCCACGTTGTAGGGATTCTCCACGATGTCGTTCTTGGTGGCGGTGATGCCGGCGCCGTCGCGGAGCTTGATGATGCCGTTTTCCTGGAGCAGCAGCAGGGCGCGGGCCTCGTTGGTGGTGTCGTTGGGAACGGCGATCTTCAGGGAGGTGCTCTTGGAGCCGCAGCCCGTCAGGGCCAGGGCCAGGGACAGGACCAGCGCCAGGATCAGCGCGGTGAGTCGAACGGAATTCTTTTTCATGATGGTTATCTCCTTTTTATGTCAAAGTCGGTTGATTGATTCTCTTGTATGGAACATCCGATGGCCCGGGGGCACATTCGATCGTCCAGCAGGGTAATGAGGCCCGGCATCAGGCACATGGTTTTTCAGCTCCTTTCATGCATCAAAAAAACAGCGGAAGGTCATTGACCTTCCGCTGCCGCAAACGATTCATTCAGGCAAGCGCTGAAAGGGAATGACCATTTTTTCCATAGCAAAGCATGCACATGCCGCACATGTGCATCATGGTCATCATCATGCTGTTGCCGCAGAGCTGCTTCGTCATGGCGTGTTCCCTTTCCCGCCGCACAGGCGGCGTTTCTTGTCGATGGGTGCATGTTAGCACCATCCGCGGCATTTGTCAACCGCTATTTTTCATATTTTTTCATCACGACGCAAATTTTTTTTCGTGGCGGCAGGAGAGTAAACATGCAAAATAGGAGTGTTTTTCTGGATTTTCTACCGCTGACAAGGAGTTTTCCCTGTCAGATGTTCACACTTTTTTTACAGATTCTTTCTTGCTGAAAATGGGAAGCTATGGTATTATATTTGTTAATGGTAGAGTTTGCGTATCTGCCCGCCAGGCCGGACAGGTACGCTATCGTTTTGATTGCCGGAATTTTGAAGGAGGAATTGTTTGTTGTCACGCAAGAAACCTGATCTGTTGACCCAGCAGGCCCGCCTGCGCCGGAAGCACCGGGAGAAGGGGCAGGTTCTGGCGATTTTCCGCAAGCCCATGCGGGAGTCGCTGACCTCGGTGCTGCCCATCACGGTCATCGTGCTGCTGCTGTGCTTCACCGTGACCCCGGTATCCAACAACGCGATGATGGCGTTTCTGATCGGCAGTCTGCTGCTGATCGTGGGCATGGGCCTGTTTTCTCTGGGGTCGGAGATGTCCATGATCCCCCTGGGCGAGGCCGTCGGTAAGGAGATCACCCGCTCCAAGAAGGTGTGGGTCATCGTGGGCATCAGCTTTCTCATCGGCGTCATCATCACCGTGGCGGAGCCGGATCTGCAGGTCCTGGCCGGACAGGTGCCCGCTATTGAGAACAATGTCATCATCTGGTCCGTTGCCCTGGGCGTGGGTGTTTTCCTGGTCATCGCCCTGCTGCGTATCCTGCTGGGTATCCCGCTGTCGTACCTGCTCATCGGGTTTTATGCAGTGGTGTTCACCCTGGCCATGTTCGTGTCCCCGGATTTCTGGGCCATCGCCTTTGACTCCGGCGGCGTTACCACCGGCCCCATGACCGTGCCGTTTATCATGGCTCTGGGCGTGGGCGTCAGCGCCGTCCGAAACGATAAGCATGCCGGAGGCGACAGCTTCGGCCTGGTGGCGCCGTGCTCCATCGGCCCCATTCTGACGGTGCTGCTGCTGGGCCTTCTGTATAAGCCCGACGGCAGCAGCTATACGCCGGTGACGGTGCCCGACGCCCAGGACACCGTGGAGATGTTCCGGTCCTATACCCATGCGCTGCCGGAATATTTCAAGGAAATTCTCCTGTCCCTGGCGCCTATCGCGGGCTTCTTCCTGATCTTCCAGCTGCTGACCCGCCGCCTGAACCGGCGGCAGATCATGAGCATGGCGGTGGGCTTCCTGTATACTTATCTGGGCCTGGTGCTGTTCCTGACCGGCGTCAATGTGGGCTTTATGGCCGTGGGCAATTTCCTGGGCAGCAGCATCGCGTCCCTGGACTGCAACTGGGTGCTGATTCCCATCGCTATGGTCATCGGCTATTTCATCGTGGCGGCGGAGCCCGCCGTTCACATCCTCAACCGGCAGGTGGAGGAGATCACCGCCGGCTCCATCCCCGCCGGCGCCATGAACCTGGCCCTGTCGCTGGGCGTGGCGGTGTCGCTGGGCCTGGCCATGATCCGGGTGCTGACGGGTATCTCCATCATGTGGTTCCTGCTGCCGGGTTATGCCCTGAGCCTGGCTCTGTCCTTCGTGGTGCCGAAAATATTCACCTCCATCGCCTTCGACTCCGGCGGCGTGGCCTCCGGTCCCATGACGGCCACGTTCCTGCTGCCCTTTGCCATGGGCGCCTGCGATGCCGTGGGCGGCAACGTGGTCACGGACGCCTTCGGCGTGGTGGCCATGGTGGCTATGACGCCCCTGGTAACCATCCAGCTGCTGGGCGTGAGCTATAAGCGGCGCATCAAGCACGTGGCTCCCGCAGCCGTGGCCCAGGTGGAAGAGATCATCGAGCTGGCATAGGAGGAAACGGAATGAAACGACTGTATTTGATGATCACCATCACCAACCGGGTGGTGGGCTCCGGACGATTTGTGGATTTTTACCGGGCCTTCGGCGCGCCGGTGGTGTTCACGGCCCTGGGCCGGGGCACCGCCAGCGACGATGTGCTGAGCTATCTGGGCCTGGAGGCCACGGAGAAGGCGGTGCTGTTCTCCGTGGTGACCCCGGCCTGCAAGGATACCCTGGTGAAGGAGCTGGTTTCCACCATGCACCTTTCCGCTCCCGGAAGCGGCATCGCCGTGTGCCTGCCTCTGAGCAGCATCGGCGGCAAGACTGCCATGAATTATCTGACCTCCGGCGACCCCTCCAAGGTCCCGGAAATCGACGTAGAGGAGGACGAGACCATGAAGGACGCTGCCTATCAGCTGATCGTTGCCATTGCCAACCAGGGCTATACCGATAAGGTCATGGAGGCGGCCCGGTCCGCCGGAGCCCGTGGCGGCACCATTGTCCATACCCGCAGCACCGGAGCCGAGGACGCCGGGAAGTTTTTCGGCATGTCCATTGCCGAGGAGCGGGAGATGATCTTTATCGTGGCTCCCACCGGCGAGAAAAACGCCATTATGCAGGCCATCATGGCCCAGGCGGGTCCCAGCACCAAGGCCCAGGCAATTACCCTGAGCCTGGCCCTGGAGGACGTGGTGGGCCTGTTCACCACCAACCCGGACCAATAAAACACCCCCGGACGGCAAAGAGCCCCTGCTTTCCCTTAAGGAAGGCAGGGGCTCTTTTTTGCGAATAGTGGGAGAAATCAGGCGAACAGATACCCGTACTTGTCGCGGATGGTGACGATGAGCGTTTCCAGGTCAGCAGGCAGTCCGCTTTCCTTGCTCAGGTCGTAGTCCTTGGGCTCACCGAAGGTGCGTACCCGGACCATGTCCCCGCCCAGGAACAGGACGCCGGCATTGTGGGAGTCGGCCATGTCCTCGGCGGTCTGGAACAGGGTGAACTTGTCGTGGCAGGGCTCGGAGGCGTAGGGGCAGAACTGGGTGCAGTTGCCGCACTCGTTGCACATCTTGTCCACATGGAGGATCTGGTGGCTGCCGTCGGCCATGGCGATGACCACGTTGGCCCGGTTGGGGCAGGAGTCCACACAGTTTTCGCACACGGTGGAGCATTGCAGGCAGCGGTCGCCCTCGCGGCAGATGCAGCCGCTCATTTGCAGGACGCCCTTCTTGGCCTGGGCGTCGGTCTTGGTGATGTACGCCTGCTGGGGGATGTCATAGGTATAGGCCGTTCCGATGACCTCCTGGGCGAAGCGGGCGGCGTCGGCAATGCCCTCCACCACGGTGGCGGGGCCCCGGGCGGCGTCACCGGCGGCATACACGCCGGGAAGATTGGTCTGGAAGGCGGGACGGCCCTTCTTGTCCACCTCGATGCCGTTGGCGGCCATCAGGGCGCTGTCTACCTGCTCGCCTACGGCGGAGATCACCAGGTCGCAGGGAATGTCGAAGAACTCACCGCTGCCCACGGGACTGCGGCGGCCGGAGGCATCGGCCTGGCCCAGCACCATCCTTTCACAGGTCAGCATGCCGTCTGCCTGCTTCACAGGGGCGGCCAGCTCGGCAAAGGTCACGCCGTCCTGGAGGGCCAGGGCCAGCTCATGCTCGTCGGCGGGCATGTACTTGCGGGTCCGGCGATATACCAGGGTCACCTGCTTGGCGCCGGAGCGCTTGGCCAGGCGGGCGGCATCCATGGCGGTGTTGCCGCCGCCGACGACGGCAATGCTGCCGCCCACGGCGATGTTGCCGGCCTTGACGCCCTTCATCCACTGGATGGCCCCGGCTACGTCGCCGGGGATATCCAGCTTGCCGGGCTTCCAGGCGCCCACGGCAAAGAGAATATGGGTGTAGCCCATGGCCTTCAGCTCCTTCACCGAGGGGGCCGGTGCGCCGCAGCGGACGTCCACACCGTACTTCTCCATCAGGGCGATATCCTTTTCGATGGTCTCATTGGCGATGCGGAAGGCGGGAATCACATGACGGGGCACGCCGCCCAGGCAGCTCTCCCGCTCGAAAATGGTGGCTTCAATCCCGGCGCGGCCCAGGAAGTAGGCGGCGGCAATACCGGTAGGACCGCCGCCGATGATGGCGGCCTTCTTGCCGGGGACCCGCTCCGGAACACGGATAGAGGCCATCAGTGCGTTGTAGCCCTTTTCGGCGGCCAGCAGCTTGGTATCCCGGATGCGGACGGACTCGTCATAGAAGTTCCGGGAGCACTTGGTCTGGCACCGGTGGGCGCAGATGGTGCCGGTCAGGAAGGGCAGGGGATTCTTCTGGGTGATGAGCTTCAGAGCCGGGGCGTACAGGCCCTTGCGGCACAGCTCCATATACTCGGGAATGTCCTGCTCAATGGGGCAGCCGCCCTGACAGGGGGCGGTGAAGCAGTCCAGCCAGGGCACCTGCTTGTCACTCTTGCGGCTGGGCAGGGGCTTGATGGGCTTGACATGGTGGACATCGGTATGGCTGGCGGCGGACAGCTGGCAGATGGCCTGGGTATCCGTGCCGCTGAAGGGACGGTAGGCCATGGGCTCCACCTTCTCCACCATCTGGTGCAGGCGGTTGTAACCGCCGGGCTTGAGGATGGTGGTGGCCACGGTGATGGGCCAGATGCCTGCGGCAAACAGCTTGTCGCAGTTGAAATACTCTGCGCCGCCGGCAAAGGAGATCCGCATTTTCCCCTGGAACTGCCGGGAGATACGGTGGCACATCTCAATGGTCAGGGGGAACAGGCTGCGGCCGGACATGTACATCTCATCGTTGGGCAGCTCACCCCGGGTGGTGTCCACGGGGAAGGTGTTGGAGAGCTTCAGACCGAACTCCAGGCCGTTTTCATCGGCCAGAGCCTGAAGCCGCCGGAACATGGGCACGGCGTCGGCCCACTGGAGATCCTCGTTGAAGTGGTGCTCGTCGAACACAATATAGTCATAGCCCATGGCGTCCAGGGTGCGGCGGGCGGTCTCATAGCCCAGGATGGTGGGGTTGCACTTGACGAAGGTGTGCAGGTGCTTCTCGGAGATCAGATAGCCGGCGATGCGCTCGATCTCGTCCGGGGGACAGCCATGGAGGGTGGAGACGGTGACGCTGCGGGACACCCGGGGGGAGATGGCGTCGATGAAGGCGGTCTCCTGGGGGAACAGCTCCTTCAGGACCTCCTTGCACTCACCGAAAATGGCGGTGCGTCCGGCGTCCATCATGCCGTCGATGTAGGTGTTGACCTTCTCGCCCTTGATACCCTCCAGATCGTAGCCCACGGACATGTTGAACACGAACCCGTCGGGATCGCCGAAGCCGTAGACCTTGCTGAGGACCTTCAGGGCGCACCAGGCCTTGATATACTCGTCCATGGCCTGGGGCACGGTGAGCTCCGTGGACCATTCCTGGTTGTAGCCCTCGTCGTTGGCCAGAATGCAGGGGCGGGGCACACAGGCGGCCAGGTCCGCACCGTCCATCTTCTGGACGGTTTTCACCTCGAAGAACCGGGCGCCGGCCACATAGGCGGCGATGATGTTCTGAGCCAGCTGGCTGTTGGGACCGGCGGCAGGGCCAAAGGGTGTTTCGATGCGTTCGCCGAAAATCGGCAGGCTCTTGCCGGTGGCGTGATACTGCTTGTGGACGCCGAACACGTCGCCGCAGCCGGCATACTCGGTGACCACCCAGTTCATCAGGGAGCGGAAGGGAATGGGATACATTTTTTCAGACATGGGATATCCTCCTTGTCAAGGTTTTTGGAATTATCAATACGTCCGGTGGTTCAGATCGCCCCAGAGCTTCTTGGCGGCCTCCAGGATGTGGGCGTTTTCGGCCTCCTCGTCGATGCCCACCAGCTGGCGGTCCTGCATCAGGAGCTTGCCGCCCGCGATGGTGGTCTGGCACTGGCGGCCGGTCATGCCGAAGATCATGTGGCCGTCGATGTTCTCGTCGGAGAAGGGGGTGAAGGGCTTGTAGTCCATAACGATGATGTCCGCCGCAGCGCCGGCCTTCAGCACCCCCAGCTGCACCGGGAAATACTTCTCGCCGATTTTGGCATTGTTGCGGAACAGCATGTCCGTGACCTCGCACCAGCCCACGTTGGGCAGGCAGTTCTGGCTCCGCTGGGAGCACAGGGCCACCTTCAGGGATTCCAGCATGTCGTTGGTATAGGCGTCGGTGCCCATGCCCAGCAGGATGCCCCGCTTGTGCAGCTGGAGCACCGGGCAGATGCCGATGGCGTTGCCCATGTTGCTCTCGGGATTGTTGACCACCATGGTGCCGGTCTCCTTGATGATCTCCATTTCGGCGGTGTTCACATGGATGCAGTGGCCCAGAATGGTCTTTTCCCCCAGAATGCCGTGGTCCTGGAGCCGCTGGACAGGGCGGCGGCCATAGTTTTGCAGGCTGTCGTACACGTCGTTCATGCCCTCGGACACATGGATGTGGTAACCGGTGCGGCCATTGTTGGCGGCCACCATGCGGTCAAAGGTCTTGTCGCTGATGGTGAACAGGGCGTGTCCGCCGAACATGGCGGCCAGCATGGGGTCCCGGTTCCTTTCGCACTCGGTGATGAAGTCGGCATTTTCCTGGATGGCCTGGAGGCACTTTTCCTCGCCGTCCCGGTCGGAAACCTCGTAGCACAGGCAGGAGCGGATGCCGAATTTCTTGGCGGAGGCGGCAATGGTGTGCAGAGAGCCGGGAATCTCGGCATAGGAGGCGTGATGGTCGAAAATGGTGGTAACGCCCTGCTTGATGCAGTCCATATACAGGGCGTCGGCGCTGGCGCGGGTGCCGGCCAGGGTCAGCTTGCGGTCGATGGCCCACCAGGTGCCGTCCAGGACCTCGTAGAAATTGGTGGGATTGTTGCCCACGATGGACAGGCCCCTTGCCAGGGCGGAGTAGATATGGGTGTGGGCATTGATGAAGGCGGGCATGATGACGCCGCCCTTGGCGTCGATGAGGTTGGCCTGGGGGTATTTGGCCCGCAGGACGCTCTCCTCGCCTACCTCGGTGATGGTGGTTCCCTCATAGGCTACGGCGCCGTGCTCATAATAGCCCCTGCCGCCCTCGTCCCGGGTGATGAGTCTTCCGTTGATGACCAGATTCATGTGTGTTCCTCCTTATGAATTGTTCCAATACTTCCGGGTAAAGAAAAATGTTTCAAACCTCCGGGGTGGAGATCTGAAACACTCAAGCAACAGCCGAGTGATAGTTGCAGCCCGTGCGCGAGGCACTTCCTTACAGCTACCAATCTTATATTGTCCCTCTCATTTTACACGATACGGTATAAAAATGCAACAGAAATTTTAGGGCCTGCCGGGAAAAATTGTAGAACTGCCATGATAAAAAGCGAAGGACAGACAACATGGCGCTTTTCCATGTGCCTGTCCCTCGCGAATCCCCTGGACTCAGTTTTTTTTCAGGTCCCGCAGCTGTGTCTCCACGTCGCCGATCAGATACAGAGAGCCGTAACACAGCACTGTGCCGCCGGGTCCGGCCTGCTCCAGCGCCAGGGAAACGCCGCCGCGGATGGTGTCGCAGGCGGTGACCGGCGCACCCAGCTCCCGGATATACGCTGCCAGATCCCCGGCAGGCAGGGAGCGGGGGTTATCCGGCGTGACGGTGATGAAGGAGCGGGCATAGGGCACCACGCCCCGGTACATGCAGTGATAGTCCTTGTCCTGCATGACGCCGGTAAGCACCGTCAGCGGGCGGTCCGGCAGATAATCCCGGATATTCTGCTCCAGCGCCCGGATACACTGGGGATTGTGCCCGCCGTCGATGATGAACAGAGGATCATGGCCGATGATCTGGAACCGGCCGGGCCAGTCGGTGGCCGCCAGGCCGCGGCGGATGTGCTCCTCCGTAATGGACCAGCCACGCTTTTGCAGCACCCGCATGGCTGTCAGGGCCACGGCGGCATTGCACAGCTGGTGCCGTCCCAGCAGGGGCAGGTGCAGGCCGGCAAGCTCCTCCCAGTCAAAGACCTGGCCCTCCAGTCCGGCCTTTTCCGGACGGATGCCGTCAAAATCCGCCAGGTGCAGGGGAACGCCCAGACGCTCGCACCGCTGGCGGATGATCTCCTCCACAGAGGCCGTCTGGCGGTACAGCACCGCCTCGCAGCCGGGCTTGATGATCCCGGCCTTGGTGGCGGCGATTTTTTCAATGGTATCGCCCAGGTACTGGGTGTGATCCAGGCCGATGTTGCAGAACACGGCAGCCTCCGGGGCGGGGATGACATTGGTGGCGTCAAACTCGCCGCCCATGCCCACCTCGCACACCACGATGTCGCAGTTGTGCCGGGCAAAATAGGCAAAGGCAATGGCCGTGACCATTTCAAACTCCGTGGGGTGAGGGTCCAGCGCATCCGCCAGGGGGCGGACATAGGCGGTGATCTCACATAGCTCGTCGTCGGTGATCTGCCGGCCGTCCACCTGCATCCGCTCGTTGAATCGGATCAGAAAGGGAGACGTATACAGCCCCGTCCGATAACCGGCCGCCCGAAGGATGCTGGCCATCATGGCGCAGGTAGAGCCCTTGCCGTTGGTGCCGGTGACATGAATGAACCGCAACTGCTTTTGCGGGTCGCCCATCCGGGCCAGCAGCGCGCCGATGCGTTCCAGCCCCGGTACGCTGCCCCGCCAGCACACGGCGTGGATATAGGATAGTGTCTCGTCAATGTTCATACGTTATCATTTCCTTTCGGCTGCACCGGCGGCAGGCCCACAGCCCGCAGAGCGCCGGAGCGCTGCAAAAGCCACACTACCAGCACGTCCAGCACGCCGGTAATGGCAAACTGCACGCTGCGCGCCGCCAACCGGGCCAAAAAGTACGCCAGCCTGGCCTCGCCGCCGTAGATCATGGCCAGGGCGAAGCTCTGGTACAGGATGGACCCCAGAACCACCGCCGGCAAAAACGCCGCCGCCAGACGCAGGGGACTGCACCTGCGGGTCAGCCAGGGACGGAAAAGCCCGGCGCACAGGCCATACAGAATGGGGGGCACGCAGAAAATGGGATTGTAGCCATAGGGGGAGAACAGGCAGCCGATGAAATCGGCGGCAAAGCCTGTCAGCGCCCCAGGCAGCGGCCCGAACAGCATCCCTGCCAGGAAGATGGGCACCGCTTCCAAGGAAAAGCGGGTCACCTCGTTGGGCGTGGGGATCAGGAACCGGGCCAGCACCACGCTGATAGCCGTCAGCAGGGCGCAGGTGACCATGGCCTTCACGGGCCACTTGGGCCCCCGGCGGGCAGGTGCATTGGTGTTGTGGATCTCGGACATAAAAAATACCTCCTAATTCGGATGAAATGGGAGGAGGTTGGGGAGTATGCACTTGTCAGGGCACAGGCCCCCCGGGCCTGCTGCCAAAGCGGATGCGAAGACGGCACCGCGGAGACAGGGTCCCCTTCGTCCGGCGGCAACCTCCCATCCGACCGGCACTTAACGCGCCGCTTCTACTCTTGCAGCAAAAGCCAGTTACGATTATACAGACGGCCCCCGGAAAAAGCAAGAGGAAATCGGGAAAAATGCCGAATCCTCCGGTGAAATACAGATGGGGGTTGCATTCCTGAAAATATCTGATATAATTACCGCAGATAATAAACCTACACGCATTATTTTTCTTAATGAGGTGCTGTTATGTCCGTGAAGCTGGAGCTTTATCGCGTTTTCAAGGAAGTGGCCGAGGCCGGAAACATTACCGCCGCGGCCCAGACTTTGTTTATATCCCAGTCTGCCGTCAGCCAGTCCATCAAGCAGCTGGAGGCGGAGCTTCAGACTCGCCTGTTCGCCCGGAACTCCCGGGGCGTCACCCTGACCGCCGACGGGCGGATGCTGTATGAATACGTCCGCAGCGCCATGGGCCTGCTGGAAACAGGGGAAGAAAAGCTGTCCCAGAGCCGGGATCTGCAAATGGGCCACCTGACCATCGGCGCCAGCGACACCGTTACCAGCCAGTTTCTGCTGCCGTACCTGGACCGGTTCCACCGGCAGTACCCGGCCATCCACATTCAGATCATCTCCGGCCGCAGCCATAAGGTCCTGGGCCTGCTGCAATCCGGCAAGGTGGATATTGCCTTTGCCAGCACCCCTCAGGAGGCGGCGTCTCTGGAGACGTTCCCGTGCCTGACCACCCATTCCATCTTTGTGGCCGGGGCGGAGTATCCCTGCGACTTTGACCATGTCTATTCTCTGGAGGAGATTGCCCAGTTCCCGCTGATCCTGCTGGAGCGGAAGGCGTCCTCCCGGCTGTTTTTGGAAAAGTATTTCCTGCAGAACGGTCTGCATCTGCACCCGGAGATCGAGCTGGGCGCCCGAAGCCTGCTGGTAGACCTGGCGGCCATCGGCTTCGGCGTGGCCGGAGTCACGGAGGAGTTCGTCCACCGGGAGCTGGACAGCGGCCGTCTGCGGAAGCTGCGCACATCCTTTGATATCCCGGCCCGCAGCGTGGACCTGTGCGTCCTGCGGGACGTGCCCCTGACGTCCGCGGCCCAGCGGTTCAGCGATTTTGTCCGCGGGAGCCTGCACCGGGGCTGATCCCCGTCATATGTGACAAAAGCCGCCCCGGAAAGGTCCGGGAACTTCGCCCTTTCGCCCCCTTGCTTTTATAGGAGGAATAGGGCAGAATAATGTCATTATTCACAGCAATGTGAAATTAATAGGAGGAGTATATGGAACTGCTGAAGGAGCGTATCCGCCGGGAGGGTAAGGTCCTGCCCGGCAACATCATCAAAGTGGACGGTTTCCTGAATCACCGGGTGGACACCGCCCTCATGAGCCAGCTGGCCGATGAGTTCGCCAAGTATTTCGACGTGAAGGACATCACCATGGTGCTGACGGCGGAGGCCAGCGGCATCCCTCTGGCCACCGTGTGTGCCCAGAAATACGGCGTTCCCATGGTATTCGCCAAGAAGGCCAAGAGCGACAACATCGAGGGCGGCCTGTATCAGAGCGAGATCTTCTCCTATACCTATAAGAAAAAGGTCACCCTCATTGTGGCCCAGGAGTGGCTGGGTCCCAACGACCGGGTGCTGATCATCGACGACTTTATGGCCAAGGGCTATGCCATGCAGGGCCTGATCGACATCGTCAAGGCCGCCGGTGCAGAGCTGGTGGGCATCGGCGTGGCCGTGGAGAAGGGCTTCCAGCATGGCGGCGACGCCCTGCGGGAGAAGGGCTATCCCATCCACTCCCTGGCCGTCATCGAGGAGGCTACCCCCGACCACATCACCTTCCGGGAGGATGACCCCGTATGAAAAAGGTTTTAGTGCTGGATTTCGGCGGCCAATACAACCTGCTGGTGGCTCGCCGCGTCCGTGAGTGCGGCGTATACTGCGAGATCAAGTCCTTCCGCATGACCATGGATGAGGTCCGGGCCTTTGCCCCGGACGCCATCATTTTCACCGGCGGCCCTGCCACGGTGTTCGACCAGGGTGCTCCCATGATCGACCCGGAGATGCTGTCTATGGGCGTGCCGGTGCTGGGCATCTGCTACGGTTTGCAGCTGATGATGCACCTGCTGGGCGGCCAGTGCTGCAAGGCCGACACCCGGGAATATGGCAAGACGGAGCTGACCCATACGGATTCCCCGCTGTTTGACGGCGTGCCGGAAACGGCGGTGTACTGGATGAGCCACGGGGTAGAGGTGGATCGTCTGGCTCCCGGGTTCGAGATCATTGCCTCCACCGAGGGCTGCCGCCACGCGGCGGTCCAGTGCCGGGAGAAGCGGCTCTACGGCGTGCAGTTCCATCCTGAGGTGGTGCACACCGAGTATGGCCGGCAGATCCTGGAGAATTTCCTGTATAAGATCTGCGGCTTCCAGCCGGAGTGGACCATGGCGTCCTATCTGGAGGAGGCAGTGGCCCAGTGCCGGGAGAAGATCGGCAATGGCCGGGTGCTGCTGGCTCTGTCCGGCGGCGTGGACAGCTCCGTGGCCGCCGCGCTGCTGCAGCGGGCGGTGGGCCGTCAGCTGACGTGCATTTTCGTGGACCACGGCCTGCTGCGCAAGGACGAAGGCGACCAGGTGGAGCATGTGATGACCAAGCAGTTCAACGTGGATGTCCGCCGTGTCAACGCCGGTCCCCGGTTCCTTGGCAAGCTGGCCGGCGTCACGGACCCGGAGCGCAAGCGGAAGATCATCGGCGAGGAGTTCATCCGCGTGTTCGAGGAGGAGGCCAAGAAGATCGGCGCTGTGGACTTCCTGGCCCAGGGCACCATCTATCCCGACGTGGTGGAGTCCGGTCTGGGCGGTGAGTCCACCGTCATCAAGAGCCACCACAATGTGGGCGGTCTGCCGGACTGTGTGGATTTCAAGGATATCGTGGAGCCTCTGCGCCGCCTGTTCAAGGACGAGGTGCGGCAGCTGGGCCTGGAGCTGGGTCTGCCGGAGCAGCTGGTGTGGCGTCAGCCCTTCCCGGGGCCGGGCCTTGCCATCCGCGTCATCGGCGAGATCACCGAGGAAAAGCTGGCCATCCTGCGGGATGCCGATGCCATCTTCCGGGAGGAAATGGCTCTGGCGGGTCTGGATCGCACCACCAGCCAGTATTTTGCCGTGCTGACGGACCTGCGCAGCGTAGGCGTTATGGGCGATGAGCGCACCTATGACTACACGCTGGCCCTGCGTGCCGTGCAGTCTCAGGACTTTATGACCGCCACCTGGTCCCGTCTGCCCTACGAGCTGCTGGACAAGATCTCCGGCCGCATCGTCGGTGAGGTGAAGCATATCAACCGCATTGTCTACGACATCACCTCTAAACCGCCTGCAACGGTGGAGTGGGAATAAATATTTAGTGTTTTCTGAATCCTGAAAAGCGTTGGTAATACAGCGTTTTTCAGGATTTTTCTTTTTTAGTGGCTACAAATTGGCTACATTTGCAGCGATTTTTGTAGCCAGAGGCTCACGGCATGATGCCGTCAAGCTGTCTGGCTACCTCCACCTGCTTGTTGGGGTACAGGTGGCTGTACGTGTCCATCGTGGTCTGCACCTTCTCGTGTCCGAGACGCTCCGCAATCAGCAGCGGGGAGAAGCCCATCTCCACCAACAGGCTGGCGTGGCTGTGTCGAATGTCATGAACCCGAATCCGCTTCACACCTGATGCCTTGCAGCCATACTCCATTTCGTGATACAGAAAGCTCTTGGTGTAGGGAAAGAGCCTGTCGTCCTTTTGCAGCCCGTAGCAATGGGATATATACTCCTGTAAACAGGTGCAAAGACCGTCGGGAATGGGGATGGTGCGGTTACTCTTGGGCGTTTTCGGAGTGGTGATAATATCCTCTTTGCCGAGGCGCTGATAGCTCTTGTTCACCGTCAGGGTCTTCTTCTCGAAGTCGATGTCCGACGGCGTAAGCGCCAGCAGCTCTCCCTCCCGGATCCCCGTGTAGTACATGGTCATAAATACCGTGTAGCTGGCAGGCCGGTCTTTCATGACCTCAATGAAGGTTTGAAACTCCTGCTTTGTCCAGAACAGCATCTCATCGGCGTGCTTCTTGCCCATGCTCCCCGCCTTGTGGCAGGGGTTTTCTTTCAAGCCATAGTATTTGACTGCGTAGTTGAAAATCGCCGTGAGCTGGTTATTGATGCACTTGAGATAGGTCTGGGCGTAAGGCTTGCCATTTTCATCCCGATAGCTGGTCAGGGAGTTCTGCCATTGGCGCACGTGAGTGGGCTTGATCTCGTTCAGCGGGATTTTCTTGAAGAAAGGCGTTACCTTCAGGTCGATCAGCCATTTCTTGCTGGCAACGGTTGAGGGCTTGAGGCGGTGCTCCATATCCTTGACATACAGAGAGATGAAGTCACCGAAGGTCATGCCGAGGCTGCCCGTGGATTGGCTGATAAAGTCACGTTCCCATTGCAGGGCTTCCTTCTTGGTGGCAAAGCCGCGCTTCTTCTTGTGGATGGTCTTGCCTGTCCAGTCCGTTACCCGGATCTGGGACATCCAGCGACCGGTGTCGCCGTCTTTTGTTACTGACATTTTTACCTCCTTCCCTCAAGAATCAGGCTTTGATCAGGTTATTCACTCGTTACTCTCGCTTTTACCGTATTCCTTTTCCAGAAGCTCCGTCCGCTTTGCGATTCGCTCATCGCGGTCAAGCTCCTCCGGCTCTGTGCATTTGACTGCGTTCGCGGCGTAATATGCCAAAGTCTGCTCCTTCCAGCGCTTATATGCTGCCTGCGTGGAGTTATAGGCGCGAAGCTCGCTGCGCTCGTCCTCCCACTGTTCAAGAAAGAGGCACATATCCGCATTGAACTCCGCCGTGCTCTTTCCATCAAAGGAAACCGAGCACTCCCATTGCTTGCTGCGGGGCGGCTTCTGCACATTGATCTTGAAGTCGATGCCCTCTACCGTTTCCATCTTAAAGAGGAAGTCCATCACGTCGGAAAGCGTTCTGATCTGCGTTGTACTGGATTCGTAGCCGAGGATATAGGTCGGCGTTGAATCCAACAGGTCGGCAATCTGATTGACAACGGCAATCGACACTTCGATCTCTCCGGTTTCGTACTTCTGTACGGTGCGGAGAGATTTTTTCAGCATTTGTGCCAGTTCGGTCTGGTTCAGCCCCTTCCGTTTTCGGAGTTGCTTAATTCTCTGCCCGATGGCGGGATAATCGAAATTGTCCATATCTGATTCACCTCGTCCATATCATACCACAGAATAAAACGAATTGCAAGTGCATATTTTTATTTTCTAAAGGCTTGACAGATGCATCTTGTATGCGTATAATAAAATATGTACTCAGGGTGCGTATTTGGAGAGGATGGAGAAAGGAGGGCGAACAAAAGGTGCGCAGACTGAGGAAAATCACATTGAAACAGGAGGTACTATGAGAGCACAGTTTATCACAGCGTCAGAGGTGGCAGAGATCATGGGAATCAGCCGCAGCAAGGCGTATCAGATCGTCCGGGAAATGAACAGGGAACTGAAATCCCAAGGCTATCTGACCGTTGCCGGAAAATGCCCCGCCCAGTATTTCAAGCAGAAGTTCTACGGCTTCCAGATTCCCGGAGGTGAGCGCAATGACGGAAAATGAGAAAACGACTGCCCTCATCCCATCTGTTGGAGCAGATGGAGGGCAGCCGCCTCACAATTCAACTAACCAGAGCATACCACATGAAACCTGCGAAAGCAATCCCCCAGAGGAAAATATTGAGGAAATGCGCGAGAAAATCCGGCGCATGAACGATCCGCGTTATCTTCATACGGTTTCCATGACAGAGCTGTATCAGACCGCCTACAAGAGCAGACCGCCCGTCATAGACGGTCTGCTCTACTCCGGGGCATATATCCTCGCAGGAGCGCCCAAAATCGGAAAATCATTTCTGGTAGCGCAGCTTGCCTACCATGTCAGCACAGGGCAAAGGCTGTGGGGCTATGAAGTCCATCAGGGTACGGTTCTGTACCTTGCACTGGAGGATGATTTCCAGAGAATCCAGAGCCGGATGTTTATGATGTACGGCGTGGCGGATACCGCCAGCCTGCATTTTGCAACGGCAGCAAACAAAATCGGAAACGGTCTTGATGAGCAGCTTGAGAATTTCGTAAAGGAACACCCCGACACGAAGCTGGTTATCATTGACACCATGCAGAAGATTCGGGAGGCCGGAGGCGAGGCTTACAGCTACGCCAGCGACTATGAGATCATCGGCAAGCTCAAGCGTTTTGCGGACAGGCACAGCATTTGCATCGTTACCGTCCATCACACAAGAAAACAGCCAGCCGGGGACAGCTTTGAAACAATCTCCGGCACAACAGGACTTCTCGGTTGTGCAGACGGAGCACTCCTGATGCAGAAGAAGAAACGGACAGCATTGGAGGCCACGGTCGATGCCGTGGGGCGAGATCAACAGGATCAGATTCTATATCTGAAAAAAGATGCCGACACGCAGATATGGAGCCTTGAACGGACAGAGAACGAGCCGTATCAGGAGCCGCCCGACCCGGTATTGGATACGGTTTCCCAGCTTGTTTCCTCCGAAAGCAGAGAATGGACAGGCAGTCCGACCGAGCTTACGGAAGCGGTGAATACAGGCATGGCGGCAAATTCCCTCACCAAATACCTGAACGTTAAATCCGGCAGGCTGCTGGACGAGTACCATGTGAGGTATGAGAACAGGGCCAAACACTTCGGGCGGCAGGTGAAGCTCACCTATATGATAATTGACAATGTTGAGTACGAAGTAATCGACTGAGGACAGCGCGACGGCTGCGACGGTCGCGACGGTGGAAATGATGCCATCAAAGCAACCGTCGCAATCGTTGCGACCGTCGCGGATAGGAAAGGATAGGAAAATGAAAAGCGTACAAATCCCCTATGATCTGTTCATCGACCTCGCCATGTACCATCTGCGGGGCGAGGATGATTTTGAAGAAGAAATCCGGCAGGGCTTGGAGCAAAAGCTCGACGCCATGCTGAACCGGCAGATCTATTCCCGGTACAAAACCGCTCCCAACGAAGAGGAACGGGAGCAGGCGCGGCAGGAGTATCTTGACCGGCGTGGAGTGCCGCAGAGCTACCGATGGACTACTCCTCCTTGGGAACTGTGACAGGAGCGTGCCACGCTCCTGTTGCTGGCAGACAAGGTAAAGCATTGGCTGAAACAGCCCCTCGCATCCCCGTCTCCATCGAAAAACCCGCAGATTTTGAGATGGATGGCGGAGAGGATTTTCAAAAGTCTCTCTGCCTGTGGGCGGCAGCGTTGAAGCAAATTCGATTGCTGAAAGGCTGGCGGTCACGCCGTGGATTTTGCAAAGTGGGTACTACTTGCAAACCACGGCAGAGGCTTCCGCAGAAGCCGCATTCCCCGTTCCCCTCGGAGAGCCCACGATACTTTGCAGCCGCAGGATGAAAGTATCATAGTGGGTTATTACACTTCCGCAGAAGTGCTCCCCCGAAAGCCACCTTGTCCTGCGAAATCTGAAATCAGGAGGTAAATTCCCATGGCAAGAGGCGACGGTATCCATCGTACCAACGCAAGAAATATGAGGCTGACCGCTGCCAGAATCGGCAACGCGCAGCAACACAACGAACGGGAAAAGGGATCCTATGTCAATCAGGATATTGTCCCGGAAAGAACGCGGCTCAATATTCATTTTAAGAAACCGACCGTCGGATATGCGGAGATATTTGAGCAGTTGAAAAAGGACGGGATCATCTCCACCCGTGGGTTGAAAGAGGATGCCTTTCTCTACGGCGAGCTGGTCTTTGACGTAAACACCGCCTATTTTCATAATCACGGCGGCTATGACTTCGCAAAACAATTCTACACCGACGCATACAAATCCGCAATAGAAATTGTAGGCGGCGAGCAGTACATTCTCTCTGCGGTCATGCACGCCGACGAGCGCAACCGCGCCATGTCCGACGCGCTGGGTAAGGACGTGTACCATTATCATCTTCATGTGGTCTATATCCCCGTCGTAGAGAAGAAAATTCTGTGGTCGAAGCGGTGCAAGGATAAATCGCTGGTTGGGACAGTCAAGGAAACGATACAGCAGGTCAGTATGAGTAAAAAGTGGGATTCCAAGCCCGCGCTGGACGAGCATGGGAAACCGCTGCTGAACGCAAACGGGAAGACTGTGCTCCGAAAATCCTATTCCGTTCTGCAAGATGATTTCTTCGCCGCCATGCGAAAGGCAGGGTATGACGATGTGGAGCGAGGCGAACGCGGCAGCTCCGAGGAACATCTGACGGTGACGCAGTTCAAGGTGCAGCAGGAACAGGCGCGGCTGGAATCGATTGAGGATAAGATTGACAGGAGGAAGCAGACGCTTGAAAAATACAACGAGAAGATCAGGGAGCAGAAGGGCGCAGCTGCTTCCTTCCACGAAATCGACAGCATTGGGAAAAAGACCATCTCCGGCAATATCTCCATGACGCCGCAGGACGCGCAGTTCCTCAAGGAGCTTGCCAAGGAGGGCGTCGCTTCTCGCGGGCTGATCGGAGATTTGAAAAATAAAGTGGAAACGCTCAAGCGCGATGTAAGCGTATGGAAACGGAAATACGAAAAGCTGCAAGAGCAGACAAAGGATTTCATGGCGGCACTCAAACGAGCGCCCCGCAAGGTCAAGGAGTTCATACAATTCATGCTCCATGCCGAGCCGGAGAAGCCGGAGCAGTCCGGAAGCCGTGATATGCCGCGCCGCAAGAAGTGCGACATGGAGCTGTGAGCAACTACGGTGTAGAGCCGTAAAAATACGAAAATAGCCAACAGGAGCGCGTCGGACGAACCGGGCGTTGTCCGGCGTGCTCCTGTTTGAAAATCTCCGTTTTCCCCAGGTCAAGAGCCGGAGAAAACACCCGAAAAACACCCCTCTTGCGTAACAGGGGCATGGAAAGGAGCTTGCATGAGAACAGGGCTTACGAAGCAGGAAAAGACCACCGATATATGGTTTGACGAGAAAGACCCCTTTATCCATATCCGCACCCACAACACCGATCTAAAGAACAGGCTGACCGCCTACGCCGGACAGCACCCCGACCAGTGCCGCCAGACCGACGCAGACCCGGACACGGGCTGCATGGAGTTTGAAATCCGCAAGGGGCGGTTCTCCTTTCGGCTGACCGCACCGTACAGCGAGGAACGGCGGAGGGCGGCAAGCAAAGCGGCGAAAAAGTGCGGCGTTCATGGAAAAGTTGCAGCTGCGGGCTACACAACAGATTGAACGCTTCTTACTCGGCTGGTATAATATAAACACATTGAAACTTGCCCGCTGTAAATTGCATCTTACCCGCCCAAATTGACCACTTACCGATGAAGTCAAGACAAAACCGAACACTTCCGTTATAATATGCTTGCAAGGGCAAGAGAAACGAGGTGATACTCATGAAAGTCGAAATAAAGGTGATGCCCGAAGTCAAAGAGCCGTATGCCGTGATCTATGCGAGTGAGATAACCACGGAAATCCGCCGCACAGCGGCACTGCTCGAAACAAAAAACTCTGGTGTGGTCTCTGTGATGGAAAACGAGCGCATCATCGTGCTTCGCCCCGATGAAATCTACATGGTGCGGGCGGAAAACGAAAAGACGGTCGTATATACCAAGACGAAGCGGTATGACGGCGGCAAGCGGCTGTATGAGTTTGAAGAAATCCTTGGAAAAGGATTTATGAGAATCTCCAAAGGGACGCTTGCAAACCTGCACTACCTTGACTATGTTGAGTCAACATTGGGAGGACTGATGCTTCTTGTTTTGAAAAACGGCTGCAAGGAGTGCATCTCACGGAAGTATCTGCCCGCTTTCAAACAGTATTTAGGATTATAAGGAGGTGTCTGTGGTGAAGAAACTATTGAAAAAACTCTGTTCCGGCGTCAGCACGGGCTGCTTCGTCTTCGTTGCAATGCTATTCATTGCTCCGATTTTCGCGGGAGGTGCAAATGCCTTTTTCGCGGAGAAAACGGGTGCAGAATGGCAGCGGACCGCACTCTGCTGCATCCTCATATCCGTAGGCTTCTATATTCCGTCTCTGATCTATGAGAACGAGAAGCTCGCTCTGTGGCTTAGGACGCTGATACACATGACCATCGGTACGATTGTCTATCTCCTGACAGCGTATTTTGCCGGATGGATGGCATCAGACCTTGTGGGGACAGCACTGCGGCTCCTGGTTGCCTTGGGTGCTGGCGCTATCATCTGGCTTTGTATTTTTCTATACATCAAAGGGCAGGCAAGGAAGATGAATCAAAAAATCAAGGAGAAGCAGCAGGACGAATAACCGCCATTACAAAATATTATTCCTTAAGAGCGCAATCGGCGAAAATCGGTTGCGCTTTTTTCTTGTCTGCCCCATACAGCGCAGAACGCCGCAGGGCGGCAAGCGAGGCGGCGAAAAAGTGCGGCGTAAACGATATAGGTAGAAGCGTTCATAAAAATCTGCTATAATTCTTTGAAAAACCTATTGACTGTCGCCTTGGGGGATAGCTTATCCTATATGTGGAGGTGAGTACAATGCTCATAAATGAAGTATGCAAAGAATGTAACCTGACCAAAAAAGCAGTTGAGTATTACACAGAACAGGGACTAATCCAGCCAAGGATAAC
>JABLTO010239261.1_pt1 | contig 79658 bp, 69 predicted proteins | sample 7160091 | NCBI WGS metagenome assembly JABLTO01 (sample SAMN14651225, study PRJNA627086) | human gut metagenome | isolation source: feces | host: Homo sapiens | reverse complement strand
GCCAAGCCCGCCGCCATCCAGTGGGGCGTCGCCCTTGACCAGCAGACCGGCGGTCAGCAGGCCGCGCACGCCGTGACGGCGCTGTGGTGCATCACCGGCAATCTGGACATCCCCGGTGGCAACGTCATCGGTCAGGCATGCTGGGGCATCGAGCAGCCCAACTGGACGGGCACCTGGGGCTATGACGAGCTTTTGACCGAGGAGGAAGCTGCCAAGCGCATCGGCGTCGAGCGTTACCCGATGTTCGCCGTCGGCTTCAAGAATCTCTCGTCCAATGCGACGATCGAGGCCTGGCAACGCGGTGAGGTGCCCATCCATGCGGCGTACTTCGCCACCAACAACTTCCTCGCCACGATGGGCGCGCAGGCCGAGCAGCAGCTCGAGTGGTACAAGCAGATCGACTTCTGCGTGTTCCAGGACCTGTTCATGACGCCGACCATGATGGCGCTGGCAGATGTGGTCCTGCCTGCTGCCACCTATGAGGAGCGCAATGGTTTTGGTGGCCTCAACCCGTACCGCATCAGCTGCATCAACAAGGCTATCGAGCCGGTCGGCGAGACCAAGGCCGACAACACCATCTTCCTCGAGCTCGGCAAGCGCCTTGCGAAGGCTCTTCGTCCGCAGAACGAGGACATTGCCTGGCCTTGGGACAGCGTCGAGGAGATGTGGGATTACGCGCTCGAGGACGGCGGCTTCACCTGGGAGGAGCTGCGCGAGGCGACGTGGAAGTACCCCGAGTTCGAGTATCGCAAGTATGAGAAGGGCCTTCTGCGTCCGGACGGCCAGCCTGGTTTCTCCACCGAGACGGGCCGCGCCGAGATCTATTCCATGGTCTTCCACCACACGTCCTGGTCCGGTCTCGATCCGCTGCCAAGCTACGTCGAGCCCGTCGAGAGCCCGTACTCCAACCCGGATGCGCTCAAGGAGCTGCCCTACATCGTCACTTCAGGCGCCCGCGTGCCGCATTTCTTCCACTCCGAGCAGCGTCAGGTGAAGAAGCTGCGCGCGCTGCATCCCGATCCGCTTTGCTACATCCATCCGGAGACCGCTGCCAAGCACGGCATCGAGGAAGGCGACTGGATGTGGCTCGAGAACCAGCACGGCAAGTGCAAGTACAAGGCGAAGTTCGACGAGAACTACGACCCGCGTGTCATGCAGTGTGATCACGGCTGGTGGTTCCCCGAGCGCAAGGACCAGGCCGAGGAGAACGTCGAGGATGAGAAGGCCGGCCTGTTCGGCGTCTTCGAGAGCCAGATTAACAACCTCGTCCCCTTTGATGCGGGTGTGTCCGGCTTCGGGTCCAACTACAAGTCCATGATGTGCCGGATCTACAAGGACGGGGAGACGCCGGCCCCGCTGACCGTCGGCATTCCCGATCCCGGCGCGAAGGATGACCCCACGGCCGACAGCGTGGACATCGACACCGACGACCGTCCCATCGCGTAAGGAGAGGAAAGCGACCATGGCACACGAAGGAATTTTCGTCGACTACAACTACTGCACTGGCTGCGAGGCATGTGTGCTCGCCTGCCAGCAGGAGAAGGGGTACTCCGAGAAGGAGTTTGGCATAACCATCACCCAGCTCGGCCCCCTGGCGATCGACGCGTCGAAGAAGCATTACGACTTCGACTTCATCCCCCAGTTCACCGAGTGGTGCGACCTGTGCGAGAGCCGCACCGCCAAGGGCAAGAAGCCGAGCTGCGTGCAGCATTGCCAGGCGCAATGCCTCGAGTGGGGGCCGGTGGAGGAGCTGGCCGCCAGGATCGACTCGCCCAAGCAGATGATCGTCGCCATCAAGTAGGCATCACATACGGGAATAAGCCGGAAGCACACCCCCAATCCCTCCAAGCTGCGAACCGGCTTTCCATAGCAAACCCCAAGCCCGCCAGTTTGATTTCCTGGCGGGCAAGGGGAAAAACGAAAGGAAGGTAAGACCCATGAGCATGGAAGACATCGTAGAACGTCTCGATCACGTTGACGTGAGGGCTCCGCGCAAGTTCAGTCACACGGTGACGGCTGCCGAGCGTGAGCAGGGCCGCATCGACTGGCGCGTACGCTGCTCCGAAAACATGGAGAAGATGAAGAAGCACATCGTTAACGACATCTACCAGAAGTAAGGCAAAGCGGACGCACATCGTTGCGTACGCGTATCGAAAAGGAGGAGAAAGAATGGAAGATTTCAAGGTAATCGACGACAACATGCACTTCCTGCCGACGGACTTGTTCACCAACGAAAAGGTCCTGAACGGGTTCCTGTATTCGGCACCCATCACCTTCGGCATCAAGACCTACGTGACCAAGACCCCCGATGGCAAGCATGACCAGGTCGTCGTGGCAACCGAGGACGGTCAGGAGATCCTGAACTACGTCGAGGGCGACTACACTCTCGAGGCCAAGATCCAGGCCATGGACGAGGTCGGCGTCGACATTGCCATGCTGCGCATGCCCGTGTGGCAGGAGTGGCTGCCGCTCGAGATCTGCAAGATCGTGAACGATCAGGCCGCCGACATGTGCAAGAAGTCCGAGGGTCGTCTCGTCGCCAACGCCGTCGTGCCTCCCTGGGGTCGCCCCGAGGACGTCGACGAACTCAAGCGCTGCATGAACGACCTCGGCATGGTGGGCGTCCAGCTTGCCTGCGCCTATGGCAACAAGTTCCTCGACGATGACCTGTTCAAGCCGTACATGAAGTACATCAACGACCACAAGATCCCGGCTGTCATCCATCACACGCCCGGTCAGAACGTCTTCCAGATGTTCCAGGACTACACGCCGCTGCGCCGCGAGCTCGGCCGCATCACCGTCCAGGCCGTTGCCGTCGGTCGTGAGCTCTATTCGGGCATGTTCGACGAGTTCCCCGACCTGAAGTTCGTCCACACCATGTTCGGCGGCAACTGGTTCGCCCTGCAGAGCCTGCTCGCCCCGCATGTCTCGGTGAAGAAGAAGGAGGCCATGAACCGCCTGGCCACCAACATCAGCCGCGAGGACTACTTCCGCTACCTCAAGAACAACATCTACTTCGACTCGACGCATCCCATGAGCTGGTCGAAGGAGGAGCTGGAGTGTGCAGTGCAGGTCTGCGGTGCCGACCACATCCTGCTCGGCTCTTCGTTCCCCGTGTTCTACGAGTGGATGGCCCGCTCCGTGGGTGCCATCAACGCGCTGGACATCGACGAAGAGGATCGCAAGCTCATCCTCGGCGGCAACGCCGCGCGTCTGTTCAACCTGTAAGCGATAGCGCATCGATCCCAAGGAGGGAAAGAAAATGAGCAATCCCAACGCAGTCGCCGCAGCAGATGCCCCGATGAAGACCCCTGGCTATGCCTGGCCGTGCCTCATCGTATCCCTGCTGTGCGCCGTGAGCATCGTGTTCGCCTGGCAGTGGCTGCCCGGCGTGACCTTCCCGGTGTTCTCCGGCTGGGAGGCGGGCATCAATCCGACCTTCCAGGCTCCCATGATGGCCAACGTCATGGGCCTCGTGCCCATCGGCGCCCTCATCATGGCGTTTCCGACGTCCATCCTGGTGCGCAAGTGGGGCCCCAAGATGGCAACGTGCACGGGCATGATCCTGGCAATCGTCGGCCAGATCATCTGCTCGGTTTTCGCCGCCACCGACTTCACGGTGTTCCTCGCCGGCCGCTTCATCCTCGGCCTGGGTCTGTCGACCACCGTCGTCGCCGGCCCGACCTGCGTGTCGGTGTGGTTCCCGCATGGCACCCGTGGCCGCGCCATGGCAATCTGGTCCACTTGGGCTCCCATCGGCATCTTTACCATCAACGCCATCAGCTCGAGCGTGCTCGGTGCCGTCGGTGGTGACATGACGATGTTCCTGTGGATCTGGGCCATCGTCATGGTCGTCATCCTCGTGCTGTTCTTCCTCGTGTTCCGCGAGCCGAAGGGCGACGAGGTGTCCGAGGTCAGCCCCGAGCGCAAGAGCTTCCGCGAGGTCCTGCCCCTGTTCAAGAGTCGTCAGCTGTGGTGCCTCATCATCATGTTCGCGATCTTCAACTACATGAACTACGCCTTCAGCCAGTACCTCAAGACGTGGCTGCAGCTCTCCACCAACGCCGGTGGCATGGGTTGGGACGTCGGCATGGCCGGCATCCTCGGCGGTCTCATCTGCGCATGCGGCGCATTGGCTCCGCTCGGCGGCTTCATCTTGGATAAGACTCCCAAGCACCTGAAGTACATCTGCGTCATCGCTGGCATCACGTCGCTGACCATCTGCTGCGCGCTCGCGTTCCATAACAGCGTCCCGATGTTCATCGCCTACGTACTGTTCTTCTGCATCGGCAACATGTTCCTGAACGGCTGCTGCCGGCCCATGGTCCCCAGCTACGTCTTCAAGGGCGGTGCGACGGCCGTCGGCCTGGGACTTTCGTTCCTGACCATCGGTCAGTACATCGGCCAGATTCCGACGAGCTACGTCATGCACAACTTCGTCGATTCCATGGCGTTTGGCATGACCGATCCGATGCTCGCGTTCTGGGCGCTCGTGCCCGTCGGCGTCATCGGCATCCTGTTCAGCCTCGGTATGAAACCGAGCAAGCCTAAGGGCGGCGAGGGGGCCGGCAAGCCGCAAGGTGCCCCCGAAGGCAAGTAGGCGCTGGGCTTAGTTGCGAGGGCGTCGTCCAAAACGATGGCGCCCTTACAAATAAAGGGTACGTACGGATACGAATGTAGAGAGAGGATCCACCATCATGAAGAATTCTATGAAGAAGCTTGTCACCATCCTCCTGGCAGCGTGTGTTGGTTGCCTGTGCTTTGCCGGTATCGTGGGTTGCTCCTCGGATAACTCCGCCAGCAGCTCGGGCAGCGCGTCCGCCTCGAAGTCCGACCCGACCAAGGCCGAGGGCGATGCTCGCTACTATGCGGGCGAGTGGGTTTCCAAGTCCGAGATCGTTCCCGGTCAGGGAGAGGTTCCCACCGAGCAGTACAAGATCATCATGAATGCCGATGGCACGTTTGACGTGCAGGACAACGGCGCGTCCATCCTCACCGGAACGTGGGAGGCCCAGTCCGCGACGGCTGGTACTGCCAAGACCTCTGATGGACAGGATGTCCGTCTCGAGATTGCCGGCGGCTCGAAGCTCATCTTCGATGGTAGCCAGTCAGGTGTGAAGAAGATCATCTGCGTGCGCTAGTCCGCCAAGATCGACATCGACCCATCGCCCGCAGAGGATTCGTACCCTTCCTCTGCGGGCATTCCTATTGTGGGTACCAAGACGACAGACGAGGGATCGGAGGTAGCGCCATGGGGCTCTTCACGAAGGAATGCGCCGTCTGCGGACGCGAGAGCCTCGGAATAAACTGCGCTCCGCTGGGCGAAGGCCGGTTCCTGTGCGCCGCATGTGACCGCATCGTGCGTCGGTACGTGAAAGAGAGCACCGGGCGCACGTTCGCACCGCCCGCCCGGATGTTTTCCCTCGACACGCTGCGCGCCATCGTCGCAGGTGAGACGCCGTCTCTCGAGCTGCCCGGCGATGACGCTGTCGACGATGCCTTCGTCGCCACGGGCGCCGTGGGCACCTTTGCCCGCTACAACGACCGCACGCGTGAGCTCCTCATCTGTCCCATCCGCGATGTCACCGGCATGGAGGTCCATGAGGGCGGCCAGGTCATCGCCTATGACGACATCGTCTCGCTTGAGGTCCTCGATGACGGCGAGCCCGTCGCGTCCAAGCCCCAGGGTCGCTGCTCGAGTCTCGTGGTCAGGCTCGTGTTGAGTGACGGTTCGCATCGTGACATTCCGTTTATCTCCAGCCCGCAAAATCGCAAGAGCTTTGTCTACGCGCACACATTGGAGCAAGCCCGCTTCCTCGCGGCGCATCTCGACGAGATGCGTTCCTGACCTGCATCTTCATCCGCTCATACCAATAGGCTGAGAGGCGTTTTCAGTCATATGAGCCTAAGGGCCGTCACGAAACTTCCCTAGATTTGCAGAGGACGCAGAAAAGGAGATGCGCCCAAGTCCCGTGGCCCACGCTCATTGGCGCCCGGTACAGAGAGGGGGAAGGGCGCGCGCATTTTGCGCCGATGGTGCCACAGCCATCGAATTAGGAGGAGACTATGTCAGAGTCAACTTCGAAGCTTGACGTGAGTGAGGTCGTAAAAGACCAGACCGAGTTCATGTCCTCCGAACTTCCCACTCCGCGCTATGCGTGGGTGGCCCTCTTTGCCACCTGGCTCATTTCCATCGCCATTCCCATGGCGTGGTTCGCCCTGCCGGGCGTCGCGAGCCGCCTCATCCCCTGGATGGTGGCGAGCTGGGTCATCCCTGGACAGATGACCCTCGATCCGGGCGCGGCCTTCGGCTTTCTCATGAACGCCATTGCCTGGACGGCGATTATCGTCGCCATTCCCACGGGCTGGATCATTCGTCGCATCGGCCCCAAGCCGACGCTCATCATCTCCGGGGTCATCACGACGCTCGGCATGGCCGGCGTCGCCTTGTTCTTCAACGTGAGCTACGAGATGTTCCTCACCTTCCGCGTCATTACCGGTATTGGCGTGGGCATGTGCTCGGTTACCGGTCCCACGGCGGTTTCGCTGTGGTTCTCGAACAAGCACCGCTTTATGGCGGTTGCCATCTGGTCCACGTGGGTGCCGGTTGGCATGCTGTTCATCAACAACGTGTCGCCTGCGCTGACCTCGTCCATGGCGGGTGTCGATGACATCGCCGGCTTCTTGATGAACCCGGCGAACATGGCCGTCGCCACGAGCCAGTTCCAGACGGTGTGGTGGCTCATCACCGCCATCATCGTCGTCGCGCTCATCGTGTTCATCGTGCTGTATCGCCTGCCCTCCATCGAGAAGGGCGAGGTGTCCGAGATTTCCATCGAGCGCCTCGACTACAAGAGTGCCTTCCCGTTCCTCAAGAACCGCCAGTTCGTGGGCCTGCTCATTGCCTGGATGCTCTTCGAGTTCGTGAACTTCGCGTTCACCACCTATGACGAGGCCTTCCTCACCGCCCAGTTCCCCGAGATGTGGGTCGGTATGGAATGGATGCCTGCGTTCCTCATGACCTGCGGTAATGCATGCGGCATTCTCGCGCCCATCGGCGGGTGGATTTCGGACAAGCTGCCGTGGACCAAGAAGTGGATCATCATCTTCGTGGGCTGCTTCTGCTTGCTTCTGGCTGTCGTCTTTGGCTGGAAGGTCGGCGCCTTCTACTTCTTCGGCTTCTACCTGCTGTTCCACATCGTGGGCAATGTCCTGCTCGTGGGCTCCGTGCGTCCGATGGTGCCCTTCCTCGTGGGACGTGGCGGCCAGACGGCCGTCGCGGTTGGCCTGTCCATCCTCACCGTCTTCCAGTTTGGCGGCGAGTGCCTCGAGACCTTCGTGTCCTATGCCATCGGCGCGTTTGCTTCGATGGATGCTTCCGCGATAGGCCATGCTGCCGTACCGCCCGAGGCCTTCCAGATGACCACCTGGGCCGTCATGCTGCCCATCATCGTCATCGGCACGGCGTTTGCTCTGCTCACGAGGCCGTCCAAGGCCGAGCGCGAGGCAGCGAAAACGTCGACGCCCAATTGGCAACCCGGCGAGATCGACGTGCCCGTTGACGGCGCCGAGGTCGCCGAAGTGCCCGCACAGGTCGACGAAGTCATCGTGACAGAAGAAGAGGTCGATACGGACGATGCGCCGGCATCGCGGTCATAGCGTTATCGCCTTCTTTTAACTTTGCGTTTCAAGGGGTCGTCCAAATTGGACGGCCCCTTTGCCTGCGCCCATCCGATGGGGCTATAATCCTGACTAGAGGGGCTACGCTTGGCTACCGCTTCATGTGGGCTTGCCCGCATACTGTCGGCGGAAGCATTGCAATGGGCACCACGCAAATCAAGCGCGCGGGGGATAAAAAAATGAAGAGCGTCAAGAGAGCGGATGCGATATCCGCCGTCGAGTTGTTGGGCCTCATGGGGTTTGCCTTCCTTTTGGCCTGGATGTTCGTTTCCTTTTTCTGGTTGTTCCGGGATTTTCCACCTGATGTGCCCCTTGCGGCGCGCGATATGAGCCAGCTGGCCATCTTCGTTGGCATGCCTGTAGGCTACGTGCTCATGCACCTGCTCGGGCGCATGCCGCGCTTCAACCTGTTCTCGATCATTACCACGGGCGTCGAGCTGGTATGTGGCCTGTCGCTTCCCATCGTTGCCTTTGCCATCTACCAGAACGTTCATGTGCCCTTGTTGGTGGTGTACATTACCAACTTCCTGGGAGGCGCCACCTCGGCCTTGCTCACGGTGTCGTGGCTCGACGTGCTAAGCCGTCTGCGCACTACCTTGTATGGTCGCTTCACCGGCCTCGCCTTCGTGGGCGGCTCCCTGTTGTTTGCCTTGGCGACACTCGCACCCGACGCCATGCAGCCGATTTTCTCGTTTGCCTATTTGCTGTTCAGCATCTGCTTGCTCATCTTCGCAACCCAAAACGCCGATGGGAATGATGAGCGTGCGCCACTTGAGTCGACGGAGGATACGACATGGCGTTTCACCAAGGAGATCGAGCCGTCGTTCTTCGTGTTCGGTATCGTGTTTGCGCTTAACTTCGTGTTCCTGTTCAACAACGGTACCGAAGCTCTGCTACCGGGCTTACTTGCCGTTATTCCCGGCGCCCTGCTCGTGGCGTTCATGGCCATATGCGGAAAGCAGGTCGATATCACGATCGTGCAACGGTGGCTTTTGGTGATCACCGTGCTCAGTTGTCTTCTCATGCCTTTCTCGGACGGGATCCTGCAATTGGGGTGCGCATGTCTGGTGGTGGCTGCATGGGCCGCCTTCAAGACGACCAACTACGCGTTTGTCGTGCGCAAAAGCACGCTCACGCGCAGCACGCCGCTGTTTAGGCAAGCGCCCATGCGCCTGTTCGTCTCGTCGTTTGGATTTGCGCTTGGCTGGGGCATTGCCGCGGTGATTACAAGTGTCTCGGGTGCACATTCCGAGCCCTTCACGATCGTGCGACTCGCCATGGTGTTCGTGCTTGTCGTAGTCGTCATGGCGTTCTTTCCCATCGGACGGCATCACCTCGCCGACGGCACCTCGCGAGATGAGAGTGCCCTGAACGGCGACAAGGTCGTTGTCCAGATGGACGAGAGCGAGCTATTCGAGGAGCGTTGCCAGGCTATCGTGAAGCTCTACCAGCTCTCGCCACGCGAGGCGGACATCCTCGCGTATCTTGCCAAAGGACGCAATGCCGCATGGATCCAGGAGGAGCTGACGATCTCTCCCCATACGGTCAAGAGCCACATCTACAACATCTACCGCAAGCTCGACATCCACTCCCAGCAAAAGCTCATGAGCTTCGTCGAGGAGTTTCCGCTCGACCTCTAATGAGACAACGTCTCTGAGCAACTGTCTCATCCCCCTGGTCAGGGTCTCATACCAACATACTGAAACCGACAATTGCATACTCGTTTGGCTATGGCGAATTCCCCCTGGATGCTTTCATGGCTCCAACACCATAAGGGAGGTGGGCATCGCCGAGGAAGATACTCCGATGCCCGGATGAACCGACACGCCCCTGGGCACCCATCGTCTCCCTGACGGAATCGGCATCGCGCGCGGGCGTGATGCCAGAGATGGAGAGGAGGAGCTATGGAAGAATTCGAGATGGACAGCAAAAAGGCTGCCCAGCACGAGGATTCGGAATGGCACTTCAGCGGCAAGGATGATCCCAATGCAGTGGATCGCAAAGAGGAAGTAGTCCTCGAGAAGGATCGCGACGACATCGGCACCACCAAGGAGGAGAACCAGTTCAACTTCGGTGCTGGCGAGCGTCCCGAGATGCAGGACTGGAAGCATCCCGGCGAATGGCAGTACATGGAAGACGGCATGCTCGTCACGCGTACCTCGGTATGGTCGGCTCCCGGCTGTCACGAGGGTTGCGGCGTGCTCGTGTACTCCGATCCGGAGACCGGTCGCTTCATCAAGTGCGAGGGCGACCCGGACGATCCGTACAACCGCGGCGCCCTGTGCCCGCGCTGCCTGGCATTCAAGCAGGTCGAGTTCCATCCCGACCGCATCCTGTACCCCATGAAGCGCGCTGGCGAGCGTGGCGAGAACAAGTGGGAGCGCATCTCCTGGGATGAGGCCCTCGAGACCTGCTACAAGGAGTTCCGCCGCATCGCCATGGCCTACGGTGGCGATTCCATCCACTGCCTGCGCGGCACCGCCCGTGACAATCAGTGGCAGGTCGGCCGCATGGCCAACACCATGGGTAGCCCCAACGAGTACGGCTTCCTGTCCGGCACCGCATGCTATCTGCCGCGTCTGTCGCTCATGATCATGACCTATGGTGGCATGCTCATCGCCGACTTCGCGCAGTTCTCCGCGCTTCGCTATGACGACCCCGAGTGGGTGTGCCCCGAGTGCACCATCGTCTGGGGCTGCAACCCCACCATCTCGAACCCCGACTTCTTCATGGGTCACTGGGTGACGGATGCCATGAAGCTCGGATGCAAGCTCATCTCCGTCGAGCCTCGCGTAACCTGGCTTGCGGCTCACGCCGACATCCATTTGCAGTTGCGTCCCGGCACCGATACCGCCCTGGCTCTGGGCATGATCAAGGTCATCGTTGACGAGGACCTCTACGATCACGACTTCGTCGACCGTTGGACCTATGGCTTTGACGAGCTCGCTGCCCGTGCCCAGGAGCTCTCTCTCGACGAGGTCGAGAAAATGACATGGGTTCCCAAGCAGAAGATTATCGATGCTGCCCGCATGTTCGCAAATGCGCATCCCGCCAACGTCGTCTGGGGCCTGGCTGTCGACATGCAGTCACAGGGCACGCCCTGCGCCGCCGCCATCGCCGCGCTCTGGACCATCACCGGCAACCTCGATGTGCCCGGTGGCATGTGCTACACCGCCGCTCCCATGGGCGTCGACCAGCCCTCCGCTGGTGCGTGGGGCATCTACGACCTCATCGACGAGGAGACGCAGAAGAAGCGCGTCGGCTGGAAAGAGTACCCGATGTATCGCTATGGCCTCACCCAGGCCATGCCCGACATGTGCCTCGAGGTGTGCGAGGAGGGCGGCGTGAAGGGCGTCTGGATCCAGACCTCCAACGGCATCGCCTGCATGAGTTGCGAGACCGAGCGCTGGTACAAGGCCATGAAGAAGCCCGAGTTCATTGCCGCATGCGACGTCTTCATGACGCCGATGATCCAGAGCTGCGCCGACATTGTCCTTCCCGTCCAGACCTGGGCCGAGAAGCATTCCGTGCGTGCGCACTACTACTTCCTGTCCGCTATCACCGGCGGTTGCGCTGCCGAGGGCGAGGCGCTCTCCGACTGCGAGATCAATCGTCGCCTGGCCCAGTACTTCGACAACGACGACGAGTTCAACAAGGCCATCAACCGCCCCGAGGGCAAGCAGCACACCTGGCCCTGGAAGACGGAGGACGAGGTCTACGACGAGATCGTCAAGCCTTCCGGCTTCACCTTCCACGAGCTCATGGAGCAGGGACCCGTCTATCAGAAGTACGTCTACAAGAAGTACGAGAAGGGTCTCATGCGTCCTGATGGACAGCCTGGATTCAACACGCCGACCGGCCGCATCGAGTTCTACTCGACGCTGTTCCAGGCCTACGGCTACGATCCGCTGCCCTATATCGAGGAGCCGGGTATCGGTCCCGTGTCCACGCCGGACCTCTACGAGGAGTATCCGCTCATCATGATCACGGGTGCCCGTACCACCTCGTTCTTCCATTCCGAGCATCGCCAGATTCCGTATCTGCGCCAGCTCACGCCCGACCCGTGGGTGCAGATCAACCCCAAGACCGCTGCCGAGCACAACATCTCGGAAGGCGACTGGGTCTGGATCGAGAACCATCGTGGTCGCTGCCGTCAGCGCGCCCGCGTCACCTACGAGGTTTCCGAGAAGGAGATCGCGGCTCAGCATGGCTGGTGGTTCCCCGAGCAAGACGGTGCCGAGCCTAACCTCTACGGCTTCCGCCAGTCCAACATCAACCAGCTTCTTGCCAACAAGCCGGGACGTACGGGCTTTGGTGCCGATCTGAAGTGCACGCTGTGCAAGATCTATCGTTGCAGTGAGGAGGACCTGTAATGTCTAGGAACGGAATACTTGTCGACTACCAGTACTGCACCGGTTGCTATTCCTGCGAGGTCGCCTGCCAGTCCGAGCATGAGCTGCCGCTCGAGCAGTGGGGTGTCAAGGTCATGCAGAACGGCCCGTGGCCCATCCGCGAGGCAGACGGCACGCCGACCGACCAATACGTGTACGACTTCATCCCGTCGTTCACCAGGATCTGCGATCTGTGCGCAGACCGCCGCGCCCACGGCAAGCTCCCGAGCTGCGTGTTCCATTGCCAGGCAAAGTGCATGGAGTTCGGACCCGTGGACGAGCTCGCGAAGAAGCTCGACGAGAAACCCGAGCAGTATCTCTGGGTTCCTCCCTGCTCCAAGTAGCAACTGTTCGAGGAAAGGGGCCGTGTTGTCGCGGCCCCTTTCTACTCCACTTGCCTTGTCGCGGCCGCCCCCCTGTCATTTCGAGCGAAGCGAACGAAGTGAGCGGAGTCGAGAAATCTCCCTACGAGATCTCTCCATTACGCGGCCTAGTGGCCGCTCCAGTCGAGATGACAGGAGCCGCGCCACGCATCGCCCAATTGAGATGACATTAGTTTTCAAGTGAGGTTTCCCATGGATGTGCAGCAACTCAAATCCCAGATCGATGCAGCTCCGCTGGCAGATAGGGCAGCGCTCAACAAGCTCTACCTGTACATGACGGTCGCCGACCGGATCAAGCCCGAATACGCGGATGCGCTCGCGCAGTCCGAGGGCTACCAGGACTTTCTCAATGCTGTCTTTGCGGACGAATCGAAGAAGGACACGCTCGAGTGGGCCGAGATCGCCAAGCTCAAGCGTCGCAACTGGCTTCCGTTCTTCGAGGCCGAGATGGTTATCCAGAACCTGCGCATGAAGACCGATGGTCTGCCTATCCAGATGGGCACGGGCGTGATATTGGCTCCGACGGGCAGCCGTGACAACATCGCGAACCTCTACGTGTTCGAAAACGGCGCCTTCAATCGTCAGGCCGCCGAGTTCGTAACTTCGATTGCGGGCAAGTTCACGCTTGCCGACTGGGAGTTCTTTGGCATCTACGGACTCTATAAGTATCGTGGCAACGTCATCCTGGAAGCCTGGGAGGTCGAGGAACCTCCCCGTCACGCACCCAGCGAGAAATAACGCACGCTGGCTCTTCTTGTGAGGGGCCCGAAGATTTCGCGCCGCGAATGAGACAGTGTCTCTGAGCAACTGTCTCATTTGCGTGGCTCGTGCGCTAATTTGCGTACGGACTGTTTGCCTTGTTGTTGTCCCCCGCGACGATTGCGTTGACGATGGCGCTCACGATCGAAATCACGATGGACGCGAGAAACGCGCTGCCAAAGCCCGAAATCCAGAATCCGACGCCAAAGAGCCCGTTGGCAAGCCAAGCTGCCAGATACAACAGCGCCGTGTTGACAACCAGATAGAAGATTCCCAACGTCAGCACCGATATAGGGAGCGAGAGTATCTGCAGGATCGGCTTGATGGAGATGTCTATCAGCGAGAGGAACAACGCGAAAATGACGATGCCGACCCAGGCAGAGTCACCGCCGATGATTTCGATGCCGGGAATGAGCCATACGGCTGCGGCAACGGCAATGGCAGTTACTATCCAGCGAATAAGAAACGACATGGCTACTCCTTTCACGAGCGACTATGGTGAGGCGCGCAGGTGAATTGCGCCTGACCTTCTTGAATCGCGTATATAATGACATTATACGCCAGCAAGATGAACGTGATCGGAGGTTCCCATGGCAGAGAACGAAACCCGGCAATCACGCAAACGCGTGGCAATGATCACAGGCGCCTCATCGGGACTCGGGCGGGAATTCGCCCGGCAGATAGATCTTCTCCAGCAAGTGGACGAACTGTGGCTCATCGCCCGCAACCAAGACGCGCTGCAAGAGATCGCCGACACGCTCAGTTCCCCGGCGGTTCCCATCGTGGCGGACCTCACGAGCAAGGCTGACATCGCGGCTATCAGGCAGCGCCTCGCGGACTTTGATCCCGACGTGCGCTATCTTGTGAACGCCGCCGGCTTTGGCAAGTTCGGGGATTGGCAGAGCATCTCGGATGAGGCCGTCGATTCCATGATTGATCTCAACTGCCGCGGGCTCGTCGATATGACGCATACGGCGCTGCCATACATGGGGCGTGGTGCGCATATCGTGCAGGTCGCGTCTGCTGCCGCCTTCGTCCCGCTTCCTCATATGAACGTATATGCAGCTACTAAGGCGTTCGTGCTGCGCTACACGCGTGCGCTGCGTTGGGAGCTGCATGGCACGGGAATCACTGCAACCGCGCTGTGTCCTACCTGGGTGAAGACGGACTTCGAGAAAGTTGCCCGCGAGTCTGGCGGAGGCAGTGACGTGCGCCATCTGCTTGGCGCCCAGAAAGCCTCGACTGTCGTGTCTCGCGCGCTGCGAGCAAATCGCCTGCATATGGCGGTTGCCACGGCAAGCCCGCAGTCCTGTGCTTTGCGCATTATCGGGAAGGTCGTTCCCAACTGCATCAGCATGGCGGGCTGGGAGCTTGTGCGCCGGCTCTAGTGGCAGGGCAAAAAGCTTCTGACATACGTGTCTTAATCCTTGAGAAAGATACATTCGAGTTTTAGAATATATCTAGGTTAGGTTAATAGAAGGATGGTGGTCACGATGGTCGATACATTAGACGAGGACGCCCGCAAGGATCTCGAGCGCATCGAAGAAGAGGCCGCTGCCGAGGCAGCTGCCGCGGTCGAGGATTACGACGCGATGGACGAGGAGCAGGCAGCGGTGGATGCTGCTGAGACCGCCGCAACCTTTGAAGAGGCTGCCCTCAATAACTAGTCTTTCCAGTGGTAAATGTGACAGGGGTCTGACCCCTGTCACATTCGAGGGGGAGGAGCGTTTGGCTCCTCCCCTTTGCGTTTTGGGTGATGACAACTTGTCCCGCGCACGGCAGCATTTTTGTGCTAGTATACGAAACCGCGCAAAAGCGCCGCATGCGGGCGTGGCGGAATGGCAGACGCGCTGGCTTCAGGTGCCAGTGGGCTTCGGCCCGTGAAGGTTCAACTCCTTTCGCCCGCACCATATAAAGCACACAGGTCGGTTTCTTGATTGAGGCCGGCCTGTTCTGTTTATGTTTATTTGTTACATCAATCTAACCATCAGGCGATATAGCGGGCTCTTTCGCTTGACGCACGCTGCATGTCGATGCTCGGACGCCGCAAGGGCTATAGAATATCCCCTACTTATACGCACTGAACCTCTGTGACCTATCCACTGTTCTGAGCAATCAGATTTTCGAGGTGAGACCATGAAGAATCCCATCAAGCCCGTTTTGAGCTGCGCTTTGTCGCTCGCGCTCTGCGTATGCTTTCTGCCTGCATCGGCGTTTGCGGTAGGAGAACCTGCCGCGCCGGTTGTCACAGGCGAACAGGAGCAGGCAATTAATCCCAGTGACGAGGCGACCCCGGCTCTTGCTGAGGCAGATGGGCTGGCCAAAGGCGGTGTAACGAGCCTTTCCGTCGAAGCTGTCGATGACCTCGGGAATGCCAAGGTAGGTGAGGGAGCTGGCGCAGCGCTCGCGATACAGGGTGACGGGGATTCTGATGCAGAGGATGCTGGCTCTTTGGTCGCCGAAAATGTTAGTGACACATGCCACTGGTCATTAACCACAAACAATGATCCCGTACTCGATGAGGACGGTAACCACACAGCGGAAGTTGGCCTCACGTTGATTATCAAACCAAAAGACGGTTCGAGTGAAGGTACGCTCGCGAACTGGGATATTCCCGGTAGAGACGGCAAGCCTCAGGCGCCTCCGTGGATCGGAATTGATGATGGTGGTTACGTAAATCGAATTACGCGCGCCAAGATTGAGCCAGGCGTCAAGGCTCTGGTCACGCGTGAAATGTTTCGCGACTGTGCCAATCTTACGAAAATTGAGAGCCTGAGCAACCTGAACGTCTCCGCGGTTGCGAATATGGAAACCACCTTTGGTGGCTGCAGCAGTCTTACCTCGCTCGACTTATCCGGTTGGAATACGGGTGCTGCTATTACGATGAAGCAGATGTTTGCCCAGTGCAACAAGCTGGAAACCATCAAGGGACTTTCTGGCGATTCATCAAACTGGAGCACGGCAAGCGTGACCGACATGTCGTATATGTTCGAGAACTGCAAAAGTCTCACCGCCGCCGATGTATCTGGCTTCAACACGGCATCTGTCACGGACATGACCAATATGTTTGCCGATTGCAAGGAGCTCTCGACCATTGACGTGTCCAAATGGAGTTCGTCATCGCTCAAAAAGATGCCCTGTATGTTCTACGGATGCAAATCGCTTGGAGCGCTCGACTTTGGCGAGACTTGGACTGTTGAGCAAGTCAAGGATATGACCGCCATGTTTGCTTACTGCACCAGTCTTAAATCCATCTCTGGTCTTGAGCGTTGGGACACAAGCAGCGTTACGAATATGAACAACTCTACGCAAGTCAAAGAACTGGATGGCGATGGCAACCTCAAGGATAAGTTTGTTGTGGGTCCAGATGGAAAGCAAATTCCCGTTATGGCTTGCAAGGGACTATTTGCTGGTTGCAAATCTTTGACGGACTTGTCGGGTATAGCCAAATGGGACATGAGCGGTGTTACAGACCTGAGTTGTATGTTCACGAGCTGCAAGTCGTTAACTAGTCTGGACATCTCTGGATGGAACACAAGCGGCGTGACTAAGATGCCCTATCTGTTCTACGGCTGTGAATCCCTCACCGAATTGGACTTCGTCAACAAGGTGACCAGAGATTCGTGGAGTACAAGCTCCGTAACCGACATGACCTCCATGTTCGGGTACTGTACCAATCTCAAGACTATTCGTGGACTCGATAACTGGGTCACGGAGAGTGTTGATAAGGTATATGAACTCGCGCCAGCATGGGACGAGGATACTGGCGAAATCATTCCAGGCAAGTTCTCGAACAATGGCCTGTTCGCTGGTTGCGCAGCTTTGCAGAACATAGATGACCTATCCAACTGGCAGGTAAACAATATAGGGGATTTGTCTTACATGTTTGCCTGGTGCACATCCCTGAGCGACATATCACCGGTGTCTGATTGGACAGTTGGGACGGACAAGCTTAAGAACATGTTCTTGGATTGCCCCGTCGCGAAGATGCAATTCGGCGAAGGCTGGATAGGAAAACTGAATGCCGGGAATCTTGGAATAAGCCCTAGTTCAGATGTCTGGGAGTATGACAACGGCACCGAAACCAAGCAACTGACCACGGAGCAGCTATTTGAGGGATTGAATGAGGGCCTATATATGAATGCTGCTTTGGATAACAAGCTGGATATCAAAAACGCTGCAGTTAAATATGGCTCGACCCAGCTATGGACGGGCAAGCCCGTTACCACCGAGATCACGGTGACGTATGACGGAGCCCTTCTGAAAGAGGGCACGGATTATCAGGTCTCCTATGCCAACAACGTCAATGTTGGCGAGGCGTCGGCAACCGTCAAGGGCATCGGCAAATACGCCGGCGAGCAGAGTTTCACCTTCCGCATCTACAAGCTCGACTTCAGCGGCGCCTCGGTGACGGCTCCCTCCGACCAGCTGTGGACGGGCGGCGCCATCACGCCCGCCATCGCCGTCACGTACAACGGGGCCGCGCTCAGGCAGGGCACCGACTACACCGTGAGCTACGAGAACAACGTCAACGTGGGCACCGCGAAGGTTACCGTTACGGGTATCGGCAGCTATGAGGGATCGCAGAGCCTCACCTTCCGCATCTACAAGTTCGCTTTCAGCGGTGTTTCGGTAACGGCCCCCTCCGACCAGCTGTGGACGGGCAGCCCCATCACACCTCCTCTCACCGTCACGTATGACGGAGCCGCGCTCAAAGAGGGCACCGACTACACCGTGAGCTACGAGAACAATATCAACGTCGGTATTGCCCGAGGCACTGTCACGGGTCTTGGTAAGTACGGCGGGGAGCAATCCTTCACCTTCCAGATCATAACGAATCCCGATTTGTGCCAGGTGATGTACCGCGCCTACAACCCCAATAGCGGCGAGCACTTTTACACGGCGCACTACGATGAGGTGGAGAGCAGCGTGGCCGCAGGATGGCAGTACGAGGGCGAGGCCTGGACCGCGCCGGTGACGAGCGGCACGCCGGTCTACCGCCTGTACTCGGGCACCGACCACCACTACACCACCTCCGTCGTCGAGCGCGACCACCTCATCTCGGTGGGCTGGAGCGACGAGGGCGTAGGCTGGTACTCCGACGACGCGCAGGGCGTGGGGCTTCACCGCCTGTTCAACCCCAACGTGGATCCCTCGGCGCCCACCAACAACTCCGGAAGCCACCACTACACCACGAGCGAGGTCGAGCGCGACTACCTCGTCTCCATCGGCTGGCAGTACGAGGACCTCGGCTGGTACGGGGTTAAGTAGAAGCCGTGCGTCGCGAACTTCATGATTCGCGTTGAAGCGCGAGAAGGGCCGACCCAAGTGGTCGGCCTTTTTCGTGGACTTCGGCAGTTTTATCCGCCGATTACCTATAATGTGCTACTGCATCTGTCAAAATGAACAGAAATCGAGGAGAGAGGCAAGATGCAAGGTCCGTTGATTCTGGATCGCTATCGACCCATAGAAGTTAAAGGCGAAGGTGGCAGCGGCAGGGTCGAAATCTGCTGGGACACGCGCATACAGCGTCGTGTCGCCATCAAACGCATGCCCATCTCAAACGCGCAGGCAAACGGTGTCGTCACCGGTCTTTCCGAGGCCCGCACGGGCGCGATGCTCAGCCGTCCCTCCATCGTAAGCGTGTACGACTTCGATAGGGTCGATGATGAGGCATTCCTTATCATGGAGGCCATCGATGGCCCCTCCCTGGCGCAGATCATCCACGATACCCCGGCGGGCAGCTTTGACCTCGACATCGCGGCGGCCATCATCCTCGCCGTTGGCGATGCAGTCGAATTCGCGCATGAGAACCAGGTCCTGCATCTCGACATCAAGCCCGATAACATCCTCGTGAACCGCAATGGCGCTTGCAAGGTGAGTGATTTCGGCGTATCCGAGCTCGCTGATGCGCAGGGCTTCCGCAAGGCAAGCGGCGGCACCATTGGCTACATGCCGCCCGAGCAGATGAACGGCCACATGCTCGATGAACGCACCGACGAGTTTGCCCTGGCAGCCGTCGTGTACGAGATTCTCACGGGCAAGCGTCCCTTTGCGGCAAACAGCCTCGATGCCAGCGCTAAGCTCATCCAGAAGTTCGATGTCACCCCACCGTCTTCGGTGCGCCTTGACCTCGACCCGGGCATCGACAGCGTGCTGTTCACGGCGCTTTCGCCCGACCCGGAAGATCGTTACGACAGCATCGCGGATTTCCTCACCGCGCTCATGCCCTATCTGGGAAATGCCGCGCAGGGTAGCCGTCGCCTGCGCGAGATCGTCCAAGTGGACGATGAGGTTGTCGAGGAGCAGAGCTACGCGCCCAAGAAGCGTGGCATCCTCGATCGCGTCTCGCCCAACCTGAGCTTCATCCTCGGACGCGTCATCGCCGCAGCGCTTTGCTGGTGGATCAGCACTTCGGCATTCTTCAACATCACGATGATAGACACCAACATCGCCATGCTCATCGCGCTGCTGCCGGCAGTCGCCGCAGCGGTCAAACCCCCCTTCGGCGCCTTGCTCGCGATGCTCATCAACGGTGTCTCGCTTTTCCTCTGCCCCGTGCCCATGCCGGTGCTCGGTGTGGTTGCCATTGCGGCGGCCATCGCCTGGGTCGTGCTTTTCGGCAGGGAGGGCGTTGCCGACACCAATTGCGCGCTTGTCATCTCGCCCCTCGGCCTCGTCGGTTTTGCGCCGCTCGCGCCCATGATCGCCGGTTATTGCCTGCCGCCAAGGCGTGCGCTCGGCGCTGCCATCATCCAGGTCGTTCTCATGCTCACCGTAGGCAAGAATACGGGGCCAGAATTATTGTTTGGCAGCATCACGAGCATACCGACCTGGATTATGATATGTGGTTGGATTATCGCGACTGTGCTTATGTCGGTGCTATGCGTGCGCGAGACACGTATACTGTCGATACTTGGTGCAATCTGCGCGGCGCTTATTCTGCTTATCGCGCAGGGTATTGGATTGACTATCTTGACCGGTTTCCCCGCCGGTCCGAGCGGCACGTGGGCCATCACGACGGTTCTTGCGTGCGTTGCAATGTGTGTCGTCGGCGTCCTTGGGTCGTCGGTACGTCATAAAGGAGAATAGCAATGGGCATTTTTTCGAGGTTCGAGAACAAGGCCGAAGACGTCATCGAAGGATCGGGCGGTCGCGGTCGCGGTGGCATCGAACCCGTTAAGCTCGCCAAACGTGCCTGCAAGGAGATGGAGCACGAGAAGATGATCGGCGTCGGGCACGAGTATGCGCCCACGCTCTACAACATCCTCGTATCACCTGAGGATGATGCCGCAATGAGCGGCTACTATCCCTCGCTTGCAGGAGAGATCGAGACCTATCTCACCGGTCAGGGTGCTCAGCGCGGCCTTGTCTTCGATTGCCCGCCTCTTGCGCGCTTCATCGTCGACGATGGCCTGCGCCGTGGCAAGTTCGACATTATCGCCGAGAGCGTCAGCCCGGCAATCATCGCCGAGCTCCGTCACGAGGAGATGGTGCGCTACGGCATCGAGCCGGATTACGACAACCTCGATAACTTCGATTTCGATCGCTCCCATTCGCATTCGAGGAACCAGCAGCCGCAGGGGGCTGATTTCCAGGCTGACGACGGTTTCGCGGGGGAGCCCTTTGCGAGCGACTTTGACGAGCCGCTTTTCGACGCGCCCGCGCCCATGCCTTCGGGTACCTCGATCTCTGGTCCTGACGCGTTCACGAACGATGTCGTCGACAATGCGGCGGATGATGCCGTCAGCGACGCTGCGCCTGCCGACCAACGCACCGTCATCCTCAACGAGCCCATGCCGCAACAGCCTCAGGCCGTTCTCTACAACCTCAAGACGCAGCGCGTGTACCAGCTGCGTGATGATCGCACCGTCGTCGGTCGCGATACCAACTGCGACGTCATCATCGGTGACCCGAGCGTTTCGCGTCATCATGCCGAGGTCCTGCATAACGATTCCGGCTGGCTCATCCGTGACACCGGGTCAACCAACGGCATGATCGTCAATGGCATTGCCACGACGCAGTCGCGCATTTACGACGGCGACATCATCGACCTCGGTACCACCCAGCTCGAGTTCCAGGAGGGCTAAGCACAGCATGGTCGATCTTCTTCTTCTGGCTGGCCGCCTGCTGCTCGTCGCCCTGCTCTATCTCTTCCTGTTCTTCGTCGTGAAGACGGGCGTCGGCCTCGTGCGCGGTCAGAACAAGAAGGAAAAGTCCTGGACGCTCAACGTCGAGAAAGGCCCGCGCACGCTCAAGGGCGTTCGCTTGACCATCGCCGGTCCCATCGTCATCGGCCGCGCTCCGGGCGCCGATATCGTCATCCCCACCGATTACGTCTCGGCACGCCATGCGCGCTTCTCGCTTTCGGGCAAGAGCCTTTCGGTCGAGGACCTCAACTCCACCAACGGCACCCTGCTCAACGGGCATCCCGTCACCAAGCCTGTCGCCTGCTCTGAGGGCGATATCGTTACCATCGGAAACGTCGACATAAAGATTGGCCGTCAATGAGTTTCAACTTCACCAAGCCCACCATGCCGCGTTCGTATGCTGCTCGCTCGGATGTTGGCAGCGTGCGCGAACACAACGAGGACAGCTACCTGGTCAAGACCCCGCTCTTCGTCGTTGCTGACGGCATGGGCGGCCATGAGGCCGGCGAGGTCGCGAGCAACATTGCCGTCACCACCATGGAGGCCCATGCGCCCAAGAGCACGAGCCCCGAAGCGCTTGCCGCGGCCGTCATCAAGGCCAACGAGGCCGTCTTGCGCGGCGCCCAGGACGGCACGGGTAAACCGGGCATGGGCACGACGCTCACCGCCGCCTTCGTCTTCGAGGACGAGGCAACCATCGCGCAGGTGGGCGACTCGCGCGCGTACCTGCTGCACGATGGCCAGCTCCAGCGCATCACGCGCGACCACTCTCTCGTGGCGGACCTCATCGAGCAGGGTCGTTTGACGGAGGCCGAGGCGCGTTTCCATCCGCAGCGCTCGGTCATCACGCGTGCTCTCGGCAGCGATCCGCACATGCAGCCCGACCTCTACACCCTGCACGTCGAGGAGGGCGATCGACTGCTCCTGTGCTCCGACGGCTTATGCTCCATGATCTCCGATGAGGATATCGAGGAAATCCTTCTCGATAATCCCGCTCCCGCCCACGCTTGCGATGCGCTGGTCGAGGAGGCGATTATCGCCGGTGGCCTCGACAACGTCACCGTCATCGTCATCGATCCCCTCGGTGATCCTCCGAGCGAGAAGGACGAGGATGACATCGTCGAGGAGCGCGTCGTTGGCCTTCCCGAAGACGCAAGGGCCGATGAGGAGGAGCCCGCCGCTCCTGCCGCTGCGGCCGCACCCGTTGAAGCTGCGCCCACGCAGGCGGCACACGCATCCAAGAGCAAGCCCAAGAAAAGCGGCAAGGGTGGCAAGCACCATAAACCCAAGCACAGGGGCAGGATGGCACCGTTCATCTGGGCGCTTGCCTTCATCCTCATTCTCGCTGCCGCAGGCTTCGGGTTCTACGCCTTCGCGCAGAACTCCTACTTCATCATCGCCGAAAACGGTGTCGTGAACGTCTATCGTGGCCTTCCCGGCGAGTTTGCCGGCATCTCGGTGTCCTGGCTCGAGTCTCAGGCTCCTGATATCGACGTGTCCAAGCTCACGCCCATGGTGCAGAGCAATCTGAAGAACGGCATTTCCGTCAACTCGCTTGACGAGGCAAACGAGAAGATTTCCGAGTTCCGTCTGCAGACCACGAAGGGCTAATCGTGCGTTCACGCCGGACGACAGAGCTATGGCTTCTCATAGCAGCAACACCCGTATTGTTGCTGCTGTTCCTCATGTTGCTCGTCAACGCGAACACGCCGTTGACGTTCAACTCCTTTGCCGTGCCCATCGCGCTGGTCGTGAGCTTCTTCGTCGCGCATCTGGCGTTGCGCCGATTTGCGCCCAACGCAGACCCGGCGATCCTGCCCATCGCGTTTCTCCTGTGCGGCATAGGCATATGCTTCGTGCTGCGTCTCGCGCCCGATAGCGCTGGACGTCAAATCATCTGGCTCTTTGCCGGCATCGCGCTCATGGTCGCGACCATCATTCTCGTACCCAGCGTCGAGCGCCTGGGGCGTTACAAGTACACCTGCCTGCTCTTCGGCCTCATATTGCTGCTGTTGCCGGTCGTTCCGTTTATCGGAGCGGAATACAACGGATCGCGCATCTGGCTGTCGATTTTCGGGCTTTCGTTCCAGCCGGGCGAGATTGCCAAGATTTTCGTCGTCCTGTTTCTCGCCGCTTATCTCGCCGACAACCGCGAGCTGTTGAGCGTCATGCGACGTAGCCGCTCGGGCCTCAAGTACCCTGACTTCCGCGCGCTCATACCGTTGCTTGCGATGTGGATCATCGCCATGCTCATCGTCATCCTCGAGCGCGACTTGGGAAGCGCCCTGCTGTTCTTCGGCATCTTCCTCGTGATGGTCTATGTCTGCACCGGCAGACTCTCCTATGTGCTCATCGGCATCGTGCTCGTCGCCATCGGCGGCGTGGGCCTCTACACGCTCTTTCCGCACGTGCAAACGCGCATCGCAATCTGGCTCAACCCCTTTGCCGATCCAGGCGGCTCGGGCTATCAGCTCGTGCAGTCGCTGTACTCGCTTGCCGATGGTGGCCTGTTCGGTTGCGGCATCGGCCGGGGCATGCCCACTTTCATCCCCGAGGTGGAGAGCGACTTCATTTTCTCGGCTATTGCCGAGGAGATGGGCCTGCTCGGCGCATCGGGCGTCATCTTCCTGTTCATGCTCTTTGCCGTGCGCGGATTTCTCACCGCAGCACGCGCCAAATCCGACATGGCGGCCTTCACGGCTGTCGGCCTCACCACGTCCATCTGCCTGCAGGCCTTCATCATCATCGGTGGCGTCACGGGCTTTATCCCGCTTACGGGTCTGACGCTTCCCTTCATGAGCCAAGGCGGCTCGTCGCTGCTCTCGAGCTTCATCATCGTCGGCCTGCTGCTTTGCGCTGGCAATGAGGGAACCGGTCTGCAGACTGAGATGACGAGCACTACCACGATCAAGACGCCGGGCGAGACGGGCGTTCTGGGCCGCTCGGCCCTGGGCAAGCGCCTTACCAGGCTCATCACCGTCTTCGCGCTGCTCTTTGCCGCCCTTATCGCCAACCTCACCTACGTGCAGGTCGTGCAAGCCGATGACTTGCAGAACCGTAGCGGCAACAACCATACGCTGCAGCGCATCGCCGAGCAGCAGCGCGGCGCCATCGTCACCTCCGACAACGTCGTGCTCGCCGAATCCATTCCGCAGGCGGATGGCACCTATGAGCGCGTCTATCCGCAGGGGTCGCTCGCCGCCCATGCCGTCGGCTACACCTCGCAGCGTTTCGGCAGCACTGGCGTCGAGAACACGATGGGCTCCACTCTTGTAGGCGAGGAACATTTCGAGACGATAGGCGATGCCATCCGCGCCTACGCGGGTGAGAAACCGCAGGGCAACGATGTCGTGCTCACCATCAACTCGAAGATTCAGCGTACCGCCGAAGGCGTTCTCTATGGCCAGAAGGGCGCATGCGTCGTACTCGACACCGCTACGGGCGCAGTGCTCGCCGAGGCATCCACGCCGACCTATGACAACAACAATGTCGAGAGCATCCTTACCGGATCGTCGCTTAGCACGGAGGGAACGCTCGTCAACCGCGCGACGCAGACGCTCTACGCACCGGGCTCGACCTTCAAGATCGTTACGCTCGGCGCCGCCCTGGATACGGGCACGGTCACGCCCGACACCGTCTACAGCGCACCGAGCTCGCTTGACATCGGCAATGCGCCCATCACCAACTACAAGAACCATGCGTACGGTCGCGTCACCGTCGCTGAGGCCACCGCGCTGTCAGCTAATACGGCCTTCGCGCAGATCGCCGATGAGCTCGGCGCCAAGAACCTCGTCACCTATGCCGAGAAGTTCGGCTTCAACAGCGATACCGTGGCGCTTGACTTCAACCTCGCCACCTCGCTCATGCCCGATCCCAACGAGATGACTCGCTGGGAGACCGCCTGGGCTGGCGATGGCCAGCCCGTCGGCGAGCACGAAAGCCCCGCAGGCCCCCAGGCCACGGTGATGGAGATGGCCGTCTGCATGGCGGCGATTTCGAACAACGGCGTGGCCCTGCACCCCTATATCGTGTCGAAGGTGGTGTCCGCCTCCGGGTCGACGACCTTCGAGACGCGCCCCCAGATCATGGGCCAGACGATTTCGGAGAAGACCGCCAAGACCGAGCAGGAGATTCTCGCGGGCGTCGTGGATAGCGGCACGGGCACGCAAGCCCGCGTCGATGGCGCGGACGTCATCGGCAAGACGGGTACGGCCGAGACGGGTAAGGAGAAATCCGATGCATGGTTCGTCGGTACGGCGCAGGCCAACGGCCGTAGCGTGACCGTCGCCATCGTCATCGAGGAAGGCGATAGCGGCGGAGATGTTGCGGCGCCCAAGGCCTCGACGGTGTTCCTGGCCGCCCTGAGGGAATTGGGGGCGCTCTAGATATGCAGGCAAAGCGCTTTTTTCGACATTATGCAGATACGGCAGCTACTAGATTGGTAGAATGCCTGATGGTATGCGAACGCGCGCATTCGCATGACAAGCGACAGGGAGTATAAACGTGGTTAATCGGACATTGGGAAACCGCTATCAAGTTACCGAGAAAATCGGTATGGGCGGCATGGCAGAGGTTTACAAAGCCACCGATTCAACGCTTGGCAGGACTGTCGCCGTCAAGGTGATGCTTCCGCAGTATGCGTCAGATCCCAACTTCGCCGCACGCTTCAGGCAGGAGGCACAGGCTGCCGCCAATCTGAGCAGCCCCTACATCGTCAACATCTACGATTGGGGTCGTGACGGCGATTCGTACTACATCGTCATGGAGTACGTACGCGGCACGGACCTCAAGACCGCCATCCAGCAACGCGGCAACATCCATCCGCGCAAGGTTGCAGAGATCGGTTCGCAGGTGTGCTCCGCGCTCTCCGTCGCCCACGGTTACGACATCATTCACCGCGACATCAAGTCCGCCAACATCATGGTGCAGGGCGATGGCAATGTGAAGGTCATGGACTTTGGCATCGCGCAGGCCGGCCATCCCGGTATGACGCAGGATTCGTCTGTTCTGGGCACCGCGCATTACGTGAGTCCCGAGCAAGCCCAGGGCAAGAAGCTCACGCCGGCAAGCGATCTCTACTCGCTCGGCATCGTGCTCTATGAGGCCGCGACGGGTCAACTGCCCTTTGATGGTGCGGACGTGGTCTCGGTCGCCATGAAGCAGGTGAGTGACCTGCCCGTACCACCGCGTCAGATTAACCCCAACATCGACCCGCAGTTCGAGGCCATCATCATGACGGCGCTCGAGAAGAATCCCGACGATCGCTTTGCCACTGCCAAGGAGATGCAGCGCGCCATCGACGACTACCTGTCGGGTCGCGCCTCGGCCGAGACTCAGGTCCTCAACCCTGGCTATGCCGCTGCCGGCGTCGGCGCTTATGGCGTCGACCAGACGACCGTCATGCCCACGCCGGGGCAAACCACCATCATGCCCGGTGGCGGACGTGGTGGCATGCAGCAGCCACCACGCAATAGCAACACGAAGCGCAACGTCATCATCGCGATTATCGCCATTATCCTCATCGCTGGAATCGGCTTCTTTGTCGCCAATGGCGCGGGCCTCTTCGGAGGTGGATCTGTCACTGTGCCCAACCTCCAAGGGCAAACCGAGCAAGAAGCCCGCAAGTCGTTGAATACTGTCGGACTTAAGGTCGGCAAGATCAAGCTCGACATCAGCGAGACGGTCGAGAAGGGCAAGGTCATTAGCCAGACCCCGACGGCAAACTCCCATGTGGAGCCTGGCTCGACCGTTGATCTCGTGATTTCGTCGGGCAAGACGAGCGGCAATCTTGTTACCGTGCCCAACCTCACGGGGCTTACGGCCTCGGAGGCAGAGCAGCAACTCGCTGCGTTGGGGCTCGTAGGCGAATCCAAGCAGGACAGCAGTGACACTGTTGAGGCTGGCAAGGTCTGTGCCCAGGACCCGCTCGTCAACTCGCAGGTTGAGGCTGGTTCCAAGGTCACCTACACCGTTTCGACGGGCAAGAAGAAGGAAAACGTCCTTGTGCCGAGCGTCTTGGGTATCGGCGAGGTTGATGCCGTGTCGGCTCTCGAAGGCCGCGGGTTGAGTGTGTCGGTCACGTACGAGTCATCTACCAGCGCTGCTCAGGGCGAGGTCATCAGTCAGAGCATTTCTGGTGGTACCGAGGTGGCCAAGGGTTCAAGCATCACGATTACGGTTGCTGTTTCGCCCTATCCCTCCGAGCCCACAACGCCCGATACTCCAAGCGGTGGAGATACGACCGGCGGTGATAACACCGGCGGAGGAGATGCAACTGGTGGCGTGGAGGGCGAGGCGCCCTCCACGCAATAGCTCCGCACTCACACTATGAGCATGACGAGGAAAACCGCCTTATCGGGCGGCTTTCCTCGTGGGGTAGGCGTGCCTGGCACGCTGTCTCAAATCATCGACAATCGATATCCTTTGGCTATCTTTTGAGACAGAGTGCCAGGCACGTTGTCTCTCATTGACGTTTCGTCAATTCTGTTCATTGACCCTATGTCGACCAGAGCGATAGCCTAATACGCGAATCGGGAGATGGGGAGACACGCGATGAATCCAGATGACACAATGGCCAATCGCAATGACGTGCGCAGAGCACAGATCATCGCCGCAGCCCGCGACCTCTACGAGGAGCGCGGTCTCTCCCACACCACCGTGAAGGACATCACCGAGCGCGTGGGTGTCACGCGGACGCTCTTCTACCACTACTTTCCCGACAAGGACGCCGTCACGTCCGCTGTCATAGACGACTACACCCAGGACTACGTCGAGGCTCTCGCTAACTGGAATGACGAGCGCATCGAAGGCGATATCGACCATGCGCTCAGCACCATCGTCAGGCTGCTGCGCATCGGTCTGTTCGAAGATGACACCTTTCATGTCGCGCTGTCCTCGCGCGAGAACGCCGCCCTCTACCTCGAGTTCGTGAACCGTGTGGCGGACGAGACCACACGCTACATCATAGACACCACCGTCCGTGATTATGCGGACCTCCATGACATACGGATCGAGCACCTGTATGAGACCTTCTATGTCCTCATATTGGGTGTGATCGGGTATCTGCGCAGGCATCCGGATGCCGACGACACTGTTATCGCCGACGTGATTGCGCAGACGCTCCATATGGATAGGCCCTAGGCAAGGAGGTAGGGATATGCTTTTTGACGTATACGGGGCAAACGCCCCATTTCAATGGATGGGTCTCATCATGGTGCTGGCGGCCCTCATCATCTGCAACGAGTTCGCCCGCCGCTCGAAGTTCGGTGGCTGCTTCATGTTCTTCGGCGTGTGCGCCGCGATGACGGTCTACTGCATCGCCGTCGAGGTCGGTGCCGCCATGGGTGCGGAATGGGCGCTCAACAACCCGACCCACACCGACATGAACAGCTGGTTCCACTACGCGAAGGTGTACGCCGCGACCGCCGGATGCATCGGCTTCATGATGCTCAAGTACAGCTGGGGAAAGATCGGCCGTTCGCACTGGTTTAAGGCGTTCCCGTTCGTGATCGTTGCCATCAATATCCTGATTGCGGTCGTGTCCGATTTCGAGAGCGCGATTCGCGCTTGGGATAGCAGCTGGGTGTCAAGCGAGGGCGTCGTGCTCAACGGCGGCATCTTCAACGTCTTCAATGGCGTGGCCGGTCTACTCAACATCTTCTGCATGACCGGATGGTTCGGCATCTACATCTCCAAGAAGCGTCAGGACATGCTGTGGCCCGACATGACGTGGGTCTTCATCATCGCCTACGACCTGTGGAACTTCTGCTACACCTACAACTGCCTGCCGACTCACTCCTGGTACTGCGGCATCGCCTTGCTGCTCGCCCCGACGATCGCCGGCCTGCTCTGGAACAAGGGCGGGTGGATCCAGAACCGCGCCTTCACGCTTTCGATGTGGTGCATGTTCTGCCAGATGGTTCCCATGTTCGTCAACGATTCCGTTTTCGCCGTGCAGTCGGTCAACAATCCGGCTGTGAACACGGTCGTTTCGGTTATCGCCTTGGTGGCCAACATCCTGGCACTTGGCTACATCATCTACCGTGCCAAGAAGCTTGGGGTCAATCCGTACAAGCAAGAGGTCTTTGTGGGCACCAAGGACTTTGCGAAGGCCATGGCGCGTCGTGCCGACACCGCCTACCTGCTCGAGACCGAGCCCAAGAGCGCGACTCCTGCGGAAATCGCCGAGATGGTTGCCTACAACGAGCTGCCTGTAAATGGCGAGGTAGGTTTTGTGTACGTTGCCAAGAATGCTGACGAAATCGATGTCGAGGTCGATACCATCAAGCGCGAGTAACTCGGGCTCGTGACTTGCGTGACGCAAGAGGAGCCGCCCCATCGGGCGGCTCCTCTTTTTAGACGAGGCGTGCCTGGCACGCTGTCTCAAATCATCGACAATCGATGCCTTTTGGCTACCTTTTGAGACAAGGTGCCAGGCACGTTATTCTAGAAGTCCTTGAAGGTCTCGCGGAAGACCTTGTCGGCGTAGGCTTCGACTTTCTTGTCGTAGACGTCGTAGAGCTTGAGGAACTCTTCGCCATCCTCGGTGAGTTTGGAGCCACGGGCGCCATAGCGCTCGATAAGCTGGAAGCCGAGGCCCTCTTCGACCTTCTTGATCATGCTCCACGCCTTGCTATAGGCCATGTGGAGGTTCTTGGCCGTCTTGTTCAACGAGCCGTTCTCTTCGATCCCGTGGAGAAGGGTCGCCGCGCCTTTGCCAAATGTCGGACCTTTGCGATCCTCGGTAGCACTAACCATGAGTTTGACTTGTGCGTGCAGATTTTTCTTATCGGCCATGATGAATCCTCTCGGTAAGCTGTCCTGTAGATTCGCACTGATGAATTGCCCGATAAATACCTTTAACGCTATCTACATGGATAACAAGATTTTTATCGGATTTCAAGATTAAGCTGAGCAAAGGCTATTTGCGGTGGCGAACGGTTAACCCTTCATACGCTCGTGTTTATCCTATGAAATCGGTAACCGCATCTTCGATTGCCACCACGTCTCCGTCGATCACTGTCGTGAAACGGATTGCCTTGTCGTCGAGCTCATCGAGCTGCGGCGGAATGGGGCAGACGCGCGTCATCTCATACACCTTGCGGTTGAGCTGCACATCGGTAAGCTTCTCCACGTTAGCGGGAAGCGGCTCGTCTGCCGGGATACCGGCTAGCCCCCGATACACGTTGCTGCCGAACTTCGCCCAGTTGGCCGTCGAGGCAATGAGCATGGGGTTGTCGCCCTTTTGCTGTTCGGCGACCTTCCATGCGACAGCCGTGTGCGGGTCGAGCAGGTAGTCATGTTGCTCGAAGACGTCATGAATGGTCTGTAGGCACGTGTCGCTGTCGACTGAACCCGCGCGGTAATTCTGCTGGAGCGCGGCGAAGGTCTCCTCGTCAAGCTCGAAGCGGCGCTTCTCGCGCAGGTCATCCATCCATCCCTGAATGGCTGCGGCATCACGTCCCGTGAGCTCGAAGAGCTGGCGCTCGAGATTGCTCGAGACGAGAATGTCCATCGAAGGCGAGGGCGTGAGCATGAAGGGTCGGTCGCTGATATCGTAGACGCCCGTCTCGATGAAGTCGGCGAGCACGCGATTGGCGTTGCTCGCGCAGACGATGCGGTCGATGGGCACGCCGAGCTGCTTGGCATACCAGCAGGCGAGAATATTGCCGAAGTTGCCCGTGGGAACCGTCACGTCAATGGGGTCACCGGCGGCCACAACGCCGTCCTTGACCATCATGGAATATGCGCTGATGTAGTACACGACCTGCGGCAGCAGGCGGCCCCAGTTGATCGAGTTGGCCGAGGACAATGCGATATTGCGTGTGTCGAGCAAGTGCGCGTTGAAGGTCGCATCGTCGAACATGCGCTTGACGCTCGTCTGGCAATCATCGAAGTTGCCGCGCACGCCATAGACGCAGACGTTGTCGCCCTCTTGCGTGGCCATCTGCTTGAACTGGATATCGCTCACGCCACCGTCTGGATAGAAGACAACAATGGAGATATGGTCGCGGTCTGCAAAACCCTGCAAGGCCGCCTTGCCGGTATCACCGCTCGTTGCCACGGCGATGAGATAATCGTTATCCGCATCGCCTGCAGCACGATGCTTGTCAACGCATGCCGAGAAGAACACCGGCAGGCACTGGAGCGCCATGTCCTTGAAGGCGCACGTGGGGCCATGCCACAACTCGAGCACATGCATGCCATCGGCAACGGTGACGACCGGGCAGATGTCCGGCGTGTCGAAGTTCTCGTTATACGCACGTTGCATGAGCTCGTTGAGCTCCGTATCGCCAAAGTCAACGCCGAAGCGCTCATACACGAACGCCGCCCGCTCGGCATAGGGCATGTCGGCGAGCGAGACGATCTCGTCGAGCGTCATCGAAGGCAGCTTCTCGGGAACGAAAAGGCCTCCTCCCGAGGCAATCCCCTTCAGAAGCGCCTCACTAAAGGTCAAGGGTTCCTGTGTGTTACCACGCGTGTCGATATAGCGAATTTCCATGCGAAACTCCAAGGTAAGGTGAACGTGCGATAGATGGTACCATGTATCGAACTGCGCCGAGCACACGACTCGGCACGCAAACGCTATCGGAAAGCCTGACGAGAAGGCGCAGACGAGGAGATACGACATGCCAGTTAAGTTGCTCATGGGAAACGAGGCCCTCGGGCTCGGCGCTATGCACGCGGGCGTCAACTTCGTGAGCGGGTATCCTGGCACGCCCTCGACCGAGGTGCTCGAGACCATCGCCAAGCACAACGATGGCTCCATCCATGTCGAGTGGTCTACCAACGAGAAAGCCGCCCTCGAAGCTGCCGCGGGAGCGGCCTATGCCGGCGCACGTGCCCTCGTCACGATGAAGCAGGTCGGTCTCAACGTCGCGAGCGATCCGCTCATGACGCTCTCGTACATCGGCGTCGAGGGTGGCCTCGTCATCGTCGTGGCCGATGATCCCGGCCCCATTTCGAGTCAGACCGAGCAGGACACACGCAATTTTGCGCAGTTCGCCAAGGTGCCGATCTTCGACCCGGCGAGCCCCGGCGAGGCGTACGGCATGATCCAGGACGCCTTCGAGCTCTCCGAGCGCCACCATACGCCCGTTATCGTGCGCCCGACCACGCGCGTAAGCCACGCCTGCGGCACCGTCAAGACGCGTGGCGGCGTAGCCGATTGCGGGGCAGAGTTCGCAAATCCCACGCGAGATGACGATGATGCCGCCTGGGAGCGGCACGTCCCGAGCGGCTTTGTGAAGGACACGCAGCGCTGGGTCGTTTTCCCGCGCACGAGCTTTCTGAACCACGGCAAGGTCGAGGAGCGTGCGGCGGCCATTGCCGATGAGCTCTCCTTCGGCTATCGCCCCAACCGTATCGAAATCAGCGGCGTAGACCGTGAGGAGGCGCGACGCGCCTTCGAGGAGCGTGGCGAGTCGCGCTTCGCGCTTGGCATTGCCTGCGGTGGTATCTCGTATCATTACGTCATGGAAGCCCTCGAGATGTGCGGACTCGAGCTGCCTGTCCTCAAAATCGGAACGCCCTATCCCTTTCCCGCCAAACTCGCGACCGAGTTTCTCGAGGCGGTTGACGAGATCATCTGTGTCGAGGAGCTCGATCCCGTCATCGAGCGCGAGCTCAACTTCCTCTGCGGGTTCGAGTTCTTGCCCAACACCATCCATGGCAAGCTCGATGGCTACTTTGGCTATGCAGGCGAGCAGAGCGTCGAGGCCATTTGCGACGTGCTCGCGGAGTTTGTCGACGGGGGGAGTGGGACAAATGACCTGTCCCCTTGTCCCACTCCCGACCTGCCTCCGCGACCTCCCGTCTTATGCGCGGGTTGCCCGCATCGCGCGAGTTTCTATGCCGTCAAACGCGCCGTGGGCAAACGCAAGGCCGTCTTCTGCGGTGACATCGGGTGCTACACGCTCGGCAATGCCGCACCGCTCGACATGGTCGACACCTGCCTGTGCATGGGCGGTGGCATCACCGTCGCGCAGGGCATCGAGACGGCCGACCCTGGCACGCTCGCGTTTGGCTTCGTGGGCGATTCGACCTTCTTTGCCAGCGGCATCACGGGCGTCGTTAACGCCATCTACAACCAGCACGATATGATCGTGTGCATACTCGACAACTCGACGACGGCCATGACCGGCCAGCAGCCGCATCCGGGTACAGGCCGCACGATGATGGGCAACGACGTGCCCGCGCTCAGCATCCCGCGCATTCTCGAAGCGCTCGATGTCGAGTGCGCAATCGTCGATCCGCTCGACTTCGAGGCTGCCGTGCAGACGGTGCGCGATGCCATCGACAAGACGGGCGTGCGTGCCATCATCTTCAAGTCGCCCTGCATCTATCTCGAGCCGCCACGGCATCCAGCCGTTGAGCTTGACCTCGATGCCTGCATTGACTGCCGCGTCTGCATCAAGCAGCTTGGTTGCCCTGCTCTCGTAGTCGAGGATGGCCACGTGGCCGTAGATGCATCGCTGTGCTACGGTTGCGAGTTCTGCTGCAAGATATGCCCCACTGACGCGCTGCGGGAAGGGGGACGCGATGAGTAGACGCTCCGGACTCAACTGCGTCATCTGTGGCGTGGGCGGTCAGGGCAATGTGCTTGCCTCGCGCCTCATCGCGCAGGTGCTGCTCGCCCGCGACGAGCACGTAAAGACCGCAGAGACCATTGGCATGGCACAGCGCGGCGGCTCAGTCGCAAGTCACGTGCGTGGCGGCCATCCGCAATCCCCGCTCGTGCCCAAGGGCTGTGCCGACTGCCTCATCGCCTTCGAGCCTGGCGAGGCCGTGCGCTGCATCGACTACCTTGCGCCTGGCGCCACCATCGTCGTAAACACGCAGGCAACCCAACCTCCGGTAGCGGCCCTGCAAGGCATCGACTACGACGGCTCCGAGGCGCTTGCATATCTGCGTTCGCTGCCCGATGCCACGCTCATCGAAGTCGATGGAACCTCCATCTGCGATCAGGTCGGATCGGCAAAGGTGCTCAACATCGCACTGCTTGCCGCGGCTGTCAAAAGCGGCGCGCTCGGCATTACGCGTGATGAGCTTGAAGCCGCTATACGCGCTCGCGTGAAGCCCCGCTTTCACGAGATAAATCTGCATGCCATCGCCCTCGTCTTCGGGGACTAAGCGCGCTTCGTTCATTACTTTTTGTTGAGTTTCTTCACGAGACTGCTCGTCTCGCGGGCGATGCGCACTTCTTCGTCGGTGGTTACGACGCAGATCTTGATGGGGCTGTCATCGATCGAGATGATGCGATTGACGCCTATCTGGCCTGTCACATGGTTGCGGTCCTTGTCGAGAATCATGCCCATGTGTGCCAGCCCGTCGAAGATGCGCTCACGCAGCTCGGCCGAGTTCTCGCCGATGCCCGCCGTCATGACGACGGCGTCCGTGCGCGTCATCGCGGCGTAGAAGCCGCCAATGGCCTTCTGTACCCGATACACGTACATGTCGATTGCGAGCTCTGCCTGCTCGTTGCCATCCTGCGCCGCTTCCAGCACGTCGCGCATGTCGCTGGATAGGCCCGACACGCCCAGGATGCCGCTTTCGCGGTTGAGGATGGCATCCATCTCGTCAAAGCTGATGCCCTCGCGACGCATGATGTACGTGATGATGGCCGGGTCGATGGAGCCCGTGCGCGTGCCCATCATGAGGCCCTCGAGCGGCGTGAAGCCCATGGTGGTGTCGATGGACTTGCCATGGTTCACGGCCGTGATGGAGCCGCCGTTTCCCAGGTGGCAGGTGATGAGGCCGAGGTCCTTGAGCGGACGTCCAAGAAGGGCGGCTGCCTGCTTCGCCGCATAGCGATGGCTCGTGCCGTGGGCGCCGTAGCGACGAATGCGATAATCCTCGTAGTAGCGCATGGGCAATGGGTACATGTAGGCCTTCGGAGGCATCGTGGTGTGAAATGCGGTGTCGAACACGGCGACCTCCGGCGTGTCCGGCATCATCTTGCGCATCATGTCGATGCAAGCGTCTGCTGGCGGGTTATGGAGCGGCGCCAACTCCTCGCATGCCTCGAGTTTCGCTCGTGCGTCGTCATCGATGAGCGTGGCCTTGCTGAAGTACTCGCCACCCGCGACAACGCGATTTCCGATTGCATCGATCTGGTCGAGGCTGCTGATGGGGCTTTTGGGGTCCTGCACCAGTATGTCTAGTAGCTCTTTGAGGCATTCCGGCACCGTAAGACCCGCCACGTCGTAGGAGGTCTTGGCAAAGTCGGGCGCGAACGAGACGTTCATGAACGCTTCGGGCGAGCCGACCTTTTCCGCGAGGCACCTCATGAGCGACAACTTGTTATTTGTGTCGATGAGCTGGCTTTTCAGACTGGAACTTCCGGCGTTTACGACCAGTACGAGCATTGTGTCCTCCTTGAGAGGCAGACGTTCATTGCAGCACAATCACTGTAGTGTAGCGGAATTTGACTAGGATATGAGACAACGTGCCAGGCACCCTGTTCGAGATTTCTCCACTCTGGGGCCTTCGCCCCTCCGGTCGAAATGACTGAAGAAAAGGCGGGCTACTTCTCACCCTCTTATCTCACCCCCAAGTCCATTCCCTGCGGGTCATGACCACCCCATGCGCGCTTTCTAGACTTTCTGTATCGGCGGGCACTCGTCAGCTCGTCGGTTTCAAAACCAACTGAGAGAAGGAGAAAGGCGGTCATTCATGGAAGAGATGAAAGCTGCCCCAGTCGTGAAACTGGACACGCTCTCCGACGTCAACGACATCGGAAAGCCGTGGCGCTTTGAGGAGGACGGACTCACCGTCACGCGTCTGTCCCCGTGGTCTGCTCCGGGATGTCATCCCACGGGCTGCGGACTGAAGGTCTACACCGATGGCGAGGATCGTGTCGTCAAGGTCGAGGGCGATGAGAATCACCCGGTTACGCAGGGACGCCTCTGCGTGCGCTGCCTCACGCTCATGGACTACATGTACAATCCCTCCCGCATCATCTACCCGATGAAGCGCGATCCCGAGAAGCGCGGCGATGCCGATGCGTGGGAGCGCTGCACCTGGGATGAGGCCGTGGCCATCATCAAGGAGAACTACGACCGCATCACCAAGCAGTACGGTCGCGAGAGCTGCGTGTGCTTCACGGGCACCGGCCGCGAGGGCGGCACCTTCAACCCGTACGGCTCGGTCATGCTCGGCACACCCAACTACTGCTATACGCAGTCGGGCTACGCATGCTATATTCCGCGACTGGCCGCATCGAGCTACATCATCGGTTCGGCATATCCCGAGATCGATTACGCATGTGCCTTGCCCGGGCGCTTCGATGATCCAGCCTACGAGCTGCCCGAGTGCCTCATCATGTGGGGCAAGATGCCGCTGTCTTCCAACGGTGACGGGCTCTTTGGCCATGCCGTCATCGACATGATGCGCCGCGGTACGCGCCTCATCATGGTCGACCCGCGCATGAACTGGCTTGCAAGTCGCGCTGACATCCATCTGCGTCTGCGTGCCGGTACGGATACCGCGCTTGCCATGGGCCTGCTCTCGGTCATCATCAACGAGGATCTCTACGACCACGAGTACGTCGAGTACTGGTGCTATGGCTTCGACGAGCTCAAGGAGCGCATCAACGATCCCGTCAAGGGCATGACCTCGGCAAAGGCTGCCGAAATCACCGGCATTCCCGAGGAAAAGATCATCGAGGCTGCCCGCATGTACGCCCAGGCCAAGCCCGCCAGCATCTCCTGGGGACTTGCCATCGACCAGAAGGCCAACGGCATGCAGGCTGGCCAGTGCATTCTCGACCTCATGGCCATCACCGGCAACATCGACGTGCCCGGCGGCAACGTCCTGGGCGATGTGACCTCCGGCCTCAACGAGGTTGGTTTCGGCTTCGAGAAGGGCGTCGGCGACCTCGTGAGCGAGATGATCGGCCTGGCCGAGTATCCCGCCTATTGCAATCTCATCATGAACGCACATGCCGACCTCATGCTTCAGACGCTTGAGACGGGCGAGCCCTATCCCATCAAGTTCGGCATGTACTGCGGCAACAACCTGATGTCCTGCACTTCGGCAGAGCCCAAGCGCTGGCACGACGCCATCATCAAGTCGCTTGAGTTCTGCTTCACCATCGACACCTTCATGACACCATCGGCTCAGGCATCGTGCGACGTGTTCCTACCGCTGGCCGCATCTGCCGAACGCGAGGGCACCACGTTCACGCACTACGGTGCGTCCATGGGTATCAAGGGCTTCTCGCAGGCGGCCACACGCACGGGCGAGGCCCTGACGGATGCCGAGGCCTGCTTCAAGCTCGGCAAGGCACTCAATCCGCAGTGGTGGACCGACTACGATACCGTCGAGGACTTCATCAACCACCTGCGCCTTTCGAACAAGTTCAAGTTCTGCGATGTGGCTCCCGCGGTCTATGTCCAAGACGAAGTGACCTACCGCAAGAACGAGTGCGGCAAGCTGCGCAGCGATGGCAAGGTGGGCTTCAACACGCCGACCGGTCGCATCGAGCTCTACTCGACCATCTTCCAGCAGTTCGACGACGACCCGTTGCCCTACTACGACGAGCCGCAGTACAGCCCCGTCAACACGCCGGAGCTTCTGGAGGAGTATCCCTACGTGCTCACGACCGGTGCCCGCCCCTACGCCTTCTTCCACTCCGAGAACCGCCAGGTTCCGTTCTGCCGCGAGCTCAACCCCGACCCCATCGTTGAGGTGAACCCCAAGACGGCCCAGAAGCTCGGCATCGCAGACGGGCAGTGGTGCGAGATCTGGAACCAGTTTGGAAGCTGCAAGCAGAAGGCCAAGGTCACCGAGACGGTCGACGAGAACACCATCCACTGCCAGCACGCCTGGTGGTTCCCCGAGGAAGATGGCAGCGAGCCCAATCTCTACGGCAACTGGCGTAGTAACGTAAACAACCTCGTTCCCAACTTCCACTTTGGCAAGCTTGGCTTTGGCGCGCCGTTTAAGTGCCTGCTGTGCAACATCAAGCCGATAGAAGAGTGCCTCGACACCGACATGAACGAGGTCTGGACGAAGTTCAAGAGGGAGGACCAATAATGAGCAAGGAAGTATACGGACTCCTCATCGATTACGAGTACTGCTCTGGTTGCCAGAGTTGCGAGGTGACCTGCAAGGAGACCCACAACTATCCCGTGGGCAAGTGGGGTATCCGCGTGCTCGAGGAAGGGCCGTGGGAGATCGAGGACGGCACGGGCGTGTTCGATTACAACTACGTCCCCGTTCCCACCGACCTGTGTGACCTGTGCGTCGAGCGCACCTCGAAGGGCCGCGAGCCGGCCTGCGTGCACCACTGTCTCGCAAATGTCATCACCTATGGTCCCATCATGGAGCTGGCCGAGAAGATGTGCGAGAAGAGCAAGCAGGTGCTGTGGTTCCCGCAGTACAAGCCGCTGGCTGCCAAGGGCAAGTTCGTGCCCACGAAGAAGAGCAACTCCGAGGGCCTTGGTGGTGCCAAGGTCGAGGTCGAGGCAAATGAGAGCTGGTCTACCGCCGCGCATCGTCGCAGCGATGACGACCACTTCGAGATGGGTCTCGTAGAGTAAGCCTTCGTGTTGTCTGGGCGGATGGTCATCCCAGGCTATCCGCCCTCGTCCCTCCTGCAGGGCGGCCTTCCAGCCATGGCCGCCCTATCCTCTTGGGGGACTGAATCCTGAAGGAGCGACCATGAAGAACAACAGCCGATTTGGGCAAGCCGCCTTCGTCCACTACCGTGGCGGTGTCGAGGGCGAGGAACCATTCGACGATCATTCCACGGGAGATCCGGTCAAGATCATCCTCGGGGCCGGCGCGGTCATTCCGGGTGTCGAAGACGTCTTGAGCGAGATGGAAGTGGGCGAGGAGCGGACGGTCACCGTCCCGCCCGAGGAAGCCTATGGCCGTCATGACCCCGATGGCGTGCAGGTTTACCCGCGCACGATGTTCGAGTTTGGCGACGAGCTCGAAGTGGGCAGCGTATTCAAATGGACGAATCCCGCCTCGGGCATGCCGATTCCGGTGCGCGTGATAGAAGCGACCGATTCGACCGTGAAGGTTGACTTCAACCATCCACTTGCCGAAAAGACGCTAGTATACTGGCTGAAACTTGAAGATCTGGTTGGCTAAGAGCACTGGTCACGGCCATGAACTGCTTTCCATGCAAGGGACCAGGCTGCAACAGATGCGGTAAATTCGCCCGAACGTTCAAGACGGTGCGTAACGGCCGTGCGTTTCGATGCCCGGTATGTGAGGGCATGATAGATGCCGATACGGGGATATGCGCACGTTGCGGGCATGTGGCATATGCGCCACCGGGTCAGCGTAGAGGAACGGGGACTCTCTATGGATGCGATGAAATCCCAAAGCCAGATGGCGCAGGATGCTGATCAGGCACGGGATCTTCCGTTTCTGAGGAAGAAGTTTCAGCCTCCTCACATGAAGGGGCGCTATGCCCTCGTGCCGGAAAGCCGTATTACGCCCCAAGTTATGGATCTGGATGCATGGAGCATCTGCCTTGTCGCGTCGCCGGCTGGTACAGGAAAGACGGCCTTGCTGTCTCAGTGGTACGACGACTGTGCCCAACGTGCGGGATGTCTGGCCTTTTGGGTAAGTCTTGATGCGCACGATGCATCGCCGCTGCGGTTCACGCGTGCCCTTGTCGAGGCATTTGCTGCCCACGACGTACGGTTTCGCGAAGAGGCAGCACGCTTGAATGATCAGGCCGATGCCGAGGCGCTCGCCATAACCCTTGTCAACTGCGCCGATATCGCATTCGAGGACATCGAGTACGTCATCATTTTCATGGATGGCTACGAGCAAGCCGCTTCGCCCGAGCTTGACGAAATGATTGCATTCTTCAATCGCTATACCGCAGATAACGTACGTTTCGTCATTGCGGGCACGTACATCCCTTCCGCGCTTTCGGATCTTGCAATGGAATGCGAGGTGCTCGAGTTTGGAGCGCAGGATACGCAATGGGACGAGGAACGTCTCGGTTTACTCAAGAATCAGCTTGGTCTCACGCAGGCAGACATCGCTTCTATCGGTTCCTATGACCTCGCGCAGACACCGCAAGGCCTTTCCTTCATTCGCTATGCGCTTGATCGCCAGTCGAGCGCAAAACCGGCATCCGAGATCTTGCGTGCCTGCTGCAGGCGTTTCTTCGAGCGCGAGCTTGTCGAGCGCATCTCTCCTGATGACATGGAGCTTCTGATATGCGCGTCCATTGCGAACGAGGTGAGTTCCGATCTTTGCGACCTGCTCATGGAGACGCAGGATGCGGCAACGCGGCTCGCAAGCCTAGAGCATAGGAACCTCTTTGTTGTCGCTACGCTACAGGCCGATACCTGGGAGCTTGTACCGCAGCTACGCGCGTACTTGCGTGACTTGCTGCTAGAGCGGGAACCCGCATGGCTCCAGAAACTCGCCATGAAGACCGCCAACTGGTATTACGAACAGAACAACATGCCCCTGCACGGCAAGTACCTGGCAATGGGGGTCGATCCTTTCTACCTCGAGAGCACTGTCGAAGGCTCGACTGGCCTCAAACGACCGATGCGGGCAGCGCACAAGGAAAGTCCGAGCACGCTTTATGGCTACCTTCTTTCCAGGGAGGGGGACGATTTTCTGAAGGATCCCTATCTGGCCTGGATTGCCGTGTGGAGCTGCGTTTCGGCGGGTGACGTGCGCCATGCACGCTGTTGGCTCGATCAGGTTCGCTCGATTGAGGGCGATGATGCCAATGACCGCCCCTATCGTTTTGCCGATGCTCTCTGCATAGCGCTGGAAGGCGATAGTGCTCGCTCGCTTGAGATTATCCAGCCCCTTCTGGACGAGGAGGAAGACCTCCCACTCGCGTTCAATTGCCTGCTCAATCATATGGCGGGCGAGAACCTCGAGCGCCTTGGGCGCGTGCGCGAGGGACGCGATATGTACCTCAAGGCATACTCGCTTGCCGAGCATTGCGATACGCCGTTCTATCGGCTGTTCGATCTCAATTTGCTCGCGCAGTATCATTTCTACATCGGCGATTTCGAGGAGGCCGAAAAGACCGTCAAGCGTGGTCTGGCGCTCTGTGGCGAAGAGACACCAATCTACGGCTCTCTGCTTGCCGTACGCGCTTCCATACTCATCGAGCGCCATGAGCTCGAACCAGCACGCTTGTATCTGGAGGAAGCGCTCGCGTGCGTTTCCACGGAAACCAACCTGGATATGTACGTCGATGTTCAAATGGCGCGCGCTCGCCTGCGTCGTGTCGAGGGCAACCGCATTGCTGCGTTCGAGATTGCATCGGACACGGTGGACGCCATGGAGGGCAAGCGCGTTCCGCGCAATATGGACATGCGGGCCTATGCGCTCAAGGCGGCACTGGCAGCCGAGCTCGATGAAATGTCGATGGCACGCGCATGCGAGGACATCATCGATGGTTTCATGGACGATGCAGACGTGTTTCGTTCCATTACCTGCGCGTTTGCGAAGGCTCGCATGCTTTGGCATGGGGGCAGGCGCGAGGAGTGCCTTGAGCTTCTCGAGCGTAAACGGCCAGTGATCGACGAGACAGGCAGTATCTACTTTGCCACGCAGCTTGCCGTTCTCTGCGCCTCCTATCATGCCGAGATGGGGCATGATTCGCGTGCGATGGTCGAGCTGAGCCGCTCCGTGGAACTCGCCATGCATGGCGGCTTCAAGAGCGTGTTCCTCGAGGGGCGCACCTGCATGCATGAGTTGCTCTTGCAACTTGCGACCTCGCGCAAAAGTTCCTATGCGATTCGCAATCATGCTAAATCGGTCCTACTCCTCTTTGATACGGAAGACGAGATCAAGGACAAGATGGCTTTCAGGGAAGGTGCGGTTCAGGGATACTATTCGCTTACCGAGCGCGAACGCGAGATACTTCAGAAACTCAACTCTGGCATGACGCGAACCGAAATCGCCCTCTCGCTCAGCGTTTCGCAGAACACCGTCAAGACGCATTTGAAAAACATCTACTCGAAGCTTGGCGTGCATACGCGTTCGGAGGCCTATCGGGCAAGCTCGAGCGCGGGTGATGCCGAAAGCCCGACTATCGAGTGATTGTTACCGGGGCAATCGAGCCGTAGCCCTCTCCTGCGTCTCACCCTCCTCACCCCATAAAAACCCCTTGCGTGGGTCTACTTCCGGCACGCTCTGTTTCCTAAATTGGGGCAGAGGCTTCGGGCATAGGCCCGACAGCAGCATGCCCGCGTGGCGATAGGCACACGATGTGCCGTGACGAGTATCGGCGAACGGGTATCTGACGAGCTTCCATCGTTTGTTTCGTGAGGGGAGATACGGAATGGAAGAGGCTATTCAAGAGACTAAGAAGTCGAACATGCAGGGTGGTCGTGCCTGGGCCGTCGTGTTCGTCGTCTTCATGGCGGGCTTCTGCATGCCTGCCAACATGGGCGAGACCATGTGGGTTGCGCCGCTTGTCATGCAGGCTTATGGGTTTGGGCCCGATGTACTCGGTTGGGTCAATGGCGTGTTCTACATCCTGGGTGCCGTTATCGCGTTTCCGGCGGCGTCGTTCGTGCGCAGGCTCGGCATACGATGGTCAGTGACCATCGCCCTTGCATGCGGCATCATCGGCAACATTATCGGCATCCTTGCCGGCGACGTCGCCGTGCTCATGGTGTCGCGCATTATCCAGGGTGCGGGCTTTGGCCTCATGGGTGTCATTGGAGTCACGGCAATCACTCCCTGGTTCCCCAAGGAGCGCCGCGGTCTGCCGCTCGGCGTCTGGGGCGCGTGGGTCGCGACGGCAAACGCCGTCACGCCCATCATCGATGGTGCGGTCGCCGAGGCGACGGGCAACTTCATCAGCGTCTGGTGGATGCTCCTGGTTCTTGACATCATCGTGCTCGCCATGTTCCTCATCGTGTACCGTGATCCTTCGGATCCGTACGTCGACGAGGCGGAGAAGCGTGGCGAGGTCCAGTTCTCCTACAAGGAGCTCTTCAGCAACAAGGTCGTGTGGGTTTTGGCGTTCGTGTTCTTCATCGAGGAGGGCGCCTTCATCGCCAGCCAGGGATTCCTGTCCTCCTACATCACGGCGAACCTTAACGCCCCGCTCATCGTGGGTACGGGCCTTGTGAGCGCGGGCGCGTTCTGGGGAATGTGCTTCAGCCCCATTGCCGGCAAGATTTCCGATGCCATCAAATCGCGTCGCAAGGTGCTCATTTTCTGCATGATCAGTGCCGTCATCTTTGGCGCCATGGTGTTCTCCGTGACTGACCTGTGGGTGTATATCATCGTCATCATCCTGAATGGCTTTACCGGTGGTGGCGTTGCGGCCATGCTGTGGGCGTCGTGTTCCGAGGTCGTGCCTTCGCACCTCATCTCCGGTGCCACGGCGGCGCTTGCCTGCTCGCAGAGCGTCGGCATGTTCCTGGGCTCCATGTTCATGGGCAACGTCATCGCGGCCGTTGGCTATGCCATGGCAGGGTGGATCGTGCTCGTACCCTGCTTCGCGCTTGGCTTGCTTGCTGTCATCTTCGGCCTGCGTGGCAAGCTGAAGTAAGACAAAACCGCCCCGGCGACTTTTGTCTGGTTTTGGCGCCCTCGGATTTCCGGGGGCGCCTTTTTTTTGGTGCCGAATAGCGGTGCCGTGTAATCATCATACATTGTCTAGTAACCAATATAAGATATACTCCCTCTATTATTATTAATCTAATAGAGGGGACCTGCAATGAATAAGCCCAATTCCGCCGTTCTCGATATCATCAATCGCGCTTGGGAGGGCATCGCCCCGACACAGGACGAATGCGCCAAGCTCCTCGCTCTGCCCCCCTATTCCGCCGAGGCCTGCGCCGTACGAGGAGCCGCAGACGGTATCATGCGCCAACGCACCGGTAATGCCGCCGTGCTCTTTGCGCAGATCGGCTATTCCTGCCATCCGTGTCCCGCCAATTGCAGCTTCTGCTCCTTTGCCGAGGATTACACGCAGATGCAGGCCTTCACGATGAGCGACGAGGATATTGTCGCTGCCACGAAGAGCTTCACCCAAGATGGCGACCTGTACGGTCTGTGGATTATGACCATGGCGGATTACGACGTTGAAGATTACCTGCGCGTTATCAGGCTCGTTCGCGAGACGGCTCCGGCATGCACCAACATCTACAGCAATGTGGGTGACACCTCGCGCGAGGACTTCGAGCGCATGAAGGAAGCAGGCATCGACGGCGTCTACCATATCTGCCGCCTCGGTGAGGGAGAGGTCACCAAGCTCGATCCCAAGGCGAGGATGGCCACTATCCAAAATGCCATCGATGCCGGGCTTGATGTCCTCAATGCCGTGGAGCCCATTGGCCCCGAACACTCCCCCGAGGTGCTTGCCGAGCAAATCGAGCTCATGAAGTCCACGAGTCCCATCCAAACGGGCGTCATGAAGCGCATTAACGTTCCCGGCACCCCCTTCGAGGGAACGGGCGAGATCACGAGCTACGAGCTTTCGCTCATTTGCGCCGTGCAGTGCCTGGCACACGTGGACGTGAATCCCCTGCCGTGGATCGGGCATCACGAGCCGACTCCCATCTGCTATGCCGCCGGGTCCAACCTGATCACCGCCGAGACGGGTGTAAACCCGCGCGATACCGCAGCCGACACGAGCCAGAATCGCGGCATGGACCTTACGGATTGCAGGACCATGCTCTTCGAGGCCGGGTTCACGCACCTGTGCAAGGGCGATGGCACGCTCGTCGATCTCACGCCGGAGTACATCGAGGCGCATATTCACTAGAGGGGGCGGTCGCTTCGTGTCAGGGGCCGCTGAATCTTGCTCTGGGAAGAATCCATTGGCTAGCGGCCCAAGCTGTCAGGGTTCGCCAGGTTTTCGCTTCTGGGAAAACCATCGCGATTGGCTGCTTTTGTGATCATTCATGTTGGGCAGTATGTTTGTTGAAATGGCTGCGATTCGCGTATCCTAGAGGGAGCTTTTACCGATACGTTCCCAGAACAGCAAGGGGATGCGATGGGGTTTCTTCTGACACGCAAGGCATCGATGGCGGACATGGATGCTGTCATGGACTTCTACTACAACATGATCGAGGAAATGCGCGGGACGGATTTCGATATCCTCTGGCAGCATGACAAGCACCCGAGCGATGCGCTCTTGCGCGGGTCCGTGGAGCAAGGGCAGATGTTCATCGGCATCACCGATGATGGCAACATTGCCACCGCGCTCATCATCAACCATGACAGGGCTCCTGGTTATGAGTGTGTTCCCTGGGAGGTAAATGTGCCGCTTGAAGAGCTGGGCATCGTGCATTCGGTTGCAACGCGCCCCGCGTATCACGGGCATGGATATGCGTCGCTACTCATGGAGTTTGCCATCGACGTGTCGCGTGAGGAGGGGCTGCGCGCCCTGCAGCTTGATACCTTCGTTGATAACGTACGCTCCCACGGGCTCTATGACAAGCTCGGCTTTATCAACCACGGTGCATGGCCGGTCTACTATGACGATCTGGGAACCGTCGACCTCGACATGTTCGAGTACGTACTGTGACGCGACATTGCTTTGTCTCATCCTGGCGCCTTCGGGTTTCCAGGGACGTCATTCGTTCATCTATACTGGCGGCATGAAGACTAGTGGCATGAAAAAGACTGACAAAGACAGACGAACGCTCGAGGCCATCGGGCGCATCTACTGCCGGGGCAATCATGCCGATGTGAAACGGGATGCGGGTGGGATGTGTCCTGAGTGTCGCGAGGCAATCGAGCAGACGCTCGCCCGGGCTTCCTCGTGTCCTCATGGACATGAGGGCAATTGCCAAGACTGCGAGACGCATTGCCAACGCGGTGAGGCGCAGGCTCGCATCAAGGCCATCATGAAGTACGCGGCTCCTCGCATGGCGCTTCGCCATCCCATCATGACGATCGAGTATCTGCGCAAGAAGTCGCGCAGTTAGCCTCGTGGATGCAGAACGGGGAACAGGGCTCTCCGTTGCCTGCACGCGCTTGAGTTGGTGTGAGGGCCCTGCTACGATATCCCTGCTGCCTAGCTCGGTGGCGGTGGCGCGCCAAGATGCCGGGCTCTGACCAAAGGAGAATCGAACCTTGCGTTTCTAGTTGATGACCCATTACGTTTCGTGGCTCGTCGCCTTTGGAGGCGATCGTGCCGCGCTGTCATCAAGCGAGGTTCCCATGCAGATAACCCTGAACAACGTCTCCTATTCGTATCCCGGATCGACCCAGACCGTCCTCGACGGCGTGTGCACCGTTTTCCCGGTGGGGTGGACGGGCATCATCGGCAACAACGGTTGTGGCAAGAGCACGCTCGCGCGCATTGCAACGGGCATGCTAGCACCTGATAGCGGCACGGTGTCTCCGCGTGGCCTGGTCGTTGCATATTGCAAGCAGGATGCGACCATTCCTCCCGATCGGCTCGAGGACTTCGCATGCTCGTGGGAACAGGCGGCTGTGCGCCTGCGTGCCGATTTGGGCATCGACGATGACTGGCCCTGGCGCTACGACACGCTTTCGAGCGGCCAGCAAAAGCGTTTGCAGGTCGCCGTGGCGCTTTGGGAAGAGCCCGACGTGCTTGTCATGGACGAGCCGACCAACCATGTGGATGCCTTGACGCGCCACGCCGTCCTCAAGGCGCTTGCAGGCTACCGGGGTGTCGGACTGCTCATTTCCCACGATCGCGAGCTTCTTGACGCTCTCGTGGGACAGTGTCTGTGCTTCGAGGGCGCACGTGTCGTGATGCGACCGGGCGGCTATACGCAGGCAAGGGAGCAGACCGCATGCGATACGAAGAGCGCGCAGCGGCAGCGGCGGGACGCCAAGCGCGAGGCGGCGCGCATCCAGGCCGAAGCCGCGCGGCGCCGCAACGAGGCGAGCAAGTCGGCCACGAAGCGAAGCGCGCGTCACCTTGACGCGAAAGACCATGATGGCAAGGGGCGCATCAAGCTGGCGGTCTACACCGGCAAAGACGGCGTTGCCGGCAAGCTCTCCTCGCGCATGGACGCGCGTCTGGAGAAGGTGCGGCAAACGCTTGAAGACGTGCATGTGGACAAGCAGTACGCGGGCGATATATGGATGGATGCTGAGGCAAGCCCACGCAAGGTGCTCGTGCGCATGGAGGCAGGCGAGCTGATACAGGGGGAGCACCATCTGCGCATACCGGATCTTGCGGTCGGCAACATCGAGCACATCGGCATCGCGGGAGTCAATGGCAGCGGCAAGACCACGCTGCTCACGGCGCTCATGCGAATGGTGCCGGATGACCTGAGCACGCTATTCATTCCGCAGGAAATCGAGAGCGAACAGGCGGCTGATGTCATGGCGGGGCTGCGCGACGCATCACCCAGTGAGCGCGGACGCATTCTTTCCATCGTCGCGCAACTCAACTCCGATCCCGACCGCATTCTGGATGGCGACGAGCTTAGCCCTGGCGAGTTGCGCAAACTCATGCTCGCGCAGGGCATTTTGCGTCGCCCCGCGCTGATCGCAATGGACGAGCCAACCAACCATCTGGATATCGGCTCAATCGAGGCCCTGGAGCGCGTGCTCGTTGCCTATCCGGGAGCGCTTGTGCTCGTGAGCCATGACCAGCGCCTGCTCGAAAGGACGACGGGCATTCGCTGGCGTTTGGAGAAGGGCGATGGGAACTTTTTTGTGCTGCGCACGACGTAAGGTTTGATCTTACGCGTCGTAGACGGAGAGGTGCGCGAGGCGAATCTAAAAGGAAAGGAGCCCCGAGAGGCTCCTTCATGACGATTCCGCCATATGCTCACGTATGCACCTACGGTCGCATGAGCACCCGAGGGCGTCCATGCGGGACAATCTCCTCCTCGATGCGCTTGAAGCAATTCATGATGTCGATGTTTTGCGGGCAGGCCTCCATGCAGGCACGACATTCGATACACTCACTCGGCATCTTCTTCCCGCCGTTGAATCGCACGATGAACCCTAGCTGATAGTTGGCTTCGCAGGCGTCGCTGAAGTTAATGAAATAGTTGAGGGCGGTCATGGCGCCGGATATGCCGATATCCATCGGGCAGACTTTCGCACAGTAATCGCATCCCGTGCATGGGACGATACCGCTTTCTGCCATCGCTGTTTGCGCCCGTTCGATAGCTGCGCATTCCACGGGTGAGAGCGGCTTGAAATCAGCGAATGCACGGGCGTTGTCTTCAACCTGCGCGATCGTGTTCATTCCCGAAAGAACGGTGAAGACGCCCTCCTGATTTGCTGCAAATCGCAGCGCATCGACGGCATAGGAGCTCCCGGGCATCGCCTCGTCTAGAATTTCGCGCACAGGCACGGGAGGATCTGCCAACAGTCCGCCCTTCACCGGCTCCATAGCGACTATAGGAAGCCCGTGCTTGTTTGCCACCTCGACGCACTCCTGCTCGCGGAAGGATGGATTATTCCAATCGAGATAATTAATCTGAAGCTGCACGAGCTCTGCCTCGGGATACGCCTGAATGAACTGCTCGAGCTCCTCCGGGGTGCAGTGGGCAGAGAAGCCGATGTGCTTGGCGAGACCGCGCTCTTTGACGCTCTTCACGAACTCCCACGCATCGTATTTCTCAAAAGCCGCCGTCCTGTTGCCACCAAGATTGTGCATGAGATAGACATCGAAATAATCGACACCGAGATTCGCGAGTGATTCCTGCAGTTGCTTTTCGAGATCATCAGCGCTGTTGCAATGCGTCCATGCAACACATTTGTCAGCGATGAAAAACGAGTCCCGCGGATGACGCTCCACGAGCGCCTTGCGCAATGCCGCTTCGCTATTGGGATAGGCCCAGGCGGTGTCAAAGTAGTTGCCACCATGCTCCATGTACACGTCAACAAGTTGTGAGGTCAGCTCGATGTCGATAGTATCGGTTTCGCGTCCCTCGAAGCGCATGCATCCAAAGCCGAGCTTGCTGATCTTGCTGGTATCAAAGGCCATGATGTCTCCTTACTAAAACAGGCTCTCGCCAATGTACTTGTCATGGGGCATTATGAGACAGCGCTCAATGGGCTTCCAGAAGCTTTCGTACAGGGCTTTCTGAGCTAGCCCGTAGTTTTCCTTCGAGTCAAACTCCCAGACGAGCATATACTTCACGCTCTTCACGACACGCGTGAGTTCGATGGGTGGCAGGCCATCGCGAATCTGCTCCATGTCGACACGATATCCACGTTTGATGAGGCGCAACGACAAAAGGCCCGGCTGTTGTTCGAGAAGCTCCTTTGCTTCCAACATGAGAGTTTCGAATTCCTCGACTTTCCGTGGCTTCACCTGATATATGCACACTTCTGCAAATGACATCGCTGCTCCTCTTTCAGGTTCCGAAATCCGCCGCGTGCTCGGCGATGAATGCGTTGGCATCCGCAAGGTTCACATGGCAGTAGCCAAAAGGGTTTTTGCCAAGATAGTCCTGATGATAGTTCTCGGCAGGGTAGAAGTTTGCGAGCGGCGCAGTCTCCACATGTGGCTGTTTTCCTGCTTTACGCGCAAGCTCCATAAGCAATGATTCTGCCGCATGGGCATCCGCCGGGTCCGTCCAGTAGATCCCGGTACGATACTGCGTGCCCACGTCATTGCCCTGGCGGTTGAGTGAAAATGGATCGATGGTGCGCAAGTAGGCCTGCAAGAGCAACGACGGCGAAATGACATCAGCGTCATACGCAACCTTCACGGCTTCAGCCGCATTTGTCGCGCCCGTGCATACGTCCTCGTAGCTCGGATTCTCGACGCTCGCATTTACGTAGCCGACCTCGGTATCGATGATTCCGGGGAGCTTCTTCAGATACGCCTCGGTGCCCCAGAAGCACCCGCCGGCAAGGTATATTTCATGTGCGTCCATGATGCCTCCGCAACTTGACTGCTTGCATCTTAGCGGAATCCGTCCTGTGGGATAATGACACAAGTCCGGCATCCGATTTTGAAGGGTCCCGTATGCAACGAACCATCGACATACAGTGCGTGGACGGCGACATCGCGCAGGTCCCAGTGCTTGACGTGGCGGATGTCGTCGCGCTCGAGCAGCGCATCGCACGGGACGGCACCTCGCTTCTGGAGCTCATGACGCGCGCGGGAACCACTCTCGCTTGCGCAGTTGAGGAGCATGCTGTATCCGATGCCGCGGTTGTCATCCTTGCGGGCTCGGGCAACAATGGCGGTGATGGATGGGTGGCCGCTCGCGTGCTTGCCGCGGCAGGCCGCAATGTGACGCTCGTGAGTAAGAGCGCCCCCGAAGAGCTCGTGGCAGAGCCGGCCCGCACGGCCGCGCTCGAGTCTGCATCTACCGGTAGCTTTGACCTTGCCATCGCCCCGTCAGATGCGGAACTGACACGATTGCTCGACAACGCCGATGTCATTGTCGACGCGATACTTGGCACCGGCTTTGCCCACGACCGGGTACGCGAGCCCTACGCAACGTGGATTCGCCAGGCGAACGAGGCGCATCGCAAGCACGGTGTGCGCATCGTCGCAGCCGATTGCCCCAGCGGACTCAACGCTCAAACCGGCGCAACCGCCAGCGAATGCATCGCGGCCGACGAGACCGTTACGATGATCGTGCCCAAGACCGGGCTTCTGGAATCGCAAGCGCGTCCATACGTGGGCACGCTCCTGCTCGCCCCGCTCATCTCGATTGAGGAGTACTTCGATGACCTGCTTTGACAATGTCCACGGTAAGCTGGGCTTTGGCCTCATGCGCTTGCCGAAGATCGATGGCGAGATCGACATCCCGCAATTCGGCGACATGGTCGACGCCTTCCTCGGTGCCGGCTTCAACTACTTCGACACGGCCTGGGCCTATCCGGGAAGCGAGGAGGCCACGCGCAAGGCGCTGGTCGAGCGCTACCCGCGCGATGCGTTCCTGCTTGCCACCAAAGCCGCCCCCTGGTTCAAATGCAAGAACGCCCAGGAGGCGTACGCCCAGCTTGAGACCTCGCTCGAGCGCACGGGCGCCGGCTACATCGACTACTACCTCATGCACAATCTGGGAAGCGTGCGCACCGAGGCGTTTGACCGCTTCGACATGTGGGAGTTCGCGCGGCGCAAGCGCGAGGAGGGCGTCATTCGCCATCTCGGGCTTTCTATCCACGACGGCGCTGATGCGCTCGACACCGTGTTGAGCGAGCATCCCGAAGTCGAGTTCGTGCAGCTCCAGGTGAACTATCTCGACTGGGATAACCCGGTGCATCAGAGCCATGCATGCCTCGAGGTCGCGCGCAAGCATGGCAAGCCCATCGTGGTCATGGAGCCGCTGCGTGGCGGGCTGCTGGCAAATCCTCCCGAATCCGTGCGTCATGTCTTTGAGCAAACCGACTCGACGAGCTCATGTGCGTCGTGGGCCCTGCGCTTTGCCGCTAGCCAGCCCGATGTGGCTGTCGTGCTTTCGGGCATGAGCGACCTTGCGCAGATGGAAGCCAACATCCGCACCATGCGGGATTTCGAATGCATGGGCGCCGATGAGGAGGCGGTGATTTCACGTGCGCAGGACGAGTTCGCGAAGTTCGACCTCATACCCTGCACCGGATGCGATTACTGCGCAAAGGCATGCCCGGCCAGCATCGGCATCTCGGGCGCGCTACTCGCGCTCAACGCGCATACGATGTTCGGTAGCTACAAGAACGAGTGGATCGTCGGTGGCGAGCGAAAGAACAAGCGCAAGCCGAGCGAGTGCCTGCAATGCGGAGCTTGCGAGAAGGTGTGCCCGCAACGAATCTCCATCGTGGCCGAGCTCGTGCGTGCGGCGGACGTGCTAGGGCTGTAGCTAGAACCTGCCTGCTGATTTTTTCGATAATGCAGTGATTGACAGTTCCGCTTGCTGATTTATTTCGTTTTCCTAGTGCTCCGACATGGGGAATGAACAATTCTTTCGTTTTCCTAGGATTGAGGCACGTTTAATCCTAGGAAAACGACGATTTCCTGCACGCGGGTCGTCATCTGCCTAGGAAAACGACATTTTTCTGCACCCTCGTCGCTGTCTTCCTAGGAAAACGAAAAACCTGCAATTGACTCGAGCGAAATGTTCATGCTGTTTGCAATTACAGTCGCAGCTGCTTCTCCATGTTGCTCCCTCTCGCGGGAGAAGCTAGACAGATACTCTGTGCGATTGTACGGCACGGGGAGACGTGCGTGCGTCAAAGACTTAAGATGGGGGCACCGTCCAACCGTTCGGGGGAGCATGCCATGTCGAAAATCGTCGTGTCAGATTTTGATCTCGGGGATACCGCGCTCGAGAGGCAAATGGTCGAGGCTGCCGGTATCGAGTTCGCCGCATTCGGAAACGAGGATGACCGTGCCCCCGAGGCGCTCATCGAGCACCTGCAGGATGCCGATGGCGCCATCACCTCATATGGTGACTATACCGCCACAGTGTTCCAGGTGCTACCCAAGCTCAAGGTCGTGAGCAAGACGGGCACGGGCGTCGACAACATCAACGTAGCTGCGGCCACCAAGAACGGTACTGCGGTTTGCAATGTTCCCGGCTACGGTACGGAGGTCGTCTCCGATCACGCCATCGCGCTCGCGATGTGCGTGCTGCGTCGCATCAACGAGATGGATGCCGACATGCGACAGGGCGTGTGGGACTTTCACAAACGCCGCCCGCTCGGTCAGGTGCAGGGACGCAGCTTCGGCATTGTCGGGTACGGGCATATCGGACGGGCGACGGCGCGCAAGGCGCGTGGGCTTGGCTTCGATGTCATGGTCTGGGATCGCAAGGGCGTGCCGGGACGCTTCACACCGGAGGACTTCCCGTACGTGAGCCTGGACGACCTGCTTGCACGGGCCGATATCGTGAGCTTTCACACGGCGCTGACGCCCGAGACGCATCATCTGCTTGATGCGGAGCGCATCGCCACCATGAAGTCCGATGCCATCGTCATCAACACCTCGCGTGGCGCCATCGTAGATACCGATGCGCTGGCCCAGGCGCTTGTCGCAGGCAAGCTTTGGGGCGCTGGCATTGACGTGTTCGAGGAGGAGCCCATCGCGCCTGATGCGCCCATCTGTAAGGCACCGCATACGGTGCTCACACCGCATGTTGCGTATTGGTCCGAGGAGACAGCCGTCCAGCTTCGCACGCGCTGCACGCAAAACGCCATCGACGTGGTACTCGGCAAGAAGCCCGAAAGCTGCGTGAACGCCGAGGTGCTCACGCGCTGACGGAGTGGTCTGTCGCGTCACAGTAGCGGCTTGAGGTACCTTCCCGTCACGCTTTTCGCACATGCGGCGACATGTTCGGGCGTGCCGGCACAGACGATTTCGCCACCTGCCTCGCCGCCGCCCGGACCCATGTCGATTACGTAATCGGAGTTCGCGATGAGGTCGAGGTCATGTTCGATGACAATGACCGTCGCACCTTTGTCCACCAGCCTTTGCAAGACGCGTAGTAGCACCTCCACGTCTGCCGGATGCAGTCCGATGGTGGGCTCGTCGAAGACGAAGAGAGCATCTTGCTGCTTCTTGTGCATCTCTCCGGCGAGCTTGAGGCGCTGGGCTTCGCCGCCCGAGAGTGCGGGTGTCGACTCGCCGAGGGTGAGGTATCCCAGGCCCAGGTCGGAAAGCGTCTGCAACTTGGCCTTTGCCTTAGGGATGCTCGTGGATGCCATGCAAAGCAGCTCGTCCACCGTGAGCGCGAGAACATCGGGCAGGGAAAGTTCCTCGGTCGGATTGTCGGGCGTGTCCGCTGGTTCTTCCACTTCGTTACGACATCCGTCGATATCCTCAAATGGCAGGCGTATGCCATAGGCGTCCTGGTCGTAGCGCGAGCCATGGCAGTCGGGGCACATGATGTCGACATCGGGGAGGAACTGGACGTCGAGCGATATCTGGCCCGTGCCGTCGCAGGTGGGGCAGCGCAGGCTTCCTGTGTTGTAGGAGAAGGCGCCAGCCTTGAGCTTGCGATCCTTGGCGGCGGAGGTCGCGGCGAATGCCCGGCGCAGGTCATCCATGATGCCGGAATAGGTAGCTACCGTCGACCGAACGTTTGCTCCGATGGGCGTCGCGTCGATGAGATGGACGCGCTTGATGCCCGGCGCGTCGATGCCGCACACGTGCGCGGGCAGCTTCTTGCCGTCAAGTACCGCTTGCAGTGCGGGGATGAGGCTCTCGAGGACGAGGGTGGTCTTTCCCGATCCCGAGACGCCGGTGATGGCTGTCATGCGTCCCAGGGGAATCTTCACGGAAAGCGATTTCACGGTATGCAGGGGCAGCGTCTCGAGCTCGATGATGCCTTTCTCGAACACGACCTCGTCATTTGCACGTTCGCGCACATGTACGTGCTTTGCGCCCGAGAGATAGGGCCCGATGCGGGAAGCCGGATCTGCCTCGATCTGTCCGACAGTGCCCTGGGCGATGACACGACCGCCGCCCGAACCCGATCCGGGGCCGATCTCCACGATGTAGTCCGTGGCTCTGAGCACGCTGAGGTCATGGTCCACCACGACAACCGAGTTGCCATCGCCCATGAGGTCGTCGATGACGCCGAGCAGCCCTTCAACATTGGAGGGGTGCAGACCGATGGAGGGCTCATCGAGCACGTAGAGTACGCCGGTAGTGCGCGTGCGCACGGCGCGAGCCAGCTGGACGCGCTGTAGCTCGCCGTTGGAAAGCGTGGCACCGGCACGGTCCAGGCTCAAATAGCCGAGGCCGAGCTGCTGCAGGCGATGCATCGGATCGTTCATCTCCGCGACTATCGCCTTGGCCATGGGGCGCATTTCCCCGGGCAGCTTGTCCGGAAGCGTCGGGGCCCATGCCGCCAGCTCGTCGAGGGTCTGGGCCGTGGCTTGCGCCAGGTTCATATCGTCCAGAAGGCTCGAGCGCGCCTTGACCGAGAGGCGGGTTCCATGGCAATCCGGACAGGTTCCCTGCTTGAGGAAGCGCGCGACGCGGGCAAGTCCCTTTTCGTCCTTCACCTTGGCAAGGGCGTTCTTCACCGTGTTGACCGCGCTGTAGTACGTGAAGTCGAGCTCGGTGGCGTGGCTCTTGTTCTTGGGTACGTAGAGGATATGGCGCTTCTCCATGGGCCCGTGCAGCACGATTTCCTTCTCGTGGTCGGTGAGGTCGCGATAGGGCACGTCGATGCGCACGCCCATTTCCTGGGCGACCTGCGGCATGAGCGACCACATGAGCTGGCGCCAGGGAGCGACCGCGCCCTCTTCGAGCGTGAGCGAGTCATCGGCGATGAGCGTCGACTCGTCGATTTCGCGCACGACTCCCGTGCCCCCGCAGGTGGGGCAGGCGCCCGCGCTGTTGAAGGCGAGGTCCTCGGCGCTCGGACCATAGAACGTCTCGTGGCAGACCGGGCACTCGAGCGGCTTTTCGGCAGCCACGTTGAGGCTGGGCGGCACGTGATGGCCGTTAGGACATTCATGGCTGCCCAGACGCGAGAACATGAGGCGCAGGTAGTTGAGCAGCTCGGTGGAGGTGCCGAAGGTGGAATGCACCCCGGGCGTGGAAGGGCGCTGGCGCAGCGCGATGGCAGCCGGCACGTGCAAGACCTCATCCACCTGTGCGCGTGTGGTCTGACTGATGCGGCGGCGCGTGTAGGTGGAAAGCGCCTCGAGATAGCGACGACTGCCCTCCGCGTACAGCACGCCCAGGGCCAGCGAGCTCTTTCCCGATCCGGATACGCCGGCGATGCCGACCATCTGGTGCAATGGGATGTCGACGTCGATGTCCTTCAGGTTGTGGACGCGTGCACCACGCACTTCGATGGCGGCCGGCTCGCGAAAGACGATGTCACCGATGCTGCAGGAAGCGTCATTGTGTTTGTCTGGCATATCAGCTCTCCATCGAGAATGAGACACTTGCTCAGAGCAATTGTCTCATTCTAATATGTCGGTGACGCGAAGGAGGTGAGGCTGATGTCCAAGAAGAAACGCGCGAAGAAGCACAACGTGCCAAAGACCGGCGCAGTATGGCGGCAGACGTCCGAAGAGGCGACGCTCGCGAAGATGCCGCGATACGATGCGTTTGCCGGTGGCTATGGTCCCCATGGCAGCAAGAAGTACGATCGCGCAAAGGCAAAGCAGGACTGGCGACGCCAGATTGGACAAGAAGGAGCCTCTCGGGGCTCCTTTCCTTTATGCGCGAAAAAGTTTGCAAAAGCGCTTGACCCTCTCGTCGCGTCAGGGCCCATGATGCCTCTCGAAGACACGTATGGAGCAATGGTTTAGGGAAGGACCGCGATTATGACGATGACCATTGGCCAAATGGCAACGCAAGCTGGTATAAGCCCGCGGGCCTTGCGTTACTACGAGGAGCAAGGGCTCATCTCGCCCCGTCGAAGCGACGGAGGCTACCGTGTGTACGACGAGTCAGACGCGAGGCGTCTCGCGCAGGTGCTCGCCTTGCGCTCGTGCCATCTGCCGCTGGCCACCATTCGCAGGCTCATGCAAGATGCCGGCACCGACCTTGCCAGCACGCTCCGCGCGCATCTTCACGCTCTCGAATCGCAGGGAGCGTCATTGGACGCGGCAATCGAAAGGACGAGAGCCGCGCTGACAACCATCGAGAGGATGAAGGACATGAGCACGAAAGACAGCTTCGAGATGATGAAGGAGCAGGGGCTGCGCGATTTCGAAAACGACTACGGCGAGGAGGCGCGCAAGCTTTACGGTGACGACGTCATCGAGGACGCCAATGCTCGTATGATGGCTCTCACCAAGGACGAGTGGGACGCCAAGGAGCTTCTGGAGGAATCGATCAAGGTGCAATTGCGCCTTGCCATGGCTACAGGCGACCCTGCGAGTGATGAGGCCCAGGAGCTGGTGCGCATGCACAGGCGCTGGATTGGCATCCACTGGGGAAAGGCCCCCGAGTCGGATCAGTATCTGGGCTTGGCGCAGGGCTACCTGTCCGAATACTCGCGTCCTCGTTTCACTTGGACAGCCTTGCCTTCATGCGCTTCGGCACTTCCCTGGGCGAGATGCCCGCCGCCTTCCACACGCCGACCTCCATCGCGGCGAAGCAGATCACGAGCCATGCGAAGCCCAGCACCCAGTCCAGCGGCCCCACGGTTCCCTGCTGCGCCAGCAAGACGATGCTCACGATGGAAGACACGGCCCAGAGCTCCGCGGTCACGAGCCCGGGCGAATAGGGCCTTCTCAGACCCATCAGCTTGATGCCGGCCACATGGACGATGCCTTCGATCAGCCCGAACAGGATGACCGCGCAGGCGAACAGGGGCGCATCCCGCACGGCGAAGCCCAGGAAGGTCAGCACGCCGACCATGAGGTCGGGCTTCGCGAGCATGGAAGCCCGCTGCTCGCCCGTTACGGCAAGCCCCATGTTCTGCGCCATCAGCTCCAGGAACCCTCCGGGGAAGCGCTGCTCCTCCCGCTCGTGCAGGCAGGCTATCACCACCATCACCGCCGCGCACTTCTGCGTGAGAAGGAGATCGTTCCAGGTGAAGGCGGCGACAACCGCCGCGCAGACGGCGTAGATGGTAAGGATCAAAAGGCTGTTCTTTCGCAGGAACCTCATTTTCCAACTCTCTTTCGTTGTCGTGGGTCCAACAACAATGCGACATCATGTCTTATAATTATGGTAGGCATCGCGACGCGATCCCATCAAGAGTCAAATGCGCCTTATATGTCGCAAATTCAAGGGAAGGCGAGGCATGAACAAGCAGCCCGAAAGAACCGACGCCACGAGAGAGGCCATACTCGACGCGCTCTGGCAGGTGCGTCGGGAGAGGAGGCTGGAGCGCATCTCGGTGCGCGAGGTCTCGGAGCTGGCCCACGTGCACCGGAGCACGTTCTACCGCTACTTCACGAGCGTCCCCGATGCGTTCGGCGTCTTCGAGGGGCGACTCATCGACGAGATAGTGGAACACGCTTCGAGCGTCGTTGCTTCGAATAAGGGAGCGGATTTCGCGTCTTTGTCGGTCGCGTTCGTCGACGCCCTGAGCCCCTACGCGGAGACCCTGGGCGTTCTCACGGGCCCGGCGGGAGACCCCGCCTTCGCGGGCAAGTTCGCGCAGCGCTTCAAGCCGGTGTTCGACTCCGCCGTTCCTTTCTGTGGGGACGCGGTTCTCTCCGACTACCTCTTCCAGCTGTCGCTCATGACCATCCTCTTGAACATAGGCTTCTGGAGCGAGCACAAGGACTCGTGCACCCTTGAGGAGGTCTGCTCGATATCGCGCACCCTCATGGACGGCGGGGTCGCAAAGCTGAGCTTCGATTCTCTCTGATTTGTACGCTCGCCTGCGCTTCAGTCCCCGAGCTTCCTCCGCCCCAGGATCGAGTCTAGCGCGTTGCGGACGAACTCCCCATAGCTCATTCCCATCATCTTCACCGCGATGAGCCGCTGCGTGCCAAACAGAGGTATGAGGAGCAGGGCCGCGGCGGCGAGCCACCAGTACCACGCGAATGGCTCCACGGCGACGACGTACCAGATGGTGAACGCATCGAGCGGGAGCATGAACAGAAGCGATGTGACCATGCCGGGCGAGTATATCCTCGTCTTGGGGTTCGCCCTTCCCGCGACGATGTGCGCGAGCGGCTCGATGATCCCCAGAACGAGGGCGCCGATCACGAGCCAGTGGAACTGGGGGAGGCAGAACGGGATGAGCAGCATGTAGACGGTGATGCAGAAGAGGGCGAACTTGGGGATGCACATGTCGCGCATGGGCATGCCGGTGAGCGAGATGGCAAGCTCCACGAACCCGCCGGGGTATTTCAGCTCCTCCCACTCGTGGGCGGCGATCAAGATGTAGTAGAGTCCTATGATTCTCTGGGTCACGGGCATCGACTCCCAGAAAACAACCATGTAGGTTGCGACGCAGGCCGCTATTGCGGTCGTAACGTAGAGGCTGTTGCGAACGACGAATCTGTCGGCGAAGGCCATTGACCCCTCCTTCCTACTCGATATAATCAACATATGTTCATTTTCTTGAGTAGAAGCGGCGGTTTCAATAGGCACTGCCGGGAAAGTGTCGATTAGGGGGCCTCATGGCGAAGGCGGAGCCGAACAAGAACGACGTCAGATACCTCGCGACGCAGGAGCGCATAGAGGAGACCTTCTGGGACCTCCTGGCAGACGTGGGCTTCCCGAAGATCACGGTGCGCGCCCTCTCCGAGCGCGCGGGCATAAACCGAGGCACCTTCTACCTGCACGCCGAGGACAAATACGACCTGCTCTCGCAGGTGGAGGACCGCATGCACCAAGGGATGATGGGCGGCGGCGCGAGGCTCGCGTCAGGCGATGCTCCCGAGGGCGAGGCGTCTCCCATGGCCGCCCCCATGATCGCGGGCGCTAGGTTCGCCTACGAGAACCGCGAGCGGATGCTGCTGTTGATGGACGACTCGTGCGACCCCCTCTTCTTCTCCAAGTACGCCGCCAAGGTGAAGGAAGCCATGCTCGGAGCCACCGGCGACCTTACGTCGGAGCAGCGCTATGCCTTGGCGCTCATGGAGGGCGTCATCGGTAGCTTCTTCGGCGAGTGGGTGCGCGGGGGGATGAGAGAGACACCTGAGGAGTACGTGGGCATCGTGTTGGACCTCGCTGCGAAGCTAGACTTGACCTCCATTTCGGATGTGCTCCCGCAGGGGCAGCCAGCGAAGAAGTCCTGACCGGCCTCGCACATGGGGGTTAGTTGAGCGAAGCGCGATGCGGGGTAGAGCGCAAGGACTCTTCGGAAAGCGAAGAGACGGGAGAGGGGGATTCGGAAGAGGAAGGGTCGCAGGAATAGCCTCAGCTGAAAGAAGGGAGTATAGAATCAAAGAAGAGCGCCCTGCAGGGCGCTCTTCGCTTCATATGCCTATATCATCGCTACCGCCGATGCTGCGCCTCGTCGCCTCGGCCACCTCTTTGACCATCTCCCTAGTGACGAAGCTGCGCGGGTCGAGCCTCAAGGCGATGCAGAGCTTCAGGAACTCATCGATCCGCATTTCTCGCTGCCCGTTGAAGACGTACCAGAGGCGTTCCTTGTCGCATTCGATGCGCCGTGCAAGCTCCGCGACGCTCACTCCCGTTTCGCGTCTCCGGCATTCAAGGACGACGAATGCGGCACGGTGACCTTTCGAGGTGTCGGGGGTCGAGATCATGCAGGCATTGGCACAAAGAAGTCCAAGGCGCTATTGCACCGCTGCTTCCGAGTTTTCAGGAGTGACGGTATTGCTTTTGCTGAGCGAGCTCTTCGATTGCGTGACTAGGACAAGCACCAAGAGAAACGAGAGCAAATCGCCGATGAGCTGGGCTGCGATGATGCCGGGTAGCCCGAAGGCCGCCGAGCCGATGAGCAGTGCAGGAATGAGGAAGATCCCCTGCCGCCCGACTGCGATGAGCGCACCCTGCTTCGCCTTTCCGAGGGCCAGGAAGAACGCGGAGTAGACAGCCTGCGCCCCGAAGGTGGAGAAGCTCAGGACATTAGGACATTGTTGGACATTGGGTGGACATTGGGTGGACATTGGGACATTGTTGGACATTGGGTGGACATTGGGTGGACATTGGGGACGTAGGCTAATGTCTCTGCCAGGTTCTCGGCCTTTTCATGGACAATCATTCATCTGCTAGCACATGCTTTTGATACGACGCTTCGGGAGATGCCGGTCAACCGTTCGATTTGTCGTACTGAGAGGTTTGCTGCCTTCAACGCGCAAAGCGCATCGTCGCGTTCTTCTTTGGGAAGAGTCGTAATGCTTTCTACGTGACAGTTGCCCAATACCTCATTGGCCGCAATAAGTGCATCATCGTCAGTGAGGCGCATGCGTCCTCTTTCGGCATCGATGCAGGGAGCGGTGGGATCGTCTTCTTGATGGAAGCTTGCGAATCCGGTCGGCCCGTCAAGAAGCTCGAGAGCGAGGGCAGTGTCTGCAATCGATGGGCTGGAGTTTCCCCTCAAATACTCTGCATAGCTGCTCCACGGATAATCGATAGTAAGGGACATTCGGGCCTTTTCCGGATTTCTGTGGATATAGCGCAGCGCCGTAAGAAAGTACTCATCGGTTTCGATCGGCTCACTCTTGAAACGACCCTGCATTAAATGCCCCACGCGATCATGTCGTTTGTTGAAATACATCGAATAAGACGAGTTCAGTACTCTCATCAGATTCGAGAGTGTGCCAATGGGACATTTGATAAGAAGGTGCACGTGGTTTCCCATCAGACACCATGCGAAGAGGATGGCCCCGTTCTGGTCAAGGCCTTCTTTGAGGAATGAGAGGTATTTTCTACGGTCAGCATCATCTTCGAACAGGATTTGACGCCCGCATCCTCGGGAAACGACGTGGTAGATGTCACTTGCAGATTCTTGTCGTTTTGCTCGGACCATCGGACACCACCTTTCAGGTTGTCGACTGCGTCGAGCTTACACGGGAAAGGGGCGTAATGCCACAGCATGAACGCGAGTAAGTCATTCGAAAAGACACTATGCTACGTCCCCAATGTCCGTCCCCAATGTCCGCAATCGTTGTTGGTCTGCAGATGCCATCAGCGAGGATGCGGTTTGGGTTGTGTCCAAGGGAGGCGTCATTCCCGGATCGGCATTCTAGCATGACCGCTTCTGCCTATTCCCCCGATTGCAATTCGTTGGCGGGAGGCAGTACTATTGGCCAGAGATTTCCAGAGAGGGATTCATGGCAAACGATGTCGTCATTCTTGGGTTTGGCCCTGCCGCCGCCAGTGCCGTGGAAGCGCTGTGCTCGCAAGGATGCGACGCGAACGTGGACATCATCACCGCAGGTCCCACTTTTTGTGAAAGTCCCGTCCTGACTTCGTATAACGCCGCTGGAATCGTAACCCGCGAGCAGGGAAGCATCTACGCCTCGGCGCTCGACGATGCCAATGTGCGCATCTTTCCGAACGAGGAGATCACGTCCCTAGATACGGAAAGCCAAACCGTCAAAGCCGCAAGTGGTCGCGAGTGGCCCTATTCCGTTTGCCTGATAGCTACAGGCGCATCGCCCGTGCTTTCGGGCGAAAGCCCGCTTTTCGAATGCGATCCGCTCACGCTCAGGACCTTCGAAGATGCCGAGCGCCTGAGCGCGGTGCTTGCTGCGCGTCCCCATGCCAGCATCCTCATCTCCGGAACTTCCATGGTCGCCCTCAAGGCGGCGGAGGCGTGCATCCGTAGGGGTGGGCGGTCGACCATTCTGGGTCGCAGCCCTCATATCCTCAAAGGGTCGGCGCATTCCCGTGCGGCTTCCAGGATGGAGGCCCTGCTCGAAGACCAGGGAATAGAGCTTCTGCTCGGCGAGATTGCCGAAAAAGCCCGCGTTCTCGAAGATGGCTCCACAAGCGTTTCTTTTTCCCACCAGGAAGAGCCGAAAATTTTCGATGCGGTTCTCGTAGCCCATGGCATGAGCCCCAACATCGACTTCATCGAAAACGCCAACATACATGCCGATAGGGGAATCGTCGTCGATGCCTTCATGCGCACGAGCGCCCCTCATGTCTACGCGGCAGGCGATGTGGCCACAGTGCCCTGCTTGCTTGGAGGAAGCAAGGTGGCCGGGCTCTGGCTCGCGGCACGTCAGCAGGGCAAGGTGGCGGGCACGAACATGGCAAAGGAGCTTCGCGACGAGGGAAGGGCATGCGCATCCGATGCCTCCGCTTTTGCCGGCAGCATGGAATATCACGGATTTCTTCCCGCGAACACCATCAAGGTCGGAGCCGCGCTGTTCGCCGCTGCGGGAATGATCCCGTCGGCCGAAGATTCATTCGTGATCGAGGAGATCGAGACTGAGAATGAGTATCTGCTGAAGTCCTATCTCGTCCGGCAGGATGGCCGGGCCTTGCTGTCTGGTTTCAACCTCGTGGCAAAAGCTGACATGGCAGGACTCTTTGGCAAGCTGACGGATTCGATCGGGCGCATGCAGGCGGAAATAGCCCGCAGTGCGCTTCAAGGCGCATTCACCGATGTTTGACGGTTTCATGAGCGAGACGGAGGAGAGATGAACGAGCGTGAGCTGAGGGAAAAGGGCAAGGTTCCTGGTCCGGAGACGGGTATCGAAGTCAAGAAGTCCATCTGCACGATTTGCGACCCGACCACGCAATGCGGGCTGGACCTGTTCGTGAAAGATGGCGAGATCATTCGAGTCGAGGGTTCGAAAGAGGCCCCGCATTCGCACGGCAGCCTGTGCTCGAAGGGCGCGGCCACGCGGCAATACGTCTACAGCTCCGACCGGCTGAAGACCCCGCTTCGGCGCGTGGGCGAGCGCGGCGAGGGCAAGTTCGAGCCAATCAGCTGGGATGAGGCCCTGGGCGAAATCGCCAAAAACCTCAACGCTGCAAAGGCGCAGTACGGTCCGGAATCGGTCATCTTCTTCGCGGGCTATCCAAAGCACCACAGGCCATTTTTGCAGCGTCTTGCCATGAGCTTTGGCTCGCCGAATTATTGCACCGAATCGAGCACGTGCTCGACGGCAACTATCATGGCCCAGCAGCTCACCTATGGCGCACCTGCGGCCCCGGACAACGGTGAGTCGGCTTGCATAATGATGTGGTCCAACAACCCGGCAGCGTCAAGGACGCTCATATGTGAAGGATTGTTCAATCGTTTGGACAAGGGGACGAAGCTGATAGTGGTCGACCCCCGCGTCACCCCTTTCGCGGCTCGTGCAGACATTCATCTGCAGCTGCGCCCGGGAACCGACGGCGCGCTGGCGCTTGCGATGGCCAACGTCATCATCGACGAGAATCTCTACGATGCCGACTTCGTCGCCAATTGGACGGTCGGTTTCGAGGAATACGCCAAGCTCGCCGCAGAGATGACTCCGGAAAGGGCGCAGGACATCACGGGTGTTGACGCGAACCTGATCCGCGAGGCGGCCCGGATGTACGCGACCACGAAGCCCGCGAGCATCATGACCAGCGCGGCACCCGTGGTCCATCACACGAATGGCGTGCAGAACTACCGTGCGGTGTTCTGCCTCATCGGATTGACCGGTAATTTCGACATCCATGGCGGAAACCTCATGAACAAACCCTCGTTGGTACATATACCAGGAGGTTTTCCCACGCGCGAGGGCGAGTTCACCTTGGCGTCCCGTCTGAAGGATTTGCCGGAAAGGGTCGGCTCCCGCCGCTTTCCGGTGTGGGATCGATTGACCACGCAAGCGCAGGCGTGCGATATTCCGAGGCAGATTCTGACCGAGGACCCCTACCCGCTCAAAGCCGCGTTCTGCATGGGGTTCAACCATAGGATGTTCCCCGATTCGCAGGGCTTCATCGACGCCTTCACCAAACTCGATTTCATAGCGGTGGCAGATCCCTTCCTGACCGACAGTGCCAAGTATGCCGACATCGTCTTGCCGGTATGCACCTCGGTGGAGCGCAGCGAAGCTCGGTGTTGGCCCATGGGCTACGTGATGCTCTCGCAGCCTGCGATAAAGCCGGTGGGGCAGTCCCGCTCCGACGTCGACATCATCGCACAGCTGAGCAAGGAGCTAGGTCTGGGCGATGACCTGCTCGAGTCGGGATTCGACGCGTGCCTGGATTGGATGCTCGAGCCCAGCGCTCTGTCCGTTGCGGAGCTCAAGAAGCATCCGGCCGGGATGTTCGTTCCCGATTTCAAGAAGCCCGCCGAAAGGAAGTACGTCGACCAGGGATTCAAGACCCCGTCGGGCAAGTTCGAATTCGTCTCCGGTGTGCTTTCCGAAATGGACGGCGAGGGCTTCGAGGCGCTTCCCTCTTTTCGGGAGCCGGCTATAAGTCCCGTCTCGCAGCCGGAGATTGCCAAGGAGTATCCGTTCGTCCTGTCCATCGGCGCTCGCAAGCCCATGTTCCAGCATAGCCGCACCTTCCGCATCCCCTGGATTCGCCAGTTTGCGCCGGACCCTGCCTGCGACATGAATCCGGCCGACGCCAAGCGCATCGGCATCGCCGAGGGCGAGGAAGTCGAGCTCATGACGCCGGAGGGAAGCGTTTTTGTGAAGGCGCATCTGGACGAGATGATTCGCGAAGGTGACGTGCATCTTTACCATGACTGGCCCGAGGCCAATGGAAACGACCTCATGTCGGGCGATTATCTCGATTCTATTTCGGGCTTCCCGGGATACAGGTCCCTGCTCTGCAAGGTGGTTCCCGCCCGCATGAGCGCCAATGCGAAGGAGGCATAGGCATGACTTCCAGAGAGAGCAAGAGCATCGTCTTCAAGTCCGACCGCTGCATAGGATGCTATTCGTGCGTCGTGTCATGCATGGATCAAAACGACCTCGATGTCGCGAGGGATGATCTATCGTGGCGAATCGTCGAGAACGTTCCCGGAAGGCTGGTGGGCAAGCACCGTGGCAACGCCAGTGTCTCGATTGCCTGCATGCACTGCGAAGATGCGGCGTGCATAGCCGCGTGCCCTGCAGGGGCGATAGCGAGAGATGCCGCAACGGGGTCCGTGCTGGTGGACGATGGCCTGTGCATCGGCTGTCATGCCTGCGCGATGGCCTGTCCGTTTGGGGCTCCCCGTTTTGGGAGTAGCGGGAAGATGCAGAAATGCGACGGATGCTATGCCAGAACGCAGTTCGGGCTGGAACCAGCGTGTGTCAGGAACTGCCCGACCCACGCGCTCGCCTACGAACCGGTCAACGCCTCGATGGACGAGAAAGCGGCCAGCGCAGCCCGGAAGCTCGTGTAGTCTCGGGCCCCCGGAGCGGTGTTCTCATCAGGCTTCTAATCAGATGCGCGCCATTCCTCCACGGTCCGCGCAAGCTTCTTCTCGTAGCAGGAGTGCGCCGTATACAGCACCGCGCACGGGTTGTTGCCGGCGAGGAAGTCCTTCGTGGCAAACGTCGTGACGGGTGCATCGGAGTACTTGCAGAAGAGGGCGTCGTGTCCCACGCATATGCCCATGAGGATGTTCAGGTCCGTCTTCGCCTCGTTGAGGAGAAGCGCCTGCATGATGGGATTACAGACGACACCTCCTTCGCCGCCCCCTGCCGGGGGCTCGAGGTCGAGGTCGGCTCTCCGGTTGCTTTCGAGCTTGCAGCCAACCGTCTCGACGCGGAACCCCGCCTGTTCGAGCAGCTTGGCCAGGATGCGCGTCTCGCGCAGCATGATGGTGCACGACGCGATGCCGATATGGGTGGCGCCGATGAGGTTCGCGAATTTGATGGTGTCCTGCACGCGCGTGGAGTTTGCCGTCTCCTCGCTGACCATCGCAGCGGCTTGCATGATGACGTGGTTTTCGGGAAGCGCGTATAGACGCTGCGCCTCGTCATGCAGCGCAGACGAGACCGCGCTCTGCGCGCAAAACCCCGGTTCTTCGCGATCGGTGTATTCGCATGCGGTGGTTCCGCAGCTCATGCAATTGAGCTTTGATTCCATGATCCCTCCCGATTGGTTCTCGCGGGTCGCAGATATGACGACCAATATCATACGACCCCGCTCGAAGGAACGGGGCCATGGGGTCATGATGGAGCGGGCGACGGGACTCGAACCCGCGGATACCAGCTTGGGAAGCTGGGGCCTTACCACTTGGCGACGCCCGCATCGGCCACTCATTATAACCTTAGCTCTTTCATATCGTTGGGGATTTTAGGGAATCCCTTTGAGTCTCTATGCGGTCATTCAGGAAGGACTCATATGACAGGGTTTCGACTGGTGAAAGCCACAAGAGACATGGATGTGGTGCTGACGGGGCATCAATGAGGTTTCCGTCGCGTGCGGACCGCTTCAAGACCGCCCTCGATAAAGACATCCAGCACCTCGCGTACGATGGGCCAGTAGTCTTTCTCCGCCATATGCGAAGTGGCTACGGCGTGGCATCCGCTCATTTGGAACAGGCGTAGCGCCTCGGCGACGCCTTTCGACACGTTGAGGCTCACGGCGTCGAATGACGGCGGTTCGGTATTGGAGAGCGCCAACATCATGGAGGGGAAGAACTGGGCGTCTCGCGCAACGTCGCCCCATGGCTTGTCGTCCCGGGACCGGATGCGCTCGCAGTAGGGGATGCTTTCAGATTCCCTGCATGGCTCGGCATTACACTGGAATCGGTCTTCGAAAGGGCGAACGTCCGAAAGCGTCTTTGTCACCAGCTGGTCGAAAACGTTTCCGACATTGTCGTAATGCGAATAGAATGTCGCCCTGCTCACGTTTGCCTTGCGCGTTAGCTCGCTCACGCTTACATCGGCAAGCGTCTTGGTGGAGAGCAGCTCTCCGAGCGCGTTCTGGATACGCTCCTCGCTTTTGCGATAGCGCGCGTCATCAACGTTGCTCACTCGTCTTCCTCCAATCGCTATTGAACAGATTGTACGACATTGTCTAGGTCTCTCCAGATGACGACCGCATAATCGAACCATCGAGATTCGTTTGAGGAGGTCATATGAACATAGGTCAAAGACGGTTTTTGGACTTTCTGGGGATGCCCGATGTTCGCTTTGTCATTCCGGCATATCAGCGCATCTACACATGGAGCGAATCCCAGTGCGAGGAACTATGGCTCGACATCCTTCGCGCAGGCAGATTCAATCGAAGTCATTTCCTCGGCACTATCCTGTATTCAAGAGAGATGGGCTCTCCCGATGAGTGCTTGGCAATCATCGATGGTCAACAGAGGATGACGAGCATCTCCTTGATATTGCTTGCGTTGGCTCGATATGTTCAAAAGCATATGTATGACCTTTCGGCTGCGAGTATCCTGGAGAACCGCTATTTGCGAACTCGGGGCAAAGACGGAGAAGAAGTGCCCAAATTGGTGCCCTCCCATTACGATGTCGGCCCCTATATCGCCGCGCTCGAAGGTCGGGAGCCCGCTGCGAGAACCGCCATCAACAGGAATCTCGCTTACTTCGAGTCGAAGATGGGCGAAGAGGGTTTTGAGCTCGAGGAGCTCGAACAAGGGTTACATAACCTTACAGTAATTACAGTAGAGGTTGAAGATCCTGGGACGGCGCAGTCCATTTTCGAAGGGATCAATTCCAAAGGCGTTCCGTTGAATGTCGCAGACATGATTCGCAACTACCTGCTCCTTGCCGAGTCCCATGACGAGCAGACACGTCTTTACGAGGAGTATTGGAAGCCGAGCCAAGAGATGTTCGCGCCCGATCCTGGATCTTTGCGACTCAATGGCGCAATCAAGAGCTGGATCTCCATCAGGCTAAAGGGGGCTCGGATTCTTAGTGCCGACCAGGTGTATAGCTCCTTCAAGAAGTACGTCGAAGATCAGTATCGTGGCGATAAGGAGCCGGTGCTCCGCGAGCTGCGTGGGTTCTGCCTCATGTGGGCCGAGAACTACAGATATCACGGTACCAAGAAGTACAAGTCTGGCTCAGATTGGGCTGAAATTGGCATACCGACGCTAACGGCGGGCTACAAGCTCAAGAAAGCCGATAACGAAGAATACGCCGAGCGGGTGCGCAAAGAACTTCGAGAAGTCGATTCGCGCTGGTAGGAGGTAATCATGAAAGCCAACCTCAAGTCTCTGCTCGATGTGCTCGGCAGGCCAGACACCCAACACGTCATCCCTGTCTTTCAACGCGGCTACTCATGGACGAAGCGACAATGCGAACAGCTTTGGGCAGACATGTTCGAGGCGAGCGAGGCGAAGTCGATGCACTTCATGGGCATGCTCATCTCCAAACCGGACAGCCGAGTCGGTGCTGTGGGTCGCGCAGAGATCATCGATGGACAGCAACGCCTCACTACCATGACGCTGGTGCTCATCGCTTTGCGCGACATGCTTTGCGCCGAAGGATCGGAACAATGCGCCATGAAGGCCAACGAGATAGACAAGACGTATCTCCAAGCGCCTGAACGGCGATGCAAGCTCGTTCTCTCCGAACAGGACCAGCCGGTTCTCGAGCGCTTAGTGTTGGGATCTGAACTTCCCCGAGATGCAGATGCGTCGAGCTTCCTTCTGGCTAACCTCGAGTTCTTTCGCAATAAGATGGCAGAAACGGGCTCATTCTTGTCCGAAGTGCTACCCGCGCTGGAATCGTTAGCCGTCATCGCGGTTGAGCTTGAGCCCGGGGATGCCCCACAGCAGGTATTCGAAAGCCTCAACGCCAAGGGAAAGCCGCTTTCGACGACGGATCTCATACGCAATACGCTCCTCGTCAGGTTCGGCTCCAGCGGTCAGGAGAAGAATTTCGAGACGTACTGGACCCCACTCGATGAAGCTTTCTCGCAGTTCGGGCGCGAGCAGGATATTTATCTCGACGCGGCTCTGCACCAGTGGATCACCACGCGCGGCGGTGTGGTTCAAGTGCCCAAGCGCACCGACTTATACCAGGTGTTCAAGAGATACATCGAGAGCAAGAAGGATACTGCGCTCGAGGACATGCTCAAGTCGATAAGCGACTCGTGCCTCGAATTTGCGCGTGACTCACAGTCCCCGGAGGCGAAGCGCCATTTGGACTGGGCGATCGACAGACCTACGGGGCTCATCTCGCAGCGGAGGATCTTCGGAGACTAGGCATGGCCTTTCAAGTCACGCTATCGCACATGATTGTCTTTTTCTTGGTGTTCGCCGTTGGCTTTGCCGCATCAAGACTAAAGGTCATCAAAGAAGACGCTCTTCCTGCGTTCGCCCAGATAATCACCAAGATTCTGCTCCCGTGCATGATCTTCTACTCTACCTACGCCAACTGCAAGCGGGAGACGATAATCGGCAACTGGGAGATGGTGCTGTTAGCCGCGCTCTTCTACGCGGTCATAAGCCTGTTGATGTTCGTCATCGCGAAGCTCATGTGCATCGAACACGATAAGGATCGCGTATTCCAACTCTGTTTCATCTTCGGCAACACCGGCTTCGTGGGCGTGCCGCTCCTGGCGGCCGTATTTCCCGATGCGGGGCTCGTGTACATGATGATGTTCTCCATCGTCGACCAGGTGGTGTTCTGGACCTACGGAATCTGGCTTTCTACCAAGCGCTGCCACGATCACGGGCACATCCATGTGAACTTGCGGTCGTTCGTCTCTCCCAACACCGTATCCATCGTCTTGGCATTGATCTTTGTTATGGCGGAGGTTCCCATCTTCGAACCGTTGCAGCTGGGTCTATCAACCGTGAGCTCGGCGACCACGGGCATGTGCATGCTATACCTCGGCGCGCTCGCGAGCTTTTCAAGGGTGCTTCCCGTCTTGAAGAGGCCAGAGCTCTATGTTGGTATCGTAGTGAAGATGATCGTCCTCCCCGTAGTTGCCGGTCATCTAATCGCGATGACAGGAATCTTTCCCGAGCAAATGGTGCTCGCGCTTGCCATCATCATGGCGCTACCCGTCATGACAGTGGTGCCCATGGTGGTTGCCAACAACGGCAAGGAGTACGAATATGCGACAGGCATTACTGTTGTAACGCTCGTGGCGAGCATCGTAACCATTCCGCTCGTTGTGTTTCTGGTGGGGTTGTAGATCAGGCGCGAAGCTTTCGAATCATGACTAACAGAGCCTGCTCCTGCTCAGCAAGCTATTTGGCGTCTCCATTGATGAACTCATCAAGGGAGACGCAGTTGCGATGCAGCAGGCCATCAAGGAAGACTCGCGTAAGATGAGGCTCCTGTCATACGGGATGATCGGCTTCTCTGTACTGGCTTTCCTCTTCCTTCTCATGTTCTCGTTAGTCTGGCAAGAACCGTCGGGATTTGCCCGCATGAGCAAGGGTAACATCGCGGGGGCGGCTACGTTTATCGTGCTCTATGCCATCGGATTCGGCATGGCCATCGCCATCGACCGCTTGAAGAAGAAGCACGACATCGTCACCTACCGGGAGATTGACCGGTTTCTCAAGGGAGAGCTTGAGGACGAGCCCGACTCGCAAGGCTTTGCGCGCAGACACCCGGCCCTCGGCATGATGGTGAAGCTTCTGGGTGGTGCCGTTATTGGATTGATGCTAGCGGGATTGCTCCTCGTGCTCGAGGGATGATAGCCCCGCTGCTGGCTTGGTCCCTCTATGCCAGCTGCTCGCCGGCCGTGGGGCCAGCGGCCATCTGGTACACCGCGTCCACATGGATGAAGCAGCCGCCCTTCGCCTTGATGGGCAGCCCCATGGAGGCGAACTTCGCGTCAACCATCTCCTTTTGGACGGCGAATTCGTCGCCCTCGTTGACGTAGCGTGCCGTGCCGTGGATCTGGAACGCGTCATGGCCGGTCCAGAACGCGACGGCGACCTTCTGGTTTTCTTTCAGGTTAGCCAGTGTCTTCTTGAAGAACTGGTCGGAGATGTAGACCGTCTCCTCGTCAATGACGGTCTTCATGCCGATGGCGGCCCCGTTGGGCGTCCCGTCGGCAGATGCCGTGCACAGGACCATGTTCTCGGCGGTTTCGAATAGTTCCCTCACGTCTTGGGTCATGGCTGCCATGATGGCTTCCTTTCTCGAAGCTTTCGTTGCGAATAGTATACGCCCTCGAATTACGGCAAATGCTAACACCTGCTTTCAAGCAACCATTCTTGCATATCCATGATCTTCACGCCCGAGGGCGTGATGCCCGTGCGCCATCCATCAAGCGTGAGGATTGTCTTGGGGAACGAGTCCTCGATTGTCTCAAGAGGCGCAAGCTCGCGACGAAAGACCGTTTCATCAAGAAGGGAAGTGGTCACCTGCAAATATTCCTTCTCGCCCCTTCGGGTCGCGACGAAATCCACCTCGGCATTTTGCATCGCTCCGACACAGACGTTGTATTCTCTGCGTTTCAATTCCACGAATACGATGTTCTCTAGCTGGAACCCAAGATCGACGCCCGAAAAGCCATTCGGCAGGTTTCTGAAACCCGTGTCCACCGGATAAAGCTTCTTCAGCGGCCTTAGTATCTGCTTGCCCGCGACCCCTTCTTGATTGCATTGATAGAGCGCGAATGCACGCTCAAGGGCGACGAGGTAGTTGTCTATTGTCTCGGGCTTAACTTTTCTGCCCATGCTTGTGAGGGCATTGGATATTTTGTTCGTGGAGAATAGTGACCCGGATGTGGAATACACGTACTTGATCAGTTTCGTGAGCAAATCCACGTCGCTTATGCGAGCGCGACGGGCAACATCGTTCAAAATAATCGCATCAAAAAGGGAGGTCAGCTCGTCTCGCCTTTCTTGGTTTTGTGAGAAGGGCAACTCAAACAGCCCGGGCATGCCTCCGTAGGTCATGAATGCGCGAAACAGCTCATTGCCATCTGCCGGGTAATCATCGGTGGCACTTGCGAATTCTCTGTATTCAAGAAACGACAGGGGGTAGATTTCGATTTGCTCGTATCTTCCTGCCAGAAACGTTGAGAGGTCCGAAGAGAGCACATGGGCATTCGACCCCGTTATGAAAACATCTACGCCCCTTTTTGTGTGGAGCTGCCTTACGACTTTCTCCCATGAAGCGACTTCTTGCACTTCGTCGAGAAAAACGCGGAAAGGGATGTCCGGATTGGACGCACCCATTGCCAAGGACAGCTCCGATAGGAGCCACTCCGCATTGGGATTGATTGGCATCCCGAATTGATCGAATCTTTTGTAGAAGATGTTTTGCGACGGGAAGCCATCGGTGAGCATCCGGTCGACGAGCATGAGCAGCAGGGTCGATTTCCCGCACCGTCGGACTCCCGTCAGCACTTTGATATTCGAGGTGCCGATGCTCTTGTCGAGCTTCTTGTCATATAAGGGGCGCGGTATCAGGTGTTCGTCCATCATTCGGGGCCTCTCTATAATTTCCATCACACTGGAAATTATAGAGAATAAAATACGGAATTTCCACTGTAATGGAAAACATGAATAAAAAATGGTTCGAATCTCCGTCGAAACGGAAAATGCGTCTGCCCAAAGAACCTTTGCGTCACGACTCCTCTGCTATCATGGCCCTCCTTGTTTCGTAGCTCGGTGAAAGGGATTCCCATGAACGAGGAAATTGAGATCGAAAGTTGGACCGATAGCTTCGCCGGCAACGCGGTCGACGTTTTTGGCCCCCGCCTGAAGCTCGTCGGTATCCAGGGCAGCCGTGCCCGAGGGGAGGCTCGGCCCGACAGCGACATCGACGTCGTGCTGGTCGTGGAGGGGCTGGATGACGATGACCTCGCGGCCTATCGCACCTTACTGGCTACCATGCCCTACGGCGATCTTGCCTGCGGGTTCACGGGGTCGCCGGAACTCCTCATCTCATGGCCGCGCCACGACGTGTTCAACTTGGTCCAGGATACGCGCGTCGTGCTCGGCTCTTTTGCCTTCATGGATACGGACTTCACTGCCGATGATGCGATGCTGTCTGCCAAGGTAGGGGCTTCGGAAATCTACCACGCGATGAGCCACGAGCTCGTCTTCGCCGAAGGCTCGCTCGACGCCATCGTTGCCGCTTGCGTGAAATCGGCCTTTTTCGTCATGCGCGCATTGCGCTATGCCAAGACCGGCGAATATCCGCCGAGCCGCACCGCCATGAGAGAACTCGCGACGGAGCGGGAGGCAATGTTCCTGGATGCCTACGACGCCCCCGATGCTTTCGAGACCGGGGAACTCGCCCACGCGCTTCTCACCTGGTCGAGCTCTATCGTAAGCCTATAGCAATCCCCCCCCCTGCCCTCACGCTAGAGGAATCATGTCGAGGCGCAAGGTCTGCTCGACGACCTTCATCAGGTCATCGTCGCTGATGTCAGGCTTGACCTTCACGAGTCCCACCAGGCCGAAGATCGCGACGCAGAACATCTCGTAGACGAGCTCGATCTCTATCTGATGGTATGCGGCGTATTCGGTGGCGATGTGATCGTAGAGGAATTCCGCCGTTTCCCGGGTCGCTCTCACGTCAAACGCGTCGCGCACGCCGAGTTCCTCGAGCACGCGGATCATCGGACGCGGGGTGCCTTCGGCATCGTAGAGCGCATAGCGGAAGATGCGCACGCACTTCCTGAGCGAACCCCGGGTGTCTCCGAAGACCCGCTCTTCGTTCCATGCGATGACGCTTTCTACCAAGTCCTCGACATAATCGTCGATGACCGCCTCGATGATGCCGTTCTTGTTTCCAAAATGATAGTAGACGAGCTCGCGGGTCACGTTGGCCTCCTGGGCGATGGCCCTAACCGTGGTGGCTCGTACTCCGTCACGCTCGAAGAGCTTGCGGGCAGCCGTGGCGATGTTGCCGCGCGTTCCCGTGAGCCGGCGCGTCTCACTCAGGTTCTGTCTATGAGGGCGAACATGCGAAGCGGCTTCGCATGGCGAACGCTCCCCATATTCGAGGATTGTCGTCATGTCCTCACCTGGCCTAGGTTGGCAAATTACGTCATGTCTTTCACATATTAGGCCAATATGTTAAATCTTATTATACTCTGAGATGATACACTGCGGCTGATTTCTCGCATTTAGCTGGGAAAACACCGAGGTGAGGAGGCACGCCATGACGGTTCCTGTTTGGGTCACTCCAATTTCGATGGTGATATACACCATACTCCTGATGTTGTTTACGGAGTTCATGCGTCGCCACTATCGCACCTCCATGTGGTTTTGGGTGGTCTCGCTTGCCACCATCCCGTTCTGGATCATGAACATACCGGCCGATGACTGGTTCCGCTGGGCTAAGAACCTGTCGGTCATACTGCCGCTCATCTATGCCGGAATTGGCCGTATCGCCGCCGTGCAGCAAAAGGACACCCCGTTTTGGCGTCTCATGCGCCAGCGCTGGGTGCGTTGGGTGCTCTACGGCATCGTGTTCTGCAACATCGCCGAGGCGACCTTGCGCGATGTCGAGATGGGTAACTACATGAACGCCCTGGCCGGGTTCATCCTGTGTGTCACGATGCCCTTTGGCGACAAGTACTGGAAGTACGACACCGCGCATTACGGCGAGATCATTGCCTACACGGTGCCCATGTGGAACTTCCTCTACACCACGTGGAACGCGTGCTTCGTCTATGCCGAGGGCCATGCGTTCTTTGCCAGCACCTGCTGCATCCTGGCGGCAGCCGAGCTCTATCCCATCATCAAGCGGCAACCCGAGCTCTATATCACCGGCCGAATCTACACCCTGGGCATACACCTGCTGCTGCGCAGTTGCTTCCCGTTGCTGTTCCCCACCATCATGAACAGCGCGGCTTGGTTCAACCCCGACGTGATGTACTGGTGGGGCATGATCAACGGCATCATCGGCATCCCGTTCGTCTTCTGGTACTGCTATCAGCTGAGCAGCGGAAAGGCCGATGTCACCTTCCGTCGGCGCAAGGCTCGGGAGGAATACCTCATTGGCCGAGAGGAAGGGCTGATAGACGAGTACGGAGACCCGGTGAGTACCGAGGCTGCCATCGTCGTGGACGAGCAGGTGGGCGACAAGCCCGAAGTCTCCAAGTAGACATCGAGGGAAGGGAAACCATCATGGGGATTCTGTATCAAGCCGCCGATCCCATCTACTGGGCCATCTGGCTGTTCGTCCTGTTTGCGCTCATGGCCTTCAACGAGTTGGGACGCGTGAAGCTGTGGGCCGGCTTGGCGCTTTTCGCCATCGTTCCCATCGCGCTGACCATCTTCGTCTGGCCCGAGACCGCCGCGCCCGGAAACGAGTACGGAACCGGCACCTGGTTCAATTGGGTGAAGACCTATTCGGCCCTTGCGGGCTGCCTTGGCTTCATCGCCCTGCGCTTCGTCAAGTGGAACGGCAAGGACGGCAAGGTCCATTATCTGTACGAGAAGAAATGGGCGCTGTGCTTCCCGCCGCTCATTCTCGCCATCAACATCGCCGAGGCCGTCATCCGCGACTTCCAGGTGTTTGGTTTTGCCCTGTGGAGTGGCGGCGTCGTGGAGAACCTCTGGACCATATCGGGCCCGTGGAACATCATGAACGGCATTGCGGGCATCTTGAACATCGTCACGATTTGCGGCTGGTTCGGGATCTTCATCTCGAAGGACTCCTCCAAGGACATGATCTGGCCTGACATGATCTGGCCCTGGATCATCGCATATGACCTGTGGAACTTCGCCTACACCTACAACTGCATCTCGGACCACTCGGCCTATTGCGGCCTGGCGCTCCTGCTCGCATGCACCATCCCCACCTTCTTCATCAAGCGGGGTGCGTGGTTGCAGCACCGGGCCCAGACGCTTGCGCTGTGGATCATGTTCGTCATGACGGTTCCGCAGTTCGCCGACGTGCTGGCACCCATTCCCACCACGCACAATCCCACCGCGTTCTTCGTGGTGAGCCTCATCGCATTGGCGGCAAACGTCGCCGTGGCCGTCTACCAGCTCTATCGCATCCGCAAGCTCAAGCTCAACCCGCTCAAGGACGAGATTTACAAGGGCACCAAGCCCTACGAGCGCATCGTCGAGGAGAACCGCTAGGCACACCGAATTATCGAAAGAAGCGGCCGGCATGTCAGATGTTGGCCGCTTCTTGCGTTTGCTTGGATGTTCTTTTGGATAAGGGCGGATGTCTGCAAGCTGCCGGAGTGAGGCACATCACCTGTTTCGATTGGACTTTTCCGTGCGGCAATAGGCTAGCCTACGGCTATAGTGTGTGCGTACCAAGACGGAGGCGGCCGTGTGAAAGAGCAAAAAGAGAGCATCTGGAGCTTTCCCTATATCGCGTTGATGGTGGTGAACCTCTTCCAGTCCATGGCCGCGTTCATGGCCAATACCACGCTTCCGGTGTATGCCGACGCGCTGGGAGCATCTCCTTCCGTGGTGGGCATAGTGGTGAGCTCGTTTTCCGTGACGGCATTGCTCATCAGGCCCTTCGCGGGCCCTGCGTTCGATAGCTTCTCGCGCAAGCGCCTGCTCATGGCATCGCAGTGCATCATATGCGCCTGCATGTTCCTCTACGGCGTGGTGGATTCCCTGCAGGGGCTTGTCATCGTCAGGCTCGTACACGGCATTGGGATTGGCTGCAGTGGCCCGCTCGCCATGTCGCTCGTATCGGAGTTCCTTCCGGAATCGAGGTTTGCGAGCGGAATAAGCATCTATGCCCTGGCGCAGTCGTTCGCGCAGGTGGTCGGTCCGGCAGCGGGGTTGTACCTAGTGGATGCCATCGGCTTTTCGCCATCCTATTTTCTCGCCGCGGGTTGCCTCCTGGTGGCCATTTGCGGTGTCGGACTCATACGGGAGCCGTATCGGGAGCGCTTGCGCTACGAGCTGAAGCTTAATCGCATGTTCGCGCCGGAGGCGGTAGGAAAGGCAGTCGCCCTGATGCTGCTCGCGACCTCGTTTTCGTGCATGGGCGCCTACGTCGTGCTGTATGGCTACTCCGTGGGGGTTTCCCAGATGGGGATCTTCTTCGTCGTGTACTCCTTCTGCCTGTTGGGGACGCGCCCTTTGTTCGGAAGCATGGCTGACAGGTTTGGTGCACCGCGAGTGCTTCTCGTTGGTATCGCGTTCTTCGCGGCGTCTTACGTCGCATTTGCCGTCGCGGATAATCTGACGGCGTTCATCATCGCCGCGATTCTGGGCTCGGCCGGATTCGGATGCTGCGGCCCGCTGCTCCAATCTGCCGCGCTGGCCTCCGTGCCTCCGTCTCGTCGTGGCGCCGCAAGCAATACCGCTTTCACGGGGCTTGATCTAGGAATGCTCATCGGTCCCATCATCGGGGGAATGGTCATAGAGGCCGCAACGCCGGTTCTCGGAAGCCAGCCCGAGGCGTATTCGCTCATGTGGCTGGCGATGCTCGTGCCCGCCATAGGGGCCTCCCTCATTGTCCTTCGTTGGAATCTGCAGCGCCGCCGGGATTCGTAGAGCGCTACTTCGAATTGCCGCCTGCTTCTGTCACATGTCTGCGGCCACGCCAGGCAAGCACAGCAAATACGACGGCTGCGAGAAACGCGACACCCGCCAGCGTACCCACGACGGCAATCGTCCTGTCACCGGTTTCGACGAGCGTCATGGTCTTCTCCGTGCCGGTCGTGTAGGCGTTGATGGTCTCTTCGGCGTCTTTCTTGTTCACGGGGTTGTCGAGCATCTCGTCCGTGATATCGACCGTGTCGTCAACGGCCTCGCCGTTGCCAGGGGCATCGGTTCCGTCTCCGACGAAGTCCTCCACGATGACGTCGTCGGGCAGGGTCGTGATGAGGTCATCATGGTCAAAGATCTGGTCGGGAATCTCCACGGCGTCCGGCAACGTGGTGATCTGGTCGTCATAGTTGACGTCCCCATCGGGAACTTCCACGGCGTCCGGCAAGGTGGTGATCTGGTCATCGTAATCGAAGATGCCGTCGGGAATCTCGATGCCGTCGGGCAGCGTCGTTGAAGTGGGCGTATAGAGCACGTTGATCACATTGTTGTCGGGGTCCGTGCCAAGACGAATCTGGGCCGGATATGTGTCGATTACATAGGTTCCGTCAAGCTTGTACTCGTAGGCATCGCCAACGATGAGCTTGTCGAAGCGCTGGTTCGTGAAAGTCTCCGACCCGAGCTTGGTGAATTCGACGTCTTGAGGCGCCAGCGCCTCGCCCCACGAGTCTGCAGTGAGGTCGGCGCCGGTCATGAGGTAATAATTGACCGTGTATTCGGAATTCCACAGCCGCACGTAATTGAGCGTATAGACGTTTTGGCTCGGGTCACGCGATACGACCATCCTGTTGGGCCATCCGTCCCAGAAGAAGAAGCCAGGAATGTTCACGACATAATCCCAGGCGGTCAGTTCCTGTCCCTCATGAAAGCCCGAGAGGGTGCGTGTTCCCATGAGGCGCAAGTTGTTTTCGTCCTTGGGCACGTCGGGGTCATCGAAGTTTACTACTTCGTAGTAGTTGAGCGTGATAGAGCAATTGTCGGCGGGAGATAGACCTGCATCCCCATCGTTCACTAAGGCCTGGTTTTGCATTGTCGATGTCGGGACCTCAAGCTCGTTTCCCTGTGTGTCAACGACGGACTGGGTGGAGTTTTCGGCAAAGGCGCTATAGGCACAGTACGCACTCAAGACAATGCCAATGCATAGGAGCGCGATTGCCGAGACCAGAGTGACCTTGAAAAAACGTATGGAAGTTGGGCCTGAAGCAAGCGTCTTCATGATAAACGCCTCCTTAAGTATTAATGATGTTGCTGTCAAGCATAATACAGCGTTTATCTGGTTTTCGGTTGCAAATTATCGGTATAGTTTCAAAAAAGACAGAAATGCGTTATGTCATTTCGAGCAAAATGGCGAGATTCCTCCACTTCGGGACCTTACGGTCCCTTCGGTCGGAATGACAGTAGGCAGCGACTTTGCGGCCGTTCCAGTTGAGATGATAGTTGTTGTCATTTCGAGCGAAGCGAAGCCTCCCCTGTCATTTCGAGCGGAGCGAAGCGGAGTCGAGAAATCTCGTCATGCTGCCAGCCAGCGCATGCCGATTGGAGGATAATCAGCCCAATAGAACGCGACGACCCGGGAGGAACCCCATGAAGCGCGATTATCCCAATCTCTGCAAACCCCTCAAGGTGGGTAACCTGACATTCCGCAACCGCATGGTGTCGGCTCCCATGGGCGCTACCGACATCACGGCCGAGGGCACGCCGGGCCTGCGCACCCAGGGCTTCTACGAGGCCCGCGCCAAGGGTGGT
>JABLTO010024594.1_pt1 | contig 79697 bp, 70 predicted proteins | sample 7160091 | NCBI WGS metagenome assembly JABLTO01 (sample SAMN14651225, study PRJNA627086) | human gut metagenome | isolation source: feces | host: Homo sapiens | reverse complement strand
TTTTCAAAATGGCTTTTCAGATACTCAATATACGCCTGCATCAGCTTGGACTTACCAGATCGACGAATGCCCGTGATGATCTTGATGTCAGGAGTACCATTCAGTTCAATGATTCTGTCGAGATACTTTGCTCTTGTAATTATTTTCATATCGTCACTCGCTTTCAAAAGTCGAAGATTTTTCATTTCTTGAAACTGCTTCGATGTACTTATTATACTGTCTACTAATAGTATATGCAAGAGGTTGATTTCAAAAACACAAAATATTTTATTTTTCGAAAGTGGAGACTATGTAAAGGTAATCCGAAGACTACCCCAGGCATTATGCCTGTTCTTTGTTATACGGGTTCGTTGTCCTCATCATCAGCGATGAAACCCACATCATCGTCCTCGTATTCCTCACTGTAACCATAGTTCTCGTCATCAATCTTCTTTTTTCCGCTTATAATCAGGACAAACTCTTCTTTTTCGTCCCCGAGAATTCCCAGCATCTCATTAAAGAGCTCAAAACCTTTTCTCATGTTGTATAGAAACCAGGCATCCTGAATATATCCCTCCGGATGATCAATTCCTTCAAAGAAATCTTCATCAAAATTACAGTTAACGATAGCTTCTCTCATAGTAATATTTTTGATTGCAGGTTGCGATAGCAACATTTTCTGTTCCGCGCAGTGCGCTCCTTGCGGAGCGTTTTTGCTTACTAAGACAATTTCAACGAAATTTCCTAGTAAGTAAAAAATGAGCCATATACTTTTCATTAATTGAATTGTGTATAGCTCATTTTATATATTTATGACGATATACCTAAAAATCTTAAGTCATATATTTTAAATTGTCTTAAAAATAACATTATATATTTCTTACAACTAAACCTCAACTTTTACTTTATCAAGTTTCCAGATATCCTGAACATATTCCTCAATTGTTCTGTCTGATGAGAATTTACCAACATTACTTACATTGATAATTGCTGACTTAGCCCAGCCTGCTTCATCTCTGTAAGCTGCTTCTACTTTCTTCTGTGCTTCATCATATGACTTGAAATCTTTAAGAATAAAGTATCTGTCTGCTCTGTCTGTGTAATTAGTATTTAATAATGAATCATAAATAGGTCTGAATCTGTCAGGATCCTGTGGTGAATAGAAACCATTGATTAACTGCATAAGCACTTTTCTGATGTCCATATCGTTATTAAAGATATCCATTGGATTGTATCCGCCATTGTTCTCGTAATTGATAACTTCATCAGAACTCATACCGAAGATAAATGCATTTTCCTTGCCAACTTCTTCTACGATTTCTACGTTTGCACCATCCATTGTACCAAGTGTAAGCGCACCATTTAACATAAATTTCATATTACCTGTTCCTGATGCTTCCTTACTTGCTGTTGAAATCTGTTCACTTACATCTGCTGCCGCAAATATAATCTCAGCATTTGATACTCTGTAATTCTCTATAAATACAACCTTGATTTTACCATCAATTGATTTATCATTATTAATTACATCTGCTACGCTGTTAATAAGCTTAATTGTAAGTTTCGCAATCCTGTAACCTGCTGCTGCTTTTGCACCAAATATAAATGTTCTTGGATAAAATTCCATATCAGGATGTTCTTTAATCTCATTGTATAAATACATTACATGAAGAATGTTAAGAAGCTGACGTTTATATTCATGTAAACGTTTAACCTGAACATCAAATATCGAACGTGGATCTACATCTATTCCATTGTGCTCTTTAATATATTTTGCAAGTCTTACCTTATTCTGGTATTTAATATTCATAAATTCTTTCTGGCACTTCTTATCATCTGCATATATCTCTAAATTCTTAATATGTGCAAGATTTGTTACCCAGTCATCACCTATCTTACTTGTTACCCAGTCAGCTAATAATGGATTAGCATGTAATAAGAATCTTCTCTGTGTGATACCATTTGTCTTATTATTGAATTTCTGTGGCATCATTTCATAGAAATCTTTTAATTCCTGTTTCTCAAGTATCTCTGTATGGAGTTTTGCAACACCATTTACAGAAAATCCAGCACAGATTGCAAGATTAGCCATCTTAACCTGTCCGTCATATATAATTGCCATCTTAGCAATCTTCTCCTGATTACCAGGATATTTATTCTGAATCTCAAGTACAAATCTTCTGTTAATCTCTTCAACAATCTGATAACATCTTGGTAATAATCTTGAGAATAATTCTATAGGCCATTTCTCAAGTGCTTCACTCATAATTGTGTGGTTTGTGTATGCACAACATTTAGTTGTTACGTCCCATGCCTCATCCCAGTTAAGTTCGTATTCGTCCATCAATAATCTCATTATCTCCGCAACTGCTATAGTTGGATGAGTATCATTCATCTGGAATACAACTTTCTCATATAACTTCTTGACATCATCATGATTATCCATATATTTCTTAATAGCTGTCTGTACACTTGCTGATACGAAGAAATACTGCTGTTTAAGTCTTAATTCCTTACCTGCATAATGGTCATCACAAGGATATAATACTTCAACAATGTTTTTAGCAAGAGTTTCCTGCTCTGTTGCTTTCTGATAATCACCTTTGTTAAATGAATCAAGCATAAAATGCTGCATTGGTTCAGCATCCCAGATTCTAAGTGTATTTACCACGTTATTGCCATATCCTACGATTGGTAAATCATATGGAATAGCCTTTACAGAGCTATAATTCTCCTGAATGAAATGCTCTCTTCCATCTTCTCCACGTTCTACTCTGATATATCCACCAAATTTAACTTCACAGGCATATTCTTCACGTCTTACTTCAAATGGATTACCATTCTTTAACCAATTGTCAGGCACCTCAACCTGATAACCATCCTCTATCTTCTGTTCAAACATTCCGTACTTATATCTAATTCCGCAACCATATGCAGGATAGCCTAAAGTTGCAAGCGAATCCAAAAAGCATGCTGCAAGTCGTCCCAGACCACCATTACCAAGTGCTGCATCAGGTTCCTGATCTTCAATAGCATTTAAGTCAAGTCCTAATTCTTCAATAGCTTCTTTAATCTCTTTTCTTGCTGCAAGATTTATAATAATATTTCCTAATGCTCTACCCATAAGAAATTCCATTGACAAATAGTATACTGTCTTAGCGTCCTGTTTCTCATATTCTTTATGAGTTGCAATCCATTGGTCAATGATAAAATCTTTCAGTGCATAAGCAACACCCTGATATTTCTCTAACTGTGATGCTTCATCTAATGTCTTACGTGAAGTAATCTTCACATAATCATTTACTTCTTTTTTGAATTCTGCTTTGGAAAAAGTATCCATTATAATCCTCCATTCTGCAACCACTCCTTGTTGCAACTGTAATATATAATTCGCAAAATCCTTCTCTTAATACATAATATTTTGCTAATTCCCAATATAAGGTATATTATATCGTGATTTTTTATTATTTTCAATCATATTAGAAGATAAATTATACAATTGGTCAGTTTTTCACTGATATTTGATTTTCCAAAAACATATATTTAAGATGATTTTAAAGTAAATGTTTATTGTTATATCTTATCAATTACATAATACCACTGCTTTACAATCGGTACCTCATTTCCATTTTCATCGACATCTGACACTCCGGCATGATAATCTGTATATTTTATGTATATCTCATTTTCAACATAATAGACATATATTTCCTGGGAATATGCAGTTTTTATACAATAATACTGCTCACTCTCTTTAAACTGTTCCTTTTCTATAGGTTTCGCCGTTAATAATGTATTATATTCACCGATTGCTTCTTTTTGTGTAATTTCCATTCCTTTTACACTGAATTCAACATCTTCATCTACTTTTATTATTGGTAAATCCTTTCCGCAATACTTTAGCATGTCTCTTATTTCATCTTGTAGTTTTCCCTCATCTTGAAAATAATATTTCCTGCCATTATATCCTGCCGATTCTCTTCCTATAACCAGCCCAATATGTTCACCACCGGCAGTATAAATGCCTATTCCATAGTCACTTGTTGAAAATTGATGTTTCTTACCATTCTTTACTATAGTTTCAGCATTAATTTTGTCTATTATCTCTTGTATTGTTTCTTTATTATAAATTGTATATTTGTGTCCTCTGCCTGATACTGTTGCATATTGTATATCCCCGGTATCAACATCTATATGTATATCTTCCACTTTATCCGCCTTATTACCATTATATTTTCTCACTAAAATAATGGCTGCCACTAAGATTACGACACCTATCACGCATATAAGTTCTTTATATTCTTTTAACTTAATTCTCATACCGCACCTCCGTTAATAAATAATTATTTATAAACATGCATAAATTTTATTCCATAAGACGAATGAAGTCTTATATCATCATATGCTATATATTCAATTACACCTGTATCCCAACTATTAGCAACACATAGGAAATATTTCGAAGAATTATTCTTTTTTGACTTAAACCGCAAATATCCATATACTGTTACTGCATGTCCACAAATTTCCCATCTTTTATTATCATCACTATAACATTTTGTAGATATTCCCAATATAGATGGATATTTATTATTTACTGCATCTACAAAAAATGCACTTGATGGATTATTCTGTGCAGAATATGGCATATTATTAATTTTTCCATACCATTTAGCAAATGTACTTACAACATATCCTATATTATTTTGATTCATTACATATTCTTGCCCATATTTTTTTACACCTCCCATTGAATAAATTGTATAATATGCCCACAATATAGAATCTTTATCCCATGTCTTAAAACAATTATAATGTGCTAATACATTTAGTATAGCAACAGCCGCACAACAATATTCTTTATTTATTTCATCACAATAATCCTGACCAAATTTGTATACTCTAGGTATATATCTTGATAATGCTAATTTATAATCATTTAATATGTATTGATAATTATCTAAAAAAATACTAAATAATTCATTTGTTTTATTTATTGATTTATCATAAAACGCACCAACTTCATCTGTAGAATTTTCATAATCAACCAAGTCATATGTAAATTCATCCTTAAATATAACTTTCTTATTTTCTAAATTCTCTTCTGGAAAATATGTTTCTACAAAGCCTCCATGATAACGTTCTACCATAAATTTTATCAATTCCTGATTTGAAATATCATATATAAAATATCCATAATTTATATCATTTGCTGATATGTTAATAGCATATTGTATAATTTCCCCAATATTATTATAAATCGGTGTTATATTTGATATTTTCCATTCCAAATCATCATAAAACTCTTCAACCACATCCCCAATTTCATCTTCTATCGTATAAGCTTCCTCATTTACCTCTGTTGCCTGAACATAAGCTGCTTCCCCAAACAAAAGTAAAAACACTACACTAACAACTAAAACACTACTTACTACTCTCTTAATTTTTTTATTCATATAAACCTCTTTTCTGAGCGATTACCTATATAAATGGTAATTCATATGCTACAATACTTCCCATTTACCTCTCTACCCTATTTGCCTCGCTCACCTCAAATAGAGCTGTCTAAAATTGTAAATTATGCACAATTTTTAAACTATTTTGTCACTACATATATACAATATATCATAACTATTATCAACATACAAGCATTATTGCTCATACAATTGTTTTGTATCTACAAATAAAATTTCTTTTTTTAATATTGCTTTAACAAAGCTTTATCGCATTATAAACCATTCTTTTCCAATTAAATGTAATTTATTTACCCATCCCGTAAATACACCTTTTTAATACATATAATATACATTTTTCCCTTTTAACATAGATTAATTATCCATTCTTCCCAGAACTCAATATCAATTTCAACTTAATCCACACTTTCAACTTCACATTTCAACTCTATATGGTCTGTCCATCTGTATATCCAATAACATTTTAACAATTGCATTATATTCTTCCCTATCAATCTCCATTGGTTCCCATTCAGCTAATCTTTGAAAATATCCCTCTCTCAATATGTCGTTCAATCTCTCATAATCCGGAATACATTTATCAAAATCGAGGTCCCAAAGCATTTTACTATCGTGTATCATATCTGCGATAGTCCCTGTCTTAATTATAAAGTGTCCCTCTTTTCTGTCATATTGTCCTTTATAATCAGCTTCCGGTAATAAATAATACTCTATCTTCATCTAATTCCTCCTTTCTAAACGCCTTTCTCATTATTCTTCGCTATTAATAATTTCATTCAGAAGTCTTCCTTAAAATGCTGTTTAAATAAATAATATTATTAAGTATATAATAACGAAAAAAACTGCTATGTGCAAGAATTTTGCCACACAGCAGTTTTTATTTAACTTAATTATAATTCAATGATAAATCAACGAAACTCAACGAAATGATGTCGGGGACAAAAGCCCCGGCATCATAATGTTTTTATAATTAATTTTTCTTAACGCCCATTACAACGTCTTCGCCATTGATGTTCCATTCTTTCTCATAGCCCTCAACTGAACCAATAACTAAGTCAGTTGCCATAACTTCTGAAATAATGCCATCTTTATTCTTTGTCATTATGTCTGCAACCTTATCATTGCCTTTAGCATAGATTGTAATCTTATCCATAACTTCAAAGCCGGCTTCTTTTCTCATTGTCTGAATCTTACTAATGATTTCTCTTACAAAGCCCTCTTCAAGAAGTTCAGGTGTAAGATTTGTATCAAGAACAACTGTTATCTTGTTGTCGCTCTGTGATACATAACCCTCAGTCTGGGCGATGTCGATAAGTAAATCATCTTTTTCAAGAACAACTTCTCCACTTGGTAAATCAAGTTTCAACGAACCATTTGCATTAACTTCGTCCATTGCTGCATTTCCGTCTAATGCCGAAAGTGCCTGTCTGATTTCTCCTAACTGTTTACCGAATTTTGGTCCGACAGTCTTAAGCTGTGGTTTAAAGCTGTATGAAGAAAATGCTCTTACATCATCTGTAAATTCAACATTTTTAACGTTAAGCTCATCAGCGATAATATCTGTATAGAATTCTGATAAATTGAAGTCAGCTTTAACATACATCTTGCCAATTGGCTGTCTGTTCTTAATATTAGAAGCATTTCTGCATGCACGTCCCATAACAACCACCTCTAATAAATCTTCCATATCTTCTTCTAACTTCTTATCGATATGTTTCTCATTTACTACAGGGAAGTCGCAAAGATGGATACTTTCCTTAGCATCTTTATCAATACTTCTTACTAAGTTCTGGTAAATGTCTTCTGTCATAAATGGAATCATTGGTGCAGCGGCTTTACAGATTGTTACTAATGCTGTGTAAAGTGTCATATAAGCATTTATCTTATCCTGCTCCATTCCTTTTGCCCAGAAACGTTCTCTTGAACGTCTTACATACCAGTTACTCATTTCATCTACAAATTCATCTAATGCTCTTGCAGCTTCAGGTATCCTATATTTATCAAGGTTATCATCAACTGCTTTAACAGTTGAATTCAACTTAGATAATAACCATTTATCCATTACACTTAATTTATCATAATCAAGTGTGTAATTCATTGGATTGAATTCATCAATATTTGCATAAAGTACATAGAATGCATATGTGTTCCAAAGTGTACCCATGAATTTACGCTGTCCCTCAGTAACGGCTTTATCATGGAATCTGTTTGGAAGCCATGGTGCACTGTTTGTATAGAAATACCAACGAATTGCATCTGCTCCATGTGTCTGTAATGCATCAAATGGATCAACTGCATTTCCCTTTGATTTAGACATCTTCTGACCATTTTCGTCCTGTACGTGTCCAAGAACGATTACATTTTCATATGGTGCTTTGTTAAATAATAATGTTGACTCTGCCATTAATGAATAGAACCAGCCTCTTGTCTGGTCAACAGCCTCTGAAATAAACTGTGCTGGGAACTGCTGTTCAAATAAATCTTTATTCTCAAATGGATAATGATGTTGTGCAAATGGCATTGCACCTGAGTCAAACCAGCAGTCAATAACTTCAGGAACTCTGTGCATATCTTTACCACATTTTGGACACTTAATTGTTATCTCATCAATGTATGGTCTGTGAAGTTCAACTGTCTGAGCCTTAGGATTACCACTCATTTTCTCAAGCTCATCACGACTTCCAATAGCATGCTGGCATCCACATTCACATTCCCAGATGTTAAGTGGTGTTCCCCAATATCTGTTACGTGAAACGCCCCAGTCCTGGATATTCTCAAGCCAGTCGCCAAAACGTCCTTTACCGATAGATTCAGGAATCCAGTTTACTGTGTTATTATTTCTTACAAGGTCATCTTTAACGGCTGTCATCTTGATGAACCATGATTCTCTTGCATAGTAAATAAGTGGGGTATCACATCTCCAGCAGAACGGATAATCATGTTCGAATTTTGGAGCATCAAATAATTTTCCCTCTGCATCAAGGTCTTTTAATACCTCTGGATCTGCTTTCTTAACAAATAATCCGGCATAAGGAGTTTCTTCTGTCAAATCACCTTTACCATCTACAAACTGAACAAATGGTAAGTCATAATTACGTCCTACCTTAGCATCATCTTCACCAAATGCAGGTGCAATATGAACGATACCAGTACCATCTGACATTGTTACATAAGTGTCGCATGTTACGAAATGAGCTTTCTTATTCTGTTTCTTTGCTGCATCTCCTGCACATTTATATAATGGTTCGTATTCTTTATATTCGAGGTCTTTTCCTTTATATGTTTCAAGAACTTCGTAATCCTTACCCTCTACACCTTTCTTTTCAGCAAGACCGCCTAAAACTTTATCTAATAAAGCTTCTGCCATATAATAAACATATCCGTCTGCTGCTTTAACTTTACAATATGTCTCATCAGGGTTTACACAAAGTGCAACGTTAGATGGCAATGTCCAAGGAGTTGTTGTCCATGCAAGGAAATATGCATCTTCACCTACAACCTTAAAACGTACTACTGCTGAACGTTCTTTAACTGCTTTATATCCCTGTGCTACCTCATGGCTTGATAAAGGTGTTCCACAACGAGGACAATAAGGTACAATCTTAAAGCCTTTGTATAATAACTTCTTATCCCAAATCTGTTTTAATGCCCACCATTCAGATTCGATGAAATTGTCATCATATGTTACATATGGATTATCCATATCAGCCCAGAAACCAACAGTACCTGAGAAATCTTCCCACATTCCTTTGTATTTCCATACGCTTTCCTTACATTTCTTAATAAATGGATCAAGACCATACTCTTCAATCTGTTCCTTACCATCTAAGCCTAATAATTTCTCTACTTCAAGCTCTACAGGGAGACCATGTGTATCCCAGCCTGCTTTTCTTGGAACCATATAACCTTTCATTGTTCTGTATCTTGGAATCATATCCTTTATAACTCTTGTAAGAACATGACCGATATGTGGTTTACCGTTTGCTGTTGGAGGTCCGTCATAGAAAGTATATGTCTCTCCCTCTTTACGGTTTTCCATACTTTTCTTAAAAATGTCATTGTCTTTCCAGAATTTTCCAACTTCTTTTTCTCTCTCAACAAAATTGAGATTCGTAGATACTTTCTTGTACATTCTAAAATTCCTTTCTTAATTTATTTCCTATACCGATTAGAGTTTCAAAGGAGCTTTTGATGCCCTAATCCTATACACTAAAAAGAGAGCTTATCCTGTAATAGGACGAAAGCTCTCTAACGTTATACCACCTGTTACAGACATACTATATCAGATATAATCTGATGTTTATATGCGTTCCCTTTAACGTTGGAAATACGTCAGTCTCTACTCTTCTTCTGATTCGTATCTATTAATTAATAATATAAATACGATAATTTCGGACTGCAGCTCCGGAGTGATATTCGGTCAATGCTTACTCATATCCCTTTCCACCATATGGGACTCTCTAAAACTTTCTGCATAGACTTACTGTCTCTTTCATAGCCTTTACTCATTTGAAAATTATTATACTAATGCTGTTTGTAAATGTCAATTATTGATTTTCAAAAAATTATGTTCAAGCAATTTCTATACAATTTCACAATCAGAATTATTATATTTCAAAATACGGAACATATTTAATCGAATACTTTCCTTTCGGAAACAGATATTTATACAAATCTATAAAATAATCATCTGTCATACTTGCCAGATAATCTACCACAATATCATCTTTATTCTCATTTGCATAATCTCTTCCATCTTTATAATATCCTCTGTTCAAATTAACAAAATCAATGTGATGTGTATAGATGACTGACTTTTTATTTTCCTCTTCTAAATCTTTAATCATCTTATCATATATTTCATAGAACATCGGCTCAATATTTTCAGAATATAATCTGTCTAACTTCTCGTTTAAATAGATTTTCTCATAATTTTCCCTTTTAGCTATCTTGATTGCCTGATAATATTTCTCGTCCATATATAGATAATCTTTGCCATAACTGTTCTCGATAATATTAACCACCAGATTATTAGTCATATCCGCATTTTCCACACCGATTCCATTATCCTCGAACTTAACACTGCTGTCTATGAAGCCGGCTTTTCTTGCATCCTGTCGGTCTTTACCCAGATAAGCAATCATATCGCAGATTCTTACCACACAGCCCTCAAGTGTCATCGGAATAAGTTTATCAATTTCATCTTTATCCGTATAACATCGCTCGACCATTTCATCGTACTTATCAAATGTAAGTCCTTTCTTAGGTCTGTATTCCTGCATCTCAAATTCACCGTTATGACATATTATTCCGTCTAAGGTCTGTAAGCTTATATTCCTCGCAAATAAATTATCAAGCACACGTACACTATGAACATTATGATTAAAGTATCGTCCTGTTCTGCCATTGTATATTTTATTAAGTATTCTCTCTCCTGCGTGGCCAAATGGTGTATGTCCTATGTCATGTCCTAATGCAATCGCTTCTATTAAGTCGATATTCAATCCTAGAATGTTTCCTATATTTCTTGCAATTCTTGATACTAACTGAACGTGTAAGGCTCTCCTTGTAATATCATCATTTTTATAAAATGAAAATACCTGCGTCTTATCTGCATATCGATTATAATATGGACTATGTATAATCTTCTCAATATCTCTTACAAATGCAGGTCTCCATAGATTCTCCTTATCCATATTAGGGTTTCTTCTTATAATATCTGTATTTTTACATGCATATGGGTTCTTATAATTATTTTCTCTATCATTAGTAATTCTTTTTACCATTTCTTCGGATAACTTTTCATACTTCATAATTAACCTCATTTCTTACATAAACTATATAACAAATAGCGACTCTCAAACCCGCACTTTGCACTTGTGTCAAGTAAGTACCAAATAATCCACTTATTTGTATAAAGTAAATACCAAATAATTTACTTTCAAGAAACATCGAAAACCGACAGTTTCTGAAAGCATTCCTTGTATATAAGTATATCATTGAACCTGCATAAAGTCATCCACATTCCACTCAAATTTAATGCTCCATAGATTTCTATAATTCGAATAACATTGATTTAGAACGCATAAACTACTATCCATTATAAGTTTTTTGTTGTCATTTGTTTAAAAAGATAGTAAAATATATTACAAAATTATTACATAACGAATAGGTGAACGTATGAAATTAATAAAACACTATAAATATATAGGCATATTAAGTATAGTTCTCTTAGTTTTTATTCTGATTATTTTATTTAAATCTGATATTACTATATTTAAGTCTGACAAGAAAACTTCATCAGGTTCAGACAATCAATCCATAAATACAGCATTAATTATAGATTCTGAACTTCATAAGGAAGAAATCTCCCAGTTGAAGCAAAGTGTAGCTGATTGCTCTGATAAATATGATAAGAAATATTCAGTTTTCAAGACTGATGACTGCAATGGTTCTTACGAAAAGACAATTGATAGTGCCATTAAGTCTGGTGCAACACTTATTATCTGTCCTGACTCAACGTTTGAAGAAACTGTTTATGATATCCAGAATTCATATATCGGTGTATACTTCCTGATTATTGATGGTATACCACATAATAGTGATGCATCAGATGCAACACTTAATTTTAATTCGATATCGCTAACTTTCAGCGAGGCTGAATTAGGTTTTCTTGCCGGTTATGCTGCTGTATATGAGGGATATTCGAAGTTGTCATTTGTTGGAGTTGATAATGATATTAAGTCGCTTCATTATTATTATGGTTTTCTGCAGGGTGCAGATTATGCAGCTAAAGATACTAATCGCAAAGATATACATATTTCTTCAACTTTTACTTCTATCGAAGACTACGATATATCATTAAATAAAGCTTACGCAACTAAGCCTGATGTGCTGATAATATGTGACGAAGAACTAGTTAATAAATCACTTGATTTTGCCACCGAAAATGATGTGAAGATAATAGCCTGCGATGACAGTTATCCTAAAGACAGTGAAAATATAATTGCCAATACAGTTAAGAATTATTATCTGCCTATATATGATTATCTTACTAAATTCTATAAGAATAATTTTGAATCAGGTAAAGTCATCGAATATTCAACATCTGAAGAGGCTGTATCTCTCATTTACAATACATCATCATTTACAAAATTTGATTCTAAAATATATGATTCAATATACCAGAAGCTTGCAAGTGATGAAATTCAGATAATAAGTGATACAACCGTAAGTCCGGAAGAGATTGGTTTAACTAATATTAAATTAGACTAGAAACATTTACATATACAAACTTTAATATATCATCAGCTCTTCACATTTAACTGTACCGAAGTATTCACTTTTTTAGCAATTCCTTTTCCGGAATTAGGATATTTACTTGAATATATCTGGTCGCTTATGAATAAAGTCAAAAGCACTATGCATATGATTATGGTGAATTTTGCATTAACTCTTCTGAACAGACTATCTATAATAGGAGCAACGATATAGACAAGTGCCATTCCTCCCACACCGAATACGAATAATCCTTCAGCGCATATACGTCCGTTAAGGTTAAGAAAATATCCGCTGTAATCCCACCATCTCATTCCTTTGGTTAATTCTAAGTAATAAGATGTGAAATATTCTACCACTCCACATATAAGAACCGTTGCTAAGAATTCTAATATAGGCCATTTTCTTAACCTGTAAAGTAATACAAGAATTAGTATTCCTCCCGAACCATATATCGGAAGCCATGGTCCATGCAGAACACCTCGGTTAATAAAGATTCCACGCTTGAATAAATGTATGCTGACTTCCCATGTCCAACCGAGGAATGAGAAAATGAAAAACATAAATATTAAAGATGCTACCGAATAACGTCTGAGATAATGTATTTTTAATGGTCTGTCCTTCTTCTGTGTTATCATATTAGGCGATAATCTATCAGGATATGTCTTTCCTTCTATCGCTGCTTCTGCTGCAATAACCACCAATTCACGTTCTTTCTCAGTCTGGAATCTTTTCTCATCAGGTCTGTTATGCAAAGTAATTCCGAAATTTTTCTCTATAAAGCCACGTAATCCCTTGTACTGTGGCTCGATTTTAACCTCTTCTCTTATCTTGATTACATCTGCATACTTCTCTTTTAAGAGAGCTGTATCAGCTTTTTCAAATAAATAAATATCATTAAATATTGATATATTTTCGATATTATTTTCTATTGCAAGGCTTCTGATTTTCGTATAATATTCGGAAAAAAATGCTGTTTTGTATGCATTTGCATAGAACAAATCAGTTAATCCAAGTGTGACGATACCTAATATGTCCCACCACAGAAATGTAAGTTCATAGACAAAACATTCGAATTTATGTCCATTCATCATTTTTCTTGATAAATTTATGCAATCTTTCCAATGTATATCAGGATTCTCGGCTACAATATAAGGCACCATATAATATGAATATCTCTTAACCACTGCACCCACAATCGTTAATGACCACAGAAAATAAAATATATACTCCATAAGCATATTGACGCACACATTTATCCATTTTCTTGCCTTGATAAAGAATAGAAAACGTTGTGGTGTAACTCTTTCATAAGTACGGCATTCCAGAAAAATTCTTCTGGCAACAGCTTTGTAAGTATTCTTAATGAGAAACCAGAAGCCGACTATGATTGTCATTATCACAATCACGACTATACCAATAATTGCATCTTTAGACAGCCCTATCTGATAAAATATCCTGACTATTTTTACAAATATAGAACCACTCGTAATTCCATTTACTATTTCTGCAAGATGTCCTCTGCTCCTGCCAAGTACTTTATTACCAGATTCTTTTGAACTTTCCACAGCATTTTTCTTAATTATATTTGCTTCCTGTTCGCCCTGCTCTAAATTACCTTTCAGAACTTCCTTGACAACGTGTAACAGTTCATTGCCCTGACTTTCTATTGTATTGTCTATCAGAATTTTTTCATGAGTTTTTGTCTTAGACTTAGTAGACAGATTCACAAAATCAAGACTGTCTGCGAATTCTGTTCCAAAAAATGCTGCCAAAAGACATACCGCCAGCAGTATTCCATAATGATGCAACACTGTACTTCTGGCTCTTTTTTTCATCTCTTTCCTTGTACCCATAGATTCTCCAATCTGTTTTGAAGTATTTTTTTTAAAAGCATTTGCAAATTTATTTTAAAGTATTTTTCAATTTATTTTAAAGTGTTTACAAATTTATTTTGAAGTATTTTTAATTAACTTTTAAAATGTATATTAACCACGCTTATCTCTGATTTTGTACCTACTCTCATATTAGGACCAAATAATCCGACTCCTGATGTAACAATATTATGCATTTTTCCCTTTTTCAAATATCCATATGCATTTTCCCACATTAATTTTATTGTCAGATTGCCGGGAAATAACTGACCATCATGTGTATGTCCGCACAAATCCACGTCTACACCGGCTTTTGCAAGGGCTTTCAACTGGCTTGGTTCATGGTCAATTACTATTATAGGCTTATCTTTATCCATTGATGCTGTAATTTCTGATGGTGTCTTTCGCTTAGTAATACCTCTTCCAGGGCGTCTTGCATCCGGTCTTCCATAAAGATATATTTCATCATCTATCATTACTGCTTCATCTTTTAATAATTTAATTCCAGCATTTTCAAGGAACTCGTCCATCTCAATACTGCTTTGCTTCTTATCTTTGCCGCCGAATGTAAATCCTGCGAGAATGGGTTCTTCTATATCATGATTGCCGTAGCAGGCATAGACACCATATTTTGACTTAATTCCACGTAAGACTCTGGCGAGTTTGTCAGGTTCTCCAACTGCTTCCCATTCATTGTCAAAGATATCTCCTGCAATTACAACAAGGTCGGCATCCTGTTTATTAATTTTATCCACCATTCTCTGCATCTGCGATACACCAATGTTATATCCTAAGTGTAAATCCGCTACAAGAACAACTTTCATGGAATCCATATCTCCAGCCTCTTTGTCTACAGTAATGTCGTATGATGTAACCCTAATAATTCTTGCATTGATAACACCTAATATTGAAGTTGCAATTATTACTACTGAGCAGAATATTCCCACAAATCTATGTATCTGGTTTGAACGTTTTGAGGTGAATTTTATCTTAAGTACACGCACAATGATTATTCTTGCCAAATCTACTATAATTATCGTTAGTGCAATGTATAGTAAAACTCCAAGCCAATAGTTGCCTATCAATTTCATTATTCTTCTGAAATGTCCTGCCGGCAGGAAAAATGCTATCAGAAATGATAATGCAAAAAATACATATAGAATCGTTGGCAGTATCCAATATTTCTTCTTCTCAAATGCCGGAAACCACGATTTAAACCACCACATAATCTTACAAAATAAATATGCATTTACCAATATATATAGTGGTGCTAAAAATACAGCAATCATTTTCTTCCTCCACGTTTATGTTAAAGTTGTATTTGTCCGTTCGCATTATAATACATAATGTTTTTATTTGTCAAATAATAGAATTAAGAATGTCTCTTGCGACATTCTCCGCCTGCGGCGGGTTGCGATAGCAACATTTTCCGTTCCGCCGCAGTGCGATCCTCGCGGAGCGTTTTTTACTTACCAGGACAATTTCAATAAAATTTCCTGGTAAGTAAAAAAGCCGGAGGCAGAATACTTTCCGTCTCCAACTTTATATAAATTGAATTTACTTATCTATGATTATACAGTCTCTACCTTAAGCATATTTGTTGTTCCTGAAGTTCCAAGAGGTACTCCGGCAGTAATAACAGTATTATCGCCATCTTTAAGATATCCTTTGGCTTTAACCTCCGCAACTGCATGTTCAAATAATTCAAATGTATCTTTTTCTTCTTTAATAATAATAGGTGTTACACCCCATGACATATTAAGCTGTCTTGCTACATTATCGCTCATTGCACATGCTATAATTGCACAATCAGGTCTGTATTTAGATACCATTCTGGCTGTTCTTCCTGATTTAGTAACTGTAACGATTGCCTTAGCTCCGATATCATATGCTGTAGTACATGTAGCATGAGAAATAGCATCTGTTATCTCAATCTTTCCTGTTCTTGATAATGCGAAGAATCTCTTTCTGTAATCAATATCTTCTTCTGTTCTCTCAGCAATTCTTGCCATTGTCTGAACTGCTTCTACCGGATATTTACCAGCAGCACTTTCACCTGATAACATTACAGCACTTGTTCCATCATAAATAGCATTTGCAACGTCTGTTGTCTCAGCTCTTGTAGGTCTTGGATTCTTAATCATTGAATCAAGCATCTGTGTTGCTGTTATAACCTGTTTACCTGCATTGTAAACTTTCTTAATGATCATTTTCTGCATAACAGGAACATCTTCATTAGGAATCTCTACGCCCATATCACCTCTGGCTACCATAATACCATCTGAAACTTCAATAATTTCATCAATATTTTTAACACCCTGCATATTCTCTATCTTAGAAATGATGTTAATTGACTTACAATTATACTCATCTAATATCTTTCTTATCTGAAGAATATCATCTGCACATCTAACAAATGATGCTGCGATAAAATCAAATCCCTGCTCAATACCAAATATAATGTCGCTTCTGTCAACATCACTTATATATGGCATTGATAAATCAACGTTAGGAATATTTACACCTTTATGGTTAGATACAGGTCCACCACATATTACTTCACATACAACATCAGTATCTGTAACTTCTAATACTTTTAATTCAATTAATCCATCATCAATAAGTATTCTTGTTCCTACTTCAACATCCTTAGGAAGTCCCTTATATGTTACTGAAGCAATCTCCGAATTACCCATTAATTCTCTTGTGGTAAGAGTGAATTTATCGCCATTCTCTAACATAATCTTTCCATCTTCGAAATCTCTGACTCTGACTTCTGGTCCTTTTGTATCAAGCATGGCTGCTATCGGAAGGCCTAACTCTTTTCTGAATTTCTTAACTTTATCTAATCTTCCTTTATGTTCTTCATGTGTTCCATGAGAGAAATTGAATCTGGCAACGTCCATACCATTCTTCATTATTCCCTTTAAAACTTCATCATTATCTGTCGATGGTCCAAGTGTGCAAACAATTTTCGTTTTTCTCATTCTTATACCAATGCATTATCGTGGATAAGTTCCTCGAAACTGCCCATAAAACAGATGACACAAGGCAGTGCAATAATCCTTTCTTTATATTCTCTATGTCACACTAGAAGTATAATTCACTTTGTCGATTTAATCAATTAAATTTTGATTCAATGTTTACGTCATTTTTTATTAATATTGTATAATTTTAATTAATCCGTCAATAATCCTATCATCAATCGAAAGGAATGAATTTAGTTATGAAATCAAGAAAAAGAACATATTCTCTGCCAATTTTTATTGTCTCAATTATTATAGGACTTGCATATGCTTACATAACTTCTAAACCGAACAACGATATCTCCACAATACAACAGGGCATCTCTCATAAAATAATTCGTTTTCACGTTATTGCCAATAGTGATTCTGATGCTGACCAGGCGCTCAAGTTAAAGGTCAAAGAAGCAGTTGTCAATTATACTGCAGAACTTCTTTGCAATTCCAAAAGTATTAGTGAAACAGAAGATTTATTATCATCTCATACCAACGACATAATCTCAATTGCCAACAACGTTATCTCCGAAAATAATTATGATTATCCAGTCACTGCCGAGATTACTGATACTTATTTTCCAACCAAATCATATGGCAGCTATACATTTCCTCCCGGAACATATAGAGCTTTCCAGATAAAAATCGGTGAGGCAAAAGGTAAAAACTGGTGGTGTGTTCTATATCCTCCACTTTGCTTTATTGACATTTCACATGGCACAGTTAATCCGGAAAGTGAAGAATTATTAAAAGAGACACTTACAACCGATGAATTTCAGGCAGTTTCAGATGAATATACGGTAAAATATCGTTTTAAATATCTGACATTTCTGAATTACTTTATCAAATAAACTCTTGAATTTTTTGTTAATTGCATTAATTTGTCGATATTGTTTGTTCTTGTAGATTCTTTATATATTCAATAAACAAATTCTTTGAACAGAGTATCCGTCTATGACACTCTCTTTCATATTTCTTAATCTGGTGTGCCTAAATGCCATCATCTACAACGTTTATTACGGTACAGTAAATTAAACGCGCTTCGCTTGAACGGTAATTTACTGCACCGACCTTTTGTATCTGATGGCATATAACGCACACACACGATACGTCATAAATCAAGAGAGTATCATAGACGGATAACTCTGCTTTAAACGTTACAGGCATTGAATTAAAACCAATACTACAATGTAACTAAAAACAATATTTTGCAAATTAATGCAATACCACAAAATATGTCATAATTTATATACTCAAATTCACTACTGCAAATATTTCTAAAGTACATCAGTTAGCATAAAATTCAGCTTATTCTATACAAGTTTGTACTCCGTCTGTATTACAAACTTAATTTTCTCGTATAACTTATGTCTGTCTTCGTTATATTTCTTATATATATGCCTGTCTTCTGCACTCAGATATTTATAGACATTTATGAGATCACATTTATTTTCCTCAAGTAACGTCTGTAGATTATTATAAATTACTACTTTTATTAACTCATTTGCTTCATTTTCATCTATTGTAGAACCATTAATCGGTGAAATCATGCCTCTATACATAATTCTAACTTCTATGTTGTCATTATCTGATGTGCTAAGACTTATGTGGTAGGAATTTTTATCTATATGAAATTCATTTTCATTTCCATTTCCATTTCCATTTCCATTTCCATTTCCATTTCCATTTCCATTTCCATTTCCATTTCCAAGGACAATATACATCCCCTCACTTCCATTCGCAAGCCAGATATAATCTGCCATTTCTTCTTTGAACTCTCCCTTTACTCCCTCATCATTCATTATTATCATTCCGTCCTGGTATATCTCTTCATTTTTAATATTAAATATACTGATAATACATGTTTCTTCAGTTTTATTTATTACCTTTCGCACATCTTCAATTGTTGTTTTGCCATATTCTAAATTCTTGTCTGTCATATCGCTTATATATTTCCCCGGTAAATTAACTCCTTCCACGTCACTAAATCTTTCCACCGGCTCATCTGTCGCATATATATATACATTGTCTGAAAGTTCTGCTTCATTATTAAGCATTTTCACAATCTCATAGAATTTCTGATAGTCTTTGTATACATCAACATTCAGAATAATTGCCTGCACATTTGAGAAATCTATTTTCTTATCCGTACTTTTTTGATATGCCTCGTTCAGACCACCTATATTTTTCATTTTAAAGTTTCTGAAATCACTGTCTTTTTCGCCATTATTAAATGATAATATAACCTCATATTCTCCGTCATTGACACCAACAAATATACTGTCAACATATTCCCTGCTATCAATTTCCACCCGCTTTTCACCTGATGCCATAACTGTTTTAAATTTATTGTTTTCGTTAACAACTGCAACTACGCCAAAAGTTACTACCAGACCCGTTATGACATATTTTATAATGTTTATTCTTTTTAACTTCATACTTTCATATGGAAGATTCCCGTAATTCTTATTTTCCACATTTTCTTCATTTTGTTTACTACATTCTTTATTTCTGCTTTCAACATTTTTATTACCAATGTGGCATAACCCACACATCACATCCAACAGATTAAATATATTTCCAAACAAGCCTGTCAAGGTAACGATAAGCGCCATAATGAAGAATACAAGATACAAACCCCCCTGTTTTTCCAGAATCAAGCCTGAGATTTTAACTGTATCCATTAATTTCACAGTTGACTCATCGTTTTGCAATACAGTATTCAGTCCCAGATTGCCTACATTTAGTGCAAATATAATTATGTTTATTACAATTGCAACAGTAATTCCACTGAACACGTATTTTCTAAAAATAACATAATCCTCACTATCTTCTATAGAGAAATGGCTGCTTTCTAAAAGCAATATCTCTGCAGGCGAGAAAATCAGAAATAATATTACTGCTCCTTTGAGTGTTCGGCTTATACCTGATACAAATAACGGTGAAATGTAATAAATATCGACTCCCCTTATTGCAAATATAATTAATAATATAACAGGTATCATAAATACCATATACAGACACTCTGCTAACCGCCCTCTCGCTTCTATTCCCTTCGCAGCCCCATATAACGCAAGCAACAGAACCGGTACAAATATAAATACATAATTTAATTCATCTATGACCTCGATTTTGATTAACTTCGTAAAAAAAGCTATTGTCATTATAGCAAGAATGAAATATTTAATAAAAAATAAAAATGCAATTATTTTACTGCACAATTTGCCATAATATTTCTCCGTATAATCCCAGAAATTCCACTTAGTATACCTGCATATCCAGAGTATTACCGCTGTATATGCGTATGACAATATTCCTGCGATTAAAATTGCAAATATTCCATCGTGTCCGCTGTATTTTGCTGCAATATCTGTAGAAATAAGACTGCTGACAGCCAATACCTCTACAATAATAAGCCTTTTTATCTGTCGTGCTGATATCTTGTTATTCCCATACATTCTACTACCTCACTTAATTCTCTGTTTTCTGCGATTGTCTTTTCTTGCAAATACCGGCCTGCTCGTAAGATATTTAAAAGGTGCACGAATTATAAAATCCCTGCCCCTCTCAGCTCTGTTAATTTCTCCGCCTGCGACAGGTCCGAGATATGGAAATGAATAGCTTATCAGACCGCTAAGATGAATAAGTACACACATAATGCCTAATATATATCCGTATATCCCCCAGATTGCCGATGTGAGAATCAGAAAATATTTTATAATTCTAAATGAAGATGAGAATTCATTATTAGGAATAGTGAATGAACACAATGCTGTAAGTGCCACAACAATTACCACTATCGGGCTTGCTAATGAAGCGTCTACTGCTGCCGAACCAACGATAAGACCTCCTACTATCCCGATTGCATTTCCCATAGCTCCCGGTATTCTTACTCCCGCCTCTCTGATTAATTCAAATGAAATCTCCATAATTATGACTTCGACAAATACCGGATATGGTATTCCCCGTCTTGCATTTATGAATATCATCACAAGATTTACCGGTAATATCTCCGGGTGAAAATTAACAACTGAAATATATAATGCTGGAAGTGAAATTGCGAAAAACACAGCTATATATCTCAATATCCTTGTAAATGTAACAAGTCCCCAATGTTCAAAATAATCATCTGAGGTTTTCATAAATGACGAAAAATTAACAGGCAATACCAGTGCAATTGGTGAATTATCGACTAATACTACAACGTGTCCGTTTAACAGAAATTGTGCTGCCCTGTCAGGTCTTTCGGTTGTCATATATTGTGGAAATGGTGACAAATCATTGTCATTTGTAAGTTGTTCGATTACACCGCTGTCCATAAACCCATCAATCGTAAAGTCATCTAACCTTGATTTAATCTCTTTTAATAACCCTTTATCCACAATTGTATCCATATATAATAATGCAATTCCTGTATTGGTCCTGACTCCTGCGAATTGCTCTTCGATTTTAAGTTCATGACTTCTTATTCTCTTTCTCACAAGCATTTCATTAGTTTTATATGAACTCGAAAAACCTTCCTGTGAACCTCTTATTACCTGTTCATTTTTTGCTTCCTGAACTCCCATTCCGGGATAGCCGTCTCCTCTTATCTTTAATGCCTTATCTTCACCCTCTAGAATCAAGATTGCATTTCCTATCATTACACCCTTTATAGCATTTTCAATTGTATCGACTTTTTCTACATCTGTAAGTCCATACAGAACTTTTTTTATCGTAATGTCGCTTACCGTTTCCTCTAAGAAATATATACGTCCCCTAACCTCATCTAAATATTTCATATTTACATCAAGACATTTTACATCATTACAATTTTTGAATATATCATCAAGCATATTTTTGTTTTTCTCAAATGATTTAGACAAAAACATTGCACACCCTCCTACCCTGTTACATCTGCTACATAGGTATTAGTGTGTGCAATTCATAATCACTTATTCATAATTAACTTAAACTTCGCATATAAGAAATCTTATTAGCTTTTTTTCACTGCCTTTTCTGTTGTCAGATTATCTATAATTGTTTTCTCCTGATTATTAATATGAAGCTTGATTGCATTCTTTGCCTTATCAGGGTTTCTCTCAGATATTGCCTTTACTAAAGTATCATGTTCTGCTACAAGTATCTTTCGTTTATTCTCATCCTTAATATATTCTAATCGATATCTGTACATCTGCTCACGAAGATTATTAAGTATCTGTATGAGTCTCTTATTACCTGTTGTTTTATATATTACATCATGAAATGTCACATCTGCCTCTGCCATTACTGTAAGGTCATCTGATAAGAGTGCCTTTTTAAATGCTTCATTGCATCTGCACATTTCCTCTATATCTTCTCTCGTAGATTTCTTGCAGGATAATACAACTGCTAATTCTTCTAAATTCTTTCTTACCTCTAAAACGTCTGTCAGATCCTCTAAAGTAATCTCAGCCACCACAGCACCTTTTCGCGGTGTCATAACTACCAGCCCCTCTAATTCTAACTTTCTGATTGCCTCTCTTATAGGTGTTCTGCTTACGCCTAATTTCTGGGCAAGCGCTATCTCCATAAGACGTTCTCCCGGCTCTAAATCACCTTTTAATATCGCCTCTCTAAGTGTATTAAATACAACATCTCTTAGTGGCAGATAGTTATCAATTGCCATGCTTAACTCTTTCATAAGAACCTCCATTCTTCTTTCTCGTTGTATTCGGTATATACATATATGTTACATATGCCTGTTTCGTATAACCCAATGCCTTAATTCTCTCTTTCGCTCTATAAGCATCTTCTTCAATTCTGAATAAACCAAATACTGTCGGACCACTGCCACTCATAATTGCATTTATTGCATTTTCTTCCATCATTACCTGCTTTAATTCCTCAATTACAGGATATTCCTTAGCTGTTACCGTCTCTAATACATTTCCAAGTCTTGCTGCCACTCCATCAAGGTCCTTATGCTTAAGTGCCTCTATCATTCCATCAATATCAGGGTGTTCATTAATCTCATCTAATCTAAGATTCTCATATACAAATTTAGTAGATACGCTGATAGGTGGTTTGGCAATTAATACCGGACATTTAATCATATCAGGTAATTTTGTAAGTTTCTCACCGATACCCTCCGATAAAGCCGTTCCTCTCATAAGACAATATGGGACATCAGCACCGATTTTTACACCTCTGTCCATTAACTGCTGTAAAGTAAGTTTTAAATTAAACATTTTATTTATTCCAAACATTACAGTAGCGGCATCTGTACTTCCACCAGCCATACCTGCCGATACAGGAATGAATTTCTTCAATACTATTTTCACGCCATCTTTAATATTAAATTCATCAAAAAGCATTTTTGCCGCCTTATACACGATATTATTCTCATCAGTTGGAAGATAGAATAAGTTTGTCTCTATTTCAATTCTGCCTGTATCAGTCCTAGTTATCTCTATTCCATCGAAGATACCTACAGTCTGCATTATCATCCTTACATCATGGTATCCATCTTCACGTTTCCTAAGTACATCTAATGCTAAATTAATTTTTCCATAAGCTTTAAGATACATTTGTTCCACAACCAAATCCTCCTTTTTCTACACGTAACACTTTGTATACATTATACTTTACACAACTTAAAAATACAAGTTAAGTATTAATATTTTATCTCGTTTTGCCGATATTATTTAAAATAGATTAAGCGTATTACGCAGAAATGAGGTTTGATATGGACGTAAATGGAATTACAAGTGTAAGTACAAATTCTGTTGAAACTTACACATCCGGCAGTTCTTCTGCTAAAACCACATCTACTAAGAGCAGCTCATATGGTACGGATGCCGCAGCTGTATATGAGAAATCAGATGAAGCTAAAAAGGCTTCTTCTAACTCAGCATTAATTAAGAAATTAAAGGCAGATACCGAAAGCAGACTTAGTCAGATGCAGAATCTTGTTAAGGAGATGATGCTTAAACAGGGACAGACTTATACTAATGCAGACAGTATGTGGAAATTCCTTGCAAGCGGTGATTATACCGTAGATGCACAGACTGCTAAAGATGCAAAAGATGCTATTTCCGAAGATGGTTACTGGGGTGTTAACCAGACTTCACAGAGAATTTTTGATTTCGCAGTATCACTTTCAGGTGGTGACTCTGAGAAAATGGATAAGATGCTCGAAGCATTCAAAAAAGGATTCTCACAGGCTACAAAAGCATGGGGTAAAAACCTTCCAGATATTTCAAGCCAGACTTATGATGCGGTAATCAATAAATTCGATGATTACAAGAACTCTAAGACTGATACTGAATAAGATTAAACGCCTATAAGGTAAAATTTAAGGAGTGCCTCACTAACATTGGCACTCCTTATTTATTTTCAAATTTTCTTGACTATCACAAGCATCTGTCCGCTCTTTAGTTCATCGGTTTTCAAATCATTGATTTGTCTTAAGCTATCCACAGTTGTATAGAATTTCTTAGCTATGCTCCACAAAGTATCGTCATTTTTCACAACATAACCCACAATTCCCGGAAGTTCACTTATCATTTCCATATCATAATCTTTTTCCTCTAAGTCAATAATTACATCTTTCGTCATTTTATCAAATACTATACAATCTAATAGGATTACTGCTTTTACCTCGATTTCATCGGTTCCTGTCATATTCGCCTGTATCTGTTCTGTTGCAGGCTTAATATTATAAATACTATTGTTATTAATGTTATTTACTTCTATTTTCTGGCTAAATGGAATAGTGTCTCTAAGACAGCATAATGGGTTCATATCGTCCGAACAAATATACAATATATCCGTTTCAATAACACCCTCTATAAGCAGACCATCTTCCGCAACGGATATGTCATCGATTTTAACATTCCCTATACAACTGCATATCTGTAATATATGTGTACCGTCCATATTTCTTGTTTTGAGTTTGTCGACAACCTTACATTTAGAAACATTTTTCATAAGAAGATTCTCATAATCTGTAGATTTCTTCTTAAGAATAACGTCCTTCTTATGCGAATAAGCATCTTTAACGATATCAAACTGCTGCTCTTCATATAACTTAATATCAATATTTACTATTCCATCTAACTGCAACATTCTCTGCTCGCCATCATAATCTGGTCTTGCTTCTATGTCAGCATTTGCAAGTTTTAGCTCGATATTTGGTATCATATCTTCACTACAACCCGGCACTTCAATTATTCCATTAAAAGGCACATTTGCATCTACCCATTGCAGTGGTCCATCATCTGCTGTATACAACACGAAAATGTCGATTTCACCGGAGACTCCTATCTTATCCTCCATAACCTTAACTTGCTGGCCAAACAGACTCGATGTACACCATATTATCTCATTTATATTTAATTTACCCGTACCAAGATTGATTTCCTCTCTGATTCTGAGCAAATCTCTCTTCCTTATAGCAATCTGGGTAAGTTCAATGCTATCCTTTATATATTCGATATTATCATCATCTATATCAACAGCAAACTCTTCATCACAGATATTTTCTGCAAGTGCAATTACAGTAATTACTGCTTTCACGCTAATTTTTCTGGAATTAATCACACTTACACTTAAATCATCGATAACTAAATCAACGCTTATCGTATCTCCCTCTTCTATTCCGTCCATATTTATAACCTCATCAAAAGGCATACTTCCCTCTAACTTATGTATCTCGACTGATGGATTCATCGCCTTATACATCATTACGAATTTAAGTTTTCCTTTAGTTAAAATCTTGTTCTGTGAAACCTTAATTCCATCTACTACGATATTTCCTGTCTCTGTAATTTTATTCCCAATATCGGGAAGTCGGTCAGCAACATTTACATCATCATCTAACGTAATCTGACTTACGATTTTCCCTTTCATTTTATTCATATGAATATTTTTCCTTATCAGTGACATTACATTACCTCCCAGCATAATTTTCTTTTTTGATTTTGCTTTATACCACACACTCAGTATTTCTATCTGTTTTTATTCTATTTAAATACAACAGATTTATCAATATAATCTAATTTTATTACAATATAAGGATAGGTTACCATCTGGCTGACCACCTCATTCTTCGATGGTCCAAGAAATTCTGTCTTAACATATATTCCGTTCTTCGTTTCATATAATTCGCTTACACCAATGCTATATCCCCCTGTCGGCTGACTTCCGTATCCGATTATTATGTACAGACTATCATTATCAATAAATGTCGTTTTAAACATATCCTTCTTGCGTTCATCGATAATAGTCTTTAATTCAACCGGAATACTCTCCTCAGGCACTACCGTAAAATCAACCTCCCCTAACTTCTTTTCATCATTTGATTCTATACTACACCCGGTCAGAACATTAGCACACATAAATATCCCAAAACATATCAGGATACCTGTAAGTACTCCTTTCCATTTCTTCACTTTTACTCCTCCACGCCTTAATTACTACTTTCAAATGCATGCACATAATAATTTGTGGCCTCACTCGTATACTTATAATAATGTATGCTGTAAACTAATGGAAAATACCTTTAATATTTACAATTATCTGTCATATTTCTGTGTCTGCAAAGTCTTATAAGATATTTCTAGTTTTCCGCTAATATTTCTCTGCATACCATAAGTCTGTTACATTCATCAGGACTAACGCACCACTTAACTAACATTATCCGTCCTCTTTCTATCTCAATTGCAGTTATACATCTTGGGTGAATTAAGCTTCCAGAATTATAATAGTAACTTCCATTCTCTGGATAAGACGGTCTGTGCGTATGCCCTGCTATGGTGGTTATCCTGTGATAATCTGCCCATTTCTCCAGTTTCTCATTCTTACGTGCCTTCTTATAATTATCTGCCGGAGGAGTGTTCGGATTATTAAAACCCATAAGTTCTAATGGTGACCAGATATTTCTTACAAGCCACCTGCCCAACCTCCAGCATTTATCATTAATAAACGAACCCTGATGACCATGCAACAGAAATATATCCCTGTCATTAACTGTATCTTCCAATACGTAACTTTGTTTGACCTCAATATCTTCTAACATCGGAACAAATCTCTTCTCACGTATGCAATAATATTTATCTAAATGTTTATCAGTGAATTTCTTATTTCTTTTGACAATATCGTGATTTCCATATATCATTTTAAGCCTGCCCTCTTTATAGAACTTAGACATCAACCAGAAAATCTCACCATAACGGTTAATGATATTGTCATAATTCTTATTCTCCCATAATTCGTCACCATCGCCCAATTCTATATAAGTAAAACCCTTTCTATAATAATATCCCAGAGCCGCAAATGTTATCTGTTCATTTCCCGCAAAATTATCATTCCATCTACCTGTTCCCCTATGGCAATCACTCATAATCACTATTTTAGACGTGACATTTAATTTCATCCGTTCAGACTCCTTGTAAATGCGGTTTATCTTCCTGTCATAACTTCCATTTGGTCTAAAATTATTTGTACTCATAAATTTCCCCATAAACCAGCTATATTTCTCATATAGCCTTATTTATAATCTGACTATATTTTTATTGATATCCAACACATAATTTTATTAATTATATCTCCCAATATTGCAAAGCTTTCATAACTATCCGTTGATTTTCTTCCATATTCCAAGTGTCTGTACGCATATTCCATATAAATGTGGTGCTCTATACTTAATATAACCTATTTTATCTAATGTGTATTTGTATCTTCTGGTATATCGTCTGAATATCTTACAATTCTTCTTATTAATCTTCATTTTGAATCTGCTTCTTATACTCTTCTTAGAATCAGACTGTCTCGTAAATGGTTTCTCAAATCTTATTCTTACGGTATTTCTAAACACCGACATATTTCTCCTGTTATATCCTAATTTCCGAAGTGCATTAATAAATTGTATACACATCTGACCGTCTGGGAATACAATCTCTGCAATCATTGTAAGTTCAGCTGGCTTAGAATACTCTCCAAGCATAAAACCTGTTAGCCACCAATGGGTATCGTGCCGCCTTATCAGAACGTCTCTGTTCTTAATAAGAATAAAACTCATAAACAATTCTTCATCTTCCCTCGCACTGTCATAATGTCTGCCGTCCTTTGACGTATACACACCTATCTCCGCACCTGTTGTAATTCCATACTGACCTTTCCAGAATTCTATAAGCCATTTCTTTCCACCATAATCGAATTTCACAGGCTCACTGTCTATTATCATTCCAAATGATTCCGCCATCTCATCATATATATTTCTGTAGCCGAATTTTCTCTGCCACGCATTGTGCTTCGATATAAATATTTCCTGTTTCGGTTCGAATTCAAAACCTGAACCCGCAATCTCCTTATTAATACTCTCCACTTGTGCCATAGAATTATATTCAGGATAAAACTTTCTTCCTCTGCGAATATATACAAACCGTCTGATTATCAGGACAAACAATACGATAATTATTACACTTAAAAGTAGAACATATAACATTTCCTTTAATAACAACTCCAATAAAAAAACTCCCCTCTTAACATATTTTATAGTGAATATCTATAGCAATTATGAGTGTACTTCTACAATGCATATCACTAAATAATAAGCTCATTATACTGTAATATTATACTGCGATAGCAGCTTCATAATTAACTATACTTTCTATAATATATGTTATGAAAGAAGTCCTACTTTTGAGACTAATATATTCTATTTTATATAATACAAAGTGAATATAGATTTATAACCCGGTTTTGCACATACAAATATATTTTACAGTCGTCTACTCAGGTAAATTTAGCATATATAAATATTTGAAATCATTGTAAGAATTGCATAAGTTTGTCAGGTGTTGTTATTTTTGCTCTAATTTTGTGTACATTCACCAGACAGACAATTAGGCAGAGATGTCCGTCTATGACACACGCTCTCATATTCCTTAACCTAGTGGGAGTAAAATGCCGCCATTAACAAAGTTTATTACGGTACAGTATATCAAACGCGCTTCGCTTGAACGTTGATTTACTGTACCGCCCTTCTGTTAATGACGGCATTGACTCCCACACGGTTCGTCATAAATCGAGTGTGTCAAAGACGGACATCTCTGTTTAATTGTCTGAATGTTGAATGAATACAAATAATAATAAGAGCAAAAATACAACACCGACAAATTAGCAATTTGAAACACGATTTTAAATATTTATATATACTAATTTACCGTTCAGACAATTTATCTCATATTGTATGTGCAACCGGGTTATATAATCTAAATCTCAACTGTATTATCTAAAATAGAATCTATTAGTCCTATTTGATTGTACAATATGAGCTTGAAATATACCCTATTGTATTTGCATCAAGATATATAGCAATCCAGTTTGAATTACATTTATCAGGTGCAATTGTATATGTCGCTCCTGCTTTTGCTGTGCCTACCACATTGGCACCGACATCTGCGCTGAGTCTGACATTACAACTGCTGCTGATAACTGCTATTGTCCCATTAACTGTATTTCCTGCTGCCTGCTGTGGAGTCGTAGTCTCCTGATTCGATGATGACTTACCCGTAGTCGCAGCACCTGATGGTTTATTATATATGTATGGCTGTGTTTCTGTTGATACCTGTGACTCTATAACCTTCGTTGAAGTCTCTTTTGTAACTGATGTTTCTTCCATAATGTTTTCAGAATCCATGTTATAGTCTGATGTAGTTTCATTATCTATAGGAGTCTCATCTTTCTTTATCTCCTGACTCATTGAACTTTCAGCCTTAGTTTTGTTATTAGTATTTGTTTTATCATTATCTGTTAATAATACAATGCATAAAGTAAGACATATTGTCAGATTGACTACTAATGCCATTAATATAAAACTCTTTTTACTCATATTAACCTCATTTCTGAGCGACCTATCGCGAAGTGGCGACGAAAATCACTGATTTTCGTCTGCCATAAGCGCAATTTAATTTCGCTCTGCGAACAAATTGCTGTGTAAAAAATCAAATTATCATTTTGATTTTTTACACTAACCTCATTTCATTTAATCTTCATCATCATGATATTCTATTTCTTCGCCACGTTTGTAGACTCTCATATTGCCTACTGACTCGTGGAAGTCTGAAGTATCTGCTTCTTCTAAATATAAATCATCATTATATACGTCATCTTTTGCCTTAGAATTCTTTCTGCCCGCTGCCATATCCGGTGTCAGTCTCGAAATGTATTTTACACGCTTATTTGAACCGCTTTTCCTCGGATTACGCAAGCTCGGATTACTTAAATCAAGGATTCTGTCAGCATCTTCTAAAATCATCACGCCAAAGCCTATTAATACACAAAGTGCCGCAAATGTCAGTGACAACATTGCATATTTGTAATCCTCATTTTTTATCATAATTCCTGTCGCTGTAAATGAAATTATAATTAACAGCATTGACACAACATCTTTAACTGTTATTCTTGAATTCATTGATAATCGTTTCCTTTCATTTTATACTGTATTACGGGTATACACTATACCTGTTAAATCAACTGATACAATAACTAACTCAAAACATTTCATATGTATTAATGCCACCCTATTAAGGTGGCATTATATCTACAAAGGCGACATCAAGCACCTTTTACATTGTCAAATTCTATAGTTTCGTATATTTCCATTACCTCATCTTCCAGATTATCAAAATCATCTTCATCAGCGGCAAATGTAAATACATATGCATTATTCCCTATTACTGTAAAATACTGAAGAATACTGCAATTAATTCCTGACTCCTCACCTGAAACTTTACAGAAATATCCTTTTGCACCATCTATTGTTTTCTTATAGATATCATCAACATTGTAGTCTAATTCTGCATACTGATCCATTGATAAATCTTTATAAGACTCTAAGTCTAAGTCATAACCTTTTAAATCCTGTACAACAACATTTATGTTTTCAGCAAAATCATCATTCAGACCTGTACCATTATATGTGAATGCTATATCTACTACTGATGAACCCTTTGTCTTAGACCAGTCAGAACTTAATTTAACAGAATATCCATCTCCTGAATATGATTTCCATGATGATGTATTAGATGTTGAATTATTTTTCTTTGATGAATTATCTTTTGAAGAATTATCCTTCGAAGAGTTATTTTTTGAGGAATTGTTCTTTGAGGAACTGCTCTTCTTTGTTGTCTCTTCTTCATCATCTAAATCATAATCCGAATCGTCATCTATATCATCATCTGTTATGTCAAATATTTTATCCTTTGATGAATTCTTATCTGACTTCTTATCCTGTTTATTACTATTAACACTTGTTCCTACTTTAACACTTCTGCCACAACCTGCCATCAAAAACATTACCATTGACAATACTAACATTGTAGCAAGTAATTTCATACTTTTTCTCATATCTCTCTTTAACCTTTCGCCTTCTTAATTCATATTGTCATCATCGTCATCATCATCTATATCTGTTGACATATATTCACGACCTGAAACTCTCTTCTTAGTTCTCTCTTTTTCAACTAAGCCCGAAAGTTTATTTCGAACTTCATCGGCATTTTTAACTTTTTCAATGTAGAATACCGGAGTTGATTTATCAGCAGAATTAACTTTAATACTGCCTAATCCGAATATTCTCTGGCTTAATGGTTTCTCTAGAGTATTATCCATAATTCTATACAATCTGACTTCTTCCTCTTTCTTATTAAGAAAACCTGTACAAATAATCAGCTTGTCTTCATATAACTTATACTTTGTAAATGTCCATGGTAATCCGAAAATTATTCTTTTTCTGTCCTGCCATACTATCTTCTCTGCCATTTTCATATCCTCCTTTATCACATTGTTTACTATTTTAACATTTCATTTATCATATCTACTACTTCTTTACCAAGTTCATCAGATAATTTGGTAGCATCTTCAAGAGATGTTCCTTTAACACCATAGTAGAATTTAACCTTTGGTTCTGTTCCTGATGGTCTTACGCAAAGCCATGCATTATCCTCTAAATCATAATATAATACATTTGATGAAGGAAGTCCTGTAGGTTTTACTTCACCTGTAACCATATCTTTAATTGTATCTTTCTTATAATCTCTTGCTGACAATACCTTGTATTTACCGAATTTCTCAGGTGTATTATTTCTAAGAGTATCAAGAATCTCCTGAATCTTTGCAAGTCCCTCGATTCCCTTTAATGTAATTGACTGTATGCCATCTTTATAATAACCGTATTTCTCATACATTGCAATCATTGCATCCCATAAAGTCATATTCTTTGTCTTGTAATATGCTGCTGCTTCACAAAGTGCCATTGTAGCTACAATTGCATCTTTATCTCTTGCATGAGTACCGATTAAGCATCCATAGCTTTCTTCGAAACCGAATAAATATTCACCTTTACCACTCTGTTCGAATCTTAATATCTGCTGTCCGATATATTTAAAGCCTGTTAACACTTCAATTAACTTAACACCATAATATTCAGCAATTGCATCTGCCATATTAGTTGTAACGATTGTCTTAATTAATGCACCATCTTCTGGAAGACCATTTAATTCCTTAATCTGGCTTATCTCATAATCGGCTAAAAGGCATCCTGACATATTACCCGTAAGCGTAATATATTCACCTGTTTTATCATCTTTAACATATACACCTAATCTATCTGCATCAGGGTCAGTTGCAAGAACAAGGTCTGCGTCTTTCTCTTTAGCAAGCTTTAAAGCAAGTTCAAATGCTTCTGCTGCTTCAGGATTAGGATAGCTTACTGTTGGGAATTCGCCATCAGGAAGTTCCTGTTCAGGAACAACATATACATTTTCAAAGCCTAATTCTCTAAGAATTCTTCTTGCAGGAATGTTACCTGTTCCATGAAGTGGTGTATATACAATCTTTAAATCTTTCTGAACTGCATCTATGCAATCCTGATGTTTGACCTGTTTCTTAAGTGCAGCAATATATTTATCATCAATATCTGCACCAATAACATTATATAATCCTGCTTTTACAGCTTCGTCTTTATCCATTGTTTTAAGTGTAGCAAAATCTGTAACAGCCTTAACCTCTGCCATAATTCCTGTGTCATGTGGAGGTGTAATCTGTGCACCATCTTCCCAATATACTTTATATCCATTATATTCTGGTGGATTGTGACTGGCAGTTACATTAATACCTGCTATACATTTTAATTCTCTTACTGCAAATGATAATTCAGGAGTTGGACGGAGGCTTTCAAAAACATATGCCTTAATTCCGTTTGCATTTAAACATAATGCTGCCACATCTGCAAATTCAGGAGACATTCTTCTTGAATCATAAGCAATTGCAACACCTTTATCTGCGCCGCCGACTTTTAAAATATAATTAGCAAGTCCCTGTGTAGCTTTACGAACTGTGTATACATTCATTCTGTTAACACCAGCACCAATTATTCCTCTAAGTCCTGCAGTACCAAATTCTAATTCCTGGTAAAATCTTTCTTTAATCTCATTTTCATCATCACTGATGGCTTTTAATTCTGCCTTTGTCTCATCATCAAAACAAGTGTTGCTAAGCCACTCTTCATAAAGTTCTTTGTAATTCATCTTTTACCTCCTGTAACGCATCAATATATTTAATCGCCAATTAGCGAACCTATCAGTTTTGAATAATCAATCGTCTGATATGTAGTTGTCTGTGCTGTACTATTAGCTGACTTCTTAGAAGATGTCGTCTGCTTCTGATTTGATTTACTATTCGTATTATTTTTAGACGATGTATTTTTAGAAGTCTGGCTCTCACTTTCATCTGTACTGTCTTTCTCCGACTTAGTATCAGCCACAGATGTCTCAGTAGATTGTGTTAAGGAAATATTATATTCCTTAAAAATGTCCTGAACGTTTATTATCTGACTGTACGTATCATAACCCTTAGATGATATCACTATCTTATGTGTACCATATGCCACATCAATTATATCCGAATAGTCCTTGACTACTCCGTCTATCGTAAGTTTTGCTCCTGCCGGTGTTATCTTAAATGATAATGTACCAAGCCTTACGGCATCTGATTGAAATTCTATAAGATTAACTCTGATTTCCTCATTGCTTTCTACTGAAATATCTTTAGAACCAGAGGTCTTATCCTTAGTTACTGTTAATGTATAATCTCCAACGGGTACCGGTATAACCATATTCTCCGTGATAAGTTGTACTATCTTCGAGCCTATCTCGACAAAACCACCCTCGAAGAAGGTTGTGCTGTCAAGTCTGACATAACCATGTCCTGTGGTAACTATTATCGAATCAAGCTGCTTATCCTTACCCTTTAGTGTAACTACATCAATACCTTCTAATTTATCAAGTGTTGTCTCCCTGTACTCATCAATTATAACTGTGTTGTCTGTATAACTGTATACAGAACTTCCTACAGTAAGTAACTTCTTCTGTGTATCGATTTTAAAATCTGTCACACCCTGGTATTCCCAGTCACCATCTGATACTTTTATCTTAGATAATTTCCTGTCAGCAGCAAATTCAATATCTACTACCTCTCCAATCTTTAATTGATTTACAGAAATCGCCTCATCATAACGGTTAGACACTTCCGTACCTCCCGTATAACTATATGTTATCTTAGAATCTGTACCAGTCTGTTGTAGAATCATAGTATGTTTATCCTTATCTACATCAATAACAACTGCCTGAAGTAATTTATCCGATTTGGAATCTTCACTTTTATCTGTCTTAGCAGTAGGCATAACCGGAATATCCACACCATTAGAGATAGTAGCTTTTTTACCACTTTTATCTCCTGTTGCAATCATAATTATAACTACAACAAAAATCGTTCCCAGAAAAACCATAATATATTTGAATGTTTTTTCCTTGATGTTCATCAGTTATCTCCTTAGTTATCAACTTACATAATCCTATTTATTATATAATATTCGTCTAATAAAGTCAAAAAAAACAATACTATTATTTTAAATTTAATAAACTGTTAATAAAATCTCTTCTTCTATCCTGATGTTCTATGACAGATTTAAGCTTTATTACGTCCTTATCAGGTATCCATGCCTTATTATTATTGTTGTAATGATTGAGAATCTTCCAGTATTTCTCAGGATATTTAAACTTAAGAATAAGATACTTAAATTCTTCGGCAGTTATCTCCCTGTTTCTCCTGTATTCATTCAGAAGTTTCATTCCCAAATCCCTGTTCCAACTATGCTTCTCCATTACTTTTCGCATAAAATCATACAAATCCCTTATCTGTATACCGCATTTGCAATGCTCGAAATTAGTAACCATAAGCCTGTTTCCCGTAACTACAATATTATGATAGTTATATGCTCCATGAATTATTCTGCCTAATCTCATGCTGTCATCGATAAATTCATGTATTCTCTCATTATGCATCTGCTCTTCAACCTCGATGCCATCTTGATAAAATTTATCAAAACTAGATAAAATCAATAATTCGAACTCGTTCTTTCTTCGTTTATCCCTTATAAATGTTCTAGTTCTCTTCATTTCTTTATTATGCTTATCAAATTCGGACTTCAACTGTCTGTACGATTCCTGAATATTAAAACATTCATTCAGATATTTCATATCATAAGCCATTTCATTCATGAGCAAATGAAGTTTACCAAGAACACCTGCTGCTTTTATTAAAAGCATAGTGTCTTTCTGTTCTAAATCTTTAGAGGCACACCATTTATGCATTACATATTTTCTGCCATCATCACTTTCATTAATAAGGTTACCATCAGAGTCTCTGACGATTTGTTCTACTTTTATCGATTCATTTTCACTTAATCTGTTTAATAAATCTTCTTCAAATTCTAAATGCTTCTTTGTCCCTTTGAATTCACGAAGCAGATAATATCCCTTATTTGTATCCAATAATGTAGCCCCTTTAGCTCTACCTGTCTTATTAACTATAAAATCATATCTGCATATGATTCCATTCCCCTTTTCACTCACACACAATCCTCCATTCCTAATACAGCCTCATATGCTATCTTATGAAACAGATTTCTTAAATATGTTAATAAGTGTTTCTTTATCATTCAACTCGTTATCCTCAAGCACTTTGTATAAAAGCATTTCTAATCCTGCGCCTACCTCTGCGCCTCTGCTCGCTCCTAATTCCATTAAGTCTCTTCCATTTACAGCTAAACCTCTTAGTGAAACACAATCTCCTTTATCATAGATATCTTCCCGTTCAGCCTGAATCTCTCTGATTCTATCACTATTTTCATCATCATATATTCTTCTGAATTCTAAATACATAGGATATATTTCTTCACCAATTTCATATATATCTCGTCTTATCTCACCGCGATTTGACGGAATTTCTCTCTTCATGGCTGTTACGAGTGCCGAAACATTATTCACTGTTTTATTGTCGAATTTAAAACCTCTTAATATGTTTCGACATTCCTCCCTGTCAGTGTGTATCAGCACAGTAGCCCATCTGTAATAATGATTTGGTGGCATTTCACATAATTTACCAATAGTATTATCAAGTTCATCCATTTTTTCAAGCCTGTCTATCTCTTTAAATATAACATTTGTTATGCCTGTCTCGTAAGCAATTTTAAGTTTCTCAGGATGCTTTGATATGAGTAATTTCTCCAGTTCTGCCTGTATTCTTTCTTTACTAATTTTATTAAGATTCTCTGCCAATGTTACAATTGCATTCTTCGTCTCTTCTTCTATATCAAAGTTAAGTGCTGCGGCAAATCTGACAGCTCTTAATATTCTAAGTGCATCTTCATTAAATCTGTCAATCGGATTACCTACGCATCTTATAAGACCTCTTTCTAAATCGCCCACTCCGTCGAACTCATCTACGATTCCCTGACGGTCATTATACGCCATTGCATTTATAGTGAAATCTCTTCTCTTCAAATCTTCTATAAGGTTTCCTGTAAATTCGACACTCTTAGGATGTCTGCCATCTTCGTATTCTCCATCTATTCTGTATGTTGTGACCTCATAGCCGACACGCTCTATCATTACTGTCACCGTTCCATGAGCTATTCCCGTATCAATTGTCTTATGAAACAATCTCTTCACATCACCCGGCATCGCTGATGTCGTTATATCCCAGTCGTTAGGTTCTCTCCCGATAATCGCATCTCTTACGCAGCCCCCGACCGCAAATGCTTCATAACCATTATCTTCTAAAATTTTAATTATTATCTTTACACTTTTGGGTACGTTTATCTTAGTCAAATTATTCTCGCCTTTCTTACTAATTTACAATAATGTGTATAAACTTTAGTTTATAAGTTACTTGCGTACATTAGTTTATATGATACTTTCATACATTAGTTTATATATTACTTATATATAATCGTGTGTTGAAACACATTGTTACGATTAAACTGATTGTTATTTTATATGATATATGGTTTATTTTACTAATAATAGGTAGATTTTTCAATGCAAAGATTTCTTTTCTAATTCTCCTGTTTCATCAATGTATCTATAAGCACATAAGCAATTGGTCCTGTCACAATTCCAGCTATACCAAATAGTTTATATCCTACATACATTGATATCAGGCTCATTATAGGAGAAATTCCAATCTGGTCGCCCATAAGCTTCGGCTCTGCAAATTCCCTTACCAGATAACAAATCACAAAAACTATAAATGTCACTCCAGCCTTAAAATAATTACCCAGAATAATGTAAATGATTACAAACGGAATTAATAAGATACCAACTCCAATTATCGGCAAAGCATCTAAAACGCCCACAAGTATCGCTATGAATAATGCATAGTTGTTCTTCATAATCATAAAACCAATAAAGCATATTACTGACGTTATAAGCATTATCACAAGCTGCGTTTTAATATAGGCAATACACACTTTACCAACGCTTCCTGAAATACGTTTTAAATCTGTTATAAGTCGGTTGCTTTCCATATTTGAATTATCTGATTTTTTATCCTCATTCATTAACATAAAATACGAAGTAACTATGGCTGTCAGAACAATAACAAACCACTCACCAAACATTACCACCGTACTTAAAGATTTATTCATTATTGCATATCTGACATCGTGTGACTTGCCCATATCCGTAATTCCATCAATTCCTTTATTTATAACACCCTCGATTTTATCTTTATCAATCCCCGAATATTTTTCTGCCATACAACAGGTTTTATCCATTACTATATCCATTTTTCTCTCGTATTTGTCATAATTAGTAACCAGATTCTTAATCTGCCCTGTAGTCTTAATAACCATAATCGCAAGACCTATTCCAATGATGCTCACCACAATTGTAAGCAGAATTATTATAGCAGCCCGTCTGTTAATTCTAAATCTTTCATTAACATATTTAACCATCGGTCTTATTAAATACGTAAGTAAATATGCTAATAAAAATGGAAAAAAAAGAGGCAACAGATACTTAAATGAAAAGTATGCTATTGCCGTAACCAATACTAATTTCAAATAATATTTTCCCTTATCAGATACCTCCATCTTCTCACTACCTCCATTATACTACTGTTAGTAGGTTGTACGGATTAGTGCATTTTATTCTCATAATCCTGAAGTTCGTGAAAAATATTCTTAACATTTTATACCTTGAATCTGTAGCCCACGCCCCATTGACATATCAGCTTTGCTGATATGGGTGCGACATAGTCTGCGCATCCTCTGCGGAGCAGACTATATGGGGCATCTTTTATTCTTATACTTTAAAACGGTAGCCCACGCCCCATATAGTCTCAATATACTGTGGTTTCGCAGTAGAGAATTCTATCTTCTCTCTTATCTTTTTGATATGAACTGTTACTGTTGCAATTTCGCCTACAGAGTCCATATCCCAAATCTTTTTAAATAACTCTTCTTTCGAAAATACACGATTTGGGTTCTGCGCAAGAAATGTAAGCAAATCAAATTCCTTAGTTGTAAATATCTTCTCTTCTCCGTTCAGATACACTCTTCTTGCTGTCTTATCAATCTTAAGACCACGAATTTCTATAATCTCATTTTCCTGAACGCCTGAGCCGATTAATCTTTCATATCTTGCTAAATGTGCTTTTACCCTGGCAACCATTTCGCTTGGGCTGAATGGTTTCGTTATATAATCATCTGCGCCTAATCCTAATCCTCTGATTTTATCAATGTCATCTTTCTTAGCAGATACCATAAGAATCGGTGTATTCTTCTTCTCTCTTACCTGCTTACATATTTCAAATCCATCAACTTCAGGCAACATAAGGTCAAGTAAAATCAAGTCGAAATCTTTCTCTAACGCAACTTTAAGTCCTGTATCTCCTGAATTTTCAATCTGTACTTCAAAACCACTTAATTCTAAATAATCCTTTTCTAATTCTGCAATACTTTCTTCATCTTCAATTATAAGTATCTTACTGCTCATTCGTTTCTACCTCCGGTTCTACATATTTTCTTATTATAAAATGCATTATTGTTCCTGTGTCAATCTTACTGGTTGCCCAGATTTTACCGCCATGAACTTCGATAATCTTCTTAACTATCGCAAGACCGATACCACTTCCTCCCTGATTAGAATTTCTTGAAACATCAGTTCTGTAAAATCTGTCAAATATATACGGCAAATCTTTAGTTGCAATTCCTTTACCATTGTCTTCGATTTCAACGTGTATAAAATCATTGTCATCATTAATTCTGATATTCAAAGCACCTTTTTTATTACCTATATATTTTACCGAATTACTGATAATATTATTAATAACTCGCTTCAACTGTTCAGGATCCGCAATTATTACCGTATCTTTATCTACATAATTAAAATAATTAAGGGTAATATTTTTCGCCTCAAGCTCTATTGATATCTCCTCTGCACAGTCAGAAAAATACTCATCTACATTTACCTTTTTGAAATTATAAGGTATTCTGTTTGTATCAATCTTAGAATACATTGTCAGCTCACCAATAAGTCTGTCCATATCATTAGCTTTATTATAAATAGTTTTAATATATTTGTCCATTTTCTCAGGAGTATCCGCTACTCCGTCCATAATTCCCTCAACATAACCTTTTATGGCTGTTATCGGTGTCTTTAAATCATGGGAAATATTACTTATTAATTCCTTGCTTTCCTCATCATCTCTTATCTTATCTTCCGCCGATTCTTTGAGACGTTTTCTCATATTCTCAAAGTCCTCACACAATGCACCAAATTCATCTTTACTTTCAGACTCTAACGTGAAGTCTAAGTCACCCTCAGCAATCTTCTTCGTTGCCTCGCCTAATTTATTAAGCGGTGTCATAACACTTCGGTTAATCCATAATGCAAGCAGGATTCCTGTCAATATTATAATTATAAATATTGCCACAAATACTTCAATAATCATTAATTTAACCTGTGGCATTATCCTGTTAAGTCCTGTCACAATGTAGGCACTTCCGCTTGTGCCATCATTAAATGAAAATGCTAACTGCTTAACAAGATATTTATAATCTCCATATATAAATGACGTACCAACATATGTTGCATTGCCTTCAAGACTTCCTCTATAATCAGGTAATTGTTCAATCAAGTCCTTATCGCTGGCCGGCTGGCCATTGAATATAACATTTCCCTGCTTCTTCACTATTAAAAATGAGTATTTCTCACTAAGTTCAGTATTAAGTCTTCTTAAATATGCTTCATCAGCTATTTCATCTTTATCATCATGAATTTTAGCGACAATATTTTCATATACGTCCTGTGTAAATTTACTATACAACCTTGTAGGATTAATAAGACTCTCAAATTCTACATTATCAATATTATATTTATTCTCAATACTCCTTATCTGAAAGCTGCTTATGCAAAAAATTACTCCTATCATAAATAAAATAGGAATAATCGTAATCACCGCAAAAGATAGTTTTATTTTACTCTTTAACTTCATACTATCTGATTCCACCTTAATTCTTTATCACATTTCTATTATTCACTACTAAGTATTGTATCATAGAATTAGTATGCTTACTAATAAACAATTGTGCATATTTATTAATTTTTTATAAAAAGAAGCATTTTATATACAGATTAAAGCATCAAAATGGCGGATTGCACCAACCATATTATCTGTCAGTTAATTTTCAAAGAATCTCTTATACACCTAATTCTATATATTATAAAACAGCTATCTGCTCTGCGTAAATTCATATTATTCATTCTAAATACTGACTAATATGAACAGCTCTAAGCAAATAGCTGTCTGTATATTCATATTTTTATTAATTAAAATATTTGTCTAATTCTTAATTAATATCATTTTAAATACTACTTTAATATTCTGAGATATTTATATAAAAGTTTTATCTCATTATAAATATTTCTTAAGTGTATCTACTCTGTCTAATTTCTCCCATGGTAAATCAAGGTCGTTTCTGCCAAAATGTCCATAAGCTGCTGTCTGTTTGTAGATTGGACGTCTTAAGTCTAACATCTTGATTATTCCTGCCGGACGTAAATCAAAGTTCTCTCTGATTATCTCAACTAATTTTGCATCCGATATTTTACCTGTTCCATATGTGTCTACCATTATAGATGTTGGCTGTGCTACACCGATTGCATATGAAAGCTGTATTTCACATTTATCAGCAAGTCCTGCTGCAACAATATTTTTAGCAACATATCTTGCTGCGTATGCTGCTGAACGGTCAACCTTTGTACAGTCTTTACCGGAAAATGCACCGCCGCCGTGACGTGCGTATCCGCCATAAGTATCTACGATAATCTTACGACCTGTTAATCCACTGTCTCCGTTTGGTCCACCGATAACGAATCTTCCTGTTGGGTTAATGAAGAATTTTGTTCTCTCGTCAACTAATTCTTTAGGAAGAACCGGATCAAATACATATTTCTTGATATCTTCATGTATCTGTTCCTGTGTTACTTCTGCATCATGCTGTGTTGAAAGTACAACTGCATTTAAGTGAATTGGCTTGCCATTTTCATCATATTCTACTGTAACCTGTGTTTTTCCATCAGGACGAAGATAGCTTAATGTTCCATTCTTACGAACTTCTGTAAGTTTAAGTGCTAATTTATGTGCAAGTGCAATAGGATATGGCATATATTCTTCTGTTTCATTTGAAGCATATCCAAACATCATACCCTGGTCTCCTGCACCAATTGCTTCGATTTCTTCATCTGACATTGTATTTTCTTTAGCTTCAAGCGCTTTATTTACACCCATAGCAATATCTGTTGACTGCTCGTCAAGTGCAACCATAACTCCACAAGTATGTCCATCAAAACCTTTTGCTGAATCGTCATATCCGATTTCGCATACTGTATCTCTTACGATTTTCTGTATATTTATGTTTGCCTTTGAAGTAATTTCACCCATAACAAGTATTAAACCTGTTGTTGTACATGTTTCACATGCTACACGACTCATTGGATCCTGCTCTAATAATGCATCTAAGATTGCATCTGATATCTGGTCACAAATTTTGTCAGGATGACCTTCTGTTACTGATTCTGATGTGAATAATAATTTTTCCATTTGTTTATCCTTTCTTTTTCTTGTTTACGACTACTAAAAGCAAGCTTTATGCCGTTCACCTCGTAACTTCCGTTACTCGCTCACGGACCCTCGCCCTTGCTTCGCTTTACGCCGTTCGCCTCGTAACTTCCGTTACTCGGTCACGGGCTTGCGCCCTATATTTCTAACGAATCACTCTCATTTAAAAGCAAGCTTTAATGTGAGTGATTCGTTAGAAATGCACGGCTTAAAGCTGACGTGAAAAAAGTCCACGCAGATGGTGGACTTGATTTATAGTCAATCATCTACTTATTGCTCGATTACTCGCTCAGGTTAGCACCTTCCTCAATGGGGGGTTGCTGTGGTTTCGCAGATCCCTGTATCTCCACCACTCTGAATAAGAGAATTACTCAATATGAACTTTTTAACAAGACATACACTAACAAATGTATAAGATATTGTCAATAGTTTTTTTGTAAATATACATAATTTGTTAATTCAAATAAAAATTTTATCTACTTTCTATAATATGACCTAAACTTTTCTTCGTAATATTTGGTTTCTAGTCTCTTGAATCTCTTATTATGCCATATCTTAAAATAACTCAACGGAATATCAAATATTAATAAACTAAAAATTATAAATGGCGATAATTCTACAAACGCGTTAAAATTAGGATTTATAATTTTAATATATAGCATTACAACTAAACAAATTTCATTAATAGACGAAAGCATTATAATAGCTTTCACACATTCAATACGTTGATTATCAAGATATTTATATCCAAATATCTCCTCTGGCACTTCTTTAATAAGCAAATTATATTCCGCCTCTGTTTTTAATGGTGCTATAAATAGCATTAATACTTCCATGTATATAAATACTATATATGCATATGGCAGAACATTACTTATCCCCATTAAATGTAGTAGATAAAAAATCACTACTAATCCTAATGCGATTCCTCTACACAACAAGTCAAACTTTAGTCCACTCATTTTTATTTTTTTAAATATTTTACATATATTTTTACTATTTGAAGTTTTGTTCTTTACAAATTCTACTATAATTCTTACCATTATAATTCCTATTAATAATGCAATCATTTCTACCATAATATTCTCACTTTCTGTAATATGACCTGAACTTTTCTTCATAATACTTGGTTTCTAGTCTCTTGAATCTTTTGTCATCATGTATTCTAACCATTAATACTAAAATATCAAATAATATTGAACTAAAAAGCAAACCATAAACAATTAAAAGTTTATATTTATTATAGTCTGCAATTCTTATATACAGCATCACCATAGGATATAGTTCTGATATCGATGACATAAGTACACACCCTTTTTCACGATCCAAACGTGGTGATTCGATATTGATTCTATATCCAAATATTTCCTCTGGCACTTCTTTTATCAAAAGACAGCATTCTGCCTCTACTTTCAATGGTGCTATAAATAGCACTACTATTTCCATATAGATGAATGCCAGATATGTATATGGTAATATCTTATTTATCCCTATTAAATGTAGTAGATAAAAAATCACTACTAACCCTAATGCGATTCCTCTACACATTAAATCAAACTTTAATCCACTCATTTTTATAGTTCTAAATACCCAGCTTATATTTGTACTATTTTTTGTTTTATTTCTAATGAAAGCAACTATAATTCTTGCTATTATAAGTCCTATCAAGAATCCAATCATATCTACCATAACATTCTCACTTTCTGTAATATGACCTAAACTTTTCTTCGTAGTATTGGTTTTCTAATCTCCTAAACCTCTTATCATCACGTATTCTTTCAATTAGCATCCACAAATCCAATATAATAAATATAATAATATAACTATAGTCCATAAATAATTCATATGTAATACTATCTACAATTTTTAAATATATCATTGACATTGGATAAACTTCCATTAAAGATGATATAAGTACACACCCTTTTTCACGATCTACACGTGGTGATTCAGGATTTATTTTATATCCAAATACTTCTTCTGGGACTTCCTTTATTAGCAGACAACATTCTGCCTCTGCTTTTAATGGTGCTATAAATAGCACCACTACCTCTATATACATAAATGCTATATATGTATATGGCAGAATCTTACTTATCCCTATTAAATGTAGCAGATAAAATAACACGATTAACCCTAACGCAAATCCTCTACATAGCAAGTCAAACTTTAGTCCACTCATTTTTATAGTTCTAAATACCCAGCTTATATTTGTGCTATTCTTTGTTCTATTTCTAATAAATGCCACTATAATACGTGCCATTATAGTACCTATCAATAATTCTATCATTCCTGCCATTTTATTTTCGCCTACTCTTGATAATGGAAGTCTCTTTTCACAGAGACTCCCATCTCTTTATTATCTTAATCTACTTAGCATACCATTTAGTGTTTTTATCATATTTTTACAATCCGCAATAATCTCTTTTCTATTGCTTCCTGCTCCAATACCAACGGTATCCCATAACTTATTAAGCCATTTGCTGCCTGATTTCTCCAGAGCAATCATTTCATTCTCGGCAAATATTCTTAATGCAATTATATCAATGTATTTACCATAGGCTTCTGTACTATTTTCATAATATGACCTTATTCCGCCTTGATATAAAGAGTAACCATAATCTGATTTATTTAATTCATCGCACATTATTTCTGGTATATATCCAGCCTCATATGTTCTGATTGCCTTTAGTGATGTATCGGAATATCCGGTTATCACATTAGACATTGAAACCGACACTATCGCTATTATTGCTGCAGGATTTAATTTAGAAGCCAAACTTGACATACCTATTTTGGCTAAATCTCCCCATGTGTTTTGAAATTCCTCCTTAAATGTCAACCACATATGATTATATTTATCTTCCAAAACATTATTCAGTTTTTTAGCTGCCGCTCTCATCGTCCATTCAGGTGCATTTTCTGATATTGCATTTAACAGGTCAAGATTTTCCTGCATTACATTAAGATTCTCCTGCATAGTAAGATAATCCAGATAACCTTCACCCAAACACCTTACCAATGAAGCTCCTTCACAAATCCAACCTATACTTGATATAACTTCTATAACATTACTACTACACATAGCTTTTGGTAGTTTAATTTTAAGTGTTATCTTTGTATTAATTGTATCCTGTATAGAACTTTCTTTCGCAAGAATATCATCTATCTTGTCTGCTATTCTTATAAGATTTTTATCAAGATGAGGTACTTCGACTCCCTCTCTTACTATAAAATAAGCATCTAACAGTTTATTGTATTCATAATTCAAATCAATTAAATCGTCTGTAAGTTCTACATATTTTGCCCCATCTCTTGTTATCTTCTCAACAACTGACTCTATATTTCCTATTGCATTACCTAATGTTAGGACACTTTCCATATTATCACTTACAGAATATCTGTCTCTATATGAGAAGTAATCAAGAAGCAAGTCTTCGCTTATTTCTTTTTTATCTAAATCTGTTCCATATATTGTTCTTCCAATCCATGATGTTATAGATTGGATTGATGCTCCGCTATATGCATCACTGTACATAGATGAATAATAATTACTGTCATCACGTAAAAACTTTATGTCATCGTCACCTAAGCAGATATTATTCTTGAATGCATTTGAATTGTATTTTTTTACTTCGTCATAATCTGAATATATATCCATATCTGACATTTTCTTAGTAGGATTTGATTTCATAAATACATATGTTCCCAGATGATTAGATACTACTTCAATTTCTTCACCATTCTTTAAACCGTCACCATCTAAATCATTATTTTCCTGAACCTGTTCATATGTATAACCACTCAGCACTTTATTTGCTTCTTTATTCATTATACAGTCAAATAACTTTATGCCTGTTCCGGTTCTTAACTTTCCTTCACATAATAACTTAGTATAATAATCCGATATTCCATCATTATTAGAATCTTTTTTATAATCTACTGTTTCTCCGCCAATCTGTTTATAAATATCTTCCAAATCAGTTGCAGCCGTTGCATGATAAAACTTTCCACCAGTCTGCTCCGCAAGTTGCGTTAGCAGATTAATATCCACATCACTTCCTAAACCTATTGAATATATCTTAATTTTCTTTCTGTTTGCCATATTTACTAATGTAGATATATTTTGTCCGCCCTCATTATCATATCCATCTGATAATATCATAATAATATTTCTATTATTTTTAATATCAGCTTCATCAAACTGGGCTATACTTCTCTCAACCGAAAGACACAATGCTGTTCCACCACTATTATAAGAACTGTTTATAGCATTCTTAAGAAGAGATTTGTCTGTTGTAACAGACTGCTCAAGATATGCATAACTCTCAAACAATACAACAAAACCGCTGTCTTTTTCATCCATTTTATCTATTATCAGATTAGAAACCGAATTTCTTAAATAAGCAGGATCATTCCATGACATACTGCCCGAACAATCAACTGCAAATCCAATCTTTAATGGTTTCTTCAATTCATCATCTGAATAATGTATTATTTCAGTATCCCATATCTCATCAAATTCTTTTGAATTAAGAACTATATATGATGAAAAATGTTCTAGTTTCGCTGTAATATTATTGCCATTTATTGTCTGGTTTTCTAATTTGTCTAAATACTGTTCTTCCTCATTATAATAATATATTGCAGGAACAAAATCAGGTTTGGACATTATCTCTTCACTTAATGTAAATGTTACAGTTGCACTTTCAAATTCGCCATCACAATTAAATTCATAAGCAGTCCCGATATATCCCGGCACATTACAATTTATTAATGTATCCCAGTCTCTTGTATCTATTGTGACACTTTCTAATACATTAATTGTACCCTCAACATTGATTGTCGGATATACATCTGTGTCATAATAGGTTATCATATCTTTTGCTGAATAATCCTTTTTGAACACTTCTTCATTGTCATTAATACCATTACCATCACTGTCTTTTTCAAGTGGATTAGTTCCGATATCAATTTCGTCACTATCAAGCACTCCGTCTTCATCTGTATCAGCTTTTAGAGGATTAGTTCCATATATGAAAATTTCATCATAATCAGATATGCCATCTTCATCTGTATCATATTTTGCCATATCAGTTCCATATATGAACTCTTCTGAATTTCTCAGTTTATCTCCGTCATAATCTTCATCACCATCTAATACACCATTCCCGTCAGTATCTGGATTAGTTGGCGAATAACCATATTCTATTTCATAGTAATCATTTAATCCATCGCCATCTGTATCAGGATTATTAATGTCTGTTCCAAATTTTATTTCATTATAATCCGGCAAACCATCACCATCTGTGTCCACCTCTAAATCAAATGAATAATCACTTTTATATTTAGTTCCACTATCATTCCAGCCATAGACTTTTACACAGTTTATTCCATCTTCGTATTCTTCACATGTAAGCTCTACTGAATAATTCCATAATGTTCTGTCATTACCTCTCCAGAATCTTAATTTTTCTGTTCCATCATCATTTTTAGATAGAATATATGCATAGATATGTTTTTGAACATTTACATTAACTAATCTTGGATTATACAGATTCTTATCTGCTGTAGCAATCTCTATGTCTCTTCCTGCATTACTATCCTTTGTCGCATCTGTAAAATTAGTATACATAAGTGCATTACTATTTTCCCAGTCAGTAAATGCTGATAAATCAAGATATACTATATCACCTGCACGAAAACGTATATCCTCCTCTATCTCTTTATTATCCCAATGTCCATATTCTGCACCATCTGCAAAGTATGCATTGTTATCATCTCTTCCACCTGCACTCCATGAATTCCATTGCGTATTATCACCAGGATTTAATCTGTTAAATGTAATATTATATGCTGTATCAGGAACATCCACACTCCAGCTTGTGTCATCATTTTTCTTCATTGTATAATGCTTATGCCCATTAGTATTATCAACTAATTCAATAATAGCATTATCATTCCCTATCCACTTCTCATTTGTATTATCAACTAAGTACAATGTTGTCATTTCTACATCATCAGAGGCTTTCGTCTCTATGTAAAATGCTTCCATATCCATACTTGTGCATAGCAACGCAATCATTAATATTAATGCTAATATTCTTTTCTTTAATCTTGTACTTTTTATACTCATATATACCTCCGTATTTCCTAATTAATATTGTTTATAGCTACTCTTTTGCACACTACCCTCCTTTTTTCATCTGTATGAAAAATAATCATATTGACATTATTTTCACACTCTTCTAAGGTAATATCTAGGAGTCGTACTCTTACGGAGCATTTCTGATTTATATTGATACAATGATATTATAAACATTCCCATAAAATCAAAAAATGCATAACATTATTGTTATGCAATCGTAATTTTCAGATATATTATCATAAACTCTTTAAGCCCAACATTCTACCAAACCCATATGATTGTACACCCGCAGATTCCCAAATTGCATCTACATATTTCTAAAAGTCCGCCTCTTGTTACCTTTAATCAGTTTAACATATTTTGCGGGTGTATTCAACAATTTTCGAGTTTATCTAAAAAACGCATTTCAACCTCATCAGTCAAAATGCGTTCTATTTTTATCTTATTGCCAACTTATCAACCAACCTTTAATTTGAATTTCTGTATCTCTTTTTCTGATGTAACCTTTTCGATACAGGCTCCAAGGCTTGTAAGTTTTCCCTCGAAATTCTCATATCCACGCTGAATATATCCGATATCATCTATTGTAGTAAAGCCTTTAGCTGTAAGTGCTGCAATTACAAGTGCTGCTCCCGCACGTAAGTCCGGTGCACTTATCTCTGCCCCTGTAAGCTGTTCAACACCATCAATAATGGCTGTGTTGCCTTCAACCTTTATATTGGCACCCATTCTCGCAAGTTCTGCAACATACTTAAATCTATTCTCGAAGATACTCTCTGTTACAATACTTGTTCCCTTTGATATGGCAAGTGTTACAGCTATCTGTGGCTGCATATCTGTCGGATATCCCGGATATGGTAAAGTCTTAACCTGTGTACTTCTAAGTTCTTTTGTTCCGATAACTCTTACTGCATCATCGTATTCTTCAATTGTACAGCCAATCTCTAATAACTTAGCTGTAATTGCCTCTAAATGCTTTGGAATTACATTTTTAACAAGAACATTTCCGTTAGTAGCTGCTGCCGCAAACATAAATGTGCCTGCTTCTATCTGGTCCGGAATAACTGAATACTCTGTCTTATGAAGCTTCTCAACACCTTTAATTCTGATAACATCTGTACCGGCACCTTTAATGTTGGCACCCATACTGTTGAGCATATTAGCTACATCAACTACGTGAGGCTCTTTTGCTGCATTTTCAATGATTGTGCTACCCTCTGCAAGTGCTGCAGCAAGCATAATATTAATAGTTGCACCAACTGATACAACGTCCATATAGATATGACTTCCAACAAGATGTTCAGCCTTAGTTTTTATCATACCATGCTCGATTATAACTTCTGCACCAAGTGCCTTAAATCCTTTGATATGCTGGTCAATTGGTCTTGTTCCAATATCACATCCACCCGGAAGGGCAACCTCTGCTTTACTAAATCTTCCAAGTAACGCACCAAGAAGATAATATGATGCTCTGATTTTCTTAATGTATTCATAATCAACTGTTACTGAGCTGATCGTACCACCATTTATCTTAACAGAGTTTTTGCTCTCCCTTTTAACGATCGCTCCAATACCCTCTATTGACTGCAATAGCACATTTATATCTCTTACATCCGGTAAATTCGTTACTGTTACTGTCTCATCTGTCATAATTGCTGCTGCTAAAATTGCAAGTGCCGCATTCTTAGCACCACTGATTTCTACCTCACCTTTGAGAGGAGTTCCTCCTTTTATAACATACTGTTCCATTTTGCACCTCATACAATTCAAAATCTATGATTTACTGTCAACATTCAAATTTCTTGTTCTAATTTGTTCTGTTTTGTTCTATTTTATTCTATTAGTCTATATTTATTATTCTATATTAATTTGTCAGTATCTATTAATCTGTGTTCAAAAATCAAATACTATTTTACGCTCAAATACACGCAACAATCCGTTTTCTATACTTTAAAAGTCTTATAAATCACATAAGTGTTGCGTATTCTATAATCTGATTTAATTGTCCAGCCATTAGCTGATTAATCAGATTATAGCACAAAGATTCTATTTGTAAATTACTTTTTATTTTGTTATCAATTTCTTAACAATTTTGTTATATCTTAATTAAGATAAGTGAATGGATTGACTTGCACTCCGTCCTCGATTATCTCGAAATGAACGTGTGGTCCTGTACTATTTCCCGTATTACCACTAAGTGCAATAACATCTGACTGTGACACAGACTGTCCCTCGCTTACTAAGACTTCACTCAGATGTCCGTATCTCGTACATTTTCCATCACTGTGCTTTAATGTAACACAATAACCATATCCATTCATCCAGCCTGCCTGAATAACAGTTCCATTGCACGAAGCCATTACAGCAGTTCCAATGCTACATGCCCAGTCTACACCTTTATGAACAGTTCCCCATCTTGCACCAAATGTTGATGAGAGAGTTCCTCCATTTATCGGTTTAATAAATGTTGGTGGAACAGCAGTTCCGACCTCTATAACTCTTGCCTCTGCCTGTTTAGTTATTGTTTCCTGTAAAATATCTCTGTTAGTTTCCTTGCCATTTTTATAAGTAACATTTGCTACAATCGTTTTTACACCTGCCGAACCCTCATTTAATACATTTTGCTTTGTATTATATAAGTTATCATTATACACGTATTCTACTGGTACACTGTATTCCACATCATAAGTCTGCTTCTCCGTTACAACAACCGACAATTCTGCTGATTTATCGTCTGCTGATACCATATTTATTGCTGAATTAAGTTCATTAATCTGGGATGGTTCAACATAACATGGGATAATTTCTACCTTTTCGCCAAATTTCACATCTTTAGAATCATCAATTCCTGATATGGTATCTGTTCCATTTCCTGATGAATTTTCTACAAGCTCATCATCACTACCATCACCACTTGCCATTACAGTAGGAAAATTCACACTGCTAATTCCCGCTTTAGAAATACTACAGGTAATCGTTGTATGTCCTCCTATATCATCAAGATGAAGATTCGTATTGAAATCTTCACTGTCATCATATTTATTCTTTACTGCATTGAATAAATATTCAACGTCTGCAAGTGAATTAAGTGTAATTATATATCCATCAATGTCTACAACATAAGCTTTCTGTTTTGTATCTTTTACTGACGATTCAAATTCATCATAGATTGAGGAACTAAGCTCTGACACTGAATCTGTCTTGGCAAATACTTTCTTAGACTTCTTTATATCTATATCTGCATCTACGAATTGTAATGACGCACTTTCATCATTAATCCGCCTTCTGGCTTCCTTTATGGCTTTCTGTATACTCTTATAGTTTAAGGAATTACCTGCCTTTTTTCCATTTATATAAACTGTATAATAATTATTTGTAAATGTATGCCCTGTTATTCCACTAACCCACGAAAAGTTCATTACCAAAATCATACATATAATAATAGAAGCAAATATAAATGTTAACATTATTTTCTTTGTTTTTTTTGTAAATCTATACATTGTTAATTCATCTCTTATTTCTGCAAATTTTCAACTAGCTTATCAATAGTTTTCTCCACATCTAATCCAGCTTCATCTACTACGATATCCGCATACTTCTCATACAATTTACATCTTTCATCATACAAATCTTTAAGTGTCTGTCCGTCTTTCAATACAACACCTCTGTTTTTAATGTCACCAAGACGGTTGATTAATGTATCATAATCTAATTTAAGATATATGACATCGCCTATCTGTTTATAATGCTCCATGGCTTCTTTGCCATATATGACACTTCCACCTGTCGCAATTATTGTCTTTTTACCATTAATTTCCGAATTAATCTTATTCTCGATTTCTATGAAACCATCCACGCCTTCTTCTGCAATAATATCTTTTAGCAAACGTCCATCTTTCTGTTGTATCACAATATCAGCATCTACAAAATGATATCCTAATATCTTCGCTAATACCACACCGACTGTACTTTTTCCAACACCCGGCATACCTACCAGTATAATATTATTGTTCTTCTGCTCCATCATCGCTGTCCTCTTTTCGTCTGTTTTCGAAATATACAAATCTGTCTATTGCATTTAGAATATTTGCAAAATTCTCTCTTGGTGCTACATCTATATATTTCTTAAGAATCTCTGTCTCAGCATCATTTCTGTATCTTCCATAGAAAATATCAAAAAGATTATGACCTCTTACAAATATTCTTATGTTTTCCATATTATTTTTTAAATCCTGTTTATTGGAAATGCGCACATTTTTAATTCTGCACATACGTTTCATACTTGGAAGTTTATAAAGGTAATCTTTATATTTTTTCCATAGAATATTATAGAAGTCTTCTTCGCTTTTGACAACACCAATTTTTGCCATAATCTTTGGATCTAAGAAATAATTTTCAAATGAGTAATACTTAAGTACTAAAACATTTCTCGGCGTAACTCTTGGTAAATTCTCCACATCCTCTTTGCCACGCTGTGCATAGTAACTACACAACTGTTTCACAAGATATCTTGGGTTCTTACCATCACTGTCTCTTATCATAAGAAACTGGTCCTTAAGATACAATTTGTTAATATATTTAAGATTAGCATAAGTCTTTATATTAGTACAACTATTAGTCGGTATTATCGATATTCTCTGCAGCATACCATCTTCGTCATATATCTCTGAATAGTATTTTTCAAGCAGTAATGGTAATCTGTTGCTATCCTGTTTACCCTCAACAATGAATACAAAACTTACATTCATAAGGTCATTTGCAGTATAACCTAAATCGTCTAGAATATCATCAATATCTACATTCTCATTTACGGTTGTATAGAACTCATCATCTAATACCACCTGTTTAATCTGCCTGCTCGAGAAATTAAATATCATATTAGGAGAATGTGTTGAAAAAATTACTTGATTCTTCTTCGATAATCTGTACAGAATCTCACTTGCTGACTTCTGAAGATGAGGATGTAAATAACTTTCTGGGTCTTCAATCATAATAATATTTGGAACTCTGCTGCTTTCTTCAATATATGCTTCAATAAGTGATAACAGATAGATACTCTTAGTACCGGCACTCATTGTATCAATATTATTCGCTGTACCCCTGTCCTTATTGCCAAGCAATGTATTAATCTTGAAGAAGCTTTCGAAATCACAGGTTGCCTTATATTCAATATACTGGGAATGTACTCCATTCTTGGCAAAATACTTATTAACCTGCTCTGCAAATCTGTTAAGATTCTGATTGTATAATTTATATTCGAGCAATTTAGATGTTTCATGTACACTCAATTCATGTGGTTGCTTCTTCTCTATAATTCCGATGCATTCAAAACATCTGTTACACTTCTTACTCTTATCAAACATACATATGTCTTCTCTTACATCAGCTAACTCCATATTGTCCTGAAGTCTCAATAAATCGTCCTGATATTCCTTAATATTTCTTTCGTTATCGATGAAATACACCTTAGGTAAAACCTCTTTGATATATTTATTGTTCTTTCTGAAACCGTCAGAATATTTTTCTTTTCCTTCTTTATTCATTACATATATAAATGTAAGTTTATTATCCTTGTATGATGGCAGTTTCTCACAGAAATCTCTGTGCCACACCTCATATTTCTTGTATTTTGATATTATTCCACGCTCATGCAGAAGTTCTAAATCTTCCTCTTCGATATCAAGTGTAATTCCTATTTCGATATTTTTTCCACTTTCATTAAAATCCTCACTTCGTATGTCATACATTCCTGCTATAGCACGAATCGCATCTAACACAACTGTTTTACCTGTGCTATTCTTGCCCACAAGGATAAATGCATTATCAATATCCTGTATTTCTAAATGTCTTACTGACTTGAAATTATCAATAGTTATTGAACTAATCTTCATTAAGTTCCACGCCCTTTTACATTAAATTTAATATATTACTTTTTAGCTACCGAATAACCGAATTTACCTAACTTCTTGCCCAATTCAAAATATTCTCCATGTGAATATGAAACAAGTCCTGCCTTATTCAGGTTAAATTTACCTGTTTTATCCATATATTTATCATCAATATTTACAGATACTACCTCTGCGATAAACATATGATGACTTCCAAGTTCCTTAATCTCTTTAACACAACATTCAATATTTACCGGACTTTCTTCAATTCCCGGTGCTTTCACTACTTTTGAAATGCTCTTATGCAGATTCATCTCCTTGAATTTATCTACATCTCTGCCTGATTTCACACCACAATAATCTGTAGCATATGCCAAATCACTTGTCACAAGATTTACAACAAATTCCTTAGTTTCCTTAATGATGTTATACGAATATCTCTCAGGTCTCACCGAAATAGATAGCATTGCGGGATTAGTACATATAGTTCCTGCCCAGGCAACCGTTATAATATTCGGTTTCTCATTTTCACGCTGACAACTTACCATAACTGCCGGTACAGGATATAACATATTGCCCGGTTTCCAACTCTGTTTAGCCATATATACCTCTTTCTATGCATTTCCTCCATTTATCGTCTCTAATAATGCCGGAATAAACTGTTTCTTTCTAGACACTACACCTTTTAGAATTACTGAATTATTCTCTATCTTGGTATTAAATGCTTCCTCAATTATTGAATCTGCACCATTTCCCACGAATATAACCTCTGTGGATTCTGAAATTATATTTGTAAACATAAAATATATTATATTAAGTCCATGTTCCTTATATGCTTTTGACAGATAGGTACTTAATTTCTCTTTAATATCTGCAAGTTCATCTGCATTTAACGAATTAATCTGACCAACACCGATATTCATATCACCGATTGTAAATTTCTTAAAATCCTGATAGAAGATTTCTTCAGGCGATTTGCTCTTTAGATTACTTCCCGCTTTAAACATATCTGTTGAGAATTTCTCAATATTAATGTTTGCAATTTTAGCTAATTCCTCTGCCACCATCTTGTCTATTGCTGTACAGGTAGGCGAACGGAACATCAATGTATCTGAAAGAATTGCCGCACATAACAGACCTGCCATATCAGCTGGAACATTAACGCCTGCTTCCGTAAATAACTGATATATTATGGTTGCCGTACATCCAAGTGGCTGGTTTCTAAAAAATACTGGTGATACTGTTTCTAATGAACCGATTCTGTGGTGATCGATTATCTCTAATATCTCAGCATTTTCAAGGCCGTCAACTGCCTGACTTCTCTCATTATGGTCTACAAGAATTATCTTCTTCTTGTCTGCATTTAACAGGTTACGTCTTGAAATCATTCCCACGTACTTACCTTTTTTATCTTCAACCGGGAAATCCCTGTATCTTTTCTTACCCATTACACTCTTAATGTCTTCTGTAAAATCATCAGTTCTGAATGTAATAAGATTCTCTCTGCTCATAAAATAGCTAATCGACATACTCTGGTTAATAAGACGTGCAACTGTGTAAGTATCGTGTGGCGAACTTATTACTGTACAATTATGTTCTTCTGCCATTTTCCTTATGGTCATCGATACATTTGCACCCTCGCATACTACGATACAGCCAGCGTTCATCTCTATTGCGCATAACTGTGATTCATATCTGTTACCTAATATAACTAAATCTCCCTCTTCGATATAGTTCTCCATAAGGTCAGGATTAGCTGCAGCAATTAGAACCTTGCCCTCTGTATAATATGCTTCTATATTTCCACATATCATAGTTCCGTCAACTGTATCTACTATATTACTATATGCAGTATGGGCAGTAGATAATATCTTACTGTCTCTTACATCCATATATGCTTCTGCTATATCTTCAGTAGTAATTACTCCTTCTAATCTGCCATGATTCGTTATAGGAAGTGTAACTACATTTAATTCCTTCATTAAATTCCATGCTCTCTTAAGAGATATTTTACGGCTTACCCCTTTCGTCTCCCTTATTTCAATATCTTTTACCTGCGTTCCGATATCATTTACATATCCCGGTATCTCTATATTGAAATAATCTAAGACAAACTGAGTCTCTTCATTAACCTGACCTGCTCTTTTAGCCACATACTCCCTGTCATCTATCTGGTTTTTAAGATATGCATATGCTATGGCGGAACAAATAGAATCTGTATCCGGATTCTTATGACCGATAACATATATCTTATTATTTCTCATTGCCATAATCTTCTCCATTCCGCAGACACAGTTACGATGCTGGTTTCATCGATGTCTCTATATTAACATTGTCTGCATTTTTAGTATCTGTTAATGAACCTGATGAACAACTCTTAAAGTCGAAGCCAAGTCCAAATATAATTCCTAACATTATCAATGTGTATACAAGAATAATTGCTATCCATATTACAGCTGCCTTATTATATTGCATCCACTTCTTTATTCTGTTATTTTTTGCCATAATTAGTTGTGTGCCTTTCTGCTATCTTATTTCTTTTTGCTGTTTTTATTTTTCTGTGGTTTAGCTTTCTTCTCTTTCTTACCATTAACTAAACGATTAAGACCAAATGGCTGTCTCTTATTGTGCTTACGTTTTAAGAACAGATATCCTGTAAATTCACCAAATAAGCCCAACACTAAGTAAATCGCCGCAAACATCATATAATGAAAATCTCTATACAATATTATTACCGTTGGTATGTAGAATATTGCAAGTGCCAGCGGAATAAGTACACTGAAATTATATTTCTTAGAATGTATAAGGCAGGCAATAAATACAAATATTGTATTTACATTTAATAAAATCATCGGGACAAGTACCTGTGCCAGATTACCTGTAAACATACATGCAAATGGAAGTACATAAAAGAAAATGACTGCCAGACCTAATATTATGTACATTGCTTTTATGCTCTGTTCGAATTTCTTCTTATCTTTATCACTTAAATTACTATAATTCGTCAACATATCTGTTTAGACTCCATTTCTTTTTAGTTTCACTTATAATTATTCTATCTTAATTTACCTTATATAACAAGTAAAAAAACACTAAACTTCGTGACTTTTGTCGATAAAATTATTATAATATAGGATAGGTATTAAAGAAAAATTGTAGCATATTTGTATACAAAGCGGAGGTATTACGTGGAATTAAAAGACATTCAGACAATAAGTCTAAAAATCAAAGAGAATATTAATAAAGTAATTATTGGTAAGTCAGAGACTATTGATTATATTATTACTGCAATAATCGCAGGTGGACATGTTCTGCTTGAAGATACACCAGGTACTGGTAAGACGGTTTTAGCTAAATCTCTTGCCAAATCGATAGATGGAACATTTAACAGAATACAGTTTACACCGGATTTACTTCCATCTGATGTAACAGGTCTTAACATTTTTAATCAGGAGACACATTCTTTTGAATTCGTGGAAGGACCTGTTTTTGCAAATATTTTACTAGCCGACGAGGTCAACAGGGCAACACCAAGGACACAGTCAAGCCTGCTTGAATGTATGGAGGAAAAACAGGTTACAGTAGATGGTGAAACAAGAATTCTAGACAAGCCATTCCTAGTAATTGCAACAGAGAACCCAATTGAGACAGCCGGTACATTTACTCTTCCCGAAGCACAATTAGACCGTTTTATGATGCAGTTATCAATGGGTTTCCCTACACCTGACGAAGAATTGGCAATTATTGAACGTTTCATTGCATCTAATCCGATTGACGAATTAGCACCTGTATGCACGAAAGATGACATTTACAATATGGGCATTGCCGCTAAAAATGTCTATGTCGATAAATCAGTCCGTAAATATATCGTAGACATTATTAATGCTACCCGAAATAATTCTTCTATATCATCAGGCATAAGTCCTCGTGGTACACTTGCACTTCTTAAGGCAGTTCAGGTCTATGCAGCCATTAACGGAAGAGATTATGTAATTCCTGAAGATGTAAAGGCACTTGCAGTCCCTGTACTTGCGCACAGAATTATTTCATATACAAACATTGCCAAAAATTCTAACAAAGCATCCATTATTAACGGAATTCTTGACACTGTACCTGTTCCTACAGAGAATTTTCAAAACGTTATTGCATATTAAGATTAGCATAGCAAGAGACACCTTGCACCAACCACATATAGATATGATTGATGCAACACACTTTTGATACACTAATCAATTAATCTAAGTTGACAGATATATGGAGAATTTATTTATATGATATTACTCATTGCATTTGTATGTGCACTACTTCTTATGGGACTTCAGCGCCTCTTATATAGGAAGTTGTGGAATAAAAATCTTGATGTTAAAATCAGCTATAAAACAACAGATTGCGTGGCAGGTGAAGAAAACGAACTCAAGGAAGTTATTACTAACGACAAGTTTCTCCCAATTCCAATGCTTCATGTCAAGTTCGATACCCCTAAGAGTTTCGTCTTTGAAAATGAATGCAATTCATCCATCTCCGATAACTATTATCGCGATGATGTATTTACGGTTATGGGACACCAGTCTGTTACGAGAACGCTTAAATTTACCTGTGCCAAGCGTGGATGTTTCTATATGCACGACACGAATATAACGTCCAGTGACTTGTTTATGAAGCTTACCTTAACTGGTAAATGCACTAACCACGCTGTAATAAATGTATTTCCACGCAAGGTTGATTTAGCATTTTTTGATATACCATTCAAGACAATAACCGGAAATTTTGTAACACAGAAAACATATATTGAAGACCCTTTTGAATTCAAAGGAATACGAGAATACCAGCCATATGACGGTATCCGTAAAATTAATTATAAAAGCTCTGCCAAATTCGGCACTCTGCAGGTTAATACATTCTTTATGACTTCGTCGCAGGAAGTCCGTATTATTCTTAACCTTGATGCACAGACTTATTCAAGAGATGACCGGCTTATCGAAAGTATTATAAGTCTTGCAAGTTCCATAGCAGAACGTTTTATACGCACCGGAGTCTCTGTCGGTTTAATTACTAATGGAGTTGACTCCTATACTAAAGAACAGATTTCTAAGAAATCGGGTGCAGGCAATCACCATATGTTATCAATTGATACAGCCCTTGCACGTATTGATACACATGCTGAAAATATTGATTTCGCACAGGTTCTTAACAATTGTTTTGATACCGTAAATGAAATGACTTATTATATTGTAATCTCTAACAATCGTAGTAATGAAATCATTAAAGCTTATGATGAAGCGAAACTTCGTGGTGTTTCTTCGCTTCTCATCATTCCTGAGCTTAAACAGTTCGAAGTTAAAGAAGAGATTAAAGATATGATAAAGTGGGATATTGACTACTAAAAGAGGAGGACACATATTTGAAGAAAATTTTAAATTTCGCAAGTACAACAATTTATCTCATTATGTGTATCTTGTTTACTGAATTAATTTACATATATTTTTCGGATATATTCTTAAATAACCATTCAACATGGCCTGTATGCATTTCTGTTATTGCAGGAATTGTCCTAATTGATTATATAGCCAGAAGATATATTAAGAATTTAATCCTGTTCTTCTTAATACATATATTGATTATCGGAGGTTCTGTAGTCATTTCATCTGTATTAACAGACAGACTTCTGCTTGGCTGTATTTCATTTGCATATCTGCTTATGGCAATAAATTTCTGGAAAACAGATGCTAACGAAAGAAGTCGTATTGTAATCGATATACCTTTAGCTGGAATCGTCGCATTTATAATTGTCTATATACATAGTTCATATGGCCTTTCACCAATTGTCCATAACTATGCATACATTAGCGGAATTGCTTTCTTTCTCTTATATTTTATAAGAGATTATTTAGATAAATTTTTATCATATTCACTTAGCAGTGAGAATTTCTCTGATGAACTTAAACGTACATTTACAACTAATTTCTCGTTAATTGCATTATTCAATGTAATTATAGTTCTGCTGATTATGGTAACAAATTCTTTCTTCTCAGACAGTAGTTTTAATGTAATAGGCAGGTTTTTCAAATGGCTTGCCCGGCAATTCTTTAAACTATTTGCCCGATGCACAGATATGACTGATAAGGTTGAATCAGAGCCGGTAACAACACCTAATATCAACGATGATGGTGATGGCAATATAATCTATGCATACACTTCAAAGCATAGTGGTCCGAATATTGGCAATATGATTTTCAAAGTATTCCAGGTAGTTATATTCATAGGAATTATCGTCGGAATTATATACATTATCTATTCATTTATTAAGCAATATATGCACCGCAACAATAATACTAATGACGAAATCAAGGATACAAAAGAGATCGTTAAACGTACATCAACTTCCCCTAAGAAAGAAGATGGTTTTCTAAAGAAAATGATTTTCCATTCAAATCGTGATAAGATAAGGAAATTATATCTTAACAAAGTAAATGCAAGTACAAAGAAAAATAACCGAATCATTATAAGAAAGAGCTACACGCCTGACCAGATAAGTAATTCAATCAATAAAGAAGAGAATGATTCAGTTTCTAACAGAAATCTAAATGAACTTACATCGCTTTACGAAAAAGCAAGATATTCAGATAGTGAAATTACAAAAGCAGATGTAGAAAATGCAAAGCGAATTCTAGATGATAAATAAAACCGGGGTATAATCTGTAACCAGCTATTAATACGCATTGTAGTTTGTTATTCATGCCATCATAATTACTTTATATGGTGGAACTAAATGCCGCCAGATACATAAGGTTATTGCGATACAGTAAATCAAACGTGCTTCGCTTGAGCGGAGATTTACTGCACGACCTTTTGTATCTGGCGGCATATAACTTTCTCACAGCACATCATCAATCATGTGTAAATAACAGACTACTAACTATATAATTCCAAGTATGTTTGCAATAAGCACTGCTGCTGTTAATAAAGATACCCACAAGTTTACGTTCACTATCATCTTTATTCCATCAGTTTTCGTACGCTCACGTCTATTTAACTCAGTAAGAAGTTCTTCTGTTCTGCCAATTGCATCTTCATTATTATGCTCAATTATTGATTTCAGCATCGTTGGCATTGTAGCAACTCTATCTACCTTAGCAGTAAGTTCATTAATCTTTTCTTCGTTCTTCTTTATACGATCCTCTATCTCTAATAATGTATCTGTATAATCTTTTGCATTAAGTGTTTTGATTTTAGCATCAAGAGTATCCATCACTTCTGATGAGTTCTTCTCATTAATTAGTTTCTTTACTCTCTCTAATTCTGATAAAACTGCATTTTCATTAATTTCACTTACGATTGTTTCGACTCTATGTATTTCATTGATAACTTCATTTACATTAATGGCATCTAATTTAGTATTCGCTTTAGCTACCTCATCTAATACTGAATCAGAATTGATATTCTTAAGTGCCTTATTAATCTTGTCTATCTCGATTAATAATACATCAGAATTAACCTGTGACATAGTCTCATTGATAGTTGATAATTCGTTTATTATCTGATCAAAGTTGATTCCCTTAACTGTCTCGTTGACTTTCTGAATCTCAACTAACACTTCATTTGAATTAATCTCGTCAATCGATTTATTAATCTTATCAATGCCCTCTTTGACATCATATACATTCATATCATTAAGCAATGTATCTATTCTGCTGATAGCTTCTAATATATCATTATTACTGATTTCTTCGAGAGACTTCTGAACTTTATTTATACTTTCAATTATATTCGAATCATCATATACCTCAATTGATTTATTGTCCTCTACTTCACGCATTGCATTAAGTTCAGACTCAATCTTTCTGCTGATTCCTCTTAAGAATTTGGCATTTTCCATATTCTGGGCTTTTAAATCTTCAATTCTTGAATTAATATTCAATAAGATTTTCTTCTCGTCATTAGCTGACAGATTCGAATTATTAATTCCTGTTGGTGTCTCCTGTTTCTTTATTACTGTTGTGAGTAGACCCATAACCCATTCCTCCTTTTTTCCTGTATGTTTATGATATTTTTATTAATTTTGATATTATAATGATTTATTCCTGCTTGCTATAATCAATGCACTGCATATCTACCTTAACTATCTTCCATGCATCATCTATCAGATTAAGATATACTGTTGCCGTAGATGTTCCTGCACCGTAATAATTCTCTACAATTCCACTAAGCATTGAAGTTCCTGTAACTGCCGCAAATTCATAGTTATATGTAACTTCCACAATTACCTTATCAGGATATGTGAAAGATTTAATCTTTGGCGAAAGCGTTTTCATATCAAGTATTCGTAATGATGCACCGTCAGGCTGTTCTATCGCTGCATCTAATGCATCAAATGTTGCTTTGGCTGAGGCCTTTGCCTCTTCTGTATTAGCATACAAATCACAAATATTTTCGTAATTCTTCGTCTTATCCATTGCATATTCATACATCGTCTTTACAATAAATGTAGAATATTCATAAATCTTCTGCTTTACATCAGGTTTCATTGCAAAATCTTCTGTCGTAATCTCCACATTTGCATTATTATCTGTAACATATTCTGTCTTGGTAATCTCACCTGAATCATCTAATGTTACTGAAATCGTGTGGTCACCTGAAAACATTTTATCAATTACATAAATATCCTTTGTGCCATCTTCTGATGTACTCCTCTTATATGAGCTTATATCTTTACCATCCATAAATACCTGTTTACCTACCGGAACAACGATATTATAATCACTTATAAATAACCTGTCCACATCAACTTTCCATGTACTGAAAAATACATGTGTATGCTTCTTCTGTTTATGTAAAGTTATCGTATATGTCTTAGGCGAATCATCATTACCAATGTAATACGTTACAACATATATAATCTTGTCGCCTTGCTCAACCGGTTTACTAAGCTTGTATCCCTTGATTGAACCATATATTTTCTCGCCCTCACATTTATTTCTAAACTTATCCAAATCAATGAAATCTGTCTCTTTTACTTCTATCATTTTATACATTTCCGTATAATTATTAGTGACATAATAAGAGAAATATTCCTCTGCATATCTGTATGGAGAACTTGCTCTTTTACCGAGTGCAAGGAATATACCAAGTCCGCCGCATACAGCTAATACAAAGACTATCTTTAGAAATTCTCTAAAGAATGATATTATTCTCTTCTTCAGACTCTTCTTGGGTTTTTCTACTGCTTTCTCACCATCATCGGATTTTTTATTATTAAATAATTTCATCAGTTAATACCTTCTATATATTATTTTGCAATTCATAACTCTGCCCGAATACTTACATAATATCATAATAAAAATATAATATCAACAAGTGAATGTCAGGCATTTATTTAATTGCAATGAATTTATTACCTGTATTATCAAACATTGCTCCTGCCTCATCCTGCCCCATTTTATAGGTCTGGCCTGTTACCGGATTAAGCATTACAACATTGTAGAAATCATATCCGACAATAAGTACATAATTAGTTCCGTCAGTTGATGCAAGCACCGGCTGTCCGTTCCATACATAATATAAAACCTCACTAAGTGAGCAGCCCGTCAGGTCTAATCCCGTTTTATTAGAAATCTTTTCATTAATAATCTGAACTGAAGTCTTACCACCGGCAAGTTCTGATGCTACATCTGTATTTACACCATTATGCATAAGTATTGCCTGAACACATAATGCTAACTGTGCCGTACTATTGCCGCTCTCGGCAGTTCCGGTAAATGCCACGTCTGTCAATTCATACTGGGTTGGTTTACTCATTCTTGCCCATACATAGTCGCCACTTTCGCTGATAACCACGCCTGCTGTCCTATCTGCTGCTATAATGGCATCAGATACATTATCTGAAACTGACTGCATTTTGCCCTGTCCATACACATAATATTTATCCCCGCCATTTATAAGCTCACGAATACTTAGTGAATTAGTCTCGCTAAAACGAATTTCCTTAGGATAGAGGGATTTAAGCTGATTTGAAGTCGTTACTTTCTTAACAAATGATATAACAACTTCTTTCTTCTTTAAATCTGTTGTTATAATACCTGATGATACCACGCTTGTATCTTCTTCCTCATTACCGAATATCTGATAGTCACTTGATTTAACATAAGTGTTGCCATCAGGTGTTTTCTGTACTCTTGTTAAATTCACCATATTATCTGATACATCAGCACCTGATATATAGTAGCCTTCTTTACTATAGCTCTTTAATTCTTCTCCCTTAATATCTGCTATTATAACCTTGTTCATTCCGACCGTAACATTACCATTATTATCTGTTATAATGTCGCTTTCAAGGGCATCGCCATATACCATATCATCACCTAAAAAGCCTAACACCTTAAGTTTATGGCCATCTTCTGCCTTTATCTCACATTCTTCACCATTTTCAAGATTAAGCATTTTCACAGAACTGCTGCCCTTATCACTGCCATCAGTTTCCCATGCAACGATATTACCATTACTGTTAACAGCATAATTATCTTCCTTAAGATTCGAAATAACCTGTACATATTCACTACCGGTCAAATCAATCGAATACACGCTGTCACTTAACATTACATACATTATATCCTTGTCATTTACATAAGATAATCTGCCCATTGTCTGTTTCAGAATATCAAATTTCCTTGTAAACGGAATAAATATCTTCTCTTCCACAAGATTCTTCTTATGATTATATTCATACAGACTCACACCGACCATTCCCTCATGCTCACCACGATTCATATAACCATACACAATGAATTTAACATTTCCATCGTTATCCACAGATACTACCTGAAAATCATTATCATTATTAGTATCTCTTATATCCGCTGTCTCCACCTCTTCAAATGCAAATAACGAATATACTTTATTCTCACCTATATCCATAAGCCACAGACCGTTTTCCTTGGCAAATGCAATATAGCTCGTATCATCACTTGATTTAAACCCGACATCTGAATTCTCTGAGATTCCAAGATTAATTCTGTATGCCGAAATATTCTGATTATTTGCATCAAATATCTGGTTCATTGTACGCTCATAATCTAACAGATAAATCTCGCTGCTTGTCCATTTCACCCTGAAGAATTCAGTAACAGTATAATACTGGTATGCATCATAATCATTTAATGCCTTTATCTTATATACTAATTTATAACAACCTATATCTCCTAATATCTCCTGTACTCTGACAACCGGATTAGTTACCTTCTCAGGCTTTAAATCGCCCCACGTAATCTGTTTATAGCTTGAGTGGATATTTACCTTTCCGAAATTCGAATTATCCTCCGAAGCATTTGTTTCAAGATAATTAATTATATTCTCTGATTCTGTATCACTAAATGTTGAAGCACTGAATTTCTTTGCAAATTCCATCTCTTCCTTACAATGATTCTCTGTAAGCTGCTTAATACGTGTATAGAAATACACATTTTCATTTCTGTCTGTTGTAAGTCTAATAACCAGATAATATTCTGTGTCAGCTTCTATCATATTATCTAACTGAATATCAATGTTAGTGTAATCTCCATCTGTCTTGATATTTTCTGCTTTAACCTCAGTTTTCTCAATAAGTCTTTCACAATCTAAGGTTCTTACTTCAAATTCTGCACCCATTACCACATTTTCATGGTTATTTACTCTTACAGTAATTTTTCTCTCATCGTTAATAGGTGTAATGGTATCACGCATATACTTAGTCTCCATCTCTGTCGTATATCCGAATAACTCATTTACCTCAATATCGTTAGCGCTGGAGGTCTCTCCTGATGCCATAAATGATATGGTAGGAAGAGTTGGTTCTCCCATAATTATATTCTTGTCTTCTTTCTTATCTCTGTTTATGAAAAAATATATCCCTATTACTACCGCAAATACAAGCAGCAGAATCACAAATTTGTTAATTATGTTTTTCACACTAATCTCCATTCCGCAGGCACATAGTGACGGAGGAACCGCGAGCCAAATGTCAGATTTGGCTCTGCGATAAATACTAAATGTGGTGCCTGCAACATATTTAGCTGTGTGAAAAATCAGATATCAATCTGTATTTTTCACACTTTTCTCCACTTTCAAGCTACTTATCGCACTTCCTACTATTTGCAGGTACACTATAATAATAACTTGACTATAGTTGGTGTTATATTAAACTCTTTAATCATTCTGTCAAGAGCTTCTCTTTCTGTATTGTTATCTATGTCTTTAACTTTATTTTTCACTGCCCTTATAAGCAGGTTCTTAGGAGTATGCTCCATATCTATAAATTCTAAAATCTCTGTATGATATCCCTTAATCTTAAGCACTTCAGCCCTGATGGCATCTGTCATTATCGCAGACATTCTGTCTTTAAGTATTCCATAATTAAGTACCGGAGACATCATCTCATTTTTAATCTGTTTATTTATCTCATGCTGACAACATGGTACTGACAGAATAACTTTCGCATTCCAGCTTACTGCTTTATATAATGCATAATCTGTCGCAGTATCACAGGCGTGCAATGTCACAACCATATCGACATTATTCTGTCCCTCATAATCAGCAATATCGCCTAATTTGAAAATCAGCTTGTCATAGCCATATTTCTCACTTAACTGATTACATTTATTAATAACATCTTTCTTCAAATCAAGACCTGTTATTCTGACATCTAATCCACACAATTCACGCAGATAATAATATATAGCAAAAGTAAGATAGCTCTTTCCACAACCAAAATCAATTATATTGATTTCCCTGTTCCTTGGCAGCTCTCTTACTATATCCTTTACAAATTCCAAGAATCTGTTAATCTGTCTGAATTTATCATAACGGGGTTTTAGCACATCACCCTTTGTATTCATTACACCTAAATCTATCAGAAATGGTACAGGTATTCCCTCTTCAAGAATATAATGCTTCGTCCTGTTATGACTCAGGTCATTTACCTTTACCGATTTTGACTCTATTAATCTGGCAGCCGACTTCTTTCTGTTAATCGTTATCTTGCCCTTTTTACTAACTAAGATATTTGCGACAATATCATTAGTAACTATCTCGCATTGCTTGAAGCTGTTCGTAATCATATTATCAAGATAGGATGCAATTTCAGTAGATGTATAATTGTGGTGAAGTACCTGATTACCAACATATTCCGTTGCCTGAAACATAAGCTCTGAATTAATAAGAACTGCTCTTACCTTTATCTTGCTGATTCCATCTTTGTCTCTGGGATTACTTACAATTACTCTTATAAGATTTCTATCCATATATTTAATTAATTCATCACGTAATATTGTTTCCACTGAAATTGTCCTTTCTCTATTTATCCCAAAATATCTTCTGTATAGGCTCTTAAGATTTCACCGACACTCCATGCCTGTGCGTATGCGCCTCTTGAAATATTTGGCTCATTTCCATCGAATATCTCTGCAATCGAACCAACACAGCCATCTCTTAAATGGTCTTTTAATGGCTCTATCATATGAAGTGCATATGCCTTTGTCTCGTCATTCTTACCAAATACCTTTAAGTATGCAGTAATCAAAGCCCCTAAAGGATATGCCCATGTTGTTCCCTGATGATATGCCGCATCTCTGTCATGAAGCTTACCTTTATAATAAGGCTGGTATTCTGCATCATCTTTAGAAAGAGTTCTAAGTCCATATGTTGCATAAAGTTCACTTATAACTTTCTCTACAACTGCTTTACTCTTCTTCTCATCTAACATTGTATAAGGAAGTGAAACTGCATATATCTGGTTTGGTCTAATCTTAGCATCTCCAACGTTACCATCTACCACATCATACAGGCACTTATCTTCTTTATTCCAGAATTCTTTATTAAATGACTCTTTTGCTTTCTCTGCCATCTTAGCATATTCTTCTGAAGTCTTTCCATATTCTGAAATTGTACCAAAACGCTTGCTTAACTTCTCCATTACACGCAAAGCATTGTACCATAAAGCATTTATCTCTACAGGTTTACCATGTCTTGGAGTAACTACCCATGTTCCTACTCTTACATCCATCCATGTAACCTGGTCATATCCGCCGCCTGCGTGAATAAGTCCATCGTCTTCCATATATATTGAGAAATCTGTCTTAGTGCTGTAGAAATGAATTATTTCCTCGAGTTTAGCATATATTTCTTCTCTGATAAATTCATAATCTTCTTCATTGCCTGTATATTCCAGGTATTTATCAACCGAATAGAAATACCACATTGAAGCATCTGCGGTATTATAGAATGGCTTTAAGCCTGCATCCGGAAATACATTAGGAACAAGTCCTTTATCAACATATTTAGCAAATGATTTAAGTATTTCTCTTGTATCATTAAAACGTTTTGTCGACAATGTAAGCCCTTGTAACGCAATCATTGTATCTCTGCCCCAGTCTGTAAACCATGGGTAACCTGCCATAATTGTCTTATTTCCTGTTGATTCTCTTCTTACAACAAACTGGTCTGCTGCCTGAACTAAAGAATTAGCAAACTCATCTGTATATCCAGCATTTTCCTTTATCTTCTTAATTCTTTCCATTCCCTTTTCAATCGTTACAAATGCATCTTTTTCGAATTTCTTCTCAATAGAACAGATTACAGATATTTTCTTATGTTCAAATGGTGCTAACTTAACTACAACTTTATATGGTGTATAGCTGTTATTAATTGGTTCGCCACCTGTATTGATTTCTGTCTGAAGTTCCATATCATGGTCGTATTTTTCTTCATTTTCAACGAATTTACCATTACTTGCATAGAATTTAATAGTAACATCTTTATTCTTCTTAGGTACTAATTCTAATGTCTTTTTACCTGTCAGTTCTGTCTTGAATTTAAGGTCTGATTTCTCAACTCTTGAACTATGGTCTCTGTATGTAAAGAATGGAGTTATCTCATATACAGCCTCTTTTGCACCATTCATAATATCATAGCCAATCGCAATTGTATTCTTCTCCCATTCGAATGACAATGTCTTATTTATAAATGTACCCTCAGCCTGATATACGAAATGTGGTAATTCATCATATACAAATCTCTGTAAATATTTCTGTCCCTCTTCATTCCAACCACCTGGTCTCTGGTTCGTAGCAAATGAATATGTCTTGTCCCCTATTGTTATCGACTCATCTATTTTATTCAAAACCGCATAACGTTCTACCGGTGCATGCAGACTTGCTACCAGATATGCATGATGCATTCTTGCACACGCATTAATTATTGTACTTCCACAATAACCACCGATTCCATTAGTTATTACCCATTCTCTCTCCACACCTGCACTAAATGTCTTCCAATAGCCTTTTCCAAATTCCATAATATCAACACACCTTTCTGATATATTTTTCCAGATATGTTTCTCTCTAATATATTTCTTTTATAATTTCTTTTATATTTCTTTCAGATATAATACTTCTAATAAAAAGAACTTTTTAATACCTGTTATTTTTATGTTCAGTATAACGCAATAATATCATAATTTATAGGTGGGGGCAATGTATATTTGCGGGATTGTGATGATTTATCTGAAGCATTTTCATTCTTATCAAATACATTCATATTTTTAGGTTGTACAATTCAAAACATTCAACCACTACATTATATAAATCATATTCTAGCTCAATCATCATATTTAACACTTTGTGCCACAATTTCTAAGATGATTCTTTCATTCCATTCGTCTTTAAAAACAAAACTTTTTATCATTTTTACTTCTTCTCCCGAACCATCTCCATTCTAAGCGTTGCCCTCTACACTTGTTACTCCATTTACTATTTAAATCAGTATAATCCTCTTGAAAATATCCTGGGTACATTTATTTGCCTTTACTAAATGACTCTATATTATAGTTTTCCCAGTGGCTCCCAACTTTCTTCTTGCAATAATTCATCAACATCCGCTTTCCCATTAATACATAATCGAATATTCTCCTGTATCAACATTTCGTTTAATAACAATTTTTCTTGATGAGCAATTGGTTCTTCAATCAATAAATAATTCTCAAAATCAACTATTTGTAGTGATGCAATATTTTTTTCACTACTGAAAAAAAATATGTAAGAAATATTATCTATTATATCAATATTAAAATTAAAATCTTCAATATAATTCCAAAATTCACTATCTATTATATTGATTTCATACGTATAAACATCTAATGATTCATCTGGTTTCTTCAACACACTAATATTGCAATATGACAAGAATTTAGAACGGACTGTGTTATAAGTCATTGGCGAGTAAATGACTATTTTATTACATTCTATTCTGCACCATTTTATAAAACATTTCCATTGTTCTTTAATAAATTTTCCTTCTCCATTATACAATCCAATGCATAACACTCTAACCATGCTTTCAGCCTCCGTCAGTTTTAGTCAGCAATAGCTGTGAATGTACCACCTTATGCAAGACCAATGCTTATTTTCTCCTTTTATAACGACTATTAGCAATCTATCGTCCAATCATTAAATTTTATTGTTTCATAATAATTTTCTTCCAGAATAAAATCATCAGGAAAAATCAGGCCTATTATCTCTTTTAATGTTTTGAATAAAATATTGATTTTCAGATAATATATAATTAAATTTTGGATTATTAATATTAATTACCTTGTCTACAAAACCATTTACATTCTCTTCTCTAGAAGTAGGCAAAATTATTATACAGCCTTCTTCTTTTAATTTATTAAAAAAACGAAAAACTCCCGAACTTAAAATTATATCATAGAAATATGCAGTATTCATCCAAGGAAAACAATAAACTATTTTATTACTCGCATATCCAATCGCTAATGATGCTCTTAATCTTTCTCCACTATATTTCGAAAGTTTATATTCTACTCTTCCTTGTGTAAGTCCAAATTCCTGTATAACTTCATTTATATTTTCATACCTATTATATCTTCTTATTGCTTTATTTATTGCCTGTTTAACACTAATTTCCCTCTGAAATATACCGTCTGAATATTCTACTTTTCCAACATACCATCCTTTACTTTGTATATCTTTGTTATCTGCTTTTATATTGTCATAATAAATACCAGCATTGTCCGAAATAATTCTACCGGATAATAAAGATGAGATTGTCTCCCCTCCAGCACCACTTTCACCTATTACTCCATATATTGTTCCTTTTTCAAAACTAAATTCACTATCACTTAATAATTCTATGTACTTTTCTCCTATATGATTGTTCACATGCATAATTCCATTTTTCATTACTAATTTTATTCTTTCCAAAATTGCCACCATTCCTTCTTTCATCTGTAAATTTTTCATTCAAATATTCAATAGTATTTTCAATAAAATTCAAAAGTATTTTTTAAATTTTTCCGTATCTGAAATACAATGTTTAAACCTAGGACATTGTATTTTAACTATTTCATCTGCAAGTTGTTTTACATTTTCCTCTCTTGATGTGGGAAGAATTATTATTCCACCATCTTGCGTAATTCTTTTAAAAAAACGAAACACTGATGAATTAAACATACAATCAAAAAAATACAATGAGTCCATCCATGGAAAACAAAATATTTGTTTCTGTGCTGCATATCCTATAGCAATCGAAGCTCTCCATTTTTCCCACACATCAATATTCGACAATCCATAATTTATTCTATGTCTAGACAAATGAAATTCCTCTATAATAGTTTCAATATCTTTATAACGATTATATTTTTTAACAGCTAATTCTAATGCTTTTTTAATGCTTAATTCCTTATTGACTATTCGTCCGTATTTAACAGTTTTTCCAACATACCATGCTAAATCACTTATATTATTAGTTTCCATTCCATCAATATATATTTGAGTGTTGACATTAGATACTTTATTAGTCAATATTTGAGAAATTCCTTCTCCACCAGCCCCTTGCTCGCATATAATGCCATATATTTTTCCTGCATTGAAAGAATAGTCATTAGCAGATATATAATCATGTGTTTTTTCTCCATAAACATTCATGTAATTTATTAAGTAGTTATTATTTATAGAAATTTTTATTACTTCCAAAATTGCCACCACTCCTTCTTATGTTCAATTATTTTTGCATTATTTATTGGTAGTCGTTGTCCATATGTTACTATACTAATATTATACGTTTTAATTACATAATCAAAATAAGATACTTTTGTTATTCAATAAAGCTCTCAATGATGATTTTTTGTTCCTCTATTAAATCAATATTGTATTTACCCGTATGAATATTACCCAGATGTTTCCAACTTCTGTTACATTCTCTTTAATAATTCACGTTGCAATTCATTATCACTTTCAAATACTAACATATCTAACTTCATCTCCAAAATAATTACAATCTAGTGTCTTAAATCGTACATCCCAATAATAACTATCTTCGATTTTCTTTACTAATTCTTCTATCATTATATCCTTCTAATTTTTATATGGTATATATCCAATTATCAGGAATAACATTGACAACAATTATTTAATCAAATATTCTTTATATCTTTCTTTCATTTTCTCATCCATACACCCTTGTGTATATAACAATGCATCACTATATGATATTAAATTACAATGCTCGTTCAATATATTTCGTCCATACATTGCTTTAGGTAAATTATGCATAACTGTTAACATATGATAAACTGCTTCTTTATCTTTCGAAGCGTCTAATGTAGTTTGTATATCCTTAATTAAGCAATTCATCAAATTATAAATATTTATTTCATCTTCTCGCTTTCTTTCAAATATACAAATATCATTTACCAATTGGATTTTCATTTTCAAAATTCTCTCATAATTAGGAAGTTTATACTTTCTACACAAGTTATCAAGACTTCGAAATAGGTTCTCAGAGCAATCAATCCCTCTCTCTTCAAGTGAAATAAACTCTAACAGACTCTGCCAAAATAATATTTCTTCCTTTAAACGCTTTCTCTCACCTATTCTCCATCTTTTTCCTCTTTTTCTTCCCTTTTCATACACTATTCCTATATCTAGTATTTGATAATAATATCCAATATCCATCCTTAGTCCTCCACAATCTTAATTGTCTTTCTCCAGAATTAATACTATTCACATATACTATGTCCTGATTTATAAATCGATTGATATTAACATTATAATGTCTCATTCTAATCTAGTAAAGACCATTGCCGTCTGTCATTACACCTAGCTGACCATTTATATACCACTCTGATGATATATCTCCCTCACAAAGTTCCCCAACGATAATTGGGTTCGCTAATACCATTTCTAATTTCTTTCCAATCCATGATAACATTACCTCTTACTTATAGATTCTCATCATAAATATTCAATTTTTCTACACTTATTGTTAAATATGAATTTTTCATAGCATAAAATCGCTCATCAAAATTAGTTTCAATTTCTATAATTGCATCACCAAATCGAAATGTCGCACATCCATCTTCATCATATTCAAGCAATAATAGGGTAAATTGAATATTTTCATCCACCATTTCTATATAATACTCTTTCGTATCACATAAAACAAAGGAATCATAATCACATAACTTATCAATATCCATTTCAACATAATATACCTTATCAATTGGTCTATTATTACCCTGCCATATTCCCTTTGCCTTTCCATAATCAGTAGAAAAATATACAACTTCATCTAATACTTTTTCAACATATATTTTCATTTTATTTGTCACCTACTTCTTTTTTGCGTCCTTATACGCGAGACATAATTAAGATAATATATTACCATTTTTGACATTCTTTGATATAAAACAAATCCACATCAGATGCTGCATCGTACAACTCTTTTATAGATGCCAAAGTGTCGTATTCTGAAATTCCTCTCATTGTACCAATAAGCCCACCTTTAAAAGTTGGTAATGTACCCTCACGTAATTTTTTTATTATGACTTCAATTCTATTTTCATAATTATTTAAATATTGTTTTTTTTCATCATCTACTATTTTCTTGGCTTTCTCAATTTCTTGTACTAATATATCCAATTTTTCCAATAACTCTTGTCTTTTATCCATAATAGCAATCTCCTTTAATCTGAAAAACTTCTAATTTCCCCAAAGCCGACCATTTCATCTGCTTAAAATTCTACTACATATCCACCATTATTTCTACTACTTTTCTCCTGCACTTTTCCTGCCTTTTCATGTAAGAATTATACTTATAATATACAAACTTTCATTTGTCGGATGATTAACAGAAAATTATAATCAACTTGCCATTTGCATATGGATGAAGTACCTTACATAGTAAAAAGCCAGTAAATTTTTACGTCTACTGACCTCTCTATAAGAATAAAATTTAGGTGTATCTTACTTTTAATTGTAACCAGAATTTAATTCTTTAACTCATCTAACCATTTTTCAACATTATCCTTGACTATAGTATCACTTATATTTTTAATACTTAGATATTCTGTTTTAAAATCTTCCCCCAAAATAGGTAGCCTTGAATAATCCCACGCACCGTCATCTGAATATATAAGTCCATCTGTTAAAATAGCTATTCCTATAGCTAAATAACCATAATACAAACTTACTATAGCAGGTTGCCCCATTGTTCTTTTAACACTCCAAGAATATCCTATTTTCAAGTTAGCATCTACTTTTTCTTTCATAGATTGAGCATGTGTATTTCCCTGTAGCTCTTCATCCCAAAAGTCTTTATCTAACTCTGTTAACTCATGGTAAAATACGTACACTTCTCCTTCCCCATTCAGATTGAATACTGTATAATAATTCTCCTTTAAAGCCAAAGAAATAGGATTAGAATATACTTCATTATCAGCAGTTACCTCTTTAGTAGTAATATCGATCCTTTGTGATATATTTTTCCTTTTTAAAAATTCACTAAATAACTCAACCGAATATTTAATTATCTCTTCACAATTTGGTTTCTTTTTTATTGTTGGAAATATTTCAAAACTCATACTCATTTTTTTCACCTCTCGTATTATCAATAATAGTATCTATTCCATCAGACATATTAACAATATATATCTATTGGTGCTGCATTCCTTATTTACCATTATGCACATACAATATGGCATTGGATATATCAAATGCTTCTCCAATTGCAAGTATTATGCATTTGTATAAATTCTTCATATGCTTGAATATCCATGTTTACCTCACTATCTCCCCTTACTCAACCACTAACCACATGTTTGTATCGTCATACGATTTTACTTTGTATTCGCCTAATTGTTTGAGACAAAATGGTTCATCACCTTTATATATTGCAATAAAATCAACACCTTTAATAATATATCCCTGAGGGTAAGCATAGATATATTCTCCTTGCACCCAAACACCAAGAGGATATCTTTTCTTAATCTCTTCCCATAACTTCTCATATTGTTCCAAAGTATTTTGCCATAAGATATCAAACTCTGTTTTTAACAAAATGTTAATACTACCATCTAATTCCTCTTCGTTAACCGGCCCTTCTGCCAAACAATCTTCTAAACAAGACACATGTATTTTGCCTTGTTCATCTAATACAATTTGTCGATATGCGTATCCTTCATCGTCCAGTTCATACCAATATTTTTCTTTACCTCGTTCTAATAACAAATATTTCATGTAATACACCTTCCCGACCTTGAATAACGTCTAAATTTCGCTGCCACCATCATTCCCGAAGCAATATTTCCTAATATATTTACTTGGTATTTCATCAGCCAACCAGACTTTTTCATTTCCATAATAAAATGCTATGCCTTCTTTCCATGCCTGTTTAGCATCAATTTTCAAGATACAAGGTTTCATATCATGTCTCATCCCGACACTATGGGCAGTTTCAACATCCTGCGACAAATGAACATATTGCCTTTCTTCAGGTAACAACCCCTTTTCTAGAATAGAATTTAAAAATCTTCTAGCTGTTCCATGGTACAATATTTCTGGTGGTGCTTTTTTCTCTTTTACAATTTTCATTGGAATAGAATGTCCATAATAAGCTTTTATTTTTCCATTGAATATCTCATATCTTTTCTTTTCTGACTTTTGAATCATTATAACCAAGTCATTTTCGGATAGATTTCTCCACTCCTCATCCTTATGCAAAGCATCCAATAATTGTTCCACTGGCACCCAACCTTCTTCATCCATTTCTAATTCATATTCCCATGGAGTATGACGAAGTGCATATGAAATTTCTTTACTTAGTCTAGTATACAATGTTAATCCCCCTCCTCTTCTATCAATTCATCAATTTATATTGCCCCTATCAAATGTCTCTCCGATTACAGGTATCAACCCCAAACCATTTAATATGGCATATCCTAAGTTCTTCCAGTTGAGTCTGTCAAGTGGTAACAATCCGAATGGATCTGTCAGCTTTATAGGATTACCCTGTACATAACTGTATCTGTTAAGACTCTGGCCTACATTGATACTTCCATGTACTACGTCCTGATTAATGAATCGCTTGATATTCACATTATAATATCTTGCTCTCATATAGTAAAGACCATTATCATCTGTCATTACGCCTAGCTGAACATTATATAAGAATGGGGTTATCTTCGTATCTCCGCTTAGAACTTCGCCATAAGCACCATATTCATAGCTTTGGATTACGAATGCTATCTTTTACCTACGCAAACAAACTCCTCCTTATATGGATGGTGTCTTTTCATTGTAAAAACTGTATTAGATTCAATATTTTTGACTTGACGATTTCTTGAACCAACTGAGCACTTTTTCTATGTAAGATGACAAAAAGGCAGACTTCGGGCACGATATCCGCAAGAAGTAGACCGATATCAGCAGTCTGGAAAAGATTTTTAAAATGTCAACGAAAAAACGTATTGTCTCCACAGCACAAAGTGCTATGAAAACAATGTGTTTACATCTTATAATAACAATATTCAGTTTTGATTTCGGATGTTCTTAAGTGGAGACATAATTTAAAAAATAACTATTTCCACTTTTTACATCATGCCATTTACCTCATCTTCAAAATCGCATGCTATAATCACACCCTTACAGCATCCCTTTAAACAACTAAGCAGATTAGCAATATTTTTTATATATTGGCTTTCTTCAATATTGTGCGGTTCAATATCTAAGTAATACTTCCAATACAAAAAATCTGTAGAATCCAATAAATATTGTTCAACATTATATTCCTTATTCTTTTGAACACTAATATCACACCACTCAGTAATGATATAATTTACTGCTTCTTTTTTACCATCAATACAATTTATTAGTAAAGCAAACAGTTTTTCGTAATCCATATCAGTATCAACAAATACCTTACAATATAAATCGTCGTACATTATTTACCTCCTACTCAAACGGAATGAACGGTGGATTATCAAATGCTCCACCCTGTTTCTTTTCATTTTCCCATACATTTGTCTCCCACTGTTCACTCAGCTTATTATAGGCATCACTATCCTGATCTTTGATGGTCTGTTCAAATTTTCTTGTCTTCAGTCCCACAACTTCCATCGCGTCTATGTAACTTTGAACCTTTCGGGAAATTGCATCCAAATGGCTCATATTTAATTTTAAGTCTCGTTTCATTGTGTATAATTTTCCTTGTATTTAAAAATATTTCTTTTTAAATATTTACACACTCCCCTATTTTCTTACTATAAAATACATCTGCATTTATCAAAACTAAACAACTAATCTAGCTCAAATACTTATTTTAAACTATTTTTCTTTTATAAACATTACTACATTCCGATTTTTCCCACCAGCTACATATCATTCATTTCATGAACAGATAGGTGATACAGTTATTTTAAATAATTTATGTTCTCCATAAATTATTGTATAACTACAATTAACACCAACGCATTATTGTTCATGTATGATATAATTTAATCAATTTGAACCTCACTACACTCAAATGTCAATATAGAAACGCCTTCATCTTCTAATACAATTTTTACAATACTTTCTTCACATGTAACATCAACAATTGAATCATAATCAATCTCATCTTCTCTTTTTTCTGAATCCCAATTATAATTTGTTGAATTCAAAAATTTTAAAATAACTTCCTTTAATTCTGGGTCACCATCTTGATATTCATTTTGCTTCCACATACATAAATCAATATTTAATATCACTGTTCCATTTGCATAAACCAACTCATTTACACAGCTATCATTAAAATTTATTTTCTTTATTAATTCTGTTACTAACATATTATTCTTCTCCTTTAATTACGATATGAGATGCCTTTGACCCTTTTCCGACAGGTTTTCCATCTATATCCAAATAATAATCAACTTTTTTGTTTGTATAATTTGGATTCATTACATGATAATGGTCTACTGCTTCAAATCCATTTTCACCATCAACCCCTTTATCATATCTTATTTTTAAACCTGACTTTGGGTCATAAAATTCTCTTTAGTTTGTGTTTGCTGCCATTTTAGGATTTGTAATGTCTTCCCATCCATCTTCAATTAATTGCTGTGGAGATTTAGATTGTATATTTTTTATTACAGCATTACTACCACTCTGGTATGCTAAACACATAGGAATCAAAGCAGTCTTTTTCTATCTATTGCTTTTCTTTTATTCCTATTTCACAATTATCCTGTA